>Ga0335077_10008909_pt1 | contig 12440 bp, 10 predicted proteins | sample Lox_Sample_31_FD_207151 | JGI IMG/M metagenome (GOLD analysis project Ga0335077, IMG submission 207151) | Soil microbial communities from Loxahatchee National Wildlife Refuge, Florida, United States - Lox_Sample_3.1 | ecosystem: Environmental > Terrestrial > Soil > Wetlands | place: USA...
GGGGCCTCATGGGGCGGTCCGGCCATGTCGCGGTCGCCGAAGACCAGCAGCACCGGCGTGTCCACCGCCGCGCACTCCGGCGCACAGCTGCCCGGAATCATGGAGAACTCGCCCGCCGTGAGCAGCAGCGAGGCGCGCGCCCGCTGCAACGCCTCGACGCCGCGCCGGTCGGCGGTCTCGCCGGCGAACAGTTCCCGCCCCTCGGCCGAGCGCGGCACGAGCGGGTACGGGTCGGGGCCGCGCAGCCGCGCGAGACGCACGATGTTGTCGCGCGCCCCCTGCGGATCGCCCGCAAAGGCGAGCTCCTCGGGCGAGAGCGCGGACTCCAGGCCGCGCGTGCCGAACCCGAACACGCCCAGTGCCGCGTGGCCGCCATGGTGTGCCTGCTGCATCACCGTGAGCATCGCCCCCATCGAGTGTCCGATACCGACCGACCGCAGCTGCGGCAGCGCCGCCTGGTGCGGCAGCCCGGTGCGCAGCTCCTCGCGGATCACCGCCACCGCCTGGGCGTTGGCCCTGGCCAGCAGGTCCGGCGTGAGCGCGAAGCCGTCGCGCGGCCGGCTGCTGTCCCCGACACCCAGATGATCGAGCGTCACCACGATGAAGCCCTGCGCCGTGAGGTGCTCGGCGAAGCTGAAACCGCCCTCACCGAGTAAGTGAAAGTAGTGACGGTTCATGCCGCCGCCGGGCAGGCAGAACAAGGCGAGCGGCTGCGCCGGCACCTGTGTCGGCAGGAAGATGTCGGCAGCGATTGCGAGTGAGTCCTCGTGAGGCAGCAGCGCACCCAGCTCGATGCGGCGGTGGACGGGAGCTACGGCGCTCACTGCGGCACTGCGGTGGTGATGGCCGGCCGGCGGCGTGCCCGGCGCTAGTAGCCGCGCGCGCCCAGACCCCGCAGCAGCACGGTGAGAAACTCGCGGATCGCCGGGATGCTCAGGTCGCCGGGAATGAAGTACATGCGCAGCACGGTCATGCCCATGATCGCATCGACCGCGAGCTCGACGTCCGTCGTTTTGGGCAGCTCGCCGCGCTGCATGGCGCGCTCGAGCACCAGGCGCGTCGGGTCCCGGCGTCGCTGCATCAGCGGATCGAATACCGCGGCCAGCGCCGGATTGTGGGCGCGCTCGGCCACCAGCGTCGGCATGATGGCGTTGGAGGGTGGCCGATGCAGGATGCGCAGGAACTGCCGGTACAGGTCGAGCAGGTCGGACATGACGTCACCGCGGTCGTGCGCGGTGAGCTGCGGCCAGCGATTGAAGGCCTCGATGACCAGGTGCTCCTTGGTCGGCCAGCGTCGATAGATGGTCGACTTGCTGGCCCGCGCGCGGGCCGCGACCTTGCTGACGGTGAGATTCGCGTAGCGCTCATCCGCGAGCAGCGCCGTCGTGGCCCGCAGGATAGCCTCCTCGGCGCGCTTGCTGCGCGGACGGCCGCGCTTGCGCTTGGTCTTCAGCTCGGAAGTTGCGGGGAGCTGACTGCTCATGGGGTTCCTGGGAAAAGGCAGGGATTCTCGGCGCTTGAAACTATCGCACACTGCCGCCGGCCGGGTCCAATAGGTACCGCTGGTTCCGTATTAGGAGCTTTGTGTATAACATGCGCCACTCCGGCGCCGTTCGGGCGCCCTCTGGCGAGGCTGCCCGCATGGCCACGGTCGCGACCGAAACTCTCAAGGAACCCGTCCAGGTCGGCGGCGTGCCGCTCCTCGGCAACGCGCTGTCGATGGCCAAGGACCCGGGGCGCTTCTTCTACGAGTGCTATCGCAAGTACGGTCCGGTGTTCCGGCTCAAGGTGATGAACAACACCTACACGGTCCTCGCCGGCGCCGAGGCCGCCAACTTCATGGGCACGCGCGAGGGTCGCGACTCGCTGCGCTCCAAGGAGTTCTGGCAGGGCCTGGTCGATGAGTGGGGTGCGCGGCGTACCCTCACCGGTGAGGACGGCGAGACGCACCAGAAACTGCGCGCCGTGATGAAGCACGGCTACTCCAAGGAGTCCGTGAAGGGCCGCTACAACGAGCTGGTCGAGATCAGCGATATGGTGCTGGCGCGCGACTGGCCGCTCGGCAAGCTGGTGCCGGTGGTGCAGAACATGCAGTACCTGGTGACCGAGCAGCTGGGCGCCATGCTGACCGGCACCTCGCCGCGCGAGTACGTGGCCGACATCCGCACCACGATCCTGTACATCCTCAACATCCTCGTGACGCGGCAACGCCCGAAGTTCCTGCTCAAGGACCCGCGCTACAGGCACGCCAAGAAGCGCGTCGCGGAGCTCGGGCAGCGCATGATCGACGAGTACCACGCCACCAAGGGCAGCCGCGACCCGCAGCGGCGCAACCTGGTCGACGACATCATGGAAGCGCACGAGCGCGACCCCGACCTCATTCCGGGCAGCGACCTGATCCTGAGCCTGACCGGGCCGTTCGTGGCCGGCCTCGACACGGTGGCCAATACCATCGGCGCATTCGTGTACGCGGTCCTCAAGCACCCGGAGGCGCACGCCCGCGTGCTGGCCGAGGCGGACGCGCTCTTCGGCCGCGGCCCGATCGACGAGCCGGACATCCGCAACCTGCCGGTCATCAATGGCGCCATCATGGAGGTAATGCGCATGTACCCGATCGCGGTGGCGCAGATGCGCACCGCGACCCGCGACTTCGCCTTCCTCGGGCACCGCATCCGTGCCGGCGAGCTGCTGTACGTAGCGACCGCCGTGCCGCACTACATGCACGAGTACTACCCGGACCCCGACCGGTTCGACATCGACCGCTACCAGAAGCCGCGGGCCGAGCACCTCAAGCCCGGCGTCTACTCACCCTACGGCCGCGGCACCCACACCTGCCTCGGCAAAACGCTGGCAGAGGTGCAGATGGCACTGAGCATGGCGCGGCTGTTCTACAAGCTCGACCTGGAACTTGAATCCCCCGACTACGAGCTGCAGACCAAGGTGCTGCCCACCCCGGGCCCCAGCATGAAGTTCAAGGTACGGGTGCGCGGCCAGCGTCACTAGCACCGGGTTCGCAGTTACGCCTTCAGCGCCTTCTCGATCAGCTTGCGGTAGGTCTTCGAGTACGGCGGCAGGTTGAAGGTCAGGTCGAGCAGCCCGAGGGGCTGCTCGACCACCGAGCGCGGGTTCGACATCTCCATGAAGCCCTGCTCGCCGCCGATGCGGCCGATGCCAGAGTGGTTCACGCCGCCGAACGGCAGCCGCGGGTTGGTGCCGGACTGGATGAGGTTGTGGTTCACCACGGTGCTGCCCGCCGTGGTGTGCGCCAGGAAATAGTCGATCACGGCACGCTCGCGGGCGTAGATGTACAGCGCCAGAGGCTTGGTGCGGCGCGCGATGATCTCCAGCGCCTCGGCGCGCTCGCGGTACGGGATCACCGGCAGCACCGGCGCGAAGATCTCCTCCTGCATCAGCAGCATGTCCTCGGTGACGTTGGTCACTACGGTCGGAGCGACGAAGCGGTCCGCCGCGTGCGTCTGACCGCCCAGGGCAAAGTGTGCGCCCTTGGCGCGCGCATCCTGCAGCAGCCGCTCGACGCGGGCGAAGTGCTGATCATTGATGATGCGCATCAGTTCCGGTGCATGCTCGAAACCGCGGCCGCCGGCGCCGTACATGTCGGTCATGGCCTTGGCCAGGGCCTGCACGAAGGCCGCGCACACCGACTCGTGCACCAGCACGTAGTCAGGCGCCACGCACACCTGGCCGGCATTGGCGACCCGGCCCCAGGCGATCTTGCGCGCCGCATTCTCCAGGGCCGCCGAGGCATCGACGATGGCCGGATTCTTGCCGCCCATCTCCAGCGTCACGGCCGCGAAGTTCTCGGCCGCGGCCTTCATCACCAGACGTCCGACGCGCTGGCCTCCGGTGTAGTAGATGTGATTGAAGGGCAGCGTCAGCAGCTCCTGCGCGACCTCCGGGCCGCCTTCGAACACGGCGAACTCATCGTGGGGCAGCGCGCCCTCGAGCACCTCCTTGAGGACGCGGGCGCTGTGCGGGGCGAGCTCCGAGGGCTTGAGCGCAAAGCTGTTGCCGGCAGCTATCGCCGCCACCGCCGGCACCAGCGCGATCGCGATCGGCGCGTTCCAGGTGGACAGGTTAAGCACCACGCCCTTGGGCTCATGCAGGATGTAGCATTTCTTGCCGAGCGTGGCGGCGGAGTTGCGGACCCGCCGCGGCTTCATCCAGCGCGCCACGCGCTTGGCGACGAAGTCGACTTCGCTCTTCACCATGACCAGCTGCGCCGCGACGTCCAGGTCGCAGGCCTTCAGCTCGGTATGTGCGGCATCGTAGAAGCGCTGCTTGTGCGCAAGCACCGCGGCGAGCATCGCGCGCAGCCGCTCGGCACGCTCTGCGCCCGAGGCCGCCGCCAGCGTCCGGCTGCCGTTACGCAGCTGCATGAATCGGGTCTTGATGTCCTGCACGATACTCTCCTGCCGCAGCGCGGCGCGCGCGCTCTAAAGGTGAAATTGTCGGGCGATCAGGCGCTCAAAGGCACTCTCGGTGAGGAGTGCCTGCAACAGCGGCAGCATCCTGACCTCACGCCCCACCAGATAGCGTGGCCTGAGCCTGGGTGCCTCGACAAGCCTCAGCACCGCATCGGTCACGTAATCGGGCTCATTGGCCGACAGCAGCAGACGCCCCAGCTGATCGGTGATCGGCCGCAGTTTGGCCTCGTAGCGCTGCCGGATGGCGGCACTTGAGCGCTCCCAGATGCGGGCGGTGGCCCTGACCGGATCGGCGGTCATGTGCGTCCTGACGGCCCCCGGCTCGATGGCCGTGACCTGGACGCCGAATCGGGCCAGCTCGTAGCGCAGCGTGTTGGTCAGTCCTTCCACGGCGTACTTGGAGCTGTTGTACATCGCCGCGCAGGGCATAGGCACGCGCACCGCTCCGGAGGAGAAATTGAAGATGCGCGGTGCGTGGCGACTCTCGAGCAGCAAGGGCAGGTAAGCCTTGATGACACGCACCTGGCCGAACAGGTTCACATCGAAGAGCCGCCCGGCCTGCTCCAGCTCGACCCCCTCGACCGGACCGGTGGCGATGTCAGCGATACCGGCATTGTTGATGAGCAGGTCGAGCCCGGCGCCGCGCAGCACCTGCGCCACCTGCCGGGCACCGGCCTGTACCATCGCCTCGTCGGTGACGTCCTGCTCGATCGGGGTGAGCCCTGCCCCGCCGCCTGCGAGCTCGGCGGTATCAGCGCCCGGCAGAATGCCGGCAAACACCGTCCAGCCCCGCTGCGCCAGCTTGCGCGCCATCATGGCGCCCATGCCCATCGCCGCCCCCGTGACCATCGCCGTACGTGCCATGCCCCGCTCCCTGCTCTCAGCCATCGGCCGCCTGAGCCCGGGTAGCCGGCTCGACGAGCTCATCGACCAGGCCCCAGACGCGCGCGGTGTGCGCATCGAGGCGACGCGTGGAGAGCGCAAGTTCCGCCGTACGCAGCCGCCCGATGCGGCGCGGCAGGCTCACGCAGCCGCCCGAGCCCGGAATCAGGCCATAGCCGATCTCCGGCAGCTGGAAGAATGTGTCCGCGCTTGCCACCACGCGGCCGCCGAAGGCGGCCATCTCCACGCCGGCGCCGACCGCCGCGCCATGCACGCGGAACGTGAGCCGCTCGGCGCAGCGCGCCAGCAGCGCCGGTACCGAGCGCGTCGAGCGCACGGCGTGCGCCGTGGCCGGATCCGCGGCGCTGCCGAACTCGGCCAGGTCGCCGCCGGCGCAGAAGCAGCTGCCCGCGCCGCTGATGGTGGCGCCCGCAAGGGAGCGGTCGGTGAGCATCAGCTCGAGCGCCTCGACCAGCGCGTCGCGCATCTCGAGCGAGAGGGCGTTGCGGCGCGCCGGTCGGTTGAGGCACACGTGCAGCTGCGCCCCCTCGCGCTCCATCCGCACCGGCGGCCCGCTCTCAGCGGCGGGCGCCCCCGCCGGCCGCGGCGCGCGACCCAGCCAGGTGCGAAATTCGGGGCCGCCCTGCAGCGTCGCAAAGGCGAGCGACTCAACCGTCAGCGCAGCTGCAACTTCCATCCCCTCGGTGACCCGCAGCAGCTGCACCAGCACCATGGCCGCGAGCGGAGCTGCGAGCACGTTGGCGGCGAGCGCCGCGGCCTGCTCCTGGGTGCTCACGACCGCATCGCAGGCCGCTGCCCAGGGGTGCTCGGTCCCGGGCGCGGCGACGCCGAGTACCGGGCACGCCTGACGCCGCAGCCAGTGCGCCAGGGCAGACTGCTGGGCGCGGTCGCAGGAGGGGTGCGGGTCGAGGTCGACGATCAGCAGCGGGACGCCCAGCAGACTCGAGCACGGGCCCTCGCCGCCGGCGAGCGCTGCGGCGAGCAATGCGTGTGCATCCAGCCTCGGCAAGTTACTCAGAACAGCCCCATCGGCGCCTTGCGACCGTGCTGCAGGCTCCCGGGTGGATCGTGGGGAACGCGCTCGCGGTACCAGCGGTACCGTTTTGGTACGCTAGCGGTGGTCGATCGCATCTGTCAACCCTGAGGTCCACCGATGAGCGACGCGATCCTGTACGAGCTGCATGGCCCGGTGGCGTTGATCACCCTCAACCGCCCGGCGAGCCGCAACGCCATCAACGCCGAGGTGCGCGCCGGTCTGTCCGAGGCCTGGCAGCGTTTCGAGGCCGATTCGAGCGTGCAGGTCGCCATCCTTACCGGCGCGGGCGACAAGGCGTTCTGCGCCGGCATGGACCTGAAGGAGGCCAGCGCGCTCGGGCTCAAGGTGCCGCCGCGCGGCTTCATCCCGACGCTCGGCGATGTCATCCAGGTCAGCAAGCCGACAATCGCCGCGGTGAACGGCATAGCCATGGCCGGCGGCTGGCTGTTCGCGCAGATGTGCGACCTGTGCGTGGCGGCTGAGCACGCCACCTTCGCGATCACCGAAGCACGGGTGGGGCGCGGTACGCCCTGGGCGGCACCGCTGCTGCACATGCTGCCGCAGCGAATCATGATGGAACTGCTGCTGACCGGTGAGCCGATGAGCGCGGCGCGGCTGCATGAGCTCGGCTACGTGAACCACGTGGTGCCGCGTGAACAGCTGTTGCCACGCAGCTTCGAGCTGGCGCAGCGCATCGCCGCCAATGCGCCGCTCACGGTGCGCGCGGCGCGTGCCCTGGTGTATGCGAGTACCGAGTGCGGGCGCACTGAAGCATTGCGCGCCGGTGACCGGCTGTTCGAGCCGGTCTACCTGAGCGAGGACGCGCAGGAGGGTCCGCGTGCCTTCGCGGAGAAGCGCGCGCCGGTGTGGAAGGGCCGCTGACTCAGAAGCGGAATACGCCGTTGCCGCGCACTGCGGGCGGCGCGTTCAGCGCGGCCGACAGTGCGATGCCAAGCGCAGTGCGGGTGTCGACCGGGTCAAGGATGCCGTCGTCCCACAGCTCGGAGGTCGAGTAGTAGGCTGAGGTCTGCGCCTCGTAGGCCTTCAGCGTCGCGGCACGCAGCGCGCCAAGCGCCTCGGGATCGACCTCCGCGCCGGTGCGCTGCAGCTGCCGCAACTTGACTTCGGCCAGAGTCGCGGCGGCCTGCTCGCCACCCATGACCGCGATCTGGTGATTCGGCCAGCTGAACAGCAGCCGCCCGTCGAAGGCGCGTCCGCACATGCCATAGTTGCCGGCACCGAAGGACCCATGGCACATGAGGGTGAGCTTCGGCACGTGGCTGCAGGCCTGCGCCATGATCATCTTGGCACCGTCCTTGGTGATGCCGGCGGCTTCGTACTCGCGACCGACCATGTAGCCGGTGATGTTCTGCAGGAACAGCAGCGGCGTGTCGTTCTGGTTGCACAGCTCGATGAAGTGGCCGCCCTTGATGGCACTGTCGTTGAAGAGGATGCCGTTGTTGGCGAGTATCGCGAGGCGGTAACCGAACAGGTGCGCGAAGCCGCACACCAGTGTCGTGCCATAGGCCGGCTTGTACTCGTGGAAGCGGCTGCCATCGACGATACGGCCTATGACCTCGTGCATGTCGAAGGTCTGCTTGATGTCATCGGGGATGACCCCGTAGAGATCGTCCGCATCCAGCCGGGGCTCCTCGGCCGGCTGCTCGGGATGGCGCCACTTCGGGGCGCGCTCCCACAGCCCCACCACTTCGCGCCCGATGGCAATCGCGTCCGGCTCGTCCACCGCCGGGTAATCGCAGGTGCCGCTGGTGCGCGTGTGCAGCTCGCAGCCGCCGAGCTCATCCGCCGACACCACCGCGCCAGTCGCCGCCTTCACCAGCGGCGGCCCACCGAGGAACACCGCACCCGTGCCGCGCACGATGACGTTGTAGTCGCTGAGCGCCGGGATGTACGCCCCGCCGGCGGTGCAGTGCCCGAACACCAGTGCCAACTGCTTGACACCCATCTTGCTCAGCACTGACTGGTTGCGGAATATCCGCCCCGCCATGTAACGGTCCGGGAACAGCGCCGACTGCAGCTGCAACTGGCCACCGGCCGAGTCGCACAGATGCACCACCGGCAGGTGGTTCTCGATCGCGACGTCCAGCGCGCGCACGATCTTCTTGACCGTCAGCGGATACCATGCGCCGCCCTTAACGCTCGGATCATCGGCATGCACCATGACCTCGCGACCGGCGACCACACCGATACCGGTGATGCAGCTCGCGCCGGGGGACTCTCCCCCGTAGGCCATGTTCGCGGCGAGCGTTGAGAGCTCGAGGAACGGCGTGCCCGGGTCGAGCAGTAGCTCCAGGCGCTGTCGCGGCAGCAGCTTCTTGTGTGCCGCCAGGCGCTCCAGATCGCGAGCCGGCCGCTCATGCCGCGCCTGCGCCTGGCGTGCCTTGAGCTGCGCCGCCAGCGCCTTGTTGTGCTGGTAGCGGCGGCGAAACTCCGCCGCGTTGGTCTGCACCGCCGATTCGAGCACGCGCATCCGCTCACTCCTTCGCCGCTGACAGTGACACGAGCAGCGCGCCGCGCTCGAACACGGCATCCGCTGCCACGTGCAGCTGCCGCACCTGCGCCGCGTGCGCGGCCACGATCGTCATCTGCAATTTCATGCTCTCGAGCGTCAGCAGCCGCTCGCCGGCCTGCACCTGCTGCCCGCTCTGGCAGTGCACGGCGACCACGACGCCCGGCATGCTGGCGCGCACCTCTTCCTGTGCGCTGGCCGCATCACTGCGCCGCGCGCATCGGAGCTGCACGCAATAGGTGCGTCCCTCGAAGCGCACGTAGACGCACTCGCCCACGCGGTAACGCCAGCCGCGGTACCGGACCTCATCGAGCGAGAGCGCGAAGCCTCCGCCGTCGGCCCCAGCCGGCGTCTGCCCTACCGTGCACTCCAGCGTGCCGCTGCGCACGCGCAGTTGCGGACGCAGTGCCGTGACCTGCACGTCGCTCTCCTGGCCATCAATCTGCAGGCGATAGGGCATGCTGCGGCTTCAGTTGCGCCATGGACCGATGCTGGCGTGCGGCTCGGGCGTGTGCTGCCGCAGGCGCTCGAAGTCCGGATCGCAGCCGAGCGCGGCGAGCGCGGCAACCAGCTGCTGCGGCGGCGTTGCCGGCGGCGCGGTGAGCTCGGCCGCGTGTTGCGCGAGAAAGCCGGTGTGCAGCGCCCCGGCCCGGAATTGGCCATGCTCGAGCACCCGCCGCAGGTAGTCGACGTTGTTCGGCACCCCGAGCAGCACGAATTCTGCCAGTGCCTGCGTCAGCCTCTCGATCGCAGCCGCCCGGTCGGGGCCCCAGGCGATGAGCTTGCCGAGCATCGAGTCGAAGGACGGCGTGATCAGCTGTCCCTGCCGCAGGCCCCCATCAAAGCGCACCCCGGGACCCTGTGGCACGTGCAATACGCCGACCCGGCCCGTGGCCGGCCGGAATTCCTGTTCGGGCTCCTCCGCACAGATGCGGCATTCGATCGCGTGTCCGCGGGGCAGCAGCTGCGGTTGCGTGAGTCCGAGCGCCTCGCCCGCGGCGATCCGCAGCTGCAGCGCCACCAGGTCAAGCCCGAGGATGCACTCGGTGACCGGGTGCTCCACCTGCAGGCGGGTGTTCATCTCAAGGAAGTAGAACTCCCCGCCCGCCGCAAGCACGAATTCCACCGTGCCGGCATTGCGGTAGCGGGCCGCAGCGGTAAGGCGCACCGCGGCCGTGCACATGGCGGCCCGCAGTTCCGCCGGCAGCCGTGGCGCGGGCGACTCCTCGATGATCTTCTGGTAGCGGCGCTGCACGGAGCACTCGCGCTCGAACAGGTGCACCGCACCCCCCTGCCCGTCACCGAGCACCTGCACCTCGATGTGGCGTGGCTGCTCGAGGTAGCGCTCGGCATAGACGCGTCCGTCACCGAAGTAGCGAGCGGCCTCCTGGGCAGCCAGTTGCAGGCTCTCGGCCAGCTGGGCGGCGCTGCGCACGATGCGCATGCCCTTGCCGCCGCCACCGGCGGCGGCCTTGATGAGCAGCGGATAGCCGATCTCATGCGCGCGTCGCGCGATCTCGGGCAGCTCGCCGACGATGCTCGGTGCCACCGGCACACCGTGCGCCGCGGCGAATTCGCGGGCGCGGATCTTGTCGCCCAGCAGGCGCATCGCGGCCGCGTCCGGGCCGATGAAAGTGAGGCCCGCGGCCGCCACCTGCTCGGCGAACAGGGCATTCTCGGAGAGGAAGCCGTAGCCTGGGTGCACGGCGTCGGCTGCCGCCTGCAGCGCGCAGGCGATCAGCTGCTGCCGGTCCAGGTAGGCCGCGCTCGGCACGTCCGCGCTCAGGGGGAGTGCGAGATCAGCCGCCTGCACGTGCGGGGCGCTGCGGTCCTCGTGGTGATAGACGGCGACGCTGGCGATGCCGAGCACGCGCAGCGTGCGCATGATGCGGCAGGCAATCTCGCCGCGGTTGGCGACCAGTACGCGCCGCATCAGCGCGCCGCTCCCGGGCGCGGCCGACTGCGCGCCTGCGTCAGGGCCTCCAGCCGCGCCACGCTCCGCTCGAGGCGGCGCACCGAGGCGTCGACTGCGCCGCGGGACCGTGGCGCGCGCGCCAGTCCCTGATAGATCAGCTCCGTGAGGGCATCGGCGGATGCCTCCGGGGAGAACTGCCCCTCGCCGCGCAGGTACGCCCAGGTGTGGTGCTCGGTGCCACCGAAGATCATGTCGCGCACGATGCGCAGTGGCACGCGCGCCTCCAGCTCGCCGCTGGCGATTCCTTCGCGCACCACGGCCAGTGTGCGCTCGGTGTAGCGCTGGTTCAGCCGGTAGACGCTCGAGCGGCGGTACTCGGGCGAGGGTCGCAGCTCGTGCACGATCAGGCGGCACATGGCCGGCTCGCCATGCAGCACGCTCAGGTGCTTCCAGATCAGGAAACGCAGGCGGTTCCAGGTGCCGCGCACGCCCTGCAGCTCGCGCTCATAGTCGGCGAAGATCTCCTCGTAGAAGGCCTCGACCACCTTCAGCAGCAGGTGGCGCTTGCTGCGGAAGTAGCGATACAGGGTGCCCTCCACCACCCCGGCACGTGCGGCGATCTCGGCCGTGGAGGAATCCGCGTAGCCGCGCGCGCAGAACATGCGGCGCGCTTCGCGCATGATGTCCGCGACCCGTTCATCGCGCGGCCGGCGTGCCACGCGGCGCCGTGCTGCCTGGCTGCTCACGTGTCAGTCGCGAGCAGTCCGCCGGGGGCGAGCCAGCCCACCGGCACCGGTATCGGCAGATCGAGCAACAGCTGTGCGTAGCTCTTGCCCTGCGGATCGTAGCGCAGCGAGGCCACGCCGCCGCCGCCGAGCGCCTGGTGCAGCACGAAGTTCCAGCCCTTGAGTCCGGGCCATTCATGGCGCTGCACCTCGCCGGCCACCAGGTGCCCGAGGTAGCTGCGGACCGCCTGCGCGCTGAGCGCAGCATCGAGCACCGGCACGAACTCGGGGCGGCGCGCGAGCACGCCGATGTTGGCGGTGTCGCCCTTATCACCGCTGCGCGCGTACGCGAGCCGCAGCAGCGGCACCTCGGCCGTGGGGCCCGTGGGTGCGGCCGCCGCGACGCGCGCCGTAGCGGGCGGCGCGGACGGCGGCTGCGGTCGCGGCGCTGCGGGCGGCTCGACGGGCTGCACCGCTCGTGCGCCGCCGGCGTCGGCAAATTCGATGTATGCGGGCACGCGCGCTTTCGGTATCAGGCAGGAAGCCAGGCGCACGATGGGCTGAACGCCTGGTCGGCCGCCCGCAAAGCCGGTGATGCCCTGCGCCATGGAGGTCGCGGCGGGAAAAATCTCGCGCGCGAACAGTTCCAGCGGCGCTTCCGCGTCGTGCGCCACCGCGATCTTGAGCAGCACCTCGCGGGTGTGCGCGGTGCGGGCATGCACGCCGTACAGCGCCTCGGCGCCGAGCACTTCCACGGAGACCTCGCGATAGTCGGGCCAGCCGCGCGCCGCGAACAGGCGCCGCGTGCGCTTGAGGATTGCATGTGCCACCTGTTGTGAGCGCTCGGCGGCCTCCGGTCCCGCGACCAGCAGCGTCGCGGTACAGC
>Ga0335077_10008910_pt1 | contig 12439 bp, 6 predicted proteins | sample Lox_Sample_31_FD_207151 | JGI IMG/M metagenome (GOLD analysis project Ga0335077, IMG submission 207151) | Soil microbial communities from Loxahatchee National Wildlife Refuge, Florida, United States - Lox_Sample_3.1 | ecosystem: Environmental > Terrestrial > Soil > Wetlands | place: USA: Florida...
GATCCACCGGCACACACCGGGGCTGAGCCTGCCGCTGCTGCTGGCGGCGCTGGTCGCGCTGCTGCTGCTCACGGTGAGCCTGCGCCTGGCCCACTGACGGATCGCCACCGATCCGCCAACGGCGCTACTCGGCTGCGGCCTCCTGGGTGCGCATCCAGCGGATCTCTGCGGCGATGAAGTCATCGATCTCGCCGTCGAGCACCGCGGCGGTGTTGGAGGTCTCCAGTCCGGTGCGCACGTCCTTGACGTTCTGGTAGGGGTGCAGGACGTAGTTGCGGATCTGGGTCCCCCAGCTGCTGGTGCTCTCCCCGCGCAGGTTCGCCAGCTTGGCCTCCTGCTCCTCCCGCTTGCGCTCGAGCAGCTTGGCCTGGAGCACCGCCATCGCGGTCGCCTTGTTCTGCATCTGGCTGCGCTCGTTCTGGCAGGAGACCACGATCCCGGTCGGCAGGTGGGTCAGCCGGACCGCGGAGTCGGTGGTGTTCACGCCCTGGCCGCCCGGCCCGCTGGACCGGTAGACGTCGACCCTGATCTCGTCCTCGGGGATGTCGATGTGGTCGGCCTGCTCGACCACCGGGATCACATCCACGCCAGCGAAGGAGGTCTGGCGGCGGCCCTGGTTGTCGTACTTGGAGATGCGGACCATCCGGTGGGTGCCGTGCTCGCCGCGCAGCGTGCCGTAGGCGTAGGGGGCGTGGATGGCGAAGGTGGTGGACTTGATGCCGGCCTCTTCGGCGTAGGAGGTGTAGTAGACCTCGGTCGGGTAGCCATGCCGCTCCGCCCAGCGCAGGTACATGCGCTGCAGGCCCTCGGCCCAGTCCGCCGCGTCCGCGCCGCCCGCCTGTGCGTTGATCGATATCAGCGCCTCCCGGGAGTCGTACTCCCCCGCCAGCAGCGTCCTGATCTCCAGCTGGTCGATGTCGTTGCGCAGGGCCGCGAGGTCGGCGGCCGCCTCTGCCCGGGTCGGCTCGTCGTTCTCGCTCTCGGCCAGCTCGAACATGACCCGGGTGTCATCGAGCCGCCGCCGCAGCTTGTCCAGCCGGGCCAGTTCGCCCTCCAGGTAGGACAGCCGGCGAGTGACCGCCTGTGCCCGCTCCTGGTCAGCCCACAGCCCCGGATCGCCTGCCTCTTCGCGAAGACGGTCAGCCTCTTTCGACATCGCGTCCGGGTTAAGCACGGCAGCCACCGAGTCGAGGGTCGATGACAGTTCCGAGATTGCGGCTGCCGGGTCGGTACTTGTCATGGCGGAAAGCCTACGCGAGCGGCGGATCAGGACGGACGATCACTAAGGCACCGGCGGCCACTAAGGCACGGGCAGCGCGCTCGCCGCGACCAGGGTGCGCACTGCCCGGACCGCCACCGACAGGGTGGCGACCGTGAACCGGTCGGTCTCCCAGATCTCGGTGAGGGTCTGGGTCGCCCGCGCCACGCTCGGCTCGTTCCGGCGCACCCATTCCGCCAGCCGCTGCTCGGGAGAGCCCGGCCCGGTCACCATGAGCACGTTCTGGGTCAGGGCGGCGTGCGCCGTGTACAGGTCGTCCCGGATCGCCCCACGGGCCATCGTGTTCCACCTGTCGTCGCGCGGCAGCGCCGTGATCTGGTCGCGGAGCCTGGTGATCTGCAGCCGGTCGGCGAGGTCGAAGTAGACCTCGGCGGTCTCGGCGACCGGCCAGCCGGTGCTGGCGGCGATGTCCACCACGTCAAAGGCCGAATACGCGGGGACCATGGCCGCCACCCGCTCGGCCAGATCGGCCGGCACCTGGCGGGCCTTGTAGGAGTCCTGCCGCTCCCGGAACCCGGCCAGGTCCCGGCCGGTCAGCAGCTTAGGCAGGCTGGCCGTCACCTCGGCCACCCCGTCGGCCAGGAAGTCGATCGTGGCCTGGATGTCGAACGGCGTGCGGCGGCTGTGCAGCAGCCACCGCACCGCCCGTTCGGTGAGCTTGCGCCCCTCCAGCAGCAGGGTGAGCTGCGTGGCCACGTCCACCACGCCGTCGAGCGCTTCCACCTGGGCGAAGAACCCCGCCATGTCGAAGACCTCGTGGGCCACCAGCCAGGCGCGGCTCATGTCGGGGACGGACGCGCCCGTCTCCTCGTTCATGCGGAACAGGAAGGTGGTCCCGGAGCGGTCCACCATGTCGTTGGCGATGGCAGTGGTGATGATCTCCCGCCGCAGCGGGTGGTGGCCCATCTCGTCGGCGTAAGCGAAGCGCAGCGGCGCCGGGAAGTAGGCGGCCAGCACCGAGCGCAGGTACGGGTCATCGGGCAGGTCGGAGTCGAGGATGTCATCGACAGCGGAGATTTTGGCCTGGGCGAGGAGCACCGCGAACTCCGGCACGGTCAGGCCCAGGCTCGCGGACCGGCGCTCGGCGATCTCCTTGTCGCCGGGCAGCGAGTCGATATCGCGGTCGATCCGCCGTTCCCGCTCAAGCTTGCGCAGCTGGCGCGCGTGCACGTGCAGCATCTGCGCGGCCTGCGCGCGGGCCGCGGCCAGCGCGCGGTTCTGGTGGTAGTTCTCCCGCAGGACCAGGGCGGCGACGTCGCCGGTCATGTCCTGCAGCAGCTCGCCCCTGGCCTGCTGGGTCAGCTCACCCGCGGTGATCTTCTCCTGCAGCAGGATCTTGATGTTGACCTCGTGGTCGGAGGTGTCCACCCCGGCGGAGTTGTCGATGAAGTCGGTGTTGACCAGCCCTCCGGCCAGCGCGTACTCGATCCTGGCCGGCTGGGTCAGGCCCAGGTTGCCGCCCTCGCCGACCACCTGGGCGCGCAGCCGCGGGGCGTCGATGCGGACACCGTCGTTGGCCCGGTCGCCGGCGTCGGCGTGCGTTTCCGTGCTCGCCTTGACGTAGGTGCCGATCCCGCCGTTCCACAGCAGCCCCACCGGCGCCGCCAGGATGGCGGAGATGAGCTGGTCGGGCGCGAGCGCGAGCACGCCGTCATCGAGCCCGAGGGCGAGCCGCGCCTGCGGGGACACCGGCACCGACTTCGCCGTCCGCGGCCACACCCCGCCGCCGCGCGAGATGAGCGTGGTGCTGTAGTCCGCCCAGGAGGAGCGGGGCAGCGCGAACAGCCGCTCCCGCTCCGCGAAGCTGGTGGCCGGGTCGGGGGCGGGGTCGAGGAAGATGTGCCGGTGGTCGAAGGCGGCCACCAGCTTGATGTGCCGCGAGAGCAGCATGCCGTTGCCGAACACGTCGCCGGACATGTCGCCGATCCCGGCAACCGTGAAGTCGGTGGTGTCGGTGTCGGTGCCCAGCGTCGCGAAGTGGAACCTGACTGACTCCCAGGCGCCGCGGGCGGTGATCCCCATCTTCTTGTGGTCGTACCCCTCCGACCCGCCGGAGGCGAAGGCGTCGCCCAGCCAGTAGCCGTAGGCCTTGGCGATCTCGTTGGCGGTGTCGGAGAAGGTGGCCGTCCCCTTGTCCGCCGCCACCACCAGATAGGGGTCGTCACCGTCGTGCCTGACCACCTCCGGTGGCGGCACCACCGCGCCGGCCTGCAGGTTGTCGGTCACGTCCAGCATCGCGGCGATGAAGGTCTGGTAGCAGCCCCGCACCTCGCCCTGGTAGGCCTCGCGGTCGGACGGATCGGGCAGGTTCTTGCAGACGAACCCGCCCTTGGCCCCGGAGGGGACGATGACCGAGTTCTTGACCTCCTGGGCCTTGGCCAGGCCGAGGATCTCGGTGCGGAAGTCCTCCCGCCGGTCGGACCAGCGCAGGCCGCCCCGGGCCACCGGCGCGAACCGCAGGTGCACGGCCTCCAGCCGTGGTGAGTACACGAACAGCTCGAACCGCGGCCGGGGCGCGGGCAGCTCCGGCACCTGCCGGGCAGCCAGCTTGACCACCAGGTAGGGCGGTCCGTCCGGGGCGGCGGGCTGCCCCGGGGCCTGGCCGGTCTGGAAGAAGGAGGTGCGCAGGGTGGCCAGGATCAGCCCGAGGTAGCTGCGCAGGATCCGGTCGTGGTCCAGGATGGCGACCTCGTCGAGCTGGCCGCGGATCTCCTCGGTGATGGCCTCGCTGCGCTCGGTCTCCCCCTGCTGGCGGGCGGGGTCGAACCTGGACTCGAACAGGCGGATGAGCAGCCTGGCGATGGCCACGTTCAGGGTGAGGACGCGCTCGATGTAGCGCTGGCTGAAGGCGATGCCCGCCTGCCGCAGGTACTTGGCGTAGGCGCGCAGCACGACCACCTGGCGCCAGGTCAGGTGGGCGTCGAGCACCAGCGAGTTGAACCCGTCGTCTTCGACCTTGCCCTGCCAGAGCGCGTTCAGCGCGTCCTCGAACAGGGTCTTGACCTGTTCCGGGTGGGCGGGCCCGGGTGCTGGCTGGCTGCGGCTCAGCCCGAAGTCATAGATCCAGAACGGCACTGCCACCGACGGCCCTGCGAACTCGTACGGGTGCTCGTCGACCACCTCGACGCCCATGTGCTGGAGCCGGGGCAGCACGTCGGTGAGGGTGATCGGGGAGCCGGTCCGGTAGATCGTCAGCCGCCAGACGCCGTGCTTGCCGTGCTCGGAGACGGGCCTGCCGCCGCTGTAGCTCTCGGCCTCCCACAGGTCGAAGGCGGTGTCCTCGCCGGACCGCAGCATGTCGCTGATCCGGATGAGGTCGGTCAGCGCGTTCGCCGCTGGCACGTCGGTCTTGTAGGTCTCCGGGATCGCGCCGGAGCAGATGTCCAGCACCGCCCCGGCCCGCCCCTCGCCCAGCTTCCTGGCGGCCTCGGCGGCCAGATCCTCATCCCAGCTCCGGGCCGCCGCCGCCACCGCGGCCTCCAGCGCGGCCGCGTCCACGTCCGGCAGCGACGTGCCCGGCTGTGCCCGCACCACCACGTGCAGCCGGGCCAGCGCCGAATCCCCGACGGTGGCGCTGTATTCCACGGCGACCCCGTGCAGCGCCTCGCGCAGGATCTGCTGGATCCGCAGCCGCACCCTGGTGGTGTACCGGTCCCTGGGCAGGTACACCATGCAGGACATGTAGCGCCCGTAGACGTCCTTGCGCAGGAACAGCCGGGTCTGCCGGTGGGTGCGCAGCCGGAGCACGCCCAGCGCGATGGGGGTCAGTTCCTCCACCGAGATCTGGAACAGCTCCTCCCTCGGGTACCCCTCCAGGATCTCGGTCAGGTCCTGGCCGTCGTGGCTGTCCAGGGCCACCCCGGCCTGCTCCAGCACGCTGGCCAGCTTGCGCCGCAGCACCGGGATCCTGGTGATGCTCTCGTGGTAGGCGGCATGGGTGTAGAGGCCGAGGAACCGGTACTCCCCGTCCACCTCGCCGCTCTTGCTGACCCGCTTGATCGCGATGTAGTCGAGGTAGGAGCGCCGGTGGACGGTGGACCGGGAGTTGGCCTTGGTCAGGATGAGCCGCTGCGGGTCCTTGGCGCGGGCGCGCACCTGGGGCGGCAGGGCGGCAAAGGACGACGAGCCGGGCTTGTCGTGCCGCAGGATGCCCAGGCCGGTGCCGGGCACCGCCTGCAGCGCCATCCCGTCCGGCCCCTCCACCAGGTCGTACTCCCGGTACCCGAGGAAGGTGAAGTGATTGTCGGCCAGCCAGCGCAGCAGTGCCTGGGTCTCGGCCGGCGCCCCGGCCCCCTCCGCGCCGAGCTGGGTGGCCAGCCGCAGGGCCCGGCCCTGCATCTTCGAGTAATCCTCGACCGCGACCCGGACGTCGGCCAGCACCCGCCGCAGGTCATCTTGGAGCGCGGCCAGGTCGGCGCCCGCGGTGTCGATCTCGATGTGCATCCACGACTCGGCGATCTCGTCGTGACCGTGGCTGCCCCCCGCCGGTGAGCCGACCACCTCCCGCAGCTCCCCGGTGATGTCGCGGCGCACCACCAGCTGCGGGTGGACGATGTGGTAGCTGTCCAGGTCGTGCCGGGCGAGCTCCATCGTGATCGAGTCGACAAGGAACGGCATGTCGTCGGTGACGACGTCGACCACGCCCCGCGACTCCTCCAGCGCCGGGCACTCACCGGCGCCCCGGACCTGCACGATCGCGCGGCCCTGCGGGCGCCGGGCGGCGACACGTGCGTGCTCGGCCGCGACCTCAGCCACCCGGGCCGGCCCGGCCGCCAGCAGGTCCTCCGGGGGGACGTGCCGGTAGTAGGCCTCCAGGTACCGCTTCGGGTCGCCGACGCCGGCCGCCCCGTTGCCGGTGGCCTCGACGGCCTGTGCCGCCTCCGCCAGCAGGGTATGCGGCGTCTCGTCCGTGCTGTCCGACATCTGTTCCGTCTCCCTTTCAGGCCCCCGGCTGGCGGGCTCGCCGCTGGCCCCCAGCGCCTACAGGTGGTCCCGCAGCTCCCACAGCAGCGGGTAGTACCGCAGCGGCACTCGTTTGCGCAGGTAGGGAGCACCGGTGGAGCCACCGGTGCCTGACTTGGTGCCGATCTGCCGTTCCACCATCACCACATGCCGCGCCCGCCACAGTCCCGCCAGCTCATCGTGGGTGAGCAGTCCCTCGGCGAGCTGCCACAGATCGTCATGGGCGGCGCGGTCGCCCGCCACCACCCGCAACGATTCCAGGATCTGCTGACCGGTGCCCGCTGGCAATCCGCGGGCGGCCAGCAGCTGCAGGTAGGCATCCCACAGTGACGGCTCGGCAAGGCGCCGCGCCAGCCGGTCGCGCTGGGCGGCACTGATGGCACGGAACCGGGCGAGGAAAGCCTCGTCCTTGCTCCCGGAGAGGAACTCGAGCTCCCGGAACTGCACCGACTGGAAGCCGCTGGCCGGTGCGAGGACGGCGCGGAACTCCAGGAAGTCCTGCGGGGTCATCGTCTCCAGGATGTCCACCTGGGCGATGAGCAGCCGCTCGATCACGTGCACCCGGCGCAGCAGATGGCGGGCCCGCCAGGTCTCCCCCGCCATCATCGCGTCGCGGACGGTCTCCAGCTCGTGCAGCATCTGCTGGAACCACAGCTCATAGACCTGGTGGACGGTGATGAACAGCAGCTCGTCGTGGGCTGGCGGGTCGGCCTGTGGCACCTGCTGGGCGAGCAGCTCGTCCAGCCGCAGATAGCCGCCATAGGTGAGGAGGCCGCCCTCCTCGCCGAACCTGCGCCCGGTGAGTGGGACGTCAGTCACGCCGTTTCCTCGATCGCCGTTGATCGCTGTGCCTGCCTGGACCCTGACTCTAGCCGGGCGGCACCGGGGGAGCGAACAGGGCGAGGACCTCGGGGTTGGCCAGGGCGTCGGGATCCGCCGCCTCCGCCACCGGGGTCCCGAGCAGGATCCGCCGGACGGGCACCTCGAGCTTCTTGCCCGACAGCGTCCGCGGCACGCCCGGCACCTGGTGGATCTCGTCCGGCACGTGCCGGGGCGACAGCTCCGCCCGCAGCGCCGCCTTCAGCCGGGCGATGAGCCCGTCATCGAGCTCGTGGCCGGGAGTGAGCACCACGTAGAGGATCAGCCGCCCGTCCGCGCCGAGCTGCCCGGTGTCGACCACCAGGCTGTCGGCGATCTCCGGCAGCCGCTCCACCACCCGGTAGAACTCGCTGGTGCCCATGCGCACGCCGCCGCGGTTCAAGGTGGCGTCCGAGCGGCCGAAGATGACGCACCCGCCGTCGGCGAGCATCAGGATCCAGTCGCCGTGGCGCCACACGCCGGGGTAGGCGGCGAAGTAGCTGGCCCGGTACCGCTCACCGCCGGGGTCGTTCCAGAAGCCGGCCGGCATCGACGGCATCGGCCCGGTGATGACCAGCTCGCCGACCTCGCCGGTGACCGGCCTGCCGCCCGGGTCGTAGGCCTCCACCCGGGCGCCCAGGCACGGGCCGGCGATGATCCCCGCCCGGACCGGCAGCAGCGGCGAGGGGCCGACGAAGCCGGTGCACAGGTCGGTGCCGCCGGAGAAGGAGCCGAGCTGCAGACCGGTGCCCACCTGCTCATAGACCCACCGGAATCCCTCCGGGGGCAGTGGGGAGCCGGTCGAGCCGATGCCGCGCAGCGCCGCCAGATCCAGCTCCCGGCCGGGGGACAGGCCGGCCTTGGCGCAGGCCATCAGGTACGGGGCACCGGTGCCGAAGTAGGTGACCCCGGTGGCGGCGGCCAGCCGCCACAGCGCGTCGGTACCCGGATGGGTGGCGCTGCCGTCGTAGCTGACGATGGTGGCGCCCGCGAGCAGGCCGCCGGCCAGGTAGTTCCACATCATCCAGCCGGTGGTGGTGTACCAGCAGAACACGTCTCCGGGGCCGAGGTCCTGGTGCAGGCACAGCGCTTTCAGGTGCTCGAGCACGATCCCGCCGTGGCTGTGCACGATCGCCTTGGGCAGGCCGGTGGTCCCGGACGAGTACAGCACCCACAGCGGGTGGCCGAACGGGACCGGTGTGTATTCAAGTGACTCACCCGGCGTGCCGGGCAGCGACTCGTAGGGAACGGTCGTGACGCCCGGCACGGCCACTGCCCCGTCAGGCTCATCGACCATGACCACGGCCGCCAGGCCCGGCAGCGCGGCGGCGATGGCCTCCACCGAAGGCCGCCGGTCGAACACCTTGCCGCCGTAGCTGTAGCGGCCGGTGGCCAGCAGCACCTTCGGCGTGATCTGCGCGAAACGGTCGATCACGCTGTGCGGCCCGAAGTCAGGCGAGCACGACGACCAGATCGCCCCCAGGCTCGCGGTGGCGAGCAGGCCGGTCAGCGCGGCGGGGACGTTCGGCAGGAACGCCGCGACCCGGTCGCCCTGCCGCACGCCGAGCGCCACCAGCCCGGCCCGCACCCGGGCCACCTCGGCGGCGAGCCCGGCGTAGGTCAGCGTGACCTGCTGGCCGTCCTCGCCGCGGGCGATCACCGCGACCCGGGCCGGGTCGGTCAGCGCGGCCCGCAGGGCGTTGCGCGCGTAGTTGAGGGTGGCGCCGGGGAACCAGCTCACCCCCGGCATCGGGCCGCCGGCCAGCACCGGCCCGTCGCCCCGCTCGCCGAGCACCGCGAAGTAGTCCCACAGCGAATCCCAGAAGGCCGCCGGCTGGTCCACCGACCACTGCCAGAGATCGCGGTACTGCCGGGCCGCCCGGCCGGCCAGGCTGGCGCCGCCGGTGAGCTCTCCGTCCCCCGGCATGATCCCGCGGCCGGCCAGCCAGCGCCGGTAGCCGGTGATCCGCGCCCGCTTGATCACCTCGGGCGACGGCTCCCACAGCACCTCGCCGTAGTCGCGCCCCGGCAGGCCCGTGCCCGCCCCTGCCTCGTCATCGGTTGGCATACGCCCCAGCATCGAGCCTGCGCCGCGCCGCCGCAACGGCGGTGCGGGCCGTCAGGTCACCGGCCCGCCCGCCAGGAACGTGATCACACCGAGCACGGCCGCGCCCACGATCGCGGTCACCACGCCGCGCCGCGCCGCGAGCAGCCAGACGGCGGCCGCGGCGAGCACCGCGGCCTGCCACAGATGGTCCAGCGACAGCCCGAGCGGGATGGCCGCCCCCGCGATCGCCCCGATCGCGGCCGGCCCGGCGCCGGTCAGGAACGCCTGGACGGCCGCGTTGCCCCGCAGCCGGTCGAAATAACGCCCGCCGCCGAGCACAAAGGCGAAGGAGGGCGCGAAGGCCACCGCCGCGGCCAGCAGCCCGCCGCCGGCCCCGGCGGCCGCGTAGCCCACCACGGCGACGGTCTGTACCACGGGCCCGGGGGTGACCTGGCCGAGCGCCACCGCGGTGAGGAACTGCCCCGCGCTCATCCAGTGGTAGGTGTGCACAGCGTCGCGCTGCATCAGCGGGATGATCACGAATCCGCCGCCGTAGGAAAGGGCACCGACCTTGAGGGCCACCCAGGCCACCGCGGCCAGCCCGCCGGTGGCGATCGCGCCCCCGGCCGCGGTGAGGAGCAGCGCCGCGGACGGCGGCGCAGACGGCGGCGCGGGCGGCCGCGGCCGTGAGCGCAGGCGTGACCGGACGGCGGTCTCGATCAGTCCGCAGGCGGCCAGGACGAGCACCAGCCACGGCCCGAGGAGCGCGCCGGAGGCTCCCCCGGCCAGCAGGTAGCCGCTCCAGCGCGCACGCGCGAGCCGGGCATCCCGCCGGGGGGAGGCCTGCTGCTGCCCGGCCTGCTGCTGCCCGGCCTGCTGCTGCCCGGCCCGCTGCCAGCTGGCCGGCACCAGCCCGACCGCGGCGGCCACGGCGACCGCGGGCACGGCCGCCCCCGCGCCGAGCGCCGCCCCGGACACCCAGCCCGGCGGGTGGGCGGCGAGGAAGACGCTGGCCAGGGCCAGGATCACCACCAGGCCGGGGCAGATGAAGCAGCAGCCGCCTACCAGCGCGCCGGCCGGGCCGCGCAGCCGCCACGCGCAGTAGATAGCGAGCTGGGTCGACGCCGGGCCGGGCAGCAGGTTGCACACGGCCACGCCGTCCTCGAACTCGCTCCCGGACAGCCAGCCGCGGTCCTTGACGCACAGGGTGCGCAGCAGCGCGATGTGGGCGGGGGGCCCGCCGAAACCGATGCAGCCGATGCGCCCCCACTCGCGGGCGATGACGGCCAGTGAGACCCGCTCCATCTCCTGGGCCACATGCGTCAACCTACAGCTGGCACCAGCCACTCCACGGCCCGCACCACGTTCACGGTGTCGGCGAGGTCGGCCAGCACCACGTCGGCGCCCGCGTCGCGCAGCTCGGCCGCTGACGAGCGCCCGCTGGCGACCGCCACCGAGCGCGCGCCCCCGATCTGGGCGGCAGCCACGTCGCGGGTGGAGTCGGCGATGTACACGGTCGCCTCCGCGGTGAACTCCACCCCGTATTTCTCCGCCGCCCGCCCCCGCGCGTTCAGCAGCAGCGCGCCCTTGGGGAAGACCTCGGAGCCGTACCCGCCTATCTCGGTGTCGAAGAACTGCTCCAGGGCGAAGGCCCGCAGCTTCTCGATCGCGTTCGGCTTGATCGCGCCGGTGAGCAGGGTCTGCACGACGCCGGGCAGGTCGCCCACCCCCGCCACCGCGGCCCGGGCGCCGGGCAGCAGCCAGCCCTGCTCGGTCAGCAGGCCCCGGCGGGCGCCAAACGCCACCGCGAGCTCTCCGGCGAACCGGTCGAGCAGCTCCTCACCGGCCGGGACGCCGGCCGGGGCGTCCGCCTCGTTCAGCGCGAGCGCGTCGAAGAACATCTCCGACTCGGTCCGCCCGGCCATCTGCGGCAGCCGCACCAGCGGCCGGCCGGTGACCGTCCGGAACGCGTCCGCGTACGCGGCCCGGGTCACCCGTCCCACCTCAACCAGGGTCAGGTCGATGTTCCACAGGACCAGGCGGTGAATGGGGACCTCCGGTGCTTTGTGGCGGGGACGCCAGCCTATGCCGGTGCCATGACCCGCCGCTGCCGGTCGGCTCAGCCCATATGCGGGTAGCGGTAGTCCACCGGCGGGACGAACAGCTCCTTGATGGTGCGGGCGTTCACCCACCGGATCAGGTTGAAGATCGACCCTGCCTTGTCGTTGGTGCCGCTGGCCCGCGCACCGCCGAACGGCTGCTGCCCGACGACCGCCCCGGTCGGCTTGTCGTTGATGTAGAAGTTGCCGGCCGAGAAGCGCAGCGCGCCGGTGGCCGCCGCGATCGCCGCCCGGTCCTGGGCGATGATGGAGCCGGTGAGCGCGTAGGGCGCGGCGCCGGCCGCCTGGGCTACCGTCTCGTCGTAGCTCGCGTCGTCGTAGACGTACACGGCGAGGATCGGCCCGAAGTACTCGGTGGTGAAGACCTCGTCGGCCGGGTCGGCGCACTCCAGCACGGTCGGCTGGACGAAATAGCCCTCGGAGTCGTCGGCCTGCCCGCCGGTGAGCACCCGCACCGACGGCCTGCTCCTGGCGGCTTCCAGCGCCCGGGAGTGCTTGGCGAATGCCCGCTCGTCGATGACCGCCCCCATGAACAGCGACAGGTCGGCTGCGACGTCGCCCATGGTCAGCGACTCCACCTGGGCGAGGAAGTCGTCGCGCATGCCCTGCCACAGCGAGCGCGGCACGTACGCGCGGGACGCGGCGGAGCACTTCTGGCCCTGGTACTCGTACGCCCCCCGGATCAGCGCCGTGGCCAGGACCGCCGGGTCGGCGGAGGGGTGCGCGATGACGAAGTCCTTGCCGCCGGTCTCCCCGACCAGCCGCGGGTAGCCGCGGTAGCCGCCGATGTTCTCCCCCACCGTCCGCCACAGGTGCTGGAACGTCCCGGTCGACCCGGTGAAGTGGATGCCCGCCAGGTCCGGGTGCGGGAGCGCAACCCGCGAGACGGCCTGCCCGTCCCCGGTCACCAGGTTGATCACCCCCGGCGGCAGCCCGGCCGCCTCCAGCAGCCGCATCGTGTGGTGCGCGGCGAGCTGCTGGGTCGGGGACGGCTTCCACACCACGACGTTGCCGAGCAGCGCGGGCGCGGTCGGCAGGTTCCCGGCGATCGAGGTGAAGTTGAACGGGGTGATGGCCAGCACGAAGCCTTCCAGCGGCCGGTACTCCAGCCGGTTCCAGACCCCCGGGCCGGACTCGGGCTGCTCGGCCAGCAGCCGCCGCGCGTAGTGGACG
>Ga0335077_10008912_pt1 | contig 12438 bp, 12 predicted proteins | sample Lox_Sample_31_FD_207151 | JGI IMG/M metagenome (GOLD analysis project Ga0335077, IMG submission 207151) | Soil microbial communities from Loxahatchee National Wildlife Refuge, Florida, United States - Lox_Sample_3.1 | ecosystem: Environmental > Terrestrial > Soil > Wetlands | place: USA...
CTCCCGGCCGCCGCTCGGCCGACTTCTACTTCCGCCAGCTGCGCGACTGGAAATACTCCGCCGCGATCGAAGGCATGAACGCCGCGGCGATGACCGGCTACGGCCGCCTGTGCGGCTGGACCCTGGCCCGCGCCCACGCCCGCACCGGGGACCGGATCGCGATCGCCGCCTACCTCGGCGGGTCACGCAAGTTCGACCAGGCCGTGGCCGACTTCGCCGAGACCTACGCCGACCAGGCCGAACGCGACCACGCGGCACTGGCCGACGCGGCCGCCTCCGGGCGCGTGCAGGCCCAGGTGGGCATCTGAGCGTACCCGGCCTTGTCAGCGTCGCGTTCTTCGCGCACGTCGGCGGTTTCGTCTTCGGCCTGGTGGTGACGTGGCTCCTTGCCCGGACGGGACAAGTCGCACCCCAGGAGCCAGAGCGCTCCATTGCGTAGCCCGCGGGATCCTTCCCTCGCACCCCGGAGACACAGGACCCGGAAGCGGAGATGCGCATCGGCATCGTAACTGGTACAGTCAAAATTGTCATAACTTATCAACATTGATGCAGACATCATCTGGATGGATGCTGAGCGCCGCTCGGCAGCGGCGGCCGCGGACTGGCTAGGCCGGGAACCGTGGCCGCTAAAGTGCTGGGTGGAACGACGGGAGGAGCAGTGATGGCAGAGGTGGCACCGGCAGCCGGCGCGCCGAGGGTGACGCGGCTGGACCGGCGCAAGGCCCGCACCCGGCAGGCGCTCATCGACGCCGCGGTGCGGCTGATCGCCGAGGGCCGCGGGGACCGGGCCAGCATCGCCGAGATCACCGAGGAAGCCGACATCGGCTTCGGGTCGTTCTACAACCACTTCGACAGCAAGGAGCAGCTGTTCCAGACCGCCTCAGAAGAGGTGCTGGAACGCTGGGGGCAGCTGATCGACCGGGCCACCGCCGGCCTCACCGACCCGGCCGAGCTGTTCGCCGTGGGTACGCGGATCTCCGGGCGGCTCGGCTGGACTCACCCTGATATCGCGGGGTTCCTCACCGGCATGGGCCTGGACGCGCTGGAAATCCCCGGCGGCCTGGCGCCGCGGGCGCTGCGCGACATCGAGGCGGGGCAGGCCACGGGCCGGTTCGCCGTTCCCGATGCCGAGATCGCGCTCAGCGCCGTGGCCGGCGGCCTGCTCGGGCTGCTGCGGATGTGCCAGCGGCACCCGGAGCGCGTCACCGAGGCCACGGTCGATCAGCTCGCCGAGGCCGAGCTGCGCCTGCTGGGCGTCCCCGCCGACGAAGCCACCCGCCTCACCGCCCTCCCGCTTCCTCCCATTGAGGCTTGGTGACGGCCGCGATGATGCCGTCGGCCGCCTGTCCAGGTTTCCCGGACCGCGATGAACCAGCCCGCAAGAAAGCTGTCACCTTACGGCTGGCGGTCCGCTGATCCGCCGCGCCGGCCCGTGTTGTTCATCAACCCGAGGTCGGGTGACGGCAAGGCCGGGCGCGCCGGGCTGGCCGAGCGGGCGCGCGACAAGGGGATCGAAACCGTCATGCTCGCCCCGGGCCAGGACCTGGCCGCGCTGGCCCGTGAAGCCGTTGCAGGTGGCGCGGACGTGCTCGGGATGGCCGGCGGAGACGGGTCGCTGGCGGTCGTGGCCGCGGTCGCGGCGGCGCACCGGATCCCGTTCGTGTGCGTCCCGGCCGGGACACGCAACCACTTCGCGCTTGACGTGGGCGTGGACCGGCACGACCTGGCCGGCGCGCTGGATGCGTTCACCGGCGGGGTCGAGCGCCAGATCGACGCGGCGGAGGTGAACGGCCGCATGTTCCTCAACAACGTCTCGCTCGGGATCTACGGTGATGCGGTCCGCAGCCCGGCCTACCGCGATGCCAAGGTGCATACTCTCCTGGAGACCGCGGCTGAGGTGATGGGCCCGGGCGCGGAGGCGCCTGCGCTGGACCTGGCCGACGACCTGGGGCACGAGCACCGTCATCCCGCCATTGTGCTCGTGTCGAACAACCCCTACGCGCTTGATCGCCCGCTGGCCCGCGGCACCCGCCCGGCACTGGACAACGGCCAGCTCGGGATCGTCGTCCTCGACGCACCCGGCGACAGCCCGCGCGTTCCGGGCCGGGCCTGGAGCGCGCCGCGCCTGGAGGTAAACGCCCTGGAGGTACATGCCCCCGGCACCGGTCCACGCCGGGGTTGACGGCGAGGCGGTGGACCTGGAACCGCCGCTGCGGTTCGCCAGCCGCCCGGCCTCGCTGCGGGTCCGGATCTCCCCGCGCCACCCGGGCGCCTCACCATCAGCACGCCTCCACCTCCCCGGGCTACCGACCCACTCTCAGGGGCGAGGAGACGGATAGGTGAACAAGACGCGACAAAGACATGCTCTGACGGGATTTCGTCTTAAAGGCGCCGACCTCAGAGCCACCGCACCGAAGCCGCCTCCGGCGGCTGCGGCATTGTCAGCTCTTAAGCGCTTCCTGAAGTTCGCTGGTGATTTCGTCGGTCGTGGCCTCCACTGTGCGCTTCACGACTTTGGCGGCCTTGGTCAGCGCCTTGTCGAGCCCTTGTTCGATGGTCGGCTCGCCAACCGCGATGAGCCCGGCCTGATTGGCGGTGAGCTGCTCAGCGGCCTCGTGGAGCTCCTTGCGCGGCAGAGTCCCGCCCCCGAACCACTCCGGGATGACGCGGAGGTGCGGCCGGTCCATCCGCTTGAGCACGTGGGGCTTGCCGTTCTCCTTGTCGATCACGGCCGCGTCGTACTGCCCGATCATCTCGTCCTTGTGCAGCTGCTCGATGGCGTCCAGGTCCGCCAGCGCGGCGTCGGCAGTCTCGTACGCGGCGGCATAGACAACCAGCTGTTTTTTCTCAGCCATGGCATCTCCCGGTCGGGTTATCCGATGGACGAACCCACGCTAGTCTTCACCGGCTCCCCGGGTAGGGACTAAGGTCCCTTACCCGGGGAGCGGGCAAGGCGGCCAGCAGGCCGGTATGGGAGCCACCTGGGCGGCGATGGCTGCGGCAGCGGCGGCGCGCTCTAGGGTCAGGGTGCGGCACAGATCTGCGGACTTCACCACGTGGGCTTCTAGCCGGCGGCCTGGCGTTGTTGATCTTGGCCAGAACCTGGACTCGCTGGCCCTTAAAGCCGCGGCGGCCGACACATACGCGCTCGGGGTGGCCGGTACGGCGTCGGGGCAGCCGACAGCACGACTTTTGTGTGCGTTCCGGCCGGGATGCGCAACCACTTCGCGTTTGACGTGGGTGTGGACCGGCACGACCTGATCGGCGCTCTCGACGCGTTCACCGGCGGGGTCGAGCGCGAGATCGACATGGCCGAGGTGAACGGCCGCACGTTTGTCAACGACGCCTCGGTGGAGATCTACGGTGATGCCGTTGGCAGGCCAGGCTGCCGCTATGCCAAGGTGCGTACTCTCCTAGGGACCGCAGCTAGGGACCGCAGCCGAGGTGATGCGCCCAAGCGCGGAGGCGCCTGCGCTGGACCCGGTCGACGACCTGGGGCGCGAGCATCGTGATCTCGTCGTCGTTCTCGTGTCGAACAACCCGTACGCGCTTGATCGCCCGCTGGTCCGCGGCACCCGCCCGACGCTTGGCGGCGGGCAGCTCGGGATCGTCGTCGTCGACGTACCCGGCGACAGCCCGCGCCCTCCAGGGCAAGCGTGGAGCGCGCCGCGTCTGGTAATCGGTGCCCCGGAACCGGTCCACGCCGGAATTGACGGCGAGGCGGTGGACCTGGATCCGCCGCTGCGGTTTGCTATCCGGCCGGTGGGGCTGCGGATCCGGATCTCCTCGCGCCACCCGGGCGCCTCGCCATCAGCGCGCCTCCACCTCCCTGGCCACCCCCCCGCGTGGTAGCGCACTTCCTGGCCACCGTCGTGTCGACGAGGCACTCCACGTTTATCTCGACCTGCACGTCTATCTCCTGGTCACCCTCGGGTCACCGCTAGGGCGTGTCCCGTAGATCTTCGTTCGTGGCTGGTGTAAACCAAAGTGAATGGATGACCGCCTGATCCGGCATGACCTTACTGATGAGGAATGGCAGCGGCTGCTGCCGATGATGCCCGCTGATGCCCGGCGGGGACGCCGCTGGAGTGATCACCGGATGGTGATCAACGGGATCTTGTTCCGGACCCGGGCCGGCTGCCCGTGGCGTGACCTGCCCGGGGAGTACGGGAACTGGAAGACCGCTTATGACCGGCATCGCCGCTGGTCGCTGGACGGGACGTGGCAGGAGATCCTGGGCCGGCTGCGGGCCGGGTGTGATGAGGCCGAGGGCGCGGACTGGACCCTCAGTGCCGATTCCACCGTGATCCGCGCGCACCAGCACGCCGCCGGGGCCCGGCACCAGCTGCCCGCCGAGCTGGTCACGGGGGGCATCGCCGAATGACAAGAACCTCCCGGCCCGGGCGGTCCGGGAGGCGCTGGGCCGGTCCCGCGGCGGGCTGAGCACCAAGATTCACCTGGCCGCCGACCGCCGGTGCCGTCCGGTCACCGGCATCTTGACCCCGGGCCAGCACGGCGACTGCCCGCAGTTCATCCCGCTGCTGGACCAGGTCCGCATCGTCCGCCGCGGCAAGGGCCGGCCCCGCACCCGGCCGGGCAGGGCGATGGCCGATAAGGCGTACTCGTCTGCGGCGAACCGCGCCTACCTGCGCAAGCGCAGGATCCAGGCGGTCATCCCGGTCAAGGAGGACCAGAAGAAGCACCACCGTAACCGCGGCCGCGCGGGCGGCCGCCCGCCTGGCTTCGATGCCGGGCGCTACAAGGAGCGCAACACTGTGGAGCGCTGCTTTTCCAAGCTTAAGCAGTTCCGTGCCGTCGCCACCCGCTACGACAAACGCGACTACATATACCAGGGCACCGTGGACGTCGCATCCATCCGGATCTGGCTACGAGACCCCGTTCCTGATCTACGGGACACGGCCTAGCTCTGCGGGCGCCATCCGCAAGATGGTGACCACGGTCATGGCCAGCGCAGTGAAAGGACGGTAGCCCTGAACGGCCATGCCCGCACCCGGGGATCGGGCGCCGGTCGTCTCATGTACACCGGAGCCTGCCGCGGAGAAAGCCGCCATTGTTTCCAGTCCCCGGCTACCGAGAAGGATGTATGACGTGACGGCCCGCAGGCATGCCCAGCACCCCGACGGGGAGCCCGTCAACGCCGGGAAATCCGCTTCGGTGGCGGCGAAGGCCGCCGCGATCGACGCCGCCCAGGCGCGCCCGCTGACCTGGAAGACCGTCGTCAAGCGGGCCCTGGCCGTCGCGGTGGCCGGCGCGGCCCTCTACCTGGTGCTGCCCAAGCTCATCGCTGTGCTGGGGGCCTGGCCGCGGCTGTCGACGCTGAACCCGGTCTGGTTCACGGCCTGCCTGGCTGCCGAGCTGGTCTCGTTCACCTGCAACTTCGCCTTGCAGCGGCTGGCGCTGCGCACCAAGGAATGGTTCAGTGTCGTCACCGCCGGGCTCACCGGCAACGCGGTCACCAGCAGCCTGCCCGGCGGCAGCGCGGCCGGCGCCGCCGTCCAGTTCCATATGCTCACCACCGCGGGGTTCGACACCGACACCGCCGTCGGCGGCCTGACCGCGTTTTCGCTGCTCGAGGTCGGCGGCCTGCTGGCGCTGCCCGTCTTCGCGCTGCCCGCCATCCTGGCCGGGGGTGCCGGTCAGCCGGGGGCTCGTCCATACCGCCCTGCTCGGGATCGCCGCCTTCGTCCTGTACGCCATCTTCGGCGTGATCGTGCTGCGCACTGACTGGCCGCTGGCCACACTCGGGCGCGCGGCGCAGAGCCTGTGGAACCGGGTCACCCGCGGCCGCCGACCGCCGGTGACCGGCCTGGACGAGCGGCTGCTGGCCGAACGCGACACGATCAGGGCGGTGCTGGGCAAGAACTGGCGGCAGGCGGTGGTGCTGACGGTCGGCCGGCTTGGCTTCGACTACGGCTGCCTGCTGGCCGCCTTGCGCGCCACCGGAGCCAGCCCGCAGCCCTCCCTGGTGCTGCTGGCCTACGCCGCCGCCGGCATCGTCGCGCTGTTCCCTCTCACCCCAGGCGGGCTGGGCATCGTGGAGGCCAGCCTGAGCGGCCTGCTGATCCTGGCCGGCGTCCGCGCCGGCTACGCCGTCCTGGCCGTCCTGGCCTACCGGATCGCCTCCTACTGGCTCCCCCTGCTGGCCGGGCCGCCGGCCTACCTGCTGTTCCGCCACCGCTACGGGCGGCCGGTCCCCCGGCGCGCCACGCCGGGCGAGGCCGGCTCCACCGCACAGCCCGGCTTATTGCCGCGAGCGCCTGCATCGCTATCCCCGGCCGGAGGACCCGTGGGGTTGACTGGCCAGATGCCAGACGACAGCAGATACGGGCCATCCTCGGGCAACGGGGAACTGGCAACTGGCTGACGTACATCCTCGTGGCGGTGCTGGAGGCTGCGCTCGCGGCAGGCCTGCTCCTGGCCTTCGCCGGCCCGGGGGCCGCCGACTCAGGAGGCGCGCTTCCGGGGCAGCGATGAATGAGCCCGGGTCCGAGCGGAACGCCGGCCAGTTCCGGCGCGTAGTGCAGGAACGTAAACCCTAGCCGGCAGGCGAGTATCCCATCGGTGGGGAGCTGATCACCTGCCAGGGCGCCCGGCCGGGGAAGGTCGTGGACGGCGCGGTCCGCAGCGGCTTCCCGGCGGATGCCAGGTACCTGACCTGAAGGCCGTCGCAGGCCGGGACGGCGGACGGGCGGCGAGCCGAGTTGGTGGCGAAGACGACCACGCGCACCGACGGGACCGTCCTGACGCCGCCGAGGATGCGCGCTATGCCCTGGTCAAGTGACTCCCGGCTGCCGTGCCAGGGCGCGACCAGCGGTTCCACGTCGAAAATCATCGTCCTGACCGACAGCTCCCTGGCCTCGGCGAACAGGCCAGCTAGCCCGGTAACACGCACATAGTTGCCTGTCACCGTATCCCGCCTTTTGCGCCGGAACACCTGCCGCGGAGCCGGCAATCCCGGGATGGTGACGCGAACAAGCCGCGTGATCACCCGGCCAGCACTCATGAAACCAGTGCACCGCCGCCAGCGTTACGAGGGCAAGAGCCGCTGGCGCCCTCGATCTCAAGTGACGGGATGGACCGGAACAGGTCCCACCGGGACTCGAAGTGCTCCATCTCCCGCCGCCGCAGATCACGAAGCACTGCTTCGGCTCCATGATGCCGCCCAGCGCCCCGCCGGGCATGCGGCGGGATGGGAAGTCTTTGCGCCGGCCACGCCACGCTCAGGCCAGGGTTCGCTTCCGCGCGCCCCGCCGGGGACCCAGTTATCGTGCCAGTAGCAGGGCGGGTCGACACCGGTCGTCAGTTCAGGTCACTGGCCCGGATGGTCAGATGGGGGTCGGTGCCGGGCGACAGGGTCACGTACTCGTCTGCTGGCTCAGCCGCAGGCGCCGGGGATTCCTGGGGCTGGTCCGGGGCGGTGGCTTGCCAGACTTCCTTAACCAGTACCTGCAGAGCCCCGGCCGTCGGGATGGCCAGCAGCGCCGCGACGAAACCGCCGAATATGCCGCCGATCAGGCTGCCGAGCGAGGCGCCGATCAGCACCGCGATGAATACGAGCAGCGGGTTGATCCGCACCGTCTTGCTCATGACTACCGGGTTCAGGACGTGGTTCTCGATCTGGGTGTAGACGGCGAAGACGACCGCGGTGACGATGCCCGCGGTGGGGCCTCCGGCGAGGAACGCGAACAGGACGGTGGGGATGCCGGCCAGGGCCCCGCCGATCATCGGCAGGAAGTCCACCAGGGCCACCCACAGGCCCCACAGCAGCGGGAACGGCACGCCGAGGATCAGCAGCGTCACGAACACCACTGTCCCGGCGATGAGCGAAGTCAGCAGGTTGCCGGCCATGTACCCGGTGACCTTCTGGCTGACGTCGCCCGCCACCCGGGTGACCGTGGCCCCGCGGACCGGGGTCATCTGGCCGAGCGTCCAGTTCCACATCTTCGGGCCCTCGAGCAGCAGGAGCAGGACCAGGACGAAGAGCGTGAACAGCTCGACCACCAGGGAGACCGCGCCCTTGCCGACGGTCAGCGCAGGCTTGGCCAGCGACTGGGCGTAGCCGACCAACTTGGGCGCGTTCCGCTGCACCCAGCCCTGGACGTGGTACCTGGCCACGAGGTGGCCGATCCAGCCCCTGCCGTGCTGCGCGCTGGCGATATAGCCGGGCATCCGGTCCGCCAGGTGGGTGATCCCGTTCACCAGCGGCACGCCGAACGCCGCGGCCAGGCCGATGAAGACCAACGCGGCCCAGAGCGTGACGATCGTCACGGCGGGGCCCCGGCGCGGGACCCGCCGCTGCACTTTAGCCACGGCCGGGTTGAGCAGCATCGCGGTGAACCCCGCCACGAGCATCAGCAGCACGATGTCCCGCAGCCGGTAGATCAGCTGGCCGGCCAGGTAGGTAGCGACGACCACCCCGGCCGTGACCAGGATGGTCCGCAGCGGGACGTGGCGCCGGTCGGCGGCCTCGAACAGCCGCGCTAGCCGGCCTCGCGGCGGCTGCTCATCGCTCATAGCTCACCTGACCGGCATGCCGGCGGGCTGTGTCGTCATGATCGGCTCCTCACGCCAGTTTGCTGATATCTCGATCATTTTTGTAATTAATCATCAGTTATGATCACCATAATGTCAAGACCTGGCCCGGCGGGATGAGGCACCCCGGGCGCCCGGGCAGGCGGCGCGGCGAGCGCGTTGCGGCTGACCCGACATTGCCGGATTCCTCACCGGCACCGGACTGGACGTCCTGGACATCCCCACCGGCCTGGTGCCGCGCGCCCAGCGCGACATCCGGTCGGGGCAGGCCGCGGGCGGTCCACCCTGCCGGACACCGAGATCGCGCTCAGCGCCGTGGCCGGGGCCTGCTCGGGCTGTTGTGGATGTGCCAGCGGCACCCGACCGCGTCATCGAGGCCACCGTCGACCAGCTCGCCGGCGCCGAGCTGCGCCTGCTCGGCGTCCCCTCCGACGAGGCCGCCCGCCGCATCGCCCTCCCTCCCGGACACCGGGGCCTGGTGCCTTCTGAGCTGCGGCGCACCGGCAAGACGCTGGACTCCGCCCTCCCGGAAAAGCAGCCGGCCTGAGCTGATCAGGTCCGGCGTTCTGTCTGCGCCCGGCGGCCCTCACGGCCTTCTCCGGCCAGCAGGACCCGCCGGGACGCCACGAGTGCGGGCGCGAGCGGCCCGAGCAGCCGTCCGAGCGCGGCTCCGTGATCGGCCTGGATGGCGACGAAGGCACCGTCGATAGCGGCAAGCGCGAACCGCGCGAGCTGGTCAGTAACGGGGCCGCGCGGGTCATCGCCGAACGCGGCCGCTATCTGGGCCCGCAGCAGATCGAGCGCGTGCTCGCGGATCCGCCCGACCACAGCCTGTATCTCCCCGTCGCCGGCCGGGGGCTGCGCGGAGAAGACGATCAGCAGCCGCAGGAAATCCGGGTGGCGCTCGAGCGTGCCGATGACAGCCGACACCACCCGGGCCAGGTGCTGCGCAGGCCGCCCGGCCCGCCGGGTCAGGTCCGGCAGGTCGGCGAAGAAGCGATCGGCGCCGCGCTCCATGACGGCGAGCAGGATCCCGTCCTTGGACCCGAAGTAGTGGTAGACGGAGCTCATCGGGATCCCGGCTTCGGCCACCACGCGGGCCAGCGTCGCCGCTTCGAAGCCATGCTCGGCCATCACCCGCTCGGCGGCGTCCAGCACCAGTTCCCGCGACCTCATGCCCCGGCGGTTGGGTGTCACGTCCGCCCGCACTGTCATTACCCCAGCATACGCGGACTATTGGAGTTGACTCTCCAATTTAATTATTGTAACGTTCACTACAGTTCTAGAGAGAGGGGTTCGCAATGCGCTTCACGGAAGATGCTGACGAGGAAGTCCCGGTCCTGATCGTGGGCGGCGGTGGCGCGGGCCTGACCGCTTCGATGCTGCTGGCCCGCCTGGGGGTGGATCACCTGCTGGTCAGCGCGCGGCCGGGGACTTCAGATCTGCCCAAGGCCCATGTGCTGAACCAGCGGGCGATGGAGATCCTGGAAGACGCGGGCGTGGCCGACGCGATCGCCGAGCGGAGCACGCCCGCCGGGCAGATGGCGGCCACGGCGTTCTACGCGGGCTTCGCCGGCCCGGACCCGGACTACGGGCGCCGCCTGGCCCGCCTGGAGTCCTGGGGTGCCGGCGGGGCCGATGACAGCTGGCGGGCGGCGAGCCCGTGGCGGCAGCTGAACCTGCCGCAGATCCGCCTGGAGCCGCTGCTGAAGGCCCGGGCGGAGGAGCTGTCCCCGGGGCGGATCCGGTTCGGCCACGAGCTGACCGGTCTCGAGCAGGACGCCGAGGGGGTGCGGGCCACGGTCCGCGACAACGCCTCCGGCCGCCAGTACGTGGTGCGCTGCCGGTACCTGCTCGGCGCGGACGGGGGCCGGCGGGTGGCCAGCCTGATCGGCGTCGGGTACGAGGGGCTCGGCGTGGTGACGCAGACCGCGACGCTGCACGTGTCCGCCGACTTCTCGCCGTGGGCTCGGGACACGGACGTGCTGATCCGCTGGATATTCTCGCCGCAGGCCGGGGTCCTGGTGGTGATGGTCCCGATGGGCCCCGAGCGGTGGGGTCCGCAGTCGGAGGAGTGGGTGATCCACCTGAACTACCCGGTCGATGATCCCCGCGCCCAGTCCGATGCGCAGGTCGAGGCCGACGCCCGCCAGGCGCTGGGCATTCCGGATCTGCCGGTGAAGATCCACAAGATCACGCGCTGGTCGGTCGAGGCCGTGATGGCCTCCGCGTTCCGCGTCGGCCGCGTGCTCTTGCTGGGGGACGCGGCGCACCGTCACCCGCCCACCGGCGGGCTGGGCCTGACCAGCGCGATCCACGACGCGCAGAACCTGTGCTGGAAGGTCGCGGCCGTGCTGGCCGGCCATGCCTCGCCGGCGCTGCTGGACACCTACCACGCCGAGCGGCGGGCGGTCGATCAGCACAACGCGCAGCGCTCGCTGGAGAACGCGGTCAACCATTTCGCGATCGGGGCGGCGCTCGGCATCTCGCATGAGAGCACGCCGGAGCAGAACATGGAGCAGCTGCGCCGGATGTGGAACGGCCGGCCCGAGGACGCCGGGCACCGCTCGGGCGTGCTGCGGATGATGCGGGCGCAGTCGATGGAGTTCAGCGAGCTCAACGTCGAATACGGCTACAGCTATCAGTCCGCGGCCGTCGTGCCCGATGGCAGCGCCCCGCCCGCGCCGGTCGACGGGATTCGCGTGTATCAGCCGTCCACCCGCCCGGGTTCCCCGCTGCCGCACGCCTGGATCGACGATGAGGACGGCAACCGCCGCCCGGTCAAGGACCTCGTGGCGCCGGGCCGGTTCCTGCTGATCGCCGGCGAAGAGGGCGAGCCATGGTGCGACGCGGCCAGGCAGCTCGCCGCGGAGGCGGACCTCCCGCTCGACGCGGTGCGGATCGGCCACCTCGACGGCGACCTGTACGACCCGCGCTGCACCTGGTTGCGCCAGCGGCAGGTCGCGAGCGGCGGCGCGGTCCTGGTCCGCCCGGACCGGTTCATCGCCTGGCGCCATCCGGCCGGCGTCGGCGACCCCCGGGCCGCTCTGGCCGCCGCGCTCAGCCAGGTCCTGGCCCGGCCGGTCGGCGCGCCCGTCGCATCGCCCGTCTGATACGGCCCGTTCCGACCAGGCCGGGCGAGCACCGGCAGAGCTCCGTAGCACCCGGTCCGTTCGGAACAAAGACTTTCAGCCGAACGGGCCGGGTGCGAGCCCCGGAACGGTCACTCGTAGTTCTTGACATGGCAGATCATTTTTGTGATAGTTAATCAAAAGTGATAGCTGCCCTTGAATCTCGGGGGCAGCCAACAGAGGAAGGGAACGCTGTCATGTTCAAGTCACTGAGCACCTCCCTGATCGCGCGCGGCGTCCTCGCCGTCGCAGTCGGGATCATCGCGCTAGCCTGGCCCCAGGTCACGGTGCTCGCCTTGGTCATCCTGTTCGCCGTGTACGCGTTCATCGCGGCCGGCTTGGAGGCCGTGCAGGCGTTCAGCAGCCGCAAGGCCGGGCCGGTGTTCGGGCACCTGCTCCTCGGGCTGGTGGACCTCGCCGCCGGAGTGGTCGCCCTGGTCTGGCCCGGGCCGACCGCCCTCGTCTTGGTGCTCGTCGTGGGCACCTGGGCGGTCATCGCCGGCATCGTGGAGATCGCCGCCGCCTTCGCCGAGGGCGAGCCGGCTGGGACGCGGGCGCTGTTCATTCTGGGCGCGCTGGTGTCGATCGCGTTCGGCGTGGTGCTGTTCGCTCACCCGGGAGCAGGCGCGATCACCCTGGCGCTGCTGTTCGGCCTGTACAACCTGGTCTACGGCGCCCGGGCGCTCGTGCAGGGCATCGAGCTGCGCCGGACCGGCAAGACCATCCACTCCGCCGTCACGGAACCGGAGAAGAC
>Ga0335077_10008914_pt1 | contig 12437 bp, 6 predicted proteins | sample Lox_Sample_31_FD_207151 | JGI IMG/M metagenome (GOLD analysis project Ga0335077, IMG submission 207151) | Soil microbial communities from Loxahatchee National Wildlife Refuge, Florida, United States - Lox_Sample_3.1 | ecosystem: Environmental > Terrestrial > Soil > Wetlands | place: USA: Florida...
AACCCGCGCCCCCGCCTTCAGTTCCGAGCGGGCGGACAACCGATCGGACATTCAAAGGTGCCCCGTTGCAGGCAAACCGTTGTAATCAGCGCAACGGGAATGGGCCGAACCGAGTATTACGCGAACCGCGGAGAACTGGCGGTAGAAGGACACCCTCTCGCGATCTGAGGGGTAGACGTCGGCCCAGGCGAATGAGTTTGTCCGGGCGGGACTTGCGGAGATACCGTCCCGACCAGGGCGCGCGAATTTGCGGATTTTGCGGCCACACTGGGAGCCCCACGATTCCGGTCGTAAGCAGGGCCGCAACTGAGGCGCGATCCCGGAGAGAGTCATTTGAGCCATAGGGTCGTAGATGCGCTCGTTCATAGGATTGGGATTGACCCCGATTTCAAGGCTCGATCATCCGGCTGCCAGGCTATGGGAGCGCAGGAGCGCTCAGTCGGCAACGTCGCCCACGAATCCGACAACGTCGTCGATACTCGCGGATCCGACAAGGCGTCGCACCACCTGTCCGTCGCTTAGAAGCAACCAAATCGGGCTTCGCGTTGTCTGCTCTTCAGTCGGGCACCATTTGTCAAATTCTGCGAAATCGTCGAAGGGCCGGATACCGACCTTCAGGTTTGTTCTCTCCCGAGCTACGGCAACCGCGGTCGTAACAGCCTCAAGGTCCGGACCGCTCCAGACCGCGAAAGCGAGCACCAGCCAAGATCCTCTTTGAAGGATCTCCTCCAATCGATCCGGTGCCATCGCGAACTGGTCGACCAATCGCGAGTCAACGCCCAGATCCATTTTCCAGCCGCCTTTGCCGTCCGGGACGAGCTCGTAGGGGGCCATGTTCACCGCGCAGCTCGTATCGTGGTCGTTAGCAGCCCGTCCTCGACAACCTGGCTAGCTTGGCCGCCCAACAAGGCGATGAGCGTCTGATGGGCCGCCGTCGTCGGCGCGAAGGCGGCTGGGTTTACGACACTGACCGTTCCGCCTGGCTTGACGAGGCGAGCGACCCCTTCAACAGCGCCTGCTTGATGAAGCGGGATGTTCTCCGCGGTTACCAGGTCGGCGAACTCATCCGGAAGCGGATTGGATTGAGCTGTTCCCGGGACGCGATTCGGAATCGGTCCATATGTTCCCTCCGACGCAGGATTTACATTGATCGCGCCTGGGTATTTGCCCTCGCCGCCGACATCGACGTGAATGAAGTCGCCGGCACTCTCTTCCGCCGCAGCGCTGAACGAGCTGCCTGTTGTGGCGGCTGCTGAGTCGTCGGCGGCGTTCAGGGAATCGGCTGCTGTCTTAGCGAGGGTGTCGTTGGCGCCGGCCCCTCCGCCTCCGCCCGCGAGCAGGTCGATGCTGCCCTTTTCTTCGGTGGCGAGCCGGTAGGCGCCGCTGCTGACTCGGTCGCCGATGTCTTTGCCGGCGTCGCGGATGGCGGCGCGGATTGCGTCGCCGCCGGCGAAGGCGAGGTCGCGGCCGAGGAGTCCGTCGACCGGCAGCGCCCACAGCGCGGTCTGGACGACGGCGCTGGCGCAGTTGTGGCCACCGGTGATGCAGCTCCAGTCGGCTTGGACGGTTTGCTTGATTGGGTCGACGATGAGCGGCTTTATGACGTGGTTGTAGGCCGCCTTGACGATCGGCTTGACGAAGCCGTTGTAGACGTCCTTCACGGTGTTGGAAGCATCAGAGACAAAGGAGCTGGCCTCGCTCGGGCAGCTGCCTGAGCCGAAGAGACCGTCGAGGCACAGGCCGCTTGGGTCGCTGTAGAGGATGGGCAGGTCGCCGGCGTAGGCGTAGGGGCTGCTGGCGAGGGTGGTGGTCTGTCCAAGCGGGTCGATGGTGAGGAAGCTGCCGGTCGTGGGGTCGTATTGGCGGGCGCGCATGTCGGAGAGCCCGACGCCGGCGTCTGTGTATTGGCCTGCGTATTGGAATGGGTTGGTGGGTGCGGCTCCGCTGACGTTGACGGCGGAGCGGACGACGCCGAAGGGGTCGTATTGGTAGGCCCATTGGGTGGCGCCGTTCGCGTCGGTTAGGTCGCTGACGTTGCCGTAGGCGTCGTAGGCGTAGTAATAAGAGCCGCTCGAGGTGATCATCGACGCCGGGGAGCTGGAGGGGCCGTACAGGTAGGTGCGGAGTGCGCCGCCGGAGCCGTTCGTCTCGGCTGCGAGCGTGGGTAGGCCGCCGGCAGCTTCGTTCCAGCTGTAGTTGATCGTGTTCGCGCCGTTGGTGGCGCTTACGCGCATGCCGGCGCCGTCGTAGGTGTAGTTGGTGGTCTGGCCGCCGACGGTGGCGCTGATCAGCTCGCCGGCGAGGTTCCAGCTGTAGCTCGAGCTTCCGGCGGCGGTTTGCTCGCCGTCCGCGTTGTAGCTGTAGTTGGTTGTGTTCTGGCCGAGCGTCGCGCTTTCGAGTTCGTTGGCGTTGTTGTACTGGTAGGTGGTGGTGCCGGGGGTGCCCCAGCCAGTGACGGTCTGGCTGGTGCGGTTGCCGGCCGCGTCGTAGGTCCAGCTGGTGCCGACCGAGCAGTCGCCCGTGTAGCAGACCGAGGCGAGCCGTCCGACCGGGTCGTAGGTGTAGCTCTCGGTCCAGCTGGAGCCGTTGTTGGTCGCGGCCAGTTGGGTCGGTTCGCCGGCTTTGTCGCGCGTGACGCTGTAGCTGGAGAGCGTCTGCCCGTTGCTGGTGTTGGTGAGGGTGGCGAGGCGGCCGGCGTTGTCGTAGGTGAGGGCGGCCGAGCCGGCGGGCAGCGTCTGTGAGGTGAGCTGGTTGTTGGCGTCGTAGCCGTAGCCGATCGTGCGGCTGCCGGAGTTGACGCTGGTCAGGTTGCCGTTTGCGTCGTAGCCGTAGCTGACCTGCGTTCCGTTCGGGTATGTCTCGGCGTTGAGCTCGCCGTAGGCGTCGTAGCCGTAGCTGAAGCCGCTCGACCCGGTCGTCGCGGCGGTCGGCTGGTTGTCGGGGTTGAGGCTGTAGTTGGTCGTCCCGCTCGCGTCGCTGCGGCTGATTAGGTTGCCCTGTACGTCGTAGCCGTAACTGGCCGTGGGTGTGCCGTCGGAGTAGCTGACCTGGGCCGGCTCGTTGAGCGCGTTGTAGGTGACGCTTGTCGTGCCGAGGGATGGGTTCTGGGCCGCGTTCGCGATCGCGTCGATCGTCTGCGTTTGGTTTCCGTTCGCGTCGTAGGCGTAGGTGGTCGTGTTGCCGAGCGGGTTGACCACCTGGGTCAGCTCGCCTTCCGCGTCCGGCGTGTAGCTGGTCGTGTGGTTGTTCCCGTCGGTCACGCTGGTCAGCTGATCGAGGGCGTTGTAGGCGTAACTGACGCTGGAGTTGTCGGCGGCGATCGTCTTGGTCAGGTTGCCGTCGGCGTCGTACTGGTACTGGGTCTGCCGCAGCATCGGGTCGGTCGTGCTGACCGGCTGCCCGTCCGCATTGAAGCTGGTCGTGGCCGTGTCGCCGAGCGGGTCGGTGACGCTCGTCTGGTTGCCGTCCGCGTCGTACCCGTAGGAGGTGGTGTACTGCGCTGCGCAGTTGCAGCCGGCGACGTTGCCGAGCGGCGAGACGCTGCTTTGGAGCAGGCCGGCGTCGTCGTAGCTGTAGCTGGTGACTCCGCTCTTTGGGTCGGTGGTCGAGGTTAGGTTGCCGTCGTTGTCGTAGACGTAGCTGGTTGTCCGGCCGACCGGCACCTGTGTGACCGCCGCGTAGTGGGCCGAGACCTGGGCAGCGGAGAGGGCGACGCTCTTATAGAAGGCGGGCTCGTCGATCGTGCCCTGGTTGGCGTCGACGAACAGGCTGCCACTCGAGGGGACGTGCTGGATGGCGCCGGTCGAGGCGCCACTGCTCGTCACGGAGGCGCTCAGGCTGCCGTCGACATAGAGCGACCAGGTGCCGCTCGTGCCCAAGCCGGAGTGGGTCAGCACGATGTAGTGCCAGGCGTTCAAGCTGACGGGTGCCTGCAGCGCGCAGTTGCTGGCGCCCGAGACGGCCAGCCCGACCATGTAGTTGCCCACGGTGGCCGAGGTGCAGCCCGACTCGGTCGTCCACGCCCACAGGCCGTAGCCGCCGGTCGATGCGTTCCCGTCGCCGTTCTCGAACAGCGCCCGGTACGAGGCCGGCTGGGCGGTGCGCTCGAACCAGCCCTCGAAGCTGACGGTGAGCGTGCCCGACGGCGAGGAAGGCAGCGCGTAGAGGGGCGCGCTGAGGGTGCCGCTCCCCAGCGCCGGGTCACTGTCCCCGGAGGAGGAGAGCGCTCCCGGCTGGCCGAGCGTCGCGCTCGAATAGCTGCCGTTTTCGCTCGAGCCGTCGGAGCCGATGTTGGTCGCGGTCGAGCCGGACCGCTCGTCGACCCGCCAGTAGGCGGAGGCGCCGTCGGCTTGGACGCTCTGGGCGTAGGCGGCCGTGCCGGCGACGGTGGAGCTGGTGAGCAGGTTGTTGGCGTCGTAGGTGGCGGTCGTGCGCCTCCCCATCGGGTCGGCGCGGAAGACGAGGTTGCCGTCCCCGTCGTAGCCGTATGTGGTGAGCTGCGGCGGGCCGGGGTTGGCGCCCTGCTGCCAGACGGCTGTCTGGGTCACCCGTCCCAGCGGGTCGTAGCTGGTGGTGGTAACCCCGCCGAGCGGGTTCGTGACCTTGACGCGGTTGCCGTCGGCGTCGTAGGCGTAGCTGGTCGTGTACTGCGCCGCACAGCCGCAACCAGAGACGTTGCCGTTTGGGCTGACCAGGCTCGTCAGCCGTCCCGCCGCGTCGTAAGCGTAGGTCGTCTTGCGGCCGAGCGGCGAGGTGGTGCTCGTAACCAGACCGCGCGAGTTATAGGTGGTGCTTGTGACGACATTCCCCGGCCGGGTGACGCTTGTCTGCTCGTTCGCCGCGTCGTAGCCGTAGCTCGTCGTGTAATCAGACGGGTTCGCGCCCGCTGCGTTGCCGCGCGGGCTCACCATGCTCGCGAGGTTGCCGGCCGGGTCGTATGTGTAGGTGGTCTCGTTGCCGACCGGGTCTGTGACGCTCAGCTTGTTGCCGGCGTTGTCGTAGCTGGTGGTGGTCGTGTACTGGCTGGCGCAGCCGCAGCCGGAAACGTTGCCGCGCGGGCTGGTCACCGTGATCCGGTCGCCGGCGGCGTTGTAGGTGTAGGAGGTCTCGTTCCCGTCCGGGTCGGTGACCGAGGTCTGTTCGCCGTAGGCGTTGTAGCTGTAGCTGGTCGTCTTGCCGCGCGCGTCCACCGTCGAGTCGACGAGGTCGGGGTTGGACGGGTCACGGTTGTAGGTGGTGGTCAAGCCGCCCGGCTTGGTGATCGAGGTCAGGTCGCCGGCCGTGTCGTAGCCGTAGCTGGTCGTCTTGTTGCGCGCGTCCGTATGGGAGAGGACGTCATTCTTCGAGTCGTACGTCCACTGCTGTGCCGGGTAGCCGAGTGAGGGGGGCGAGGCGAGCGTGAGCAGGTTGCCGTTCGCGTCGTAGGTCATCGTGGTCGTGTTCCCGTTCGGGTCGGTCGAGGTCAGCTTGTCGCCCTTTGCGTCGTAGGTGAAGCTGCTCGTGTCGCCGAGCGGGTCGCTGCGCGAGACGAGCTCGTTGTTCGCGTACGAGTCCGTCCACTGGCCGCCCGCCGCGTCGGTCATCGTCGTCGTCGCCGTGCCGTTGATCAGGCTGGCGCTGTAGGCGAAGCTGCGCGTGTTGCCGTTCGCGTCCTCCTGCGAGCTGATCTGCCCGGTCGAGGCGTTGTAGGTGTTGCGGATCGGGTAGTTCGAGTTCGGGTCCTCGATCGAAGCGAGCCGGCCAGCCGAGTCGTAGCTGTAATGCCAGGTTTCGCCGCGTACGTCGGTGAACGAGGTCAGGTAGCCGTTCGTGTAGCCGTAGGAGACCTCGCGGCCGTCGGGGAAGCTGACCTGGGAGATCGTCCCGTCCGCGTTGTACGAAAGCGTCGCGGTGCGTCCCGCCGCGTCGGTGACGCTGGTCAGCTCGCTGCTTGCGTTGTAGGAGAAGCTGAGCCCCTTGCCGTTTCGGTCGAGCTCGGAGATCGGCTGCCCGTTCGAGTTGAAGACGTAGCTGACCTGGTCGGGGCGGGCCAGCTGGTAGGTGCCGTTCTGCAGATAGGTGAGCGTCGAGAGCGCGAAGCTCGAGCTGAAGCTGCCGTCGCTGTGATGGGTGAAGCTGATCTGCTGACCGCTTTCGCTGGTAAACAGCGCATCCCCCGACTGGTCGAACTGGAGTGAGGCGCCCCAGGAGCTCTTCCAGCCGTAGCCGAGCGGCCCGTTCACACCCGAGAAGGCGCTCGAGTAGCAGCGTGTGAAGTCGAGCGGAACGCCGTAGCCGGGCAGGCTGATGTCGCTGACGCTCGCCGCGTAGCTGCCGCTGAGGGTGTTCACGTCGCCGAAGAAAGCAGCGTCGTTCGCGCCGTCAGCGGCGGCGTCGCAGCCGTTCTCCTGCGCCAACGGCACATTCCATGAGGACGTAACCGTGAACGTCTCGCTCAGCGACCACCAGTGGTAGTAGCTCAGGTCCGGGTTCAGGTAGATCAGGTAGGGGCCGGTCGAGGGAAGCGTCAGCGACGGCCCTCCGCCGCCGAGGTTGTTCGGACCCCAGACGGTGCTCGCGATCGTCCCGTCCGGGTTCAGCTTGTAGATCGAGACCTTGTCGTAGTAGTTGCCGTTGCCTGACCAGCTGACCGTCACCGGCTGGTTGGCGAAGCCGTAGAAGACGCGCCAGGCCCGCTTGCCCCCTTCCGTCTGGGCGATGGTGGCGGTCGAGCTCTGCCCGATCTGCAACGCGCCCGTGTCGTCCGAGCTCGGCGGCGCGAGGTCGGCCGCGAAACCCTTCGTCCCCGTGGTGTCGTTCGCGGGGACGTACATGTCGGGCTCGTAGTACAGCTTGTAGGTGCCGGTCTCCGGCAACGGCTGCCGGTCGAAATAGCCGCCGATCACCTGCGAGCTCTGCCACAGCGTCCCGTCCGGCAGGTACAGGGCGACCTTGCCGTAGCCGTACATGCTCCCGGTGTCCTGGAACGACACGAACAGGTACTGGCCGGTGGTGCCGCTAAACGTGTAGTAGCCGTACTGGCCGGGCGTCGTGATGTTGAACTGGTGGATCTCGCCGTCGAGCGGGATCGTGCCCTCGTTCACATCCGAGGGGCTGTCGGCCCACAGCTTGAAGGTGACCGAGCCGGTCGGCGTCTGCTGGCCGATGCCGGTGCCCGGCCATAGGTCGACCGTGTAGTTGCCCGCCTGGGAGAGGACGAACCGGTCGATCTCGGTCGCGCCCACATCCGTGTTGTCCAGGACGGTGACCCCGTCCGGGGCGATCAGCTGCAGCTGGTTGTAGTAGTAGAAGCTCGTGTTGCTGAAGTCGAGGTAGATCATCTGTCCCGGCGTCGAGTTGTCGATCGTCGCCGAGACGTAGTCGCCCGAGTTCGACACCGTGAACGTCGTCGGCGTCCCACCCCACGCGATCGTGCCGGTCACCGCGGCCGCCCGCGCAGGCACACTCGAAAGCGCGAACGCGAACAACGCCAACCCGGAGACGAGCGCGAGCCGTAACGGCCGACAAGACAGGCGCATACGCCGAGAGCGCAGGCGTCGGCAGTCGCTGACATCCACGTAGGAGTCGACCCCGTCCACGCCCACGCGAAGACTTTGCCATAAGTCAAACGTCGTGTAAATCAGCTATGAAGAGTCGCCGTGCCCGAGAACTCGTCGAGCCGCAGGTCGAGCGGCCCGCTCGAAAAGCCGAGCAGCTCGCCCAGGCGGTGCTCATGGCCGCCCGCTGCCTCGATGCTTCGCCTCCTCAGCCTGGCAACACTCCTGGCGCTACTCATGCCCTCCAACGGGACTGCCGCTGCAACGGCGAAGCCGCGTATCCGCCTGCTCGCCCCGGCGGCCGGAGCGCGCGTCCCGAAGGCTGCCCACTCGCCGCTGTTTCGCTGGCGGGTGAGCGGCGAGCCGAAGCGGACCGTCTACATCATCCAGCTCTCCAGCGACCCCCACTTCCGCGCCGCCGCCATCGCCGAGACGAAGCTCTGCACCCACGCAGGCTGCTGGACGAGCTACCGCTGGACGAGCCCTCGGTGGTGGCGAGAAAGCGACGCCTGCTACTACACCCCGCCCCACGGCCACTGCAAGCACGGGCAGAGCGCGAGCGGCCGCTTCTACTGGCGCGTCGGCGTCTCCACCGGCCGACGGATCGTCTACAGCCCGGCGCGCATGTTCCGCACCCCAATACGCAAGCAGCTACCACCCGCCGCCAAGCCGCCGCCACACACAACGACCAGCACTCCAGGTTCACCGTCCACGTTGCCGCCGGCCACGCAGCACGCCTCCCGCGACTGGCTCTGGCCGCTGGTAGCAGCCTGTGCCGCAGCGCTGCTCGTCGCAAGCGGCGCCCTGCTCCTCGCCCGAAGACGGCGACCGACAAAAAGAAAGCAGCCTCGCGACTGACACGCAGCCGACCCGCTGCCGACACTGCCGCCGCAGCAGTAAGGGTCTCGTAAGCCCTCGCGACGGCCTGTGATTTTTCGGGGTCAAAATTGGCTTATCTATATAGAGGGTCTCTTCACGGCCGCTTGCGCGTATCCGCCTGGAACGGCTGTGGCGTTGACCCTTGGCTCCTCCGCCGGCGCGTCAACAACCAATGCCAGACGAAGACGCGTCCCGCGGCGACACCACGCTGGTGCCGCTGTACTCAAAGACAATCGATGACGGCGAGATCAGGCTCGGCCCGCTTCGGGTCGAGCCGCTGACCGCTACCCAGGAAGCGCAGGCAGTCGAACTGCTGGCGGCCCTGTTCGCCGTGGCAGCCCGAAAGAAGCGCTCGACGACACGGCCGCGGAGGGCGGCATGACGTCGACCTCGTTGCTTGCCAGTCGGTCCGCTGCTGACTGGCAAGACGAGACGTGCCCGTACGCGCGCACCACTGCGGCTTTCGCGGTTCGGTCGCGCGCCCGACTGTATATGGAGGTTCAGTCCTGATCGATATTCATTCGCGCGCTGGCCGCGGTCGCGTGCGCCGGCTGAGCCGGCACGACGCGCTCGCGTCCCTGACCGATACAGATCGGCGGCTGCTCACGCTGCTCGCTGAGCAGCGCGTGCTGACGCAAACCCAGCTCGAACGCCTCCTCCATGACGTGCCTGGACGGACGCTTCGCTACCGCACTGAACGGCTGACCAAGCTGGGGCTGGTCGGTCGCAGCCGTCCCTACCGCGACAAGGGGTCTGCGCCGTTCTACTACTGGCCGACTCGTGCTTCGGATGCGTTCGTGCGTGGTGAGCCCGCTCCCCGCGGCGGGGAGCGGGTGGAGCCGAACCCACAGTTCCTCCACCACGCCGAACGCCTCTCCGAGCTGTACGTGCTGCTTCAGGTGCAGGCGCCGACCGTCGGTCTGCACCTGCACTCCCTCCAGCGTGAGGGGGATGCGCGGGAGATGTTCAAGGCGGATCGGCGCGAGCGGGCGCTCGCACCCGACGCGCTCATCCACCTGCACGACGATCGCGGCCGCGGCCTGCTCGGCTTCATTGAGCTGGACCTGGGGACGATGAGCCACGCACGCCTCAAGACCAAGGCAGCCGGCTATGCGGCCTACGCCGCCAGCGCGGCATGGACGGAGCGGCACCCGTTCTGCCCCTGCCTGCTCTTCCTCACCACCACCGAGACGAGAGCGATCGCCTTCCTGAAGATCCTCGGCGCACAGCTCGACAGGCACGGGCGTGGCACCTACTACAGCCGCCGCTACTACTTCGACTGGTTCGCCGCCGCCGCCTGCGCGCACGCCCGCGAGCCTGAGCGCGCGCTCGTCGAGGCGTGCTGGGATGATCTCGCCCTCGCCGGCGGCGGCCTCCCCCTCACCGACTGCCTCAACAAAGCGCGCACCTCATACGACACGAAGCGTGCGGAAGACGAAGCCGAGGAGCATGCCCGCGAGACCAAGCGGGAGCGGCTGCGAGCGCGGCCGGAGGCACGGCGCGCACATCTGCGGGAGAAGCCACTGCGCTTCCACGACGAGCGTCTCGCCCAGTTCGGAGAGCTGGGAGCCGCGGCGCTGCAGCTGCTTCTCGCCTCGCAGGAGGGGATGAGCGAGATCGAACGCGACGCCTTCGCTGCGCTCGTCCGCCAACTCGACGACGACCCGCTCGAAGCCCGGCCCAAACCGGCACCAGTCCCGCCGAGCACGCGCGACCTCCAGGCGGTCGAGCTGCTCGCCGACAGCTATCGGCACCGACAGCGCACCCGCATCGACGAGCTCGCCCGCCGCTACGGCCCCGGGCCACGACTTCGCCGCCACCGCCACACCCTCGACCGCGGCGAGCTCCTGAGCCCGCACGCCTGGGAGCCACTCGAAGAGTCCGCCCAGCAAGACCAGGACGCGCGCCGCGAACACGACCGGCTCCGAAACGCCTACCTCTTCAATCGGGAGCAGGAGGCGCGCGAGCGACGACACCAGCTCAGCCTCGCCACCCGGCTCGCCCGCGGCCACGAGGCCCTGTGCCCGGTGATCGACCGGGAACGGCTGCGCCTCTGCCGTCACTGCGACGAGATCGCCTACCCCGACGCGAACCCCATACGCAATCAGTACGGCCGCCCCCTCCACCCGCCAGCCGAGCACTGCCACTTCTGCGGCGGCCGCGACCTCGCCCCCTGGAACCCCGCCCACGAACCCTCGCTCGATCGCGACGCAGACACCCCGCCCGGTTCGATGCCGGAGCCAACGCTGTGAGCAGCTCTTGGACCTCGCCCACCCCGGCCTGGAAACCGCTTAACCATGCGGCGCGAATGTCGCATCCGTGCCCGGTCCAACCCGGATATCGACCAGGCCCGAAAAGCGACATCCGACGCCTCTACGCGCCTCCTATCGCCTCAAGCGGCAGCGACTTGACGTTCGCCCGGATCGCTGGCTCCATGGACGACCACGCCGACAACGACGCGGAGGTGCAAAGGCCGTGATGCGGGTATGCCTCTACCAGCGGATCTCGACCGACGAAGACCACCAGCCAACCTCGCTCAAAACACAGCGGGAGCGGCTCGAGCGCTACTGCGAAGCAATGGAGGACTGGCGCATCGTCGCCGCCTACGAAGACCAGGCCTCCGGCACCAGCCTCGGCCGGCCCGGTCTCCAAGCGGCGCTAGATCTCGCCCGCGACAAGCGCATCGACTTGCTGCTCGTCTACCGCGTCGACCGCCTCTCCCGAAAAGTGCGTCAGCTCGCTGGGCTGTGCGAGGAGCTCGACCAACTCGACGTCGTCTTGAAGTCGGCCACCGAGCCGTTCGATACCGGCTCCGCGGCCGGGCGGATGATGCTGCAGATGCTCGGCGTGTTTGCCGAGTTCGAGCACGCCACCATCGTCGACCGCGTCACCGCCGGACTCGAACGCCGCGTGCGCGAAGGCAAATGGATGAGCGGCCGCACCCCCTACGGCTACGTGCGTGACCGCGAGACGAAGCTGCTCGTGCCGGACCCGGTCAAGGCACCGATCGTGCGCCGCATCTTCCACCTCTACGCCGAGGGCAAGCTCGGCACCACCGCCATCGCCCGCACACTCGACGCCGAAGGCGCGCCGCCGCCCCGCAAGCAGGGCTGGTCGCCGAATGCGCTGCAGCTCATCCTCGCCAACCCCGCCTATCGCGGCCTCGTCCGCTGGAACGGCGAACAGCACCCCGGCCTGCACGAGCCGATCGTCGACGAGCAGACCTTCGAGGCCGCGCAGGAGATCCTCAAGCGGCGAAGCGAAGACGCATCACTCCGGCGCGGCAACCCGAGCAACTTCCTCCTCTCCGGCCTGGTGCGCTGCCACCACTGCGGCCGCGCCTACGTCGGCACCTCGGCGCACGGACGAAACGGCCGCTACACCTACTACGCCTGTTCAACTCGTTATAAGTACGGCCCCAGCACGTGCAACGGCGACCGGCTTCCCAAGGACGGACTCGAAGCAGCCGTCCTCACCCAGCTCGCCGACCTCTACCGCGACGGCCGCGTCATCCAGAAGGCCCTCGCCAACGCCGCCGAGCACGTCGAGAGCGCACGCCCGCGCATCGAGGAGCAGCTCCTCTCTACTCGTACTGAGATCGCGCGGCTGGAAGCGAAACTAGAGCGCTACTTCGAAGCCTTCGAAGACGGCACGCTCTCACCTGTCGACTGCCAAGACCGCGTCCGCGGCCACCGCGCCCGGCTGGAGGTTCTGGTCGAGCAGGAAGCCGAGCTGACCAACACGCTTGGCACACGGGCGCACACGCCGCCCGAGACGGCCGCCCTTACCGGCCTCGCCGACCAACTCGAAGACGTCCTCGCTAACGAGAGCCCCGAGCAGGCCAAGGAACTGCTGCGCCTGCTCGTCAAAGAGATCCGCGTCCACGACCGCCGCCGGATCATCCCCACCTACAGGATTCCGGCGGCGGTTCGCGCAACACCTTCTAAGGTGGGCGGTACTGGGCTCGAACCAGTGACCCCCAGCTTGTCGAGCTGGTGCTCTCCCAACTGAGCTAACCGCCCC
>Ga0335077_10008916_pt1 | contig 12435 bp, 4 predicted proteins | sample Lox_Sample_31_FD_207151 | JGI IMG/M metagenome (GOLD analysis project Ga0335077, IMG submission 207151) | Soil microbial communities from Loxahatchee National Wildlife Refuge, Florida, United States - Lox_Sample_3.1 | ecosystem: Environmental > Terrestrial > Soil > Wetlands | place: USA: Florida...
CACGGTGCCGCGATCCCAGGCGTGACCGTGGATTCACCGCCGCCGACGCCGTCCAGGCTGCCGGTCCGCCCGGCTCCGCGGGACCGGCAGATACCACTGTCGCTCCAGCAGCAGCGCGTGTGGTTCTTCGAGCAGCTGGCTCCGGGCAACCTCGCCTACACGACCCAGGCCACCGTGTCGCTGCACGGCGAGGTGGATACCGGGGCGCTACGCGCGGCGCTCGACGAGATCGTCCGCAGGCACGAGGCCCTGCGGACCGCGATCGTCACCGTCGACGGGGTTGCGGTGCAGCAGCTTGTCGCGGGCGTGACGGCGCCGCTCCGGGTCCTTGACGTCCCCGCCGCGCAGGCCGAGGAGGTGATCGCCGCCGAGCTGCGCAGGCCGTTCGACCTGACCAGGCCGCCGCTCGCGCGCTGGGTACTGCTGCGGCACGGCGGCGGCGAGAACACGCTGGTGTACGCGGAGCACCACATCGTGCACGACGGCTGGTCGCAGGGCGTGCTGCTGGCCGAGCTTGGCGTCCTCTACCAGGCGTTCGCGGCCGGTGAGCCGTCGCCGCTGCCCGAGCCCGCCGCCCAGTACGCGGATTACGCGCTGTGGCAGCGGGAGTGGATGCAGGGCGAGGTCCTGAAGGCGCATGTGGACCACGGCGTCGCCATGCTGGCCGGCGCACCCCACGTCCTCGAGCTGCCGACCGATCACCCGCGGCCGCCGGTCAAGAGCTTCCGCGGCGCGGCGCCGCGGATCGAGGTTCCGGCCGGGCTGTCCCGCGCGCTGCGCGCGTTCAGTCAGCAGCACCGGGTGTCGCTGTTCGCGACCATGTACGCCGGGTTCGCGGCACTGCTGTACCGGTACACCGGTCAGGAGGACATGCTCGTCGGCACGGGCGCGGCGAACCGCAGCCTGCCCGAGCTCCAGCAGGTGCTTGGCATGATCGTAAATACCCTGGTGCTGCGGACCAAGGTCAGCGGCCAGATGCCGTTCACGGACCTGCTCGACCAGGTGCAGCAGACTGTCGCCGACACGCTGGCCTGGCCCGATACCCCGGTGAACGCTGTCATTGACGCGATCGGCCCGGCCCGCGACGCCTCCCGTACCCCGCTGTTCCAGGTCATCTTCACCTTCCACGACTCCGCGGTGCCCGACCTGGATTTCGGCGGGCTCACCGGCGCTGTCACCGAGCGCGAGAACGGCGCGGCGATGTGCGACCTCACCGTGATGGTGGTGCCGCGGGCCGCGCAGCGGCTTGGCCGCGAGCCCCGCCCCGAGGATGACGACCTGACCCTGGTCTGGGAGTACTCGACCGACCTGTTCGACGAACCCACCATGACCCGGATGGCCGCGCACTACCTCAACCTGCTCACCAGCGCCCTGGCCGCGCCATCGACCCAGATCGGCGACCTGCGCCTGCTCGCCGACTCCGATCTGGCCATGCTCGATTCCTGGGGCCGCGGCCCGGCGATCACCGACAGCTACCCGGCAGAGGCGACGATCCCTGCACTGTTCGCCGCCCAGGTCGTCGCGAACCCGGACGCCACGGCGGTGGCCTGGGGCGGCAGCGCGATCAGCTACGCCGAGCTGGACCGGCGCAGCACGGCGCTGGCCTGGCTGCTGTGCCGCCGCGGCGTGGGCACGGACACGCCGGTCGCGGTAGCGATCGAGCGCGGCCCCGACCTGATCACCGCGCTGCTTGCCGTGCTCAAGGCGGGCGGCGCCTACCTTCCGGTCGATCCCGCCAGCCCTGCGCCGCGCACCGCCGCCATGATCGCCGCCGCCGGCGCCCGGCTCGTCCTGGCCACCGACACCACTGCCGCCACGATGACCAAGATCCCCGAGGTGGACGTGGTCCGCGTCGACGGGGTCGGCGTGGCCGAACCCGGGATTGCCGCCGGGAGCCTGGCAGCACCGCCGGATGCGGCGCATCCGCTGAGCCTGGCTTACATCTCCTTCACATCCGGCTCGACCGGGGTTCCCAAAGGGGTCGCCGTACCACAGCGTGGCGTCATCCGGCTGATCAGCAACCCGACGTTCGCGGCGCTTGGCCCCGGCGAGCGGCTGCTGCACCTGGCCCCGGTCGCGTTCGATGCCTCCACGCTGGAGATCTGGGGGGCGCTGCTGACCGGGGGTACGGTCGTGGTCGCGCCGCCAGGCCCGCTGAGCCTGTCGGATATCGCCGCGCTGCTGCGCACCGCCGGCGTCACGCTCGCGTGGCTCACCGCCGGGCTGTTCGACCAGGTTGCCGAGACCGATCTCGACGCGATCGCCGGCGTGCCCCAGGTCCTGACCGGCGGCGACGCGCTCACTCCTGACACGGTCCGCGCCGTGCTCGCTGCCCGCCGCGGCCGACCTCTGGTCAACGGCTACGGCCCGACCGAGAACACCACGTTCACCACCTGCCACGTGATGACCGACCCGGGCCAGGTCGGGCCGACGGTGCCGATCGGCCGGCCGATCCAGCACACCACCGTGCGGATACTCGACGACCGCGGGCAGCTTGTCCCGGCCGGCGTGACCGGGGAGCTGTACGCCGGAGGCGACGGCCTGGCCCGCGGCTACGCCGGGAACGCCGCCGCCACCGCGCGAGCCTTCGTGCCCGACCCGACCGGACACGGCACCCGCCTGTACCGCACCGGCGACCTGGGCCGCTGGCGCGGCGACGGCATCATGGAGTTCGTCGGCCGCGGCGACGACCAGGTCAAGATTCGCGGGTTCCGGGTCGAGCCAGGCGAGGTCGCCGCCGCCCTGCGCTCCCACCCCGGCGTGCGCGACGCCGTCGTCATCGTCACCGGTCACGGCGCGGGGCGGCACCTGATCGGCTACGTCACCCCCGCCGACGGCCAGGACCCCGCGGCGCTGCGGTCGTCACAACTGCGGGACTTCCTCGCCCAGAGGCTGCCCGACTACCTGGTACCCGCCGGATTCAAGGCCCTCGACCGTCTCCCCCTGGGCGCCAGCGGCAAGATCGACCGCGCCGCCCTTCCCGCACCCGACCTCGGCACCGGTGACCCCGCCACACCACCCCGCGGCGCCACGGAGGAGCGGCTCGCCGAGATCTGGCAGCTGCTGCTGCCTGAGGCCGCCGTTCGCGGCGACATCGGTCGCGAGGACGATTTCTTCGCGTTCGGCGGTGACTCCCTGCTGGCGGCGCGCCTGATATTCCGCATCGGCGAGGAGTTCGGCGTCGAGCTGGGACTGGCCGCGTTCTACCAGACACGAACGCTGGCCGCCTGCGCCGCCGCCATCGACGCGGCCCGCAGCCAGGCAGCACCGTCGGCCATCGGCCGCAGGGACCGCAGAGCGTATCGCGTGGTCGCGCCGCGAGCGGAGCAGAGACAGGAAGGCTGATCGTGGCTGAGTACGAGTTCCCCGCCTCGTTTGGCCAGCGGTGGATGTGGCTGCTGGCCGAGATGGACTCCGGGGAGCCCACCTATCACATCCCCTGGGCGCTGTGGCTGGATGGCGCGCTTGATGTCAGCGCGCTGCGGCAGGCTTGGGACGCCGTGCTGGTGAGGCACGAGGCGCTGCGTACCACCTTTCGAAACGAGTCCGGCGTGCCGGTGCAGGTCGTCGACGACGAGCCGACCGCGTGGCCACTCGTGGCCGCCTCAGTGGAGCAGCTGGCGACCGGTGAGCGGGAGGCGGCCGCCCTGGCGATGATCAAGGACCTCGCCCGCGCTCCCTTCGACCTCGCCGCCGGGCCGCTCGTGCGCACCGCCCTCATCCGCCTGTCACCGGAATCTCACGTGCTAGCCGTGGTCATGCACCACATCGTCGCTGACGGCTGGTCGTTTCGGATCCTGTTCGATGAGTTGTCGGCGGACTACGAGGCGATCAGCCGCGGCGGTAACCCGGTTGCCGCCGACCCGCCGATCCAGTACGTCGACTTCGCCATCTGGCAGGCCGAGCACGCAGAGGAAGGCGGTCATGCGGCGGCCGAGCGCTTCTGGCGAGCCGAGCTGGCCGATGCCTCTTCGGTGCTGCCGCTGCCGACGGACGCGCCCTACCCGGCGCGCCAGACGTTCGCGGGTCAGACAGTCAGCGCCAGGATCGACAGGGGCCTGGCCGACCAGCTCAGACAGCTCGCCACCGCGCACGGGACCACGCTGTTCGCCGTGCTGCTGGCCGCGTACGCGGTCGTGCTCGCGCGGCTGACCGGCAGCGACGACCTGCTGATCGCGGTGCCGATGGCGGCCCGCGTCAAGCGGGAAACCGAGTCGGTCATCGGGCTGTTCATGAACACCGTCGTGGTCCGCGTCCAGATCGATCGGGATGGGACGCTCGGTGATCTGCTGCGATCGGTCCACGCCGCGGCGGTGCGGGCAATGGGGCATCAGGATCTGCCGTTCGCCAGGGTCGTGGAACTGGTCAGGCCTCAGCGCGACCCGGCGCGGCTGCCGCTCGTCCAGGTGATGTTCGCGATGGAGGAATCGTGGGCTTTCCCGGATCGCGGCGGGCTGCGCTGGCGCCCTGAGCTGGTGGAAATCGACACGGTCAAGTTCGAGATCGAGCTGGCGGTCGCCGACGAGCCGACCGGGCCGCACGTGCTGATCCGTTACAACACAGCGCTGTTCGAGTCGGCCACCGCTGAGCGGCTGGCCAGGAACCTGCTCACGGTGCTCGCTCAGATGGCGGCTGCGCCGGCGGCGAAGACCAGCGACCTCTTCGTCCTGGAGGAACGCGAGGCCGCCGCGCTGGCTCGGTGGAACGCGACCGCGAAATCATCGCCCACGGGCGACGACGTGACGCTTCGCGACCTGTTCGAGGAGCAGGCGAGGCGAACGCCCGACGCCGTCGCTGTGATGGGCGAGGAGGGCAAGCTCAGCTACGCACAGCTGGACTCCGCTGCCGACGTGGTCGCCCAGCGCGTCATTGCGGCAGGAGTGGCCGGTGAGTCCGTGGTCGCGGTCCTGGCCGAGCGCTCGGCCGAGCTGGTCACAGCCCTGGTGGGGGTGGTCAAGGCCGGCGCGGCATTCCTGCCGTTGGACCCTGACTACCCGCCAGAACGGCTCGCGTTCATGCTCTCGGACTCGAGGGCTGCGATCGTGCTGGCGCAGCGGCACATCAGTGACCTGCTGCCTGAGTCCGGTCTGCCGGTCCTGTACCTCGATGACGCACCGACCTGGCCGGCAGGGGCCGCCGACGGCCACCGACCGGTCCTCCATGTGGACAACGCCGCTTACCTGATCTACACGTCGGGCTCGACGGGACGTCCCAAAGGCGCGATGAACACCTACCGTGGCCTGCTCAACCGCCTGGACTGGATGCGGTCGGCGCTATCGTTCGACGCCACCGACGTGCTGCTGCAGAAGACGTCGGTCAGCTTCGACGTATCGGTATGGGAGTTCTTCCTGCCGCTGACCACCGGTGCCTGCCTGGCGATGGCCCGGCCAGGCGGACATCGTGATCCTGCCTATCTGCGCGAGGCGATCGCGTCGTTCGGAGTTACCGTCCTGCACTTCGTCCCGTCCATGCTGAACCCGTTCCTCGCCGATACCGAGGCGGCAGACGAGGATCGCGAGGCCACCTTCGCCACGTTGCGACGCATCGCGTGCAGCGGCGAGGAACTGCCGATCGCGCTCGCTCGCCGGTGCCTGGAGGTGCTGCCGGGCGTGAGCATTCTGACTACCTATGGCCCGGCCGAGGCAGCGATCAGCGTCACGTGCTGGCAGGCGACATCCACGACGCTGGCCGGCCGGTCGCGGGTTCCCATCGGCGGGCCGGTCAGCAACGTCAGGATCCACATCCTCGACAGCCAGCTGCGGCCCGTGCCGGTCGGCGCGGTCGGCGAGCTGTACCTCGGCGGAGTCCAGGTCGGGCGCGGTTACCACCGGCGGCCAGGGCTCACCGCGCAGCGGTTTGTGCCCGATCCTTTCGGCCCGGCCGGTTCAAGGCTCTACGCGACCGGCGATCATGGCCGCTGGCGTTCCGACGGCACGATCGAGTTCATGGGCCGGGTCGACGGCCAGGTGAAGCTGCGCGGCATGCGGATAGAACTCGGGGAGATCGAGGTCGCGCTGCGCGAGCAGCCAGGCGTCCGTGACGCCGCGGTCGCGGTCAAGGAGGTCCAGCCCGACGACAAGCGGCTGGTCGGCTACATTGTCGGGGCCGCGGCGCCCGATGCCGCTGCCCTGCGCACCGCGCTGAGGGCCAGGCTGCCCGACTACATGGTGCCGGCCGCGCTTGTCGTGCTCGACGCACTGCCGCTCACCGGGAGCGGGAAAATGGACCACCGCGCACTCCCCGAGCCGGACTGGGGCACTCTCGCCGACCACGCCGCGGTCGCGCCCCGGACGCCGGTCGAAGCGCACCTCGCGGCGATCTTTGCCGAGGTGCTTGGCCTGCCGGCACCGGTCGGGGTGAACGACAACTTCTTCGCGCTCGGCGGCCATTCGCTCACCGCGACCCGGCTGCTAGCCCGGATCCGCGCCGTCTGCGGCGTCGACCTGCCCATGCGCACGCTGTTCGCCGATCCCACCGTCGCCGGCGTGGCCACCGCGCTGGCCGCCGCTGACGGCCGGACAACGACACGCGGCGATCGGAGGTAGGCCCATGCGCTTCCCGGTGTCACGCTCCCAGCAGGGGATGTGGTTCCTCGATCAGCTCTCCCCCGGCGAGTCCACGTTTCATATTGCGTACGCGGTGTCGCTCGACGGCCCGCTCGACGCCGACGCGCTGCAGCGGGCACTCGATGCCGCCGTCGCGCGCCAGGCCGCGCTGCGGACGAGCATCGTCGCCTTCGACGGCGTGCCTGAGCAGCACGTCGCCGACACCGGCGCGGTGGTGATCGAACGTATCGAGCTGCCGGAGGCCGCGGACAGCGACGAGGGCACCCGGCACGCTGAGTCAATCGCGGCCGACCGTGCCCGCCAGCCGTTCGATCTGGCGGCCGGGCCGCCGATTCGGGTCACGCTGATCCGCATCGGCCCCGACCGGCACCTGTTTGTGCTGGTGATGCACCACGTCATCACCGACGGCACGTCCATGCAGATCGTGATGGAGGAGCTGTCCGTCGGCTACCGGGCCGAGCTGACCGGGGTGCCCGCGTCACTGCCGCCGCTGTGGATGAGCTACGGCGATTACGCCCTGTGGCAGCACGACTGGATGAGCGGCGAGGAGCTTGAGCGCCAGCTGCGCTACTGGCGCGAACAGCTCAAGGGCGCACCGCAAGTCTTGGCCCTGCCCACTGACCGGCCCAGGCCTGCACGCCAGTCGTCTTGGGGCGCGCGCGCGAGCGTCACCGTGGACGACACGACGATCGCGGGTCTGACCGAGGTGGCCCAGGCCACCAACGCCACCATGTTCATGGCGTTCCTCGCCGGATTCGTGGTCGTGCTGTCGCGCTACGCGCGCCAGCCCGACCTTGTGGTCGGCACCCAGGCATCCGGCCGCACCCACGCCGAGTTCGACCCGATTGTCGGGCTGTTCGCGAACACCATCTTGCTGCGAACATCGCTCGCCGACAATCCGAGCTTCGCGGTGCTGCTCGGCCGGATTAGGGACACAACGGCCGACGCGTTGTCGCACCAGCGGCTTCCGTTCGAAAAGCTCGTCGACGACCTCGCGCCCGACCGGACCCTCGCGCACGCGCCGCTCGCGCAGGTCCAGTTCGCCCACCGCCCGCTCGCGCCTCCCGGGCTGGACCTGCCTGGCGTCACCTCGACCTGCCGGATGCTGTTTACCGACACGACGAAACTCGACCTGGATATGTACGTGGAGGCCGCGCCGGGCCAGGACACGGCGCTGCTGCTTGATTACAGCACGGACCTCTTCGACCGGCCCTGGGCTGACCAGTTTCTGCGCTGCGTGGCGCACCTGCTCAGGCACGCGGCACAGGCTCCTGACACTCCGGTCGCCGACCTGCCCATGCTGTCGGCCGCGGAGGTCGACGAGCTGGTCGTCGGGCGCAATCGCCAGCCCTCCCCCGAGGGTTGCGGCGATGACGACGGCGCGGATGTCCGGGACCTGCTCCTGGCATCGCCGTCCCGCGTCATCGACGGCAGCGGGGACCTGCCGATGAGCGAGGTGTGTGATCGCGCCGGCCGACTCGCCCGGATCCTCGCCGACCGGGGCGTCGGCGCGGAGGCGCTGGTCGGCATCTGCGTCGAGCGCGGAGTCGGCATGCTGACGGCGATACTCGCCGTGTGGTGGGCGGGCGGTGCCTACGTGCCGCTGGATCCAAGCTTTCCCGAAGCGCGACTGGCGGCGATGGCCCAGAGCGAGAGCCTGCGGATCATCGTCTCCGACGCCGCGAATTGCGATCTCGCCCTGTCGGTAGCCGGGCACGCCGAGGTGATCCGCCTCGACGATCCGGCGATGGCGGCCGCGCCGCCGCTCGCTCCGGTACCGCTGCCTGAGAACGCGCTCGCCTACGTCATCTATACCTCCGGCTCGACCGGTAAGCCCAAGGGCGTTGCGATCGAGCACCGGGCGGTCGCGAATCTGGTCGCGTCGTTCCGGCGCTCGCTCGGCCTTGGCAAAGAGGACCGGTTCGTCGCCGTCACGACGCTGTCCTTCGACATCGCCCTCCTCGAGCTGCTGCTGCCCCCGGTCTGCGGTGCGGATCTCGTGATCGCGACCTTCGACGAGGTCCGCGAGGCCGACCGGCTGCGGGCGCTGATCCAGCGCACGGGCGTGACCGCGATGCAGGCGACGCCGCAGACGTGGCGCATGCTTGATTCAGTCGGCGGCGCGCCGGCCAGCCTGCGGCTGCGCCTGTGCGGTGGCGAGGCCCTGCCCGTCGACCTGGCCGAGAGCCTGATGGAGCCCGGTGCCACCCTGTGGAACGTCTACGGCCCGACCGAGACCACGGTGTGGTCGGCGGCCAGAGTCGTCACCCATGCGGCGGACGCGGCCGAGATCGGGCCGCCGATCGAGCACACCCGCGTGTACGTACTGGACGAGCGCCTGATGCCGGTGCCAGTCGGGGTGATCGGCGAGGTGTACCTGGCCGGCCGGGGCGTCGCGCGCGGCTATTACGACCGGCCGCGGCTTACCGCGCGGTCTTTCCGGCCTGATCCGTGGAGCGACGAGCCAGGATCGCGCATGTACCGGACCGGTGACCTCGGCCGGTGGCGGGAGGGCGCAGGCCTTGAGCTGATCGGGCGGAACGACCACCAGGTGAAGGTTCGCGGCTATCGCATCGAGTGCGGCGAGATCGAGGCCGTGCTGCGCGCGCACCCCGGCGTGCGCCAGGTGGCCGTCATTGCCGCCGACAGAGCCGGCCTGCCCGAGCTGGTCGCGTACATCGTGCCCAGGCGGAACAGTTCTCTGGCGCAGCCAGGCGCCGACGTACTTGAGGAGTTGCGGCCGCGCCTGCGTGCCGCACTCCCCGACTACATGGTCCCGTCGCTCGCGGTCACGCTGCCCGCGCTGCCGCTGACGCCGAACGCCAAGGTCGACCGGGCCGCGCTGCCCGCTCCGCAGTGGGGTGCTTCGCCATCGGCTGCCGGGCGGGTCGAGCCCAGGAACCCGGTCGAGGCCACACTCGTCCGGATCTGGAGCGACATCCTCGCCACGCAGGAGCCGGTCGGCGTGCATGACAACCTTTTCGCCGCGGGCGGTCACTCGCTGACCGCGACCAAGTTCGTCGTCCGAGTCGCCGATACCTACGGCGTGAACCTGCCGGTCCACCACGTCTTCGCCAGCCCCACGATCGCGCAGCTGGCCGAGATCATCTCCGCCGATCCGGACTTCGGCCGCGCGAGGCGCTCGTCCCGCGACGCCGATCTCGACGCGCTCAGCGACGAGGACCTGGACGAGCTGCTGCGCGCCGCGCTTGCCCAGCGCAACCGGCGCCAGGCGACGACAGACAAAGCCGACTCCTGACCCGGCCACCACGATCCGCGTACCTGTCGTTGATGCCGTGTCGCAGGCGGCCGAGCGCTCGATGGTGGGGATCGCTTACGGATCAACCGGCCGCATCACGACGTCGAGCGGCGGCCACGGTGGGCCCATGCGCAGTGCACTGACAAGTGCGCGAGCTGCTCGTTTCCTATCGGGGAGCTGGTCGCCCGGATCCCAGCGCCAGGCGGCGACCATGGCAAGAACGAGGACCCGGCATTGGCTCAGCAGGTCTTGATCAGCGTCCGCATAGCGCTCGCTCACGTCTTCGGGGACATGAGCGAGATCGAACTCGACCGGTCCACGGCAGCATGTCTCGAAATCGATGAACAGCAGTCCGGATTTCGCGGTGAGCACGTTGCCTGTGTGCGGCTCTCCGTGCAGCAACTGCTCGGCAGCGCCACGTCCGACGATCGCTCGTCTTCGGCTCCGCAGCGTGGTGATGAGAAGCTTCCGGTCCGCGTCGGCAAGATCGGGGGTGAGGCGAGTGGTCTCCACAAGGTGCTGGGCCTCTCCCACTCGATCAGTGAAGTGCGGCGTCCTGAGATCGAGCTTGCGCATGCCCGAATGCAATCGCTCCAGCGCATTCGCGTAACCGGCTGGTGAGACCTCCCCGGATCTCGCAGGCTTGTAGTAGGTCCATAGCGTCACGACGAAGCCATCACGCTCATAGACGGTTGGCTCTGCCCGGGGATCTGGAACAGCCACTGGGGCCCCTGATTCGGCGAGCCTCTGGGCAACCCCGATCTCGAACTGTGCGACCTGATGCGCTATTGGCGCGACCCGTGCGACGACGTCACAAGGCAGCAGGCGCACAGTGAGCTTGTTCGAATCATGCAGAACGATCGCGTCATCGACGACCAGTCCAAGCGCCGAGGCGGTCGATCTAGCCGCAGCCAGTGCGCGTTGAGTCTCAGCTAGCTGCATCCAGCTGATCTTCTCACCGTCGATGCCCTCCGACACCGGCAGGGCGACTGCTCAAGATCTCGCCGGCGATAAAGTGCTTTGTCCAACCGGCATGCAGGCACTCGCTCAGGCATAGGGAGCCTTCGTGTAGGCCACTCCAGGCCGGCCGACTCCGCGCCCGTCACTACCACTGCCAGCACTCAGCCGTCAGCCTCGCCGACTGCATCGCCGCGGCAGCCGCCCTCACCACCAGGCGGCCGCTCACCACCGCCGACCCCGCCCTCACGACCCTCGTACGCGCTGAAGGGGAAACATCCACCCCTGCCCGACAGCTCGGGAGGACGGCCATGACCAACGCCTTGCCTGGCCAACGCCACTGGCGCTTGGCTCCAGTATGTTCTCGAACAAAGCGCGCCTGGCAGGGATCGAACCTGCGACCAACTGCTTAGAAAACACAATTTGACCGTCGCCCGATGTCGCCGGAAAGGGCTCGAAAGGCCACTGACCTGCATCGACAACCGCCGAGCGTCGCCGACGATAGCTTGCTGTCTGCGTGCATTGGCTCCCCGTTTGGCTCCCCGTCCGCCTGGCTGCGCTCAGCTGCCCGGTGCCGCGTCGATGCGGGCCCGCGCAGCCCGAACCCGGATGCGTACGGTCGGGCAATGAGCTTCTGCCAGTTCACCACCGACCCGAGATGAAGGGCGGCCAGTCCTGCATCTCGGGCCTGCCACTGCCCGTCGCCTCTGTCGCGGCGATGGCCGTCGACGATATGACGGTCGATGAGACCACCACGGAACTCCCGGACGGTGGGGTACGGGAGAAAAAGAACCCGCCGCAAAGTACGTTGCGTGATCGGCGCTCGATTCCGGGGTGAAACGGGACCACAGCCCGTCCGGCATGCGGCAAATTGCTTTCGGCAGCCTTGTGCTGACCGCTTGCCTTGGACGACGGCTGCGGAGACCACCAGGCCCACGTCCCCGGATCATGACCGGACAGCGGCGCGATCAGCCGGCTTGCCGAATGGCCTGCTGCTTTCAGTTGGGCGAGCCGGACAATTCCTCGCCGGATGGGCTACAGGCCACGGCTACGCAGCGACGAATGGCGGATCGTCAACGTCTACCATCACCACGCGATTTAGACCAGCTAGCGAAGCAGTTCACAGGCCTGCTGACCTGCGAAGCGAGCGGAGATCCAGCGTCAGCATGCTGACCGCATCGCCGCGACCCGGCACCGGGCCGACGCGATCATTCACTCTAGCGCTGTCTCACCACGATGCTACAAGACGCCCAGCAGTAACGGCCTGTTCCAACCGACCTCTATCCTTGGTGGCCAGCCAGCGCTGTGCTTCGTCGCACTGGACGTGGCACAGCGCATTCGCGACCAAGCTGTCGTTCGCTTTAGGTGCTGGCTCCTGTACCGCACTCATGCGTTGCCCTGCCGGGTGCCCTAGTGTCGCGTGAATGATGTTCTTTGACCGCCGGTTGCCTTGGCGATGATTTCGTCGGCGGTCTTGGTCCAGGTGAAGGGCTGGCAGCGTTCGTTCCAGCCGTCGATGTAGGTCTCGATGGCGGTGATGAGGTCCTTGACGCTGCGGTAGGTGCCGCGGCGGATGGCCTGGCGGGTGATGATGCCGAAGAAGATCTCCACCATGTTCAGCCAGGACCCCGAGGTCGGCGTGAAGTGCATGGT
>Ga0335077_10008917_pt1 | contig 12435 bp, 10 predicted proteins | sample Lox_Sample_31_FD_207151 | JGI IMG/M metagenome (GOLD analysis project Ga0335077, IMG submission 207151) | Soil microbial communities from Loxahatchee National Wildlife Refuge, Florida, United States - Lox_Sample_3.1 | ecosystem: Environmental > Terrestrial > Soil > Wetlands | place: USA...
TCGGTCAACACGTCAGGAATGCCGCCAGGCGCGCTCACGAAGTCGAGCTCGAGGGTCGTGTCGTCAACCGCCCGCGCCGTGCGCAGGTCGGCCAGGTCGGAGCGGCGCGGGTAGCCGGTCGCGGGGTCCAGGGCCTGCTCGAGAGTCCACGCTGCGTCGCGCGCGGTGGTCGGGGCACCATCCTGCCAGCGGAGCCCTCCGAACAGCGACAGGACCAGCCGTCTTCCCCGATCCGACCAGGTCCACCGGCGCGCCAGGTATGGCTCGATCGCCATCGCGCTGTCCCGCCGGACCAAGGTTGTGAGCAGCACGTAGCGCTGGACCTGCCGCGCGAGCGGGTGAACCGTCAGGAGTGGATTGATACTCTGCAGGTCCGCCCCCGAGGCGAAGAGCACCGTGGTTCCGCGGCGGGTGGACGGCACCCCGCACGCGGCGACCAGCCCGAGAAGAGAGAGCAATCCGACGACGCGGCCCATCGCCGAAAGGTGAGGCTGGACCGCCGGAAAGCAAACACCCGCGGGGAGAGCCCCGCGGGTGCGCCCGCCAAACGGCCGAGTGAGGGTGACGGCTCAGGGCACCGTGGTGACCGTCGGGCTCTGGCCGCAGGGATTGAAGACGATCTGGATCGTGCCCGTTCCCGCGGAATCGGTGTGACTCACCTGCAGCTCACCGGAGACGATCTTGAGGAACGCGTCGCAGGAGGCATCGCGGTGCAGCGGCGTGACCGTCGTGATGCCCAGGACATGGGTGGCGGTGCCATGCGTCCGGGTGGTGGTGCCGTTGATCGTGTAATCGCCACTGGGCAGGTGCCACCGGCCGGAGAAGTTGCCACTGTCGGCAACGAAGCTTACCTGCCAGGCCTTGGCGAGCGTCCTGGTGGCGTACTGGCTGGAGGAGTCCGTGACCGTCGTGCTGTCCGTCGCGGTGAACCCGGTCGTATCCTTCAGTACCTCCCACACGCCGTTGATGCCGCGCAGGAAGAAGATCGAGTCCTGAATCGTCGTGGTCTGCTGGAAATCACCGTAGTCGATGCGGAAGCCCTGTTGGGTCGTCGAGGGGTCCGTGATAGTGATGTCCCCGCTCAGGACCAGTGAGGCCCGCCCATCATGGCGGCTGAAGGTGCAGCTTGACGGGTTGAAGGCCAGGGTCAGGCTGTCCGGGACTCCGTCACTGTCCGAGTCGACCGGCGGATACGGGGAGAGCAGCGGGCAGCCCGACAGGATGCCCTGAAAGAAGAACGGCCCGCGCAGGATTCGGGTTGCCTGTGGCGGCGCCCAGAAGCCGGGGCTCAGGAACCGAAAGAGCGACCCGCCTTCCGTCACGTCCTGCACATCGCTCTGCGTTTCATCCGAGATCGACTGGGCATCAGCGGAGGAGAGCGTGGTGCCCCCTGGGCTGGTCAGAGTGTTCGTTCCGGTGCTGCTGCACCCGGCGAGGGCGATGGCGAGGGCGGCAGCACTGGCGTAAAATCGCTTCATAGACTCCTCGAGACAAATGGTCGCGAAACCTGTAGAAAGACGGAATCCTCTGCGGTGATCCTACTCACTTCATCGCGCTTGATGCGGGCCGCGCGCGCTAAATTCTCTTTATGTTCCTTCGCCTGCTGACGCGTCTGAGCGCCGGGTTGGCGGTCATACTCGGTATAGTCGTTCTGACTTTCGTCCTCCTGCACATCGCCCCTGGCGATCCGGCCCGGCAATTGGCCGGTCCTGCCGCGTCGGCGCAGCAAATCGCTGCGTTGAATCAGCAGTTGGGGCTCGATAGGCCACTCCATGAACAATTTGTCATCTGGATCTCCCGAGCCGTGCGCGGCGACTGGGGAGTGAGTCTAACCACCGGCCGCCCTGTCGGCGAAATGCTCCGCCGAGCGTGGCCCTGGACGGCGCTCCTGGTCGCCTCGTCCCTCCTGCTGAGCTATGCGATTGGAATCGGAGTCGCCCTGTGGCAAGCCGTGAGCCGCCGCCGGCTGGACACCGGGCTCTCCATCGTTTCGGTCGCCCTTGCCGCCATGCCGGCCTATTGGCTCGGAATCATCCTCGTCTGGGTGTTCACGTACGAGCTCAACGCCTTGCCCGCTTTCGGCGCCGCCGGCCTCGACGCGGACTTCCTGAGCCCCGGCGCGCGACTCGCCGACCACGTCAGGCACCTGCTCCTTCCGGTCACGACCCTCACGTTGATCGGCGTCGGGGGAGCAGCCCGATTCGCCCGGGGCGCGCTCATGGATACCCGGCACGCGCTTTTTCTGCTTGCGGCCCGCGCGCGCGGGCTTCCCGCCTGGCGCGTCCTGGTCCGCCATCTCCTGCTGAACGCGCTGGGGCCGGTCGTCACGCTCCTCGGCCTCTCGCTGCCGGCGCTCTTCTCCGGCGCCGTGTTCGTCGAGGGTATCTTCGCGTGGCCCGGCGTCGGGAGAGTCCTGATCGATGCGGTTGCCGGGCGGGACTACCCCGTGGTGATGGCCGCGGCCACCGTGAGCGCCATTCTGGTCGTCATCGGCAACCTGCTCGCGGACCTCCTTCACGCCGCGGTGGATCCGCGGCTCCGCCATGTCTGAGAGCCCCTGGCTGCAGGATCGCCGCGCCAAGGTGGGGCTGCTCCTGCTGAGCGCCCTCACGTTCGCCACCCTGCTTGCGCCGCTCGTGGCCGGCCACGACCCGCTCGCTCAACCCGACGTGGTCGCCACCCGGTTCGTCCCACCGTTGGCTCACGACCCGCTCGGCGCCTTTCATCTCCTGGGCACCGACCGCTTCGGGCGTGACGTGTGGAGTCGCCTGGTATACGGCGGCCGGGTTTCCCTCGCCACCGGGTTCCTCGCCACCCTCCTCGCCGTCGTCATCGGGGTGGGAGTGGGTCTGGTGGCGGGGGTCTGGCGCGGACGGGTGGGGCTCGTGCTGATGAGTCTCACCGATTTCGCCCTCGCCTTGCCGCGCGTGGTCCTGGTCCTGCTCATGGCCGCGCTCTGGGAGCCGAGCGCGCTGCTGGTTGTCGTGGTGCTGGCCCTGACCGGATGGATGAGTGTCGCTCGCCTCGTCTACCATGAGGCGGTGGCGGCCATGGCGCTTCCGTTCGTCGCATCCGCGGAAGCCCTGGGGGCGAGCCGCCCGCGCGTCGCCTGGCGCCATGTGCTGCCTAACAGCTGGACGCCGGTCATCGTCGCCGCCGCGCTCGGCGTCGGAAACGCCATCACCCTTGAGGCGGGGCTTTCCTTCCTGGGACTCGGCGTCCAGCCGCCCACCCCGTCGTGGGGGGCGATGATCGCCTCCGGGCGGGACACGCTCGTGAACGCGCCCTGGGTGGCCATCGCCCCTGGCGTCGCTCTGGTGCTGGTGGTCGTCGCCTGCACCTTGATCGGCGACGCCCTGCGCGACGATGCGGCTCTTGAACGGTGAGGCTATCTGACGTGAATCCCCTCGTGGATCTCGACGCCCGTCCAGTCATCGGCCACCGCGGCGCGCCGGCCTACGCGCCTGAAAACACCCTGGAGAGCTTTCGGGAGGCCGTGAACCGTGGCGCGGACGCGCTCGAGCTGGACGTCCGCCGCTCGGCCGATGGCGTGGTGATGGTCTGTCACGACCCGACGTTGGATCGAACCACCGACCGGGTCGGTCTTCTGGGACGGCTCAGCGCCGCCGACTTGGCCCAGGTCGATGCCGGCTTCCGGTTCACCGACCAGAGCGGCGCGCACCCCTTCCGCAGGAGTGGTGTGCGGATCCCGACGCTGCGCGCCGTCATCGAGGCGTTCCCGGACGTGCCGTTGCTCATCGAGCTCAAGGAACGAGAGGTCCAGGGCGCGCTGGCCCGCCTCCTTCTCGAGACCGGCGCTGCCTCGCGAGCGGTGCTCGCCGCGGACGACTGGCGCGCTCTCGTCGCGTTCCGCCAGGAGCCGTTCCTCCTCGGCGCGTCGCGGCGCGACATCGCCAGGCTCTACTTCAGGCTCCCGCGGCCCGACCCGCGCTGCCGCGCTTACGCGGTTCCGGAGCGCTTTGCGCGACTTCCCGTTCCGACCCGACGGTTCGTGCGAGCGGCGCACGAACGCCAGGCCGCGGTCCACGTCTGGACCGTCGAGGGACAGGACGTGGCGCGCCGTCTCTGGCGGAACGGCGTGAACGGGATCGTCACCGACCGGCCCGATCTGATCCGTGCCGCCCGGGACGTGGCCTCACCGCCGATGGCCTAGGGGCCGGTGCCAGCCAGGGCGAGGCACTCGATCTCCACCCGCGCGCCGAGCGCAAGCCCGCTTCCGGCGATGGCCGACCGCGCCGGAGGATCCTTCGGGAAGAAGCTGGCGTACACCTCGTTCATGGCCCCGTAGTCCTTGATGTCCGCGAGGAAGACGGTGCACTTGACCACCCGGTCGAGCGAACTGCCCGCGGCCTCGAGCACCGTGCGGATGTTCTCGAGCGCCTGCCGGGTCTCCGCGCCGATGCCTCCGGCCACGAGCTCGCGGGTTCCGATCCGGTTCCCGATCTGCCCGGAGAGATAGAGCATGTTCCCGGCCCGGATCACCGGCGAGAAGGGGAGTCCGGCCACGGCCCCCGGGACCGCCAGAACCTCCTTGCCCTGCGCGGCGACAGCGGTCGTCGCGGCCACTGCCAATACCAGGAACGCGAGACGCATCGTTGGCCCCTTCCGGTTCAGGTTGACCATTCGAGACGAGCCGAGAAGATACCGCGTGCCGGCACGCGAAACGACACGACTCGACCACCCTCGGCGAGCGCAAGGCTCTCCAGCTCGGCCTCATCCGCATGGAGCCGCGTGGCCCGAACCAGCGGTCGGGCCAGCACGATCCGTCCGGTGCCTGGCAGCTCATTGGCGTGAAAGCAGCGGAAGACGGCGCCGCGCCCGTCTTCGGCCGGCTTGAGGCTCGAGAAGACGAGGTCTTCTCCTTCGAGCGTGAGGCCGTCGGGCGCGGCCTCCTCCTCCGACAAGTGATAGTCCCGAATCCAGTGGCTCATGGGAGAGAGGAACGCGTCCTCCCAGAGTTCCTCCAGCCGGGACGGCCGGGCGAGGTCGCCATCGGTGACCGCCGCGACGCCGAACTCGATTGCCTCCTCGCCGAGGCACTGCGCATCCGGCGTCGGCGTGGGCCATGCGGCGTGGCCCGGACGCGTCGGCAAGTCCACGCGCGAAAGCTCGCCCACCGCGCGGAGCAGCGTCACCAGCAGATCGCCCCCGCGGGTCCACTCGTACTCGAAGAACCCTGGAGCAAACAAGGCGAGGCCGCGTTCCCCACGCGCCACCGCCACGTAGCGGTGCCCAGGCGCGGTGCTTACCGGCGTCTCGCCCCGTCCGCGCGGGCTGGCGGCCGGCGCCGCCGAGCGGCGGACGGCGCCGAAGTGCGTGCCGGCCACCGCCTGCGCTCCTCGGAGCCCGGTCGGGAACCGGAGGCGAAGCCGATGATCGCACGCCCGGTTATCCAACCGCATCGAGAGTCGCACCACGGAGGAATCTCCAATGACCTGTGCGGTAATCGAGGCCGCCACTTTGCCTGCGCCCGACCCCTCGGGCCGCCGGCCGCATTGGAGGTCGAGCTGCCACGCGAGCCCCGCCACCAGCGGACCGGTCTCGATCACTCGCGCCTTCCCGGCGGATCTCGCGCGGCGACGTCCAGGCCGAGACGCCGGGCTGAAGCTGTAGGTATCGCCCAGGTCGGCTTCGCTCTCCATGGTCACAAGACCCGTGAATGGACGCGATAGCCCGGTCCGACGGAGCACGCAGGTCCCATCCCGGTCTACCGCCCACCCGACCTTGCCGTTCCGGACTACGCTCCCGTCTCCCGTTGCGAAGACCTCGGCGGCAGCCCGTCGCCCGGGGCGAAGCTGGAAGAGTCGGGCGCCCAGCCCCGGAAGTGCCGCCGGAAGCGGAAACGCGATCCGCACCCGGTCCACCTGGTCCTGATCGGGGTAGTGCCGCGCTGCATCGACCCGCTCCACGTCGCGGGTCCTGCTCAGGACCTGCGGAGCGATCTCCATGCTGGATCCATTGCCGCCGCGAGTGACCAGGACAAATGGATGGGCACCGCCACCGGTCCGCGCACGGCGCCGGCCGGGCGGACCCACCAGAACGTCCTGTCGGAAGAAGGTGAGGTCGGCCATCACGATGCCGCCCACGCTCCGCGCTCGGCGGTTCCAGACCAGAAGGCGGGCACCCTGCCCTCCGCGCTCCCGCGCAAGATCCGGATCGTGCCCAGCCAGACGATCCAGCGAAGCACGGACAACTTCGCCGGCTGCCGCCCGCACGTCGTCGAAGCGAACCCGCGCCGCGCGCGCGACCTCGTCGGCGGCGGTGCCGCAGATCGCATCGTGGAAGTGGCTCTGCACCAGCTCGCGCCAGGCCTGCCGCACGATCGCCCCCCGCGGGGCATCACCGGCCAATGCCGTCAGGGGCTCGGCGGTGCGCGTAAGCTCGAGCTCCAATACGCTGTTCAGGCGCTTGAGGGGAGCCCGGGTTCCGTGCACGCCCTGCAGGCACCAGGTATGAGTGGAGCAGGCCCGCTGTTCGCCCCGCACCGTGGCGATCGAGGCCGGCGCCTGGCGGACCGCCTCGAAAAAGAGCGGCAACGAGGAGAGGCGGAACTCGATGCCCGACACGGCTCGGGTCAACCGCTCGGCCAGTCCGCCGAGATCGGGAGCCGGCGCGTGATGATCTGCGCCGACCGGGACCGCGACGTGATGCGTCACCGCCCGCGGCAGCACTTCGGCGGCAACTCGCGACCAGGCCCGGGGCAGCTGATCGTCGGGGACGAGCAGGTTGGAGCCGATCTCGTAGCCGTCACGCGGCAGGTGGTAGACCAGCGTCCGCCGGCCGTCCTGCGCTTCCCACCAGAAGAGATCGGCGTTTCCGGTGGCCCGGGTATCAACGCCGCGCCACAGCACGCAGAAGGGAATCCCCCATTCGGCCGCGAGCAGGGGTAGCGAGCCTGGATGGCCGAACGCGTCGGGCGAGTACAGCACTGGTAGCGCGCGGGCGCGACCGCCAAGGGGGCCCGGGCCCAGGAGCAGGTTCCGCACCAGCGATTCTCCCGCCGGGATCTGCTCGTCCGCGAGCACGTACCACGGCCCACACTGGAGCCGCCCCGCGGCGAGCATCGCGTCGAGCGCTGTCCAGCGGTCGGGACGAACCTCCAGATAGTCCTCCACGAGCACCGACTGGCCATCCAGCAGGAAGCTCGCTAGACGCTGGTCGCGGTCGAGTTGATCGAGCACCGCATCGAGGGCCAGCGTCAGGCGCGCCCGGAAGGCCCCGAGCGGGAGATACCATTCGCGATCCCAGTGAGTGTGAGGGATGAGGTGGATGATGGGCCGCGTCATTCGAGAGCGCCGCGCTCCTGATTGGGCCGCTCGCCCTTCCGCGTCCACAGACCGCATGGCATCTTACCAGAACCTTCGCATCCAGGGCGTCGCGTGACGAGCACGGTTTGGAAACCTCGTGAACTGCCCACCCATGGGCAGATGACCCTACCGGGGCGGTACTTTACCTCGCCCGACATCTTCCAGGAGGAAACCGAGCGCCTCTTCCGGGCCGACTGGCTGGCGGTGGACCGGGAAGAGCGAGTGGCCAATCCGGGAGACTACTTCCTGCTCGACGTGGCCGGCGAGAGCATACTCATCCTGCGCGACCAGCAGGGAACCGTCCGCGCCTTCTATAATGTGTGCCGTCATCGGGGGAGCCGGATCTGCGAGACCGGGTCGGGTCGGCTCTCCGAAACCATCCAATGCCCCTACCACGCGTGGACCTACGCCCTCGATGGCCGCCTGATCGGCGCGCCCGCGACGAACGACCTCGAGGGGTTCCGCAAGCAGGACTGGCCGCTTCACCCGGTCGCGGTGGCGCTGTGGGAGGGTTTCATCTTCATCAACCTGGCCCGGAACCCGGCGCCATTCGCGGACACCCATGCTCCGCTCCTGGGCCGCTTTGCCCGGTTCAACCTGGCGCAGCTCCGACTGGGTCGAACCATCGAGTATGATATCCGGGCCAACTGGAAGCTGATCGTCCAGAACTACTCCGAATGTTACCACTGTCCCCTGGTACACCCGACTCTGACCCGTCGGACGCCGCCCACACTGGGGGAGAACGACCTCAGCGACGGCCCGTTCCTCGGCGGGTACATGATCCTCGCGGACGACGCCGAGAGCATGACCATGACCGGCCGCGCGTGTGGGCTGCCGGTGGATCCCTCGCTGCCGGCCGAGGACCACGATCGAGTTTACTACTACTCGATCATGCCTAACATGCTGCTCAGCCTGCACCCCGATTATGTCATGTTTCACGTGCTCTGGCCCGTGGCAGTCGATCGGACCCGCGTGCGGTGCAACTGGATCTTCCACCCGACCTCGCTCGGCCATCCCGACTTCAACATCGATGACGGGGTCAAGTTCTGGGACATGACCAACCGTGAGGACTGGCACGTCTGCGAGCTGAGCCAGGCCGGCGTCAGCTCGCGCGCGTACACCGCCGGGCCCTACTCCCGCCGCGAGTCGATGTCGGCGGCCTTCGATCGGCACTATATCGAGGCGATGGGGCATCCGCGGAGTACGGTGTTTCCCAACCAGGCAGGCTGAGGCCGCAAGCCCCGCCGCGCCCAAACCGTCACAGTACCCCGCGGCGCTTGAGGTGGTTGTACTGCTCGACCACCGCGGCGCTCGCACCGCTTGGCGCCACATCGAGCACCAGCACCCCCCTCCCCCGCATGTCGACCAGCGCGGCTTCCCGTGACTGCAGCAGCTCCTCCGCCGCAGCGCGTTCGAAGGCCTGATCCGCGGTCACGGGCCGCGCCACCGCCAAGCGCTCCAGCGACGGGTCGCGGAGCGTCACCGCCAGCGGCAGGTGCCGGGGCCGGAGCGTGCCGACCTGTGCGACGAGCGCCTCGCTGGCCGTGCGGTCGATGACATCGGTGAAGAGCACCGTAAGCGCGCGCTTCCGGTTTCGTGCCGCCAGGTAGGCGAAGGCGGCGGGGTAATCGGGCTCGACCAGCTTGCCCTCGACGGCGGCCAGCGCGTCCAGCACCGCCCGGAGCGCCCGCCGCCCCCGCGCGGGAGGAAGGAACTGCTGCACTTCGTCGGCGAAGACCAGCAGCCCGATGTTGTCGTCGTGCTCCACCGCGCTGTGCGCCAGATGCAGCGCCGCTTCCACCACCGCCTCCAGCCGGGGGCGGCCATCCACCTCCGCCGTCAGCATCCGGCCGGCGTCGATGACCAGCAGCACCTGCTGCCGCCGCTCGTCCTCGTATTGGCGCGCCATCACCTTGCCGCGCCGGGCGGTCGCCTTCCAGTCGATGGTGCGCGTGTCCTCCCCGGGGACCCATTCCTTGAGGCTCTCGAAGACCCGCCCTTCGCCGATGCGGCGCACGCTGCGGAAGCCCGCCTCGCGCCGGCGCTGCGCCTGGGTCGGCAGAGTCCGCAACGAGGCGCCCACCAGGTTCGGGTAGACGGTGGCTCTCCACGGGAGCGCGCGACGCGTCTGGCGCCAGCACAGGCCGAACGGCCCCAGGACCCGGAGATGAATCGTCCCGCCTTCCGCCTTGCCGCGACGCCAGGGGCGAAGCATCACCTCCTCGCGCAGGTCCTCGCCGGAGGGCAGGATCAGTCGCCGCTCCCGGCCGGCGACGGGGAGGAGCGGGCTCGGGAACACCTCACGGATCCGAAGCACCAGCGCGCGCCCCTGCTGCTGGCGCCAGTGATACGTGACCGGCAGCGGGCGACCCACCGAGAAGGCCGGTGGAGCCAGGCGGCGGATGTCGATCGCGCCGATGTCCACCCCGGCCACCCGCCAGCCGTCGACCAGAAAGGCGAGCACCCAGAGAAGATCCAGGGACAGAAAGACCGCGGCCGCCGGAGGCCAGACGATGGCCAGGGGCGCCACCGCGGCGAGTGCCGCGAGGACCAGGTACCAGCGCCGGTCAGGAAACCACATCACTCAGCACGGACCTTCACCGCGGCGCTTCGACCCGCTCCACGATCGTCCGGAGCGCCTGGTCAGCGGTCACCCCTTCGAGCTCGAGCTCCGGCGCCACCGCCACCCGATGTCGCAGCACCGGCGCGGCCAGAGCCTTGACGTCGTCGGGAACTACATAGTCCCGGCCATCCAGCAGCGCCGCGGCCTGGGCCAGCTTGAGCAGCGCCACGCTGGCGCGGGGGCTCGCGCCCAGGGTGAGCGCCGGGGCGTCGCGCGTGCCGCGGACCAGCTGAGTGATGTAGGCGGTGAGGCTGGGCTCCACCCGCACCCGGCGCGTGGCCTCCTGGAGGGATCTGAGGCCCCTGGCATCCATCACCCGGGTGACGCCGAAGCTGGCCGGCTCCGCGGCCTCGAACCCACCCAGCACCCGCGCCAAAACCCCCTGCTCTGCCTCCGCGGCGGGATAGCCGAGGAGGCTCTTGATCAGGAACCGGTCCAGCTCCGCCTCCGGCAACGGGTAGGTTCCCTCGAACTCGATCGGGTTCTGGGTCGCGAACACCGTGAAGCTCTCGCTCAGGGGATGGCTGGTCCCGTCCACCGTGACGTTGCGCTCCTGCATGGCTTCCAGCAGCGCCGCCTGGGTCTTGGCGGGAGCCCGGTTGATCTCGTCCCCCAGAACCAGGTCGCCGAACAGCGGACCGGGCCGGAAAGCAAACTCGCCCTGGCCGGTCAGGAGGTTCACGCCGGTGATGTCGCTCGGCATCAGGTCCGGGGTGAATTGAATCCGCCGGAACTCGAGCCCCATCGCCTGGCTCAAGGCTCGCACCAGCAGTGTCTTGGCGGTCCCGGGCGCGCCTTCGAGCAGCACGTGGCCACGCGCCATGAGCGCCAGCACCGCTTCGCGAAGCACCGCGTCCTGCCCCAGGATTACCACCCGAAGCTGGTCCAACAGGCGGTGCGCGCTCTCCGCCCGATCTCGCACCTCATCAGCGGTCAGGGACGTAGCTCCTCCCACACATCCTCCACTGCGTTGGCGGCCCTGAGCACGCCGGCGGCCGATTGGCCGGGACGGGCCAGCGCCTGAAGTGTCGTGGCGGCGTCCCGAGCCCGGGAGCCGCGCACCTGATTCACCAGATGGTCGAGCCAGGCACGCCAGTCGCCGCTCGATCGCTGGCCGGCCGGCAGCAGCCGACGGCGCAGGCCCTCGATGATCTCCTCGATCGCGACATCATGCCCCTGCGCCGCGGCGAGGGCGGTGGCGAGAGCCCGGACGTGCTCGAGCGGCGAACGGCGACGCCGGTCCAGCAGATGAATGGCCGGACCGAACCGGACGGCGCCCGCCAGCACCAGCAGAAGCCCGACCAGCGCCAGTTGCCACATGGCCCATCCCCATGGGGATTCGAGGCTCCAGTCGCGGGTGGCCGTCCACAGTGAGCCCCCCTCCTCGAAACCATGGTGCGCCTCCTCGAAGATCACCCGGGGAAACCGGCCCACGAACAGCCCCAGCACGAAAGGGCCGGCGGGCGTGTCTCGAAGGGCCCGGTTCCGGAAGATGCCGGCGTCCGACACCAGAAGTACCGGCCCGCCCGAGTCGGCTCGCGTGAGGCGGAGGGCGACCACCCGGCCCGTCGCGGTCGTGAGCAGCGTGTCGGCCCGGCTGATCGGAGGGACCGCGCAACGCGTCACCTTGGCGCCGGAGATCTCGCTCGAATCCACCACAACCGAGTCGTTGGTCGCGGCGAGCACTCCCCCCACCCGGGGCCACAATCCCAGCGCCGCCCCGGCCGGCGGCCGGAGGGGCACACTGTCCAGGCCACGCCAGTCGTCCGTGTAGCCAAAGCAGCGCATGAGGGGAGACGCCCTGGCTCCGGCAACCACGAGTGCATGGCGCGGGCTGGCGTCGTTCCAGTCGCGCACCAGCTCGATCTCACTGCCGCTCAGCCAGATGCTCGGATTGAGCAGGACGAAGGCGGTCGAGGTGCTGTCGACCGTATCGGCCGCGAGACGCCGCAGGTTCGACCGAAACGGCCGGGTCTCCACACCGAGCCGGGTCAGCGCCTCCGCCAGCGCGCGGGCGCCGTACGGTCCGGCCAGAAAGGTGGAGGCGCGCGTATCCTCCTCCTCGGCTGCGTTCCCGCGCAGCCCGAGAACGGCGGCCACCCCCACCAGGGCGACCAGCCCGAGGCCGCTCAGCAGAGCTTCAGTGCGCGCCCGCATACCGGTCGGGGGCGGTCAACTCGTGCCAGGCGGCGAAGTCGGCCGCGCCGCACGGCCGCCCGGCAAACGCGTGGCCGTAAAGGCCTCGGACCACGTCCCGAAAAGCTGGACGGGTCAGGTCGGGAAGCAAGTTGTCGGTGGCATACTCCCCGGGTGTCTTGCTGGGATGGAATCGCAGCAGGCGACGCTGATCCAGCTCGAGGACCAAGCCGAGAAAATCATTCTGCATCGCCTCGACGTAGGCGCCGAGCCGCGCCAGCCGAGCCGCCTCGCGGCGGTACCAAGCCGCATCTCTGGCCGCGGGGAGCGGGGCGCCCGCGACGTCTG
>Ga0335077_10008920_pt1 | contig 12433 bp, 8 predicted proteins | sample Lox_Sample_31_FD_207151 | JGI IMG/M metagenome (GOLD analysis project Ga0335077, IMG submission 207151) | Soil microbial communities from Loxahatchee National Wildlife Refuge, Florida, United States - Lox_Sample_3.1 | ecosystem: Environmental > Terrestrial > Soil > Wetlands | place: USA: Florida...
ACTTTATGAGTGTGCCACTGAAGGGCGACTCCAACTCGTAGCTGACCTTCTCGGTCTCCAACTCGACCAGCGGCTCGCCGAGTTTCACGCGGTCTCCCTCGCGCTTCAGCCATCGCACCACAATGGCCTTGGTGCTGGTGACTCCTCCAGATTTAGGCACGATCACTGTGGTCAAGAATTCACCTGCACATCGCGCAACATCTCTAATGCACCTGCCGCTCGGCAGTTTCCCAGTACGGAGCGCGTATTCTCTTGCGATCGATCTTGGCGGCAGCGGTTTTACAGATCTCATCACAAAATTCAACCGACTTTGGCGCCTTCACTCCTCCCAGCTTCTGCTTGCAATAACTAATGATGGCCTCCTCGCTCACGGATGCGTCCGGATGAAGCACGACGAATGCTTTGACTGCTTCTCCCCACGTGTCATGCGGCACGCCGATAACGGCACACTCGTGAACTTCCGGCAACGCCATGATTGCGGCTTCGACTTCGGCACAATACACGTTGAAGCCGCCGGAAATGATCATGTCCTTCTTTCGGTCGATGATGTAAACGTAGCCGTCGTCATCCATGTAACCGACGTCGCCCGTATGGTGCCAGCCGTGGGCACGGATTTCTGCCGTCGCCTCTGGCATTTTGTAATAGCCGCCGCACACGAGCGACCCCCGCGCGACGATCTCTCCGCGTTCACCGCGCGGCAGAATCTTGCCGTCATCATCCATGATCGCCAGGCGCACCGACATCGTCGGTTTGCCACAGCTCGCCAGGCGTTCCGGATGGTCGCCCGCGGCCGCGGCTGCGACGGTTTTCGAATCCAGAAAAGTCATGATCATCGGCACTTCCGTCTGACCGTAGGACTGACAGAGGCATGGGCCGAAGATTTCAACTGCTTTTCTCAATTTGTCCGGCGCTATTGGCGATCCGGCCAGGAGCAATCCGCGCAGGCTTGAATAATCGAAGTTGCGGACCTCCGGATGCGCGAGCAGGTTGTAAAGCGCCGTCGGCGGGAGATAAAGATGAGTGATGCGGTGGCGCTCGATGTGGCGAAGCACTTCGAGCGCATCGAATTTGGGCATGATCACGTTGGTCGCGCCTACCGAACACATCACGAACGCGAGTACGCCGGCCGCGTGCGACAGTGGCGCAGTGGTCAGGCACACAGGATGCTCCACATCGCCCAGCCAATAGTGCGCGGCTAATTGCGCCATAGTGCCCAGGGCAAGGTTGGTGACACGCACTCCTTTTGCAGGCCCGGTCGTTCCTCCTGTCGGCACAAGTCCTGCAGGCCGATCAGGATTTCCGTAGGCGTCACCCCAATCCGGGACGTCCGCGCCGATAGCACTTTCAGTGAAACGCTCTAAGGATGGATTTCCATCATCGTCGCGATCGAGACAGATGATGCCGCGCAGCGACTTGACACGTTGCTGAATTTCGCGGACGCCATCGCGAAATTCACTGTGATAAAAAAGCCAACCCATCTCCACGTAATTCATGTATTCGACGTTGGCATCGAGCGCATTGCGGTAATTGATCGGGACCCACACCGCTCCCGCGCGCATGATGCCGAGCATGCACGACATGACGCGGGGGTCATTGTGCGAGTAGATTCCGGCCGGCTCCTGATCGCGCACTCCGCTTGCATATAATGCACGAGCGACATCTTCGGTAGCAGCGCGCATCTCGCGATAAGAGCAGGAGCCCTCGGCAGAAATCATGGCGGTGCGCTCAGGGTTAGCTTCGGCGCCTTTGTCGAAATAGTCGATCGCGCGCATTTAGACGTTCCGCAGTAAACAGCATTCACCAGTCAAAGCTCTTCACGCACGCATACGCGTCGCCACAGGTTTACCCCAAACTTCCTCGGCGGTTTCCGCGACCAGTCGCAGCTTGGCTTGCTGATCGGCCGCACTCACCAGATTGCCCTCGATCGTCGATGCGAAGCCGCACTGCGGACTGAGCGCCAACCGTTCCAGCGGAATGAACTCTGAGGCTTGCTCGATCCGCGCTTTCAGTTCGTCTTTGCTCTCGAGCGTTTGAGTTTTCGAACTCACCAGCCCCAGGACGACGGTGCGGTCCTCTGGGACCTGGCGCAACGGTTCGAAGCCGCCGGAGCGCTCATCGTCGTATTCAAGCAGTAACCGGTCAAAACGGGTTTTCTGGAATACCTTGGTGATCGGGCCGTAATCGCCAGAAGCATAGAACCTGCTTTGATTGTTGCCGCGGCAGAGATGCAGTCCGAAAATAACTCCCGGATGATTCCCAATCACCGCATTGTCCATCTCGGTCGAAAGATCAAGCAGACGGTCGGGATCGTTGCCGCGCTGGCGGTATCCCTCGCGCAATTGCGGATCAAGCAAGGCAGCGTATTGCGGCGAGTCAATCTGAATGTAGGTGCAGCCGAGGCGAATTAACTCGGCGACTTCATCCCGCAGAATGTCCACGAGATCGGCCAGATAGGTGTCGATTTTGGGATAAGCCGCAGATGATTTTTTGTTGTCGTAATAAGCCGCTGCTTGTTGTGCGCTGATCATGGTTGTCTTGGCCGGATGACGGGTGCGCGCTCGCACATAGGTGAATTCTTCCGCGCACAGCGGACGTTTGCGGCGAAGTTTCGAGACCACGACCGGCCTGGGCTGGACGACCTCCTCGCCTTGCTTGTTGCGGAAAGGAATGGCCCAGCCGCCAAACTTGTCGAAGCCTTCGACAGCATCGATCAAGTGCCCATAGAAGGCGTAGCGGCGCATCTCGCCGTCGGTAAGCACGTCCAGCCCCGCGGTCTGTTGAAACTCCACAGCCTCGTCGACCGCGCGGTCCTCAATCGCCTTGAACTCGGGATGGCTGAGCTGTCCTTTCTCAACCCGCTCGCGGGCGTCCTTCAAATAAGAAGGTCGCAACAGGCTTCCAACCACATCGCTTCGATACATAGGGTCTCCTTTCTAATGCCTCTCAGCTTCTTGCTTCTGGACCTGGACATCCTGATTACGGCGAGAAATCACATAAGAGCGAATTGCGGCAGCATCGGCGTGCGACAGTTCCTTCGAGAAAGAAACCATACCTTGTGATTGCAATTCACCGCCCAGAACTACTTCGAACCATGAGTCATTCGTGAGCGCGGTGCTGTGCCGCAAATCGGGCAGCACTCCTCCGCTTACCGCAACATCGCCATGGCACTCGGCACAGTAGCGCTGAAAAAGATGTTCGCCTTTGCGAATGGTTGCCGGATCGGCGGGATTGGGCAGTTTCGTCAACGCGGGTTGCTCGATGGCCGGCATCGGCGGCAGATTGGCTTTCCCGCCGAGTTTGAAAACCAGCATGCGGCTGATGTTGCGCACTCTTCCTGAGGCAAATGAAACCTCGCCGGCAGCCAGCGGAAACACGCCACCCCAACCAGCCAGCACTGCGACATACTGTTCGCCGCCGACTTCATAGGTTACCGGGCCAGCCATCACTCCGGTCTGCACCGGAAATGACCAGAGCTTCTCACCGCTGTCAGCACGGTATGCTTCGAAGTTTCCGTTAGCTGTTCCTTCAAATACCAGGTTGCCCGCCGTCGCCAGCGTCCCGCCATTCCATGGGCCAGGACGTTCAATCGTCCAGGCAGCCTTCTGTTGCACTGGGTCCCAGGCCAGCAATTTTCCTTTCACCGTTGCGAGGATTGCCTTCTTCACCTTGGGGTCCTGCGGCAGGCCCGCCACGACCACGTCGATTCCATAATTCGGCGCGAGCTTCTTCGCTTCAAACTTTTCGGGCAACTTATATTCGAAACCGGCGTCGTTCACAGGAATGTAGGCAAGCCCGGTGTCTGGGCTGTACGACATTGGCTGCCAGCTGTGCGCGCCAATGGGGCCGGGAACGATTGGAGCGGGATCGGCGCCTTCATATCGCGCAAAGCTCGTTTCTACCGGTCGGCCCGTCCTCATATTTATTTCGCTCGCCCAATTCACATAGGTGTAAGGCTTGGCGGAAATGAGCGTGCCGTTCTGGCGGTCAAGCACATAAAAGAAACCATTTTTCGGGGCTTGCATTAAGACCTTGCGGGCATGCCCATGAATAGTGAGGTCGGCGAGGATGATATCTTCGTCGGCGTCGAAGTCCCAGACGTCGGCGGGGTCTTCCTGATAGTGCCAGACGTACTCGCCGGTATCGGCTTTGAGCGCCACAATCGAGCAGGTGAACAAATTGTCACCGCCATCGTTGTCGCCACCCTTGGGACTGCGAAACTTATCGCTCCACGGAGTCCCGTTGCCCGTTCCAATGTAGATCTGATCGAGCTCCGGATCATAAACGATTGCGTTCCACACCGTGCCACCAGCGCCAAGCTTCCACCACTCGCCACTCCAGGTCTTAGCAGCTTTCGAAAGAATTGGACTTTCGAACGGCTTCGCGGGATCGCCGGGAACGGTATAAAAACGCCAGAGCAATTTTCCGGTGCCGCTGTCGTAGGCGGAAACGTAGCCGCGCACGCCGAATTCGCCGCCGCCGTTGCCGATGATCACTTTGCCCTTGACCACGCGCGGAGCGCCGGTGATCGTGTAGCGGAAATTGCGATCGATGGTAAGAGTCTCCCAAAGACGACGGCCAGTTGCCGCATCCAGGGCGATCAAACGTCCATCGAGTGTTCCGAAAAAAATCCTGCCGTTCCACGCCGCAACCCCGCGGTTCACCACATCGCAACATGCGTTCACCCCCCAGTTTCCGGGAACTTTGGGATCGTAGGACCACAGCAGTTTTCCAGTAGCGGCGTCGAGCGCGAAAACTTTGCCCCATGCGCTGGTGAAGTACATTACGCCGTCAACAACGAGAGGAGTCGCTTCCTGACCTCTGTTGGTGTCGAGATCGTAGTACCAGGCGAGGCCCAGCTTCGAGACATTCCGATCGTTCATTTGATTCAGCGGGCTGAAGCGCTGCTCGCCATAGGTGCGGCCGTAGGTCATCCAATTCCCCGGTTCGCGGTCCGCATTGATGATTCGAGATCCGTTCACGTCCGCGGGTCTCCGGTGATCGGCATCAGCTCTTGTTTGTTGGCAAGCGTTCGAAATCATGGCAAGAAACAGTACGACAACAAAACGCGCAGCTGTGCGGACGAGCCTGAAGTTCCCAAGTGGCATGAGGCAAGCGGACGTTCGAATCAGGCGTGCGAATCAAACGTCAAAGAACACTGTTTCCTGATCTCCCTGAAGCCGCACATCGAAGAGCCAATGTCCCGCGCTCTCCGGCTCAGGCCGCGCCAGCAACGTGTGACGCCGGTCAGGAGGAACCAAGCGCAGGATAGGATCGGCATCATTGGCGGCGTCTCCCGAGAAATAAACGCGCGTGTAAAGCTGCTTCAGCATTCCCCGGGCGAAAACCGCGACTGCGAGGTGCGGCGCCTGCATAGTATTGTTGCCAACGCTACCGGGCTTTATGGTTTCAAGCACGCAAGTGCCATCTGCTCCGGATGCGAGGCGGCCAAATCCGATCCATCCGGGATCGAGTTCTTTCGGCTGCTGGTCGTCGGGATGGTTGTATTTGCCGTGCGTGTCGGCCTGCCAGATTTCGAGCATGGCATCGTTGACCGGGACGCCGTCGCCGTCCAGCACGCGAAAGGTGATCCAGACGCGCTCTCCTTTGGCTTGCGCACCGGAGAGGCAGCGAACGCAGTGCTCATCCGTGGTCAGTTCAATCGCGAAAAATGGGCCCGCTGTCTGCGACGGTGTCGGAACCAGACCTACTTCAGGTTTCAAAGGGTGTGGCCTCCGGACCGCGCAGCACGATATCGAACTTAAAACCCTTTGCCCACTGCGGCTGCGTGGTCTCGAGATCGAATTTCGAGATCATCCGCTGCCTAGCCCGTTCGTCCGGAATGGATTGGAAGATAGGATCGTAAGCAAACAGCGGATCACCGGGAAAATACATTTGCGTGACCAACCGCGAGATAAACGCTGTTCCGAAAATTGAGAAGTGAATATGCGCCGGCCGCCACGCATTGTAATGATTGAACCACGGATACGCGCCGGGTTTGATGGTGACGAAACGATAGTTCCCCTGTTCATCCGTCATGGTTCGACCTGCGCCCGAGAAGTTGGGATCGAGCGGGGCGGGATGCTGGTCGTTCACATGCCGATATCGACCGGCGGAGTTCGCCTGCCAAATCTCGAGCAGCGCGCTGGGGATGGGACGCCCGTTGCTGTCGAGCACGCGGCCGCTTACGATGATGCGCTCACCGAGCGGCTCACCAGCATGCTGCGAGGTCAGGTCGTTATCGTTTTCGCGGATTTTTTCGTGGCCAAAAACCGGGCCCGTAACTTCCGAGAGCGTGTGGGGCAGCAAAACGAGGGGCAGCAACGGCGCACGTTTCATGGTCGCGCGGTACGGCTCATATAAGGAGGGCGGTTGGCTGTCCTTTGGCGGCCGCGCATATGGCCTGATGGGAACCCGTGTTGTGGCCGGACTCATGCCATCCCCTGATTGCAGACGTAGCGAACCATCGTCATCAAATTCGCGCGCACACCGACTTGCGTTCCGTGTATAGATCCAATGCCGGTTTACCCCACTCGCGTCCCCAGCCTGACTGCTTGTATCCGCCGAAAGGCAGCGCGGAATCGAAGACGTTGTAGCAATTGATCCAAACCGTTCCTGCCTTCAATTTCTTTGCCAGATGATGCGCCTTGCTGATGTCGCGCGTCCAGACGGCTGACGCCAGCCCATAGATGCTGTCGTTCGCGAAGTTCGCCACTTCATCCAGGTCGCCAAAAGGAATCGCCGTGACCACCGGACCGAAAATTTCCTCGCGCACCACTTTCATGTTCGGCTTCACATCGACCAGCACAGTGGGCTCGACGAAATATCCCGGGCCGTCGATTTTCTTGCCGCCAACCACCGCCTTAGCGCCGTCTTTCGCGCCGGATGCAAGATAGCCGCTCACACGTTCATGCTGCTCTTTCGAAACCAACGGTCCCATGTTGTTGGCGGGATCGATCCCCGGCCCAATCTTGAAACCTTTGGCCACGCCGGCAACACCTTCCACCACTTTGTCGAAAATACTCTTGTGTGCAAACAGGCGCGAACCCGCAGCGCAGATTTCGCCCTGATTGAAGAAGATCGCCATGGCGCTGCCAGGGATTGCGGTCTCTAAATCGGCATCCTGGAGAACAACATTGGGAGACTTGCCGCCCAACTCCAGCGAAACTTTCTTAAGATTTCCGCCGGCGGCACTCAGGATGAGCTTGCCAACTTCGGTCGAACCGGTGAAAGCAATCTTGTCTACGTCAGGATGTGCGGCCAGCGCGGCACCGGCAGTCTCACCGAGACCGGGCACAATGTTGACCACGCCATCCGGGAAGCCCGCTTCCATGATCAGCTCTCCCAATCGCAGCGCGGTCAACGGAGTCTGCTCCGCAGGCTTCAAAACGCACGTGCACCCCACAGCTAGAGCCGGGCCCAGCTTCATGGAAGCCATGATCAGCGGGAAATTCCACGGGATTATCTGGCCGACCACACCCACGGGCTCACGCAGCGTGTAGGCCAAATATTGCCCAGGTGCAGAGATCGGAATCGTGCTGCCTTCTACCTTGGTCGCCCAGCCTGCATAGTAGCGAAAGGCGTCGGAAACGGTTGGCACATCTACAATGCGGGAGAAGAACACTGGTTTGCCGTTATCGAGAGTTTCGAGCTCCGCCAGCTCTTCATGGTGCTCATCAACCAAGTCCGCCAGTTTCCACAGCAGTCGGCCTCGCCCCGACGGCGTCATGTTGGGCCATGTACCGGATTCGAATGCCTTGCGGGCAGCCTTCACGGCCAGGTCAATGTCGGCCTTATCTCCTTCTGCGACGCGAGCCAAGACTTCACCTGTGGCCGGGTTGTAAGTCTCGAATGTCTTGCCGGAAACTGCGTCAACCCACTTGCCCCCGATTAACATTTTTCGCGGCTTAGCGATGAATTCGCTGACGCTGGTTTCTATTTGTGGAGCTACCGTGGTGGCCATCTTTCCTCCTGCGTGCTTCAGTAACTTATGTTAATCCTGTCGCGCTTCTCAGGTGAGCCGCATCTCCCAGGCGTTTGGTTGAGGGTTAGCTGTGGTCTTTAGCAGACTTGGGGATTCTGCGGAAGAGATGCACCAAGTTTCGCCCGTTCACTTCTCCTGTAATGACTCAATGTATCGGTTCAGATTTGTAATTCGCATGTGCACTTGCTCTTCGTGGCCTTGGCTCATTTTCCAGAACACCGGACCCCAGACAGGCATCTCCTGATCGCCATGCGCGGTCAGCTTAGCCTGGCCGCGAAGAATGCTGGCTACCTTGTCCGACGGATACTTCCCGCCATTTTCTTGCGCCAATGTGGTTAGATTCGCCGGGGCCTGCTTTAATGCGGCGGCAGCAGGCCCGTCTCCTTTGGCGTCTTTCCCGTGGCATGAGGCGCAATAGCTCATGAACATTTCTTTACCGGAAGCAGGTGATGTGGCAGCGGCCGCCGTGTGCTTGACAGTAGCTTTTGCCTCTTGCCCCATGGAAATAGCTGTGCCCACAAATAGCATTGCGATCACGCAACTCAGCCAACAAAATTTCATCGGTCCCTCCCCCTCGCTGGAGAACTTTAGAAAAGCCGAACTCCAGCGTTCCCGAAACCGTTACACTCCCGCATCAAAACGAAAATCTCACGGAGAACTGCAGCTGCCGCGGGTTCAGCACCGTGCGCGGCAGGCCGAAGTTGTTATTCGGCTTAGCCGGTATGAACAAGCATGTTTTCCCAGTCGAGAAGCATGGATCAATTGGGTTGAAGTTCGCCATCGGCGTAGTGGCGAAGCTCCCGATGAATGACGGAACGATATTTGTCACGTTGCCGACCGGGCAAGCTACACCCGCCGAGCCCTGCTGGATCGCCTTTGTCATCGCATCGTTGTAGTGCTGCGGAATACCTCCGCAGAATACGGGCGACCCGTAGACGGATGTAACTTCATCCACGTTCGGGTGGTTGGGAAGATTGAAGGCATCGAGTGCCAGGGCCATCACGTAGTGTTCGCCAAAATGCACATCGCGCGCCAGCCGCAGGTCCCACACGTATTCTGGGTCACCTGTGTAGGTGTTCCGCGGGATCATGGTCTCGCAATTGGCCACCGAAGGACATGCGCCCTGCACAAATGACGTGCCGCCGACTCGGTCCGTAGCCCCGCCAGCAACATCGTTCAATGTGTTGCTGCCATAAAAAATCGTGAAAGGCCGGCCCGATTCGATCGTAACAATGTTGCTCAACTCGAAATTCCGCCATGGACCGTGTTGTGGCGCAATGGCTGTAAAGTTCGCCACCAAGCGGTGCCGGGCGTCCTGGTTAGAGTTGGCGCGCTCGGCGGCATAGTCGAACTGGTTCACCGGCAGGTTAATAAAGGTTGTGAAATTGCCGTTGTCGATGGTATGCGAGAAGGTGTAGTTTGCAGTCAGGTTGAAATTATTCTTGCGCTCCATCACCGTTACGGTGCCGCCGTGGTAGATGGCATTAGCGACGTCATTGTTGTAATCCTCCAGCCCGGCGCTCAGGCTTTGTAAACCTGAACCCAATGCTCCCTGAAAGAAAGGTCCCAGCCCTTGTAAAGCGCCCGTACCAAGCGCAGGCGTCCCTGTGCATGGGGTGAGTGTGCCGCTCGCGTCGACCAGTCCGGGCACCGCTTCAGGCAGAGGATCCGTAGGCGTTCCTGGCTTCGTGGTTCCAACTGGACACGGTATGTTGATGTTGTTCCCGCGAACCAGTTTGTGCGCTTCCACGAACAGGTAGCTTAGGTTGATCGCGAAGCCTCCGCCGAACTGATGGTCTACTTCCAAACTGCCTTGCTCCGCGTAGGGCGCTCTGGAATGGTGATCCATTCCACCTTCGCCTATGCCGCAAGCCCCGGTGGTGAAGCAGGTCCCGGCCATTTCAACCGTAGGAAACGCCGTATTGTAGGCGCCGGTTTGAATGATATCGGCTCCGAGGCAGGCTGCTTCCGGAACGCCGGCGCAGGGAGTGCCGGGTTGACCAAGGTTTGCTGGATCTGCCAATAACTGATAACCCTGCCCAGACTGGCCCAGGTTGGACATGATATTGGGGAAATGTTGCGGCTGAATTCCCGCGCCGCCGCAAATGGTCGCGATAATAGCGGGCGCCTGATTGTCGCATTGATAACCCGCGACAGTCTTCTGCGTATTAGGCACGAAAAAGAAGGTCAGGTTTTGCCGGTCAAAGAAGATTCCGAATCCCGCGCGGACCACGGTGTTGTTGGACGGGGAGTAAGCAACTCCAACTCGCGGCTGAAACTCGTTGTATTGATTTTCTACAAATTGCGCCAAGCCGCTTTCCACATCCCACCGCAGTCCGTAATTTAACGTCAGCCTGGGAGTGATCTTCCATTGATCCTGGGCAAACACTCCCCAGTATCCGTGGTCGATGGTGCGGCTGTAGCGGTTAAAGAATGCGGACGGGTAAGCCTCGTCCCACGAAGAATTGGGAAAGCCAGCGCCATTGAGTGGATTGGCAGTGGTAACGGTTGGAACGCAAGGCGTAAGCGCGGAGTTAGTGGCGCCGCAAGCGGTCGGACTCGTAGGCAGAGGCGTGCCCGCGTACATAAAAACGACACCGTTATCTTCTGGAACCGGGCACGATCCGTTAGAACCAGCGATTCCCGTCCCTGTGATCGGATAGTTGGCGCCGTAATTGGTGTTGAAGTACTGTGCGAAATCGGTAAAGCAACCTATTCCCGGGATCAGCAGCCGAGTTGGCGTGAACCCTGGAAAGTTTTCGAGACTCGTGAGCCAATTACCGTCCACGCCAAATTTCGCGACGTGATTGCTCTTTACCCAGGTCAAGGACTCCGATAACTGGGCGCGCGTTTCGTAGAGCCGGTCGTTGGTCCCGAAATTGTGACCCACTTCGAGATCGTTCAGGATGCTGAAGTCGGGCTGACCCGTGGCGCCGGGAAAGTTGTAGTGGCGGCGCGCGAATTGCGCGAGCACAACGTTGACCAGATCCGGCTTTAACAACGAGTTCACGGTGGCGACAACCGATTGGTCACGCACGAAGAGATCGCGTCCGCCGCTTGGTACACCAATGCCGCCGCCATCGAGCGTGTTTCCCACCAGTTCGTTCAGCGAACGGACGTCTTCGACGTTATAGCGAAGTGCCAGACGGTTATTGGTTGTGAGCTGGTGGTCCAGCCGGGCAAAACCAGAATCGTCATCTCCAGTTTTAAGAAAACCCTGCAGGAACCCAAAAGCCTGGCTCTGTGTGATATTCGCTGGATTACCCGCAAAATTAGGGAAACACCCTGTAAGCTTGCCAAGGCAGCCTTCGGGGGCCAGACCCATCAGTGCCTTCGCCTGGTCTATGAGCAAAATATTGTTCACCAAGTCGGGCGGATAATCTGGCGATTGGGCGCTGCGTTTGCCTTCATAGTTGAGGAAAAAGAAAGTCTTGTTCTTGACAATGGGACCGCCCAGCGAAGCCCCGAACTGGTTCTGGCGAAGTGCGTGCGGCAGCGGCGCAGCCTGCAAGAGCGAGCGCGCATCCGTTTCGCTATTTTGCAGGAATTCGTAGATGGACCCGTGCAGATTGTTCGTGCCCGATTTGGTCACGATGTTGACGATGCCGCCTATCGCGCGGCCATATTCCGCGCCAAAGCTGTTGTTCACTACGCGGAATTCCTGAACCGAGTCCTGCGGCGGCGTCGCGCGCTGGATGCCGCTCGCGGAGTTAACGAAATCGGCCCCGTCCACCGTGATTTCATTGCTGAATGACCGCATGCCCCCGAAAGAGATCTGCGTCACTTCAAACTCAGTGAAGGTCGTTCCCAGACTGGTGCGGCTCGTGGCCACGCCGGGAGTGAGCAGAGCAAAGTCAGTGAACACGCGATTGCTGATCGGCAATGACTCAATCTGGTGCGTTTCCACCACCTGGCTGATCTCGGTTTTCGTGGGTTCAATAAGCGGGACTTCTGTGGTCACGGTGATCACTTCGGAAGCCGCCGCGACCTTCAAGGTGGGGTTCAGAGTGGCGACTTGGCCGACCGTCAGGGTTATCCCGGTCTGCTGATACTTGGCGAAGCCCGGCGCGCTAACTATCAACTGGTATTTCCCAGGAGTGAGGTTAGGCACCACAAAGAAGCCCGCATCATTCGTGGTGGCCTGAAAATTCTGGTTGGTATCGAGATCGCGCACTGATACTTGCGCTTTAACCACAGCTCGCCCACCGGTGTCGAGGACCGTGCCGTTCAGTTGAGCGGAGGACAGGCCGGCTTGAGCAACAGCCGATGGGACAGAAGAAACCACCACGAAGAGAAGACAAACGATAAGACCCAGCAAGCGTGTTCTCATAAGCTCCCTTCCTGAGTGATCTGCTTGCGATCCAGAGAAAGCTTTGATTGCCGGTCAGGTAGCGCAGCCAACGTTCCGGGCGGGTATCAGACCTGGGACAGAAGATTGCAGCCACGATTCCC
>Ga0335077_10008921_pt1 | contig 12433 bp, 11 predicted proteins | sample Lox_Sample_31_FD_207151 | JGI IMG/M metagenome (GOLD analysis project Ga0335077, IMG submission 207151) | Soil microbial communities from Loxahatchee National Wildlife Refuge, Florida, United States - Lox_Sample_3.1 | ecosystem: Environmental > Terrestrial > Soil > Wetlands | place: USA...
CCAGCACAAACGTTGTCAACTGGACCGCCTCTATCAGCGCGTTACCGATGATCTCGACGCTCTCTTATCCGCAGTCGGCCTCAAGACCGCTGCTTAGCCAATACAACGAGAACAAAATTCTCGTTTCGAGGTGCATAATCGACTAACGGAGTTTACCCAAGACACTTGTCGGGCAGGGATATTCGAGTCTGAACGCGTTCACTTCGCGATCTCGTTCCGCCGCTCAGCACAATAGAATCCGGGTTGGTTCACAGGACCCTGAATCGCTTTACCGCATGAGCGAATCTCCGGGGAATCGGTTCACAGCCGTGTCCAGGAAGCCCATGGGAGAGCTAATCGGCGGCGATTTCTGGTCCCGTCGTCGGCTGAGGTGGTTTTGGGGAACGGTTCGATGGCAGGCCTGCGTCTCGAATCTTGTAGAGCAGGGCCCGGTAGCTGATGTTCAACGCGCGCGCGGCTCGCTTGCGATTCCAGTGGTGATTCTGGAGGACTTTGAGGATCACCTTACGCTCCAGTTCGCGAACGGCCTGGCGGGTCAGCTTCTTGAGTGAAATCTGCCCTTCGACCGGGATATCGGCGCTGAAGAAGTCATTGTTGGGCGGCTGCAGATCGGCGGAGATCACTTCCTCGTTGCCGAGAATCACGTACCGCTTGATCAGGTTCTCGAGTTCGCGAATGTTGCCCGGCCAATGATATCTCCGGAAAGACGTCATCATCTCGGCAGAAAGGGCTTTCGCGCGGCAGTTGTACTTGCGGTTGTGATACTCAAGAAAATAGTCGACCAGTTGCGGAATATCGGCCGCTCTCTCGCGCAGCGGAGGCAGATGAAGATTGACAACGTTGATGCGGTAGAAGAGATCAGAGCGGAAGGTGCCGTTTTCGATTTCCAGCTCAAGCTTGCGATTGGTGGCGCACACCACACGCACTTCGACTTTCTTGTCTTCCTGGGCTCCGATGCGGCAGAACTGGCCGTCCTGCAGAAGCTGCAGCAGTTTTGACTGCAGCGACATGTCCAACTCAGAAATTTCGTCGAGGAACAGCGTGCCACGATGTGCCATCTCGACGCGGCCGGGCTTTACTCCATAGGCACCGGTGAATGCGCCCTTTTCGTAGCCAAATAATTCGCTTTCGAGGAGCGTGCCAGGAATGGCGGGGCAATTCACTTTCACCCACGGCCCCATTCTCCAGGGAGACGCGGCATGAATCATGCGGGCGATGATGTCTTTGCCTGTTCCGCTTTCACCTTGAATCAAAACTGGGACGTTCGCACCCGCCAGCTTGTTGAGGCGGTCTCGGACGGCTTGCATGGTTTCGGTCCGTCCGAAAACGATGGTTTCGGGCGGCATTTCCCCTAAGGGCTGGACGAGCGTATTGACACTGGTCATGGCTGGTTTCTACCAAAGTAGGGGAGAGAAAGAAGTTCAGCACCTCAAGAGCCAAACCCGGCAGGGGCTCTGCATACAACCAGCGAGTTCAGGAGCAATCCCTATGAAGAGTATAAATTTACCGGAAACCGGGAACAGGGCACCGCGGTAACGAGGCAAGCTACATCACAGTAACATTTTTCAACACTCAATGCGCAAATATTTTCACATTCTTGAAAGTAGCTTCCGTCGGCGAGTTGGAGCCTTTTCCGAGAGCGGAAGTGGACGCGCGAACTTCAGGCCGAGAAGATAATATCCATCGGCCGGAGTGGTGCGGAGAGTCTTGGCATTCAGGGTGCGGGCGGCACGTGGCAGCAGAGCCATGGCAGCAACAGGAGCGCTGGGTATCTCGAGCCGGATCTGCGCGATAGCAGGCAAAGTACGACGGATGGCAACCAGCATTCCACCCGCGCTGACGTTGAGTGAGGTGGCAAACTCCAGAAACTCTTTACCCTTTTCGTCTCGACTGCGAACAAAGACCGGGATCGCCAGCGGCAACCGCGACCACTTTCGCCGCTCTCCTCGGGACTTTGCCCCGTTCATGCAGACCTCTCCATAAACGCCCCTCCCCGCCTCTAAACTGCACCTAGTTTGCCAAATCGGGCTAAAGGGGCCAAGACCTTCGGGACAACAAAGGGATCAAAACCAGATAAAGGGGCGTAAATCCATAAGGACGCGGTTGATTTCGAGCTCTTTATTCGTCTTTTCTTCGGTTCCGCAGAAACGATACGGTTGTTGCGTGGTGGTGCGGAAGTGCAAGGTTTTGCTACACTTGGGTAATTTCGTTGCATTTTTCGTTGACAACGCACAGATGGTGCCGTACCCTTCCTCTACCGGCACTCCGCGTTGACAATTGAGTGCGGTTCTTCTCTCCCCGTGTCAACCTGTGGTACTTCTCACATGGCTTCTGCTCACAAGAACACGTGTGCGCCAGAAACGGCGGTCGCGGCGGAGGCGCTACTCCCATCCGGCCGAGCCGATTCAGATGTCCCCAATCCTGAGAATCTGTTGCAGGAATACAAGGAACTGCGGGAACGGCATCAGAGGACCACAAATGCGCTCGCCTCCGCGGCGCACGATCTCAAGACACCGTTGTCGATTCTGAACGGGTACGTCGAGCTTCTGCACAGCGAAAAGCTTGGTCCGCTGAGCGAGCGTCAGCGGGAAGTCTTGCGCGACATGCGCGACAGCGGCAAGCGGCTGCAGCAATTCATTCAGGATTTTCTGACGTTCAGTGCGCTGGAGACCGGGGGGCTGCGCATGCAGTTCGAGATGGGCAATATCAACGATTGCCTATCGGGCGTGTGCCGCCTGTGGTCGAATCGCTTTCAGCAAAAAGGAATCGCACTGTATTTCCTGGCTAATGACAAGCTGCCGATGTTTCCCTTTGATACACCGAAGGTGGAACGCATCATTTCGAATCTGCTGGAGAATTCGTTCAAATTCACGCCACAAGCGGGTACCGTGTGGCTACATGCCGAGCCGTACATGTGGGAGCGCCGTTCGGCATCGCTACCCTCGGCATCTGAACGCCGGCGGCAGAATGTGAGCCATCCCAACTCAGTGAAGGTAAGTGTTTCTGATACCGGCCCGGGCATTCCCGCAGAATTTCACCTGGAAGTTTTCGACGACTTTTTCCGTCTTCCCAGCAACGAAACTCAGGACGGGATGGGATTAGGTCTCGCGATCGCGCGCCGTCTTGTCCAGGCCATGGGCGGTAAAATATGGGTCGAAAGCGATCCAGGTGCGGGCTGCAAGTTTTCGTTCTTGATCCCGTATAAACCGGTCGCCGTCCCCGGCAAAGGAAAACATCGATGAAGCACACCGCCAAGATCCTGCTGGTGGACGACGAACCCGGCATGCTGCGCTATATCAAGACGCTGCTGGAGGTCGACGACTACAAAGTCGAAACCGCCACTACCGGCGAAGAGGCGCTGCAGAAGGTCGAAAAGGGTCTTGAGCCGGATCTTGTGTTGCTCGATGTACTGATGCCAGGTATTGACGGTCTGCAAACGCTTGAGCAGTTACGGCAGAAACATCCTGCGACCAAGGTCGTCATGCTGTCGTGCGTGAATGACACGCGCAAGGTCGTTCAGGCGATGAAGTTGGGCGCGCAGGACTACCTCACGAAGCCCTTCCAGAAGGCGGAACTGGATTCGGTGATCGATCTTGCCATGGGACAAGGCAAGCAGAATTTTGGCGGCGAGGTGGAGGAACTCGCCGACGACGTTTTCTTCATTGCGGCCAGCCCGGCGATGCGGAAGATTCGCTCGCAGGCCGCGCTGGTAGCAAACGTGGATATCCCCGTACTGTTGCTCGGCGAAAGCGGGACGGGCAAGGAAGTGCTGGCTCGGCTGATTCACAAACTCTCGCCGCGGGCGCATCGGACATTTTTGAAAGTAAATTGTGCGGCTGTTCCGGCTGATCTGCTGGAAAGCGAGTTGTTCGGCTACGAACCCGGCGCCTTCACAGGCGCGACCCACGCCAAGCCCGGGAAGTTCGAACTGTGCAACAAAGGAACCATCTTGCTGGACGAGATCGGCGAGATGCCGCCGCTCCTCCAAGCTAAACTGCTGCACGTGTTGCAGGATCAGCAGTTTTCGCGGCTGGGAAGCCGATCGGTGATCAAGGTCGATGTTCGGATTCTCGCCGCCACCAACATTAATATCCCGGAAGCGCTCGCGACCAAGCGGCTGCGCGAGGATCTGTACTATCGTCTCAACGCTTTCACTTTGAGTCTGCCGCCATTGCGCGAGCGGCGCGAAGAAATCCCTGTTCTTCTTAAGCATTCCATGACACGCATGGCCGAGCGGTATGCCAGGGCTCCGCTGCCGCTCTCACCGACCTTGCTGCAGGCCTGCCACAATCATTCGTGGCCGGGGAATCTTCGCGAATTGAACAACTTCCTGAAGCGCTATCTGATCCTGGGGGATGAGAACCTGGCCATCTCCGAACTTCTGCCGCGCAATGACGGAAACGGATCGACGCCGGGGGAATCTTCCAAGGCGAGCGATGCGGGAGGGCTCAAGTCGCTGGCTCGCTCGGCGAAAGATGAGGCGGAGGCGCTTGCCATCACTCGCGCACTGGAACAGACCAACTGGAACCGCAAGCAAGCCGCGGCGATCTTGCAGATCAGCTACAAGGCCCTGCTATACAAGATTCGGCAGTACGGAATTGCCGAATCGGGCGGGCACCACAAGCTCTCGGCGGGCGCCTAAGTTTCGCCGGCAAGAATCTCAAATCAGCAGGAACACGAGTCCGAGGAATCGTGCGAACTTCGCCGCTCTACGGCACCGTCAGCGTGACCGTCTGGCTCTTGGAATCACTTCCTGCCGCGGCGGTAAGTGTGATGGTGTAGTTACCGGCGGGCGTCCCGCTCACTGGAGTTGTCGATTTACTGCTGCTGCAGGCAGGAATCAGCAACACCAGCGTAAACATCACGCATAGCGTCAGGAAACCGAAGATCTTTCCACGTCGCCGTTTTCCGCCTGCTCCAACCAGTGCCATGCCCGGAATCATCAGCCACAGAGCGTAGAAGTGGCGCGTAAACAGGCTCGCGGCAGGCGTGGTGACCGGCCGAGCAGTCGTCGTGATGGCCATCGCGACAGAGGCACCGCTTTGAGTCGGCAATGACACCGTTTTCGGGGAACAACTGGCAGCGGCGGGCAACCCAGAGCAGGAAACGGTGATACTGGAAGAGTACACGGGTTGGGGAGTCAGCTGGACCGTATAAGTCGCGGTGGCTCCTGCCACCGGAATTGCTTGCTGGCCCGGACTCACTGACATGAGGAAATCCGTCATCTGGGCGGGGACAGATGTCTGCGCCAGCACAACGTTGTCGGCGCTGATCGCCTGCACAGTGCCACCGTTGAAGAAGACCGGCGACGTTCCGTTGTTGGTTGCGCTCGGAGTCAAAGTGATGGTGACGGTCGCCGTCGATCCAGATTGTAGCGACACTGGGCCGCAACTGATGCTGGTGTTGGTGCTTCCGGAGCTTCCGCATGTGCCCGAACTGATGGTTGCGCTCACATTCGTCACGGGAATACCGGTGTGGCTGAAGTCCGCCAGGATGGCGATGTTGCTGGCCAGATCAGGGCCGTTGTTGGTCACGGTGTAAGTGAACGTTGCGGGATTGCCGGCGCTGATGAACTGCTGCCCCGTACCTATGGTCAGTACGCCGTTAATCGAGAGGCTGACGGCCGTGCCGAGTTCTGCCAGGAAAGCATCATAACCGCCATTGTTCTGCGCCTGCAGCGCCTTCGCCACCGGAAACTGTGGTGCCGTGGAGTTGGTATCACCCGCGACATAAGTATTCTGATTCACGTCGAGCGCAAGGCTGGTGCCTGTGTCTGTATTATTCCCGCCAAAATAGGTAGCCCATGAGGCTATTGTGGTTTGCCCGACCGTGGCACCCGAGTTGAGTCTCGCGACAAATGCGTTTTGCGTACCATTCAGACTGCTTTGCACTGAACTGGGATACGGGAAAACGGGGAAACTCCCGGCCTGCGGAGGGTTTCCCGCCGTTGCGGGGGGCACAAGAGTTGAGGTGGTGGATCCTGTGATGAGCGCGCCGCTGTTGGAATCTGCCGCAATAGCTGTTCCCGCCTCGTCATTGCTTCCACCTACGTACGAAAAATACCCCAGCGCAACGGTGACTGGAGTCCCGGTGGTTGTGGTGGAAGGATTCGATAGACGCGCAACAAAGGCGTCGTTTGAGGGTGGACTATTCGGTTGGGCGTCGCATGTGACGGTACCGCTTGCAGGAGTGAGTGTGATGTTATTGAGACACGCCTGATATGGCGCAAAGCTCTTGACCAACCCAGAGTTCACGATGTCCGTTGAGTTCGTGGTCCCGACCACGTAGACATTGGCGGCACCAGAATCGACAGCAACGCCTGTTCCCGAATCACTCCCGGTACCCCCTACGTATGTCGACCAGACTAACTGCTGCCCTTGGCCGCTCGTATTGAGCTTTGCGACGAAGGCATCCGGGGCCCCGCTGGATGAGGTAGGGCAAGTCTGCGGCGGCACAATCGTCGTTGGCGGGGCCGAATTCAAGCATGGCTGGTATGCATTCAGGATAGGAAAATCGGTCACGCTGCTCACGCCGGTATACGTGAAGTTTGTTGTACCCGTGAAATAGACGTTCTGGTTGGTGTCGACCGCAACACCTCCGCCCGTTGCTACGACCGTGCCGCTGAAGGTTCCTCCGCCGAAGTAAGTCGAGTACGGAATGCTGCCGATGCCCTGTGCAACTGGATTCACCTTGGTGACGAAGAACTGAGGCGTTCCTGCCGTGGCTCGGGTGGTAGTTTGGTACCCCAGCGTATTCGGAATATTGGTAGCTGGGAACTGGTCCTGCGCAGAAGTCTCGATTGAAGTCGTTGTTCCGGTGACGTAGAGAAATTGGGAATCGGTCGTCATCCCGGTGGCAATGTCGGTACCATTCCCCGACAGATAAGAAGAGTAATCCAGCGAAGTGAAATCAAATTTAAGCTTGGTTACGAAGACGTGGGTACCAGCACTGGCGGGACTTGGCTGATAAGCCGTCGCCGTGGTGGGAAAGTTGCCCGATGTAGTCGTCCCAGCCACAAAAGGATCGCCCGCGCCATCCACTGCGATGCCGACGGGATAGTCGGTGCCACTGCCGCCAAGATACGTCACCGATTCCAAGCGAGCGGGGATGGAACCCAAGGGCGGCTGAATTTTTGCGATGTACACATTCTCTGCACCCGCCAGCGTTCCCTGAAACACGCCTGGAGTGACCGGAAGATTCGATGAAGTTGTGGAACCACTGAGATAGATATTCAGGCTGCCATCCACCGTGACAGAAGTTTGGTGCTCGTCGCCGCTGCCGCCAAAAAAGGTGGAGAAGTTCAAGATGGGATCGATGATCAGTTGCCGGGAATGATCGTACGCACCCAGCGCGAATCCAACGCGGTTCCCGGCCCGCAGCACAAAAGAGCCGCCGACCAGCGTTTTACGTTCGTTGATCTCTTGATAAATGCTGGGCGCTTCGAGTTGGACGCTTCCGTTCTCTCCCCGGATGATCAGCAAACCATCGTTGAGTTCGAGGTTTCTTGCCCCGCGGAATTCGAGTTCCGCTTGAGATGGGTCCGCCCCGGGAGAGACCTCAAAGTCGTACTCAAGATGCCCCTGTTTCCCGTAGAACACGAGGCTGATGCCTGGATAAACATTCTCATAGCGAACACGGGCGAACTGCGGGACACCCGTCCGCCACTTTGCAGGATCATTTCCGATGAAGTAGTTGCTGTTTCCGGGAAGTGGGTCCGCACCAGTCAAATGTGCCAACGAGGACGCACCTGCTATCTTCATCTCCAAGTTCTGGAATCGCCCTTCGGACCGGGAAGATCCTGGCGACGGCGGGTGTGAAATGAGAGTCAGCAGGGCCCCATCGTTTCCGAGAATGAGCCTGTAGCCTGAACCGTGGGTAACGAATTGGGCACGGGCATCGGCGGGATCTAGATTGTCCTGTCCCCGATTCGGCTCGAAAATCAGCGGTAGTCCAGCGAGGATGGACTGCGCACGGACCTGCGACGAAGCAGCAGAGTCGACTTCCGCAGACAACGGCTTGAGAATGTTGTCTTGATTGCGAACGGACTTTCCGAAGCGGGTTCCCCACCCGAGAATGGCGCACCCGGTCGCCAGCAAGACCAACCCGGCAAACAGGATGCGAACAGCAAGCACGGATGTGCCCCACCAACGGCGATCTACGTTCACGCGTTCCTCCGATGCAATCAAGTCAGTCCTTGCGCTCAATTTGTTTCGTCCAGATCGTGTTGACAAACCAGTGGTGAGATGAGGGATGCACGGTTATGCAGAACCTCGCCGGCGCATGTGCCCGGGCGAGCGTCGCCCGCAGCTGCTGGTCACTGGAACTGGCGGAAAAAGTAAGTAACTACTTAAACATCTGACGGATAGGCAAGTCAAGCCGACTCCCCCGCAAGAACTGGTCATCGCATCTGGCCTGAGCCAGGACGCAGAAGCGGCGGTCCACCCGCACACAGTGCCATCCCAAACCGCAGATAAAGGCACAAACCCGCCTGCTCCTAAGGTGGGTGAGATGCGTTGGCCTCAGGACGAAGATGCCGCGTCTGCCCGGAAAAAGGGAACTGGTAACTATTGGCTGGACGACGGGGTTGAGGAGGAGCGGCCGGTCATGGCCCCCACACCCAAGCCGGCCACTGCTCCGGCAAGAATGCCAATCAGCGCCAGCACGAGAACATTTTCAAGAAGCGAAGCTTTGGACCTCATCGCGGCCTCCGTTGTGCTGCCCCATCACGGCATCCGATATGGAGTCGCGGACCCTGGCCTGTCGGAGTGAACCCTGCCGGTCTTGTGAAGTTGCGCTTCTCGTCAACCCAACGGTTGGTGGAAGTCAGGTAGCCGAAGAATGATGAAGATCGATAGGTGTAACAATTTTCAACTGCTTTTTGGTCGCGGGAAGCACTTGCGCCCCGATCATTTTGCTATCACAAACCGCGAACAATGCATTACAGTGAGGGCGTCAGGGTGGTCGCCGGGGTCTCTCCAGCAGATACTTCATGTGGTGGCAACTCGCGGTCAGGCGGGTCATGCACGCGAACACAGAGGAACGTCGGGCCATGCGGCGCTTTGAGATGCGCCTGCCAGCAATTGTCCGTCTGGAAGGCGCGAGTGAGTTCCACACGGAAACCCAGAATGTGAGCGCCCGCGGTGTATTTTTCTATCTCGACCAGCCGATTTCTGCCGGGACGAAGCTGGAAATCACCTTGACGTTTCCCCCACACGTGACCCTGACCGACGCAGTACGGGTACGCTTTTTCGCCCATGCTGTCCGCGTGGAAAGTCCTCTGCCCTCGGCCCGGGTTGGAATTGCGGCAATGATCGAGAACTACGAATTCCTCCGTTCGAATGGCAGCCCGGATTTTCTAGCGGCAATCCAGACGGAATGGAAGAGCGCCAACTGAACGGCCTTTCGCTCTTCCATCCCGTTGTCTCTGTTAGAATCACTAGCCGCCAAGCGCACGTAAAACGAAGCAGGAACTCGGTCTCAGCAGATTCCTTCGCATAGCTTTCGTGTTCTTCGTGGTTCATCCTCTACCCTGCCCTTCGTGATGAAACTGTCGGTGGTCATGCCCGTTTACAACGAACAGGCGACCTTACGCCGCGTGGTGGAACGTGTCATGTCCGTCGGCATCGAACTGGAATTGCTTTGCATCGATGATGGATCGACCGATGGATCCCGTGAAATCCTGGCGGAACTCGAGAAGGCATCGCCTCAAATGCGGGTGTTGCTTCAGACTCAAAACATGGGTAAAGGCGCCGCCCTGCGGCGAGGGATTCGGGAGGCCACCGGCGACTACCTCATAGTTCAAGACGCCGACCTGGAATATGATCCAAACGATTACCGCCGATTGTTGGAACCACTGGAAAGTGGTCAGGCGGACGTCGTTTATGGGTCACGCTTCCTCGGCGCCGGTCCGCATCGTGTGCTGTACTTCTGGCACTCGGTCGGAAATTGGCTTCTCACGCTGCTCTCCAACATGATCACGAATCTCAACATGACCGACATGGAGACCTGCTACAAGGTGTTCCGCCGCGAGGTCATCCAGTCAATCCCGCTTGAAGAAGACCGCTTCGGATTCGAACCCGAGGTCACGGTGAAGATTGCGAAGCGCAATCTGCGAGTCTACGAAGTGGGGATCAGTTATTGGGGCCGCACCTACGCCGAAGGAAAGAAAATTGGATGGAAAGATGGTGTACGGGCATTGTGGTGCTTGATCAAGTACGCGGTGAAAGAGCCGCAAATCAAAGCGCCGCTATCGTGAGCGGCCAACCCTTGGCGCTCCAGCGGTCGAGGTTGCCCCACTTCTCGTCGCGTTGGCAAGAAACTCGGAATACTCACCAGGCGTGCGCAACAGGCTCCCGCAAAACGGTGGCTACTTCTCCTTGCCCAACTCTCGAAGCTGTTGCCGAAGCCTGCTGAACCGTCGAGCAATCGTACTGATATAGAAGATGTGTATCAACCAAGTCGCAACGTAGGCGGCGAATAAGAACTTGACGGCGTTCATCGGGCACTCCTGCTCAGTGGGAGACTGGCTTCAGAAGAACCCCCCGCACCGGCTAGTGATTCCATGGCATGCGCCTGTTCAACCTCGCGACGCAGCAACTCCAGCCGGAAGCGCGACCAGCAGACCAGAGACCCAAACAACAGGAATGCCATCCAGCTGAATAACAGCACGTGCAGCATACGCGGATCCATCGTCCCGCCGCCACCGATCACCGGCTGTGGGTGTTGCGTACGGAAGAACCAGATCGAGAGGTAGACCAGCGGCACATCCAGTGCGCCGAATACGGCCAGAGTTGCCGCAAGCATCTGTGTCTGGGCGCTGCTCGAGAAGCGTCGCAGCAATAGATAGCTCACATAAATCAACCACATCACCAGCGTCGAAGTGAGCCGGATGTCTCCCGGAGCCCACCAGATGCCCCAGACGGGCCTAGCCCACAGGGGCCCAGTGACCAGAACGATCGTGCAGAAAACCACTCCTACCTCGGCGCTCGTCACGGCTAGCACATCGAGGCGGTCTCCCGGAAACAACTTACCAACGACGAAATAGAACACCGGCATGAGCACAATCGTCGTCGCGACGGCGCTTGGCTCCATGCCCGCGGGAATCAACTTTCGAACCGGCGGTAGAAACGGCGCGATGAATCCCACTACTCCGATTGAAATTGCAATCCATTTCGCCGCCGTTTCAGCGGAGGGCTTCGACCGTGCCAGGTATCGAACGGACGCCACGAAGTTGATGAAAAAGAGGAGAAAGGCGGTCCACGCTGAAGGAACGTGATAGTAGATAATGCGGTAGACGTCGCCCTGCAGGGCATCGGTTGGCGCAACGACCAATGCCAGGTAGAGGGCATAGGCCAACAAGATGACCGTCACGATCGAAAGGATGGGGAATAGGCGTTTCATTCTGCGTGCAGGATCGTCCCGAACAACCCCAGACTAGCTGTAGTAAACACCACATCGTAGCTGAGAAGCAACACGATGTAGAAGTGAGCGGAATTCTCCCCGGTAAGAACCGCAGTGGTTCCCGCCACCATTCCCAGCAGAGCGGGAATGGAAATCGGAAACAGCAACAAAGGCAGCATTATCTCGCGGTTTCGCGTGCGCAATGACATGGCGGCAAAGAACGTTCCATTCACCACCAGCGCCCAGGTTCCCAACAGCGCAATCGGAATAAGTTGCCAAGCGGGGCCCAGTACATGAAGGTTGTAAAACACTACGAACAGGGGTGTCATCAGCGCCTCGAGCACGCTGACAAACAAGAAATTGCCGACGGATTTCGCAAGGAAGAGCGCGTTGGATGGCGCTGGAGAAACGCGGTAGGCATCCAGCACCTGATTCCGCAATTCGCGCGCCCACGTCTGATTCAGGGCGACCACCGCTGCAAAGAGAAAGGCTACCCACACCAGGCCCCCCACGATATGGCGCGACTCCTCGGCCAGCGGATCGAAGGAAAATACAAAGATCACGACTACCAACAGAGAGAAGAACAGCATGGAGTTCAGCGCGTCTTTGGAACGCCACTCCAGGCGGATATCTTTGACCAGAGTTGCGGCGAGGACCGCCCAGAAGGAGGTCATTGCACGCTCTCACGGTGTGGAGAGGTCGCGGCACTGCGGGTTCGATCCTTGATCTGGCCTGCCTCCATCCAGACGAATTCGTCGGCCACGCCTTCGAGCAGCAGCGCCTGATGCGTCACCACAAAGATCGTTTTGCCAGCATCGCGCATGCCCTTGAGCAGCCCGACCATCTCGCGCGCAGAATGCACGTCGACATTCGAAAAAGGTTCATCGAGTAGCAGCAGCTTAGGGCCGTGCAGGATCGCCCGCGCCAGCGACATTCTCTGCCGCATGCCTTGCGAATACTGACCTACACCGCGGGTGAGTTGCGGATCCAGGCCCACGGCGCGAATCGCCTCTTCGCACCGGGCGTCACCGGC
>Ga0335077_10008924_pt1 | contig 12433 bp, 11 predicted proteins | sample Lox_Sample_31_FD_207151 | JGI IMG/M metagenome (GOLD analysis project Ga0335077, IMG submission 207151) | Soil microbial communities from Loxahatchee National Wildlife Refuge, Florida, United States - Lox_Sample_3.1 | ecosystem: Environmental > Terrestrial > Soil > Wetlands | place: USA...
TTAGTGCCGGCAATGCCAGCTCCTCCCAACCGCCGACTACGGGGCGATTTCCCATAATCGCCAGCCCAAGGAAGCAAAACAACACATGCGTGCAAAAGACTGGGAGCGAAGCCTGTCCCAAAAGCACAAGCGGCCGTACCGCCAGCCGTTTCAGAAAGGGTTGAAAGCGAACCAGCAATGCAGCCAGGGCGGCGAAATCCATCAATCGCGCTACTCCGAGGTGCCACTTGTCGAACACAGGTTCAAAGCGGCCTAGCTCATCACCGTACGACAACCCGAAGCGTAATCCCAGCAGCACCACCGCCAGGGCCGCTGCGGGAATCGTGAATTTTCTGGCCCATTCTGTGATCGGAAGATCGCCCTGCGCCCAGCGTGCGCCACAACGCAATCCCAGCACCCACATGAGTTGCCAGGCCCAGACGTCGAAGGCGCCCATTTCATTCAGTGGAATCTGCAAGCCGAACAAGTGCCTCATGCCCTCGTAGGCCAGTTGCCTGAAACCAAATTGCGCCATCAGCCAAAGCGCCACGCTCCCGCCGAGTATGTACCGCCACCCGACTCGCGCTGCCAACATCAGCACCAGCGGCGACAACCCGAGAAAGATGATGTACATCGGCAGAATGTCCAGCAGAGGCGGACGATAAAGCAGAAGCAGGGCATCGACCACTGCCCTCTTCGGGCCCGCGAAGAAATAGAAGTCCAGCAGGTTGTGTAGACCGGGCCGGTTTGTCCCCGCGGCTACATGCGGCAGCACCATCAACGCACAGCCCACAATGAGCGCGTGATAGCCATACAGCCGCATGGTCCGCAGCCACAGCCGCCGCCGCATTTCCGAATAGCCCTCACGCATCGCTATGCGGAAGTAAATCAGGCCGGCAAACAGGGCCGATAGAAATATGAAACCTTCCGCGGAGGAAATGAACCCGATCGGCTGATAACTGTAGACACTAATCACCGTGGGCAGATGGGTCAAAGTCATCCACACCAGCATCAACCCGCGGAGGGCGTCCACTTCCAGCCTGCGATGCATACTTGGAGTTAGATACAATGCAAGGCGGTGGTGTCGCCAAATAACTAGTTCATTTTGTACAGATTTGTAAACCGCGCGAACCGGAGTCGAATGCGCACAGTCGTGCGGTCAACTTTGGACCAATCTCCCACACGAACCGGAGCAGACCAGATCGCGGACTGTCCTAACCGTTCCTTTTTCCAGATGCGGCTCTCTCACTCCGCTTCACACCCAACAGGGACGAGTCCCGTGCTCTGCTATCCCGGCGGATGACCTGGTGGGACGGTCCGCGGAGATTGCGGGAGCGGGACAAACTCCGATTGACCAATGACCTTAAGCTTAACTTTCAGAATCCGCGGAATCCCATAACGTTTTCTTGTCTTGTCCGTCCAAAGAAATTGGCCCGAAATCGACAGTCCCCTTCAGGAGATTCCTCATGCGCGCCTTCTCTCTTTCGCTACTTCTGAGTCTCTTCGCCTCCATCGCAGCCTTCGCCCAGGCGTCCGCTGAAAAGCCCGCCGCAGGTTTCAGCATCGAGAATATCGACAAGACTATCGACCCCTGCGTCGATTTCTACCAATACGCCTGCGGAAACTGGCTGAAGAATACCCAGATCCCTAGCGATCAAACCGAGTGGGTGAGCTTCACCGAACTTTACGAGCGCAACCTGGTCACCGAACGTGAAATCCTGGAGAAGGCCGCAGCAGGCGGCGCCAGCCGCACTCCCATCGAGCAGAAAATCGGCGACTACTTCGGCGCCTGCATGGATGAAAAAGCTGCTGACGCCATGGGCCTGGACCCGCTCAAGTCTGAACTCGGCCGCATCGCTGCCGCGACCGACAAAGCCGCGCTGATCGACGCGGTGGCGCACGTTCAACTCATCGGCCCCAATCCCCTCTTCAACTTCTATTCCGCTCCCGACCTCCATAATGCCGACATGGTCATCGCCTACATCGATCAGGGTGGCCTCACCCTCCCCGACCGCGATTACTACATCAAAGACGACGCCAAGATGAAGGAGATGCGCCAGCACTTGGTGGAGTACGCCGCCGAAATCTTCACTTTGGCCGGCCAGCCTCCGCAAAAGGCGGCGGATTCCGCTCAGGCCATCCTGCGCATTGAGACCGCCCTGGCCAAGGCCTCCATGGACCGCACTCTGCGCCGCGATCCCAAAAACCGCGATCACAAGATGACCCGCGACGCGGCCGTCGGCCTCGCCTCAGGCTTCCACCTCAACCGCTACTTCGAGGACATGGGAACGCCCCCGTTCACCGAGCTGAACGTGAGCAACCCGGATTTCTTCAAGGGCGTAAACGGCGTGCTGGACTCCGAGTCCCTTGACGCGCTCAAGACTTACACCATGTTCCACCTGCTCGACGGCGCAGCCCCCTGGCTCTCCAAGTCTTTCGTGGATGCCAATTTCAAGATGCAGCAATACCTCACCGGCCAGGAGAAAATCCAGGACCGTTGGAAGCGCTGCGTGGACGCCACCGATGGCGCCCTCGGCGAAGCCCTGGGGCAGAAATACGTCGAACTCACCTTCGGCGCCGACGGCAAGCAGCGCATGCTGAAAATGGTCGACGCACTGGAAAAGGCTCTCGACGAAGACATTCACAACCTGCCCTGGATGACCGAAGACACCAAGAAGCAGGCCAAGATCAAGCTTGACGCCATCCGCAACAAGATCGGCTATCCCGACGTCTGGCGCGACTACAGCAAACTCGAAGTCGTGCGCGGCGATTTGATAGGCAATTTCCTGCGCGCGAACGAATTTGAATCCCGGCGCCAGATCGCCAAGATCGGCAAGCCGCTCGACCGCAAAGAGTGGGGCATGACGCCGCCCACGGTGAATGCCTACTACAGCGGCGCGCGTAACGAAATTGTCTTCCCCGCCGGAATTCTGCAGCCGCCCTTCTTCGACAAGACTATGGATGACGCCGTCAACTTCGGCGGCATCGGCGTGGTCATCGGCCATGAACTGACCCACGGCTTCGACGATCAGGGCCGCAAGTTCGATCCGAAAGGCAATCTGCGCGACTGGTGGACCAAACAGGATGGAGAAGAGTTCGAAAAACGCGCTGGATGTATCGATAAGGAATACGGCAATTTCGTCGCCATCGACGACCTGAAGCTGAACGGCAAGCTGACCTTGGGCGAGAACACCGCCGATAACGGCGGCGCCCGCATCGCCCTGATGGCCCTCGAGCACATGATCGCCGATGCTAAAGCTGGCGGCGATAAAGCCGGGGAGAGGATCGACGGCTATACCCCCGAACAGCGCTTGTTCCTGGGCTTCGGCCGCGTATGGTGCGAGAAGCGCCGGCCTGAGCTCTCACGCATGCTGGTCAGCGTCGACCCGCACTCGCCGGGCAAGTATCGGGTAAACGGAGTAGTCCAGAACATGCCCGAATTCCAGAAAGCCTGGGGCTGCAAAGCCGGCCAACCCATGGTCAGCGAGAACGCCTGCCGGGTGTGGTAATTCGCCGCCCAGCTGCTGCCCGTGTGGGGCGGGCGAGTCGCCCGCCCCGAAGGACATCAACCCACGCCGCAGGGTCCCGCCTAGCGAGTCTGTACGACTTCCATCTCCAATCCCTTCGGAGGCACCATCGTTCCCGGCGCCTCCGAATCGTATTGCTCCGTCAGCAGAGTCAACGATTGGACCCCCGCGCTTCGCACTGCGTCGATCACCCTCACCACATCGGCATACGGCGCACGAGCGTCGGCCTTGATATAAAGCGTCTTCGCTTTCCCGCCGGAAAAGGCGCTCTTGATCCTCCCTGCCAACTCCGCGGGACGAATCGGATCCAGTCCGAAATACATACTGCCCTCCTGCGTGACAATCACGATCACTGAGTCCGCTCTGTCGGCCTGGGGCACCGCGACCGCATGGTTCGTGGACGGCAACTGCACGCTGATCCCCCTCTGCAAAGGCGCTGTCTGCGCAGTCGCACACGGCGCAATGCAAGCTGAAGTCAAAGCGACCAAGAAAGCTCCCAGTAGTTTCTTCATACGTGCCTCTTCCTTCCCGCTCGGTGAACTTGTTAAGGTTTCACTCCGCCGAGTGACGCGGTTGCCAGACTTCCGCCCAGGCCCATGGTTTCGACCGCCGAGGACGGCACAATCACCATCGACCCGCGCTCTTTGATGGCTTCATACAGCATGTTCATGGCGCGCAGGTGCAGGGCGACCGGGTTCTCGGCGTACGACCGCGCGGCCTGCACGAACTTCTCGGAAATTTCAGTTTCGGCCTGGCCCAGAATGATTCGCGCCTGGCGCTCGCGCTCGGCCTGCGCCTGCCGCGACATGGCGTCTTCCAGCCCGGCCGGGATCTTCACGTCGCGAATCTCCACCGACTGCACCGTGATTCCCCACGGGTTCGTCTTTTCATCCAGGATGCGCTGCAACTCGCGGCCGAGGGTCTCGCGGTCGGTGATCATCTGCGCCAGTTCGTGCCGCCCAATGGACTCGCGCAACGCCGTCTGCGCACTCAGGGTGATGGCATCGGTAAAGTTCTGGACCTCGAGAATCGTCTTCTCCGGGTTCCACACCATCCAGAAAACGATGGCGTCAACGTTGGCCGGAACCGTGTCGCGGGTGAGCGTCGATTCCGCGCTCACGCTGGCCACTCGGACGCGCTGGTCCACAAATGCGCTCAGCGTTTCAATGACGGGGATGATGTGAAACAACCCCGGCCCGCGCAAGCCAACATAGCGCCCCAGGCGCAGCACCGCCACCTTCTCCCACTGCCGGACGATCTTGATGGCAAACAGAAAATACGTCCCCACCACGACCCCCACAATCACCGGGATCCGATTGTTGGTGAGAGAGGTGGCGATGGCGCCGCCGGCAAGGCAGGCCACAAACACGGCGATGGCGACGCCACTGATTCCTGTGATTTGAAATTTCGGCATAGGTTTATCTCCTCGCTGCGGGAACAAGCTCCTGCAACTGGTCAAGCAATTCTTCGATGGTGAATCCGGCGCCTCCGGCACGGGCAAGAAATTCCACCACCATCTGGGCAAGTTGGCGGCTGCGCTCCGCATCGTTGCGCCTGGGCTGCTTCTGCGCAATGAAAGTGCCCGTGCCCTGGTGCGTCTCCAGGAGCCCGCCCAGCTCCAGTTCGCGGTAGGCCCGCAGCACCGTGTTGGGATTGATGGCCAAGTCCACCGCCAGCTGCCGGACAGTAGGCAGTTGGTAGCCGGGCGTGAGCCCTCCCGAAGCCAGCCCCGCGCGCACCTGATCGATGATCTGCCGGTAAGCAGGAACTCCGCTGTGCAGATCGAGGCGGAACGCGAAGGGCGGGCGCGAAGCTGTGGAGTTCCGGGCCATTGTCTCTATCATATAGTGTTCTATATGACTAGTACAATTGTCAAGAAAAAAATACCACCGTTGAGAGGATGGCGGCTTTCCGCCGCCGAAGCGGGTTTTCTCGAGCCGCTATGCGGCTAACCCTTCTGCCCTTGGCGTTTCGCAGGGAGTTTGAGCTTCGCTCGATCGCATCGGGCTGGGGCGGCCGTGCCGCGAACCACGCTAGTGCTTCGCCGCAAAGCCCTTCCGCCGCTGCTCGCTGTAGCGATGCAGAGCATCGAGGATGATGGGGTAAGCCTCAGCGGCCGGGCGAATCTCATCCACTTCCACAGCCTTGCCTTCGAGTTGCTTGTAGTCCTGGAAGAAGCGCCGCAGCATGAGGAGGCGATGCGACGGCATCTCGGCGGCTTCGCGATAGGAGCTGAACTCCGGGTCTTCAGTGGCCACAGCGATGATCTTATGGTCTTTCTTGCCGGCGTCGATCATGGTCATCAGTCCGATGGTGCGGGCGTGGATAATCGTGAGCGGCACAACTGTTTCCTGGCACAGCACCAGGACATCGAGGGGGTCATCATCTTCCGCCAGCGTTTGCGGGATAAAGCCGTAGTTCGCGGGGTAATAAACCGCCGAGTATAATACGCGGTCGAGCTTGATCAGCCCGCTGGCCTTATCCAACTCGTACTTCACGCTGGAGCCGAAAGGGATTTCGATCACGCTCAGAAACTCCTGCGGCAATTTGTCGCCAGGAGTGACATCGTGCCAGGGATGGATCATGCAGCGCCTTTGATGTGGAATGAGTGCCTTCAGCATTCTAGCGAAAATCCGCGCTCGCCTCCGGCGCAAGCAGGAATGACCCACCGGCCTTTCGACATGTTGACCGTGCTGTCCGGGCAGGGTAAAGTTGCGTTGGAAGGACAATAGTCTTGTCGAATCCGGCCGGTACATATCTGAAGTTCGGCGCCGCCACCGTGGCGATCCTGATGGCACTGGGTTATCTGGCATACACCGGTGTGCAGGAGAGTAAAAGCTACTACGTCACGATCAGGGAACTTCGCGGCATGGGTGGGGACGCTTATACCAAGCGGCTGCGCGTCGCCGGCAATGTCCAGGCGGGCTCCATCAAGCGCAGCGGAACCCGCGTGGAGTTTGTCCTGGTCGAGAACGACCAGCTTCTGCCCGTGGTCTATACCGGAACCGAAGCTCCGCCGGACACATTCAAGGACGACTCCCAGGCCCTGGCTGAAGGTACCTTCGGCCGCGATGGCGTGTTTCAGGCCAAACAACTGCAGGCCAAGTGCGCCTCGAAGTATGCTCCGCAGCAGAACGCCACTCCCGCGATGCCGTCGGATGTGCCGGCCAAGAGCGTCACGCAGGTCCGGCCTAACCCGCCAGCCGCCACATCCGAGTAGCCCGATGTGGGTGCAGGCATCTTCCCTTGTGCCTCCTGCCCCGCACGCAGAAACACGCGCCTCCGCGGACTGCCAACCCCTTCTACCTCTCCCGCATCCACTCGTCCCATGGCGCTGGCCCGCACGGTACAATTCAAACTCCCGAGAGGCAGCGTGGCCGAATCCCCTGTTGTCGAAATCGCCGGCAGGCACCTGAAGCTCTCCAACCTGGAGAAAGTCCTCTACCCTTCCACCGGCTTCACCAAAGGGCAGGTGATCGACTACTACGCCCGCATCGCTCCGGTGCTGGTGCCGCATCTTGCCGGGCGCCCGCTCACCCTCAAGCGCTATCCCAACGGAGTGGACCAGCAATACTTCTTCGAAAAGAATGCCACCAAGCACCGGCCTGACTGGGTGAAGACCGCTCCTGTCTGGAGTGAGGGCAATCGTCGCGACGTGAACTACATCCTGGCGAATGACTTGGCCACGCTCATCTGGGTTTCGAACCTCGCGGCCATCGAACTGCATCCTTCGCTTTCCCTGGCCAAAGACATCCTCACTCCCACGATGATGGTCTTCGATCTCGATCCCGGCCCACCTGCCAATATCGTGCAATGTTGCCAGGTGGGGTTCTGGCTGCGCGAAGTCTTCGAGCACTTCGGGCTGAAAAGTTTTCCCAAGACCTCCGGATCGAAAGGCCTGCAAATCTACGTTCCGCTGAACATCCCCACCAGCTACGATGTGACTAAAGCGTTTGCCCACGCGCTGGCCCGCCTGCTCGAAACCGAGCACCGGGAACTTGTAGTCTCGGACATGAAGAAAGAACTGCGCGTGGGCAAGATTCTGGTGGACTGGAGCCAGAATGACGAACACAAAACCACCATCGCCGTGTATTCCCTGCGCGCCCGCGAGCGGCAGACGGTCTCTACGCCGGTGAAGTGGGAAGAGGTCGAGCAGTGCCTGAAAAAAAAAGACGCCACGCTGCTGGTGTTTGAAGCTGCGAAAACCCTGGAGCGCGTGGAAAAGATGGGCGACCTCTTCGAGCCAGTTTTGCAGCTGAAACAGAATTTGCCTGAACTGCCAGGCCTGAAAAGTGCCGCCGCTGACAGCAGCAAGGCCGGTCTTGAGATTGCGGCCCAGGCCGATTCGCCCAAGCGCCGGACACGGCCATCAAGGATGGCTGCGGGTCGACCTGCTGCCGCGAAGCGCCGCAAGGTATAATCCGCCACATCCGCAGTTGAGCACTGCTCCTACATCTCTCAGGAGTGCCCATGAACCGCAGAGCTTTTCTCCAGGGCGCAGCCGCTGGAGCCGCGATGCTTGCGTGGCCACGGTCCTCAGCGGCCGACCAGGGCGACATCTCGGCTATTCAGAAAGAGATCGAAAAGCGCCACAACGAAGCCCTGCAACGCTTGCAGGAATGGATTCACCAGCCTTCCATCGCCGCCGAGAACCGGGGTGTAAGTGAAGGCTGCGAGCTCACCATGCGTTTCTTGCGGGAGGCCGGCTTCAGCAATGTCACAAAAATCCCCACCGACGGCCAGCCGGGCATCTTCGCTACGCTGGATGCCGGAGCTCCTCGAACTCTCGGTCTCTATTTCATGTATGACGTCAAGCAGGTGGACCCAAGCGAGTGGTCGTCTCCGCCGTTTGAGGCAGCCCTGGTTGACAAACCAGGACTCGGCAAAGTTGTGGTTGGCCGGGGAGCGGTAAATCAGAAGGGGCCGGAGGCGAGCTTCCTGGCTGCCCTGCATGCCATTCGCGGCGCAGGGCGGAAGCTGCCAGTGAACCTCGTGTTCGTGGCTGAAGGCGAGGAGGAAATTGGATCGCCGCATTTCCCGCAAGTTGTTCATCGGCCCGAGGTTCTGGCGGCGCTCAAGCGTTGCAACGGCGTGTACATGCCATCGGCCGAACAGGAGCTTGATGGCAAAGTCATTATGACGCTGGGCGCCAAAGGCGTGGTCGAAGTGGAACTCATCTCCAGCGGGGAACGTTGGGGACGCGGTCCTCGCAAAGATGTTCACTCCAGCAACAAAGCCCGGCTCGACAGTCCAGCCTGGCATCTGGTGGAAGCGCTGGTGACTCTGGTCTCTCCCGACGGCAATACTCCGGCGATCGAAGGCTTCGCCGACAAAGCGCGGCCGGTCTCGGCCACGGAGAAGGCAATGATCGCGGAGGCCGCACGCCGCCTCGATGAGAGCGTCGCCAAGAAACAACTCGGCATTGAGCACTGGGTGCATGATGTGGATTTCCGAGGGGCGCTGGAGTTGCTGCAATCCAAGCCGACGGTCAACATCGAAGGCCTGGTCGGCGGTTACACGGGCCCTGGCGGCAAAACCATTCTTCCCCATCGGGCAGTAGCCAAGCTGGATATGCGCTTGGTGCCGGACATGAAAGCGACCGAGGTTCTGGCCGCGCTCAAGGCCCATCTGCAGAAACACGGGTTCGGCGACATCGAAGTGAACATGAGCGGCGGCTATGATCCTAACAGCACGCCGGGTGACGCCGCACTGGTCCGCGCCCAGACCTCGGTTTATCGCCATCATGGGATTGATCCCATCATTCTGCCGCGCAGCGCCGGCTCCTGGCCAGGATACGTATTTACCGACGATCCGCTGCATCTTCCCGCCGGGCACTTCGGCCTGGGCCACGGCAGCGGCGCGCACGCCCCGGATGAGTACTACGTGATCGAATCGCAAGATCCCCTTGTCCAGGGCATGGACGGCGCGGTGCTGTCGCAGGTGGAATATTTGTACGAACTCGCATCAGTGTAAGCGTCGCCCGCCCGCGCGTATGGGGTCACCGCTCGCGAGCATCCCGCACGCGCGGAGAAGTGCGCGCCTACATTCAGAGGAATGGAACGACATGGCGCAGCTCTATGCCGGCACCTCGGGATGGGCTTACCCCAGCTGGAAGCCCGATTTCTATCCGCAGAAGCTCGCGCAGGCGAAGTTTCTGCCGTTCTATGCCACGAAACTCAACGCTGTGGAGGTGAACTTCACCTTCCGCCAATTGCTCAAAGAGACGACAGCACAAAAATGGATCGCGGAAACGCCGGCGCATTTTCGCTTCAGCGTGAAAGCCCACCAGGTCATCACGCACATCAAGCGGCTCAAGCAGACGGAAGACTTCATGCCGCGCTTCGTAGCCACCGTGCAGCCGATCGCCCAGGCGGGAAAGCTGGGGCCGCTGCTGTTTCAACTTCCGCCCAACATGAAGTCCGATGCCGCTTTGCTTACCGAATTCTTGGCGGTGCTGCCTCGCGGCGTCCCCTCGGCGTTTGAATTCCGCCATGCCTCCTGGTTCGTTGACGAAATCTTCGATCTTCTAAAGAAACACAACCGTGCTCTTTGCGTGGCAGAGAGCGAGGAGCGAACCACGCCAGACATCGTCACTGCCGACTTTTGTTATTACCGTTATCGCAAGCCGGAATACACAGGCGAAGAACGCAGCGCCATGATCGCGCGCCTCGCCGAACATCGCGCCGCCGGCCGGGACGTGTATGCCTACTTCAAACATGAAGAGACGCCCGAGGGTGCCCTCTATGCGGTGGAAGTTCTGCGTGAAATCGGCGCCCAGGTCTGAATGATCCTCTGGAGAGATCAGGATTGAATGCGCCAAGAGAGTTGCGATGCGTTTTTCTTGGTCTATGGTTCTGCATTGCCATTTATGGCGATCTCGCCGCACAAGATTCTCCCCGTGTAGTTCATGTCTTCGTAGCCCTCGCAGATAACCAGCACCAGGGAATTGTTCCGGTGCCGCCACGGCTGGGAAACGGAGAAGATCCCGAACATAACTTGTATTGGGGAGCCGCGGCCGGAGTGAAGACCTTTTTCCGCCGCAGTCCGGAATGGGACCTGCTGATATCAGGCCAGGGACCCACGGCGGAAGTTTTGGAGCGGTGCCTGTTCAAACGTCGCAACGCCAATGTTTATCTGGTTGCAGACGCCTACCGGGGCAGCGAAATTCGCCGGGCGATTGTCGATTTTTTCAATGCGGCGGCGGGAGCCAGCACCGAGACAATCAACGTTCAGTTGGGGACGTCTTCCCTGAAACTCGCGGTGCGCGGCGGATCAAGCCTGGTTGCTTACGTAGGCCACGACGGTCTTATGGATTTTGCCCTGCCGTCCACCCCTCGAAGAAACAACCAGGCGCGGCGCGACGCCATCATTCTCGCTTGCGCCAGCAAGCAGTACTTCGCGGATGCTTTGCGCGCTTCGGGGGCGAATCCGCTACTGTGGACCACCGGCCTCATGGCTCCGGAGGCCTACACGCTGAAAAGCGCGCTCGATGGCTGGATTGCGGGTGAAAGCGCGGAACAGATTCGTGACCGAGCCGCCGCAGCATATGACAAGTATCAGAAATGCGGGTTGAAGGGTGCCCGCCATCTGTTCACCAGCGGCTGGTGAGATCAGGACCTTCCTTGTAGAGCTGCTCCATAAAACGTCTCGGAGCACCGCAAATCCAGAGAACTGTCATTCCGATAAGCCAAAGGCAACGAGGAATCTGCAGTTCCAGCCCCAACCGACCGCAGATCCCTCGCTTCGTTCGGGATGACAATTTGGGGGCGGTTATGATCTGCCCGGCGGGCACCCCCTTAGCCACTTTCACCCAACGTCCGATAACGCGCATACTCGGTTGGTGCCGTCCAATTCAAATGCAGGAGTGCTCTCCGGCTTCCTCGATTACCTGAAGATCGAGAAGGGCCTGGCGCCCTTGACGGTTGCCGCCTATGGCTCCGACATCCTGCAGTTCGCCGATTTCCTGGGGAAGCACAAGCGCGGGGTGCTTGCAGCCCGGCGTAGCGATGTCCGTGATTTCATGCAGCAGCTCTTCGCCAATTCGGTCGACGGACGCTCGGTGGGGCGCAAGCTTTCGGCTCTGCGCCATCTGTACAAGTATCTGCTGCTGGATAAAGCCATCAAGCACGATCCGACGCTGAACATCGATTCGCCCAAGCAGTGGAAAGTCCTGCCAAAATCTTTGGCGCGGGATGAACTTGAGAGCGTGCTGCAGGGCCCGCATGCGAGTTCGAATCGGAGGGAAGCTGCGGCGATCAGCGCCCGGGACCAGGCTATGCTCGAAATGTTCTATGCTGGTGCCCTGCGGGTTTCGGAAATCATCGGGGTAAAGCTGGAAGATCTGAAGCTGGAGCTCGGCTGCGTGCTGGTACGCGGCAAGGGCGATAAGGAGAGAATCGTTCCATTGGGACGCTCGGCGCAGGAGGCGATCGGGCAATACATGAAGGCCGCGAGAAGTGTGTTGGCAAACGGGAAGAGTTCACCACTGCTTTTTCTGGGGCGGGGCGGTCGCAAACTGAGCCGCCAGCGGGTGTGGCAGATGGTTGGGGCAGCATCAGCGGGCGCCGGCCGGCACGCCAGTCCGCACATGCTCCGCCACAGTTGCGCTACCCATATGGTGGAAAACGGTGCGGACCTGCGCACGGTGCAGACGATTCTTGGCCACGCCGACATTTCAACCACTCAGGTGTACACGCACGTAGCGCTGGACCGGCTGAAGAACGTGTACCAGAAACATCATCCGCGGGCGAAGCAGCCGCCAGATGTCAGCCGCCCATCCCCAGCAGACGGTCGGGCTGCTCACCATTCAAGTGAATGACTCCGCAGGCGGGTTTCGCTGATGACTGACGGCCGACGACTGACGACTCACACAGTCACGCAGAGGGCGGTATCGCAATTTCTCGCGTCCCTGCAGCAGGGTAACGCTT
>Ga0335077_10008925_pt1 | contig 12433 bp, 9 predicted proteins | sample Lox_Sample_31_FD_207151 | JGI IMG/M metagenome (GOLD analysis project Ga0335077, IMG submission 207151) | Soil microbial communities from Loxahatchee National Wildlife Refuge, Florida, United States - Lox_Sample_3.1 | ecosystem: Environmental > Terrestrial > Soil > Wetlands | place: USA: Florida...
ACGGAGAAATCGATCACGCTATCCTTTTCATAGATACCAAGCGGTACTTGCTATGGCGTGAAAAAAGTAAGAAGATCTTCCAACAATCTCAAGTGAAGGTATGAAAACAGAAGGAGGGAACGATAGTTCCCTCCTGACACGAATGTGAGATGAGATGATGCCTGCGAAACCCGCCGGTGAGAAGATCTATTCTCTCCCTCTCTCTCTCTTCTTGCCCCGCGCTTCTTTCTTCTTACCCCGCTCCTTTGCATTTGGATGTGCCGCCGGGCGTTCCCCGGATGGCGTTTTCGCTCCGAGTTCTTTCTTGGATTGAGGACTGCGGTTTGGACGGTTCTGCTGGCCGAATTGCCGCGCCGGTCTATCCAATTGCCGGGCAGGGGTATTAGGTGATCGAAGCGAGCCTGCAGGCCGTCCCCGGTTCACAGCTGATGATCGGACAATTCCAACCGTTCTCTGCTGATAGAGCGTCGGTGGTCTCGTGGCAGCATACCGCGACACCGATGCGATCGAACGTCCCGTCGCAAACGGTCTGCGTACATATGGGGCTGGTCTGTACCCTGCACGGTAAATGTGTCCGCCGGTATGATAATACCACGGCCGATATCCCACCGGACCCCACCATCCGCCGTAATGAGGACCCCAGTTGTACGCGAACCATCCGTAGGGTCTGCCCCAGACCGTGCCGATGCCTATTGTCCAGCCCGACCAGGGATTGTAATGCACCGCGAAACCCCATGTGTATGGACGCGGATAGTACCAGCGGCGATGCCACGGACGGTAGTAGAATCCCGTTCCGTAAATGACCGTGCGGTTATAGACATAACATCCCGTATAGCCGGCGGTGTATCCAACGTACACGACGCTTGGTGTGAATCCATAAACTCTGACAAACCGCACGTGATAGAGAGGTGACCGCGGCGGTATAGTATAGATTTCAGGCGGCACACTCACACAGACAGTCCACGGTCCCGTCGGGCTGCCTGATTGGAACCAGATTCCGCGATCACAATCGTAGTATTGTCCGCCGATGAGGATGACCGATGAGGAGGTGTTGACCGCATACTGCATTCCGGTGTTTTCGATCGGCTGGAATTCGGGATCGCCGTCATACGCGACTTCCGTCGTAGCGGAGTTTCGCTGAACGGTCGCTGCCTGCGGAACCTTCGCATCGAGAACCGCATCGGTTGCGGGAATCGTCCCGGAGACATTTGCCAGGACGGCGTCCTTTTCGGAGTTGGGAGGGATCTTCGCAAAATCTCCCGGGAGCTTGTCGGATGAGACAAAGCTCCAGGGTCCGTCGAGTGATTTCGACTTGTACCATCTGCCGGAAAGGAGAACGAAATAGTCCTGGCTCGAAATTTCCATAAACACATCGGCCGGCGTGTTGCTGACGTAGAGAAGTCCGGTTCCTTTGATCGGTGTCATGGCAGGTTCGCCGTCCGTTGCGATGAGCTCTGCAGGCTCCGTACTCACGATGATGTCCGGGATCTTTCCGGATTTTTGCTGGAGGTCGGATGCCTGAGCCATTTGAGCGGAATCCTCATTGGTCCGGTACTTTTCTTCCAATCCGACGACATCGGCAGGAGGTTCACTGATGGATTTCCACTCGCCCTTGATGTCGGAAGCTGCATACCATGTATCACCGCCCTTGAGGTAATATGTCCGCGATCCAGGGTCGTTTACCAGAAAGAACGGAGTGTTGGATACACGCTTGAGTGTCGATCCGTCCACATCGGTGAGTATCGGTTCGCCGTCGATAACCACGAGCACTGCCGGATGCTTTGCCACAATGACCTTGGGAGCAGATGTTCCGTATCCGTTATCAGAATCATCCTGGGAGGAGATTGCGTTCTTCACCTCGTCGTCTGGAAAGTCGGGACGGTTTGCCATCAATCCGTTCTGTATATCTGCTGAGTATGATTCAACCTGGGCGGGAGAGGCGGAGGGAAGCTTCAGTTTCTCCACCACAATTCCCTGTGCGGTCAACATGTGGGATGCACCCTGTGCAACGCGGAACTGCATCCGCGCTTCACCGAAGCTCGGCTGAGCATCTCCCGGGGCGAGGACGGATACGGCTGCATCGGCGACAAGGACATTATCGGCGAGCGAAACGTATTCGGGTTCGTAGACCGTAATTTTGGAATCACCCGAGGTGAATTCCTGGGGCCACTGCGATCCAAAGAGCGGTCCAGCCAGGAGCAGGCTTGCAACGAGCAGATTCTTCATCATATCATTGACTTCCTCAAATTTGACCGATCATTTTATGGGGAATGCATCCGGGCATTCCTCGCTCATTCTGTCAATTATCACGCAAATCACGACAGAGTCAACCTCACTGTGTCCTTGATTGGACTGTTAGAACGTTAACAGGTTTAGTGGGATGCAATTTCGAAGAGAATCCGGAGGCGGATCTTCTTCCCCGAAAATATTAAGAAAGTTTCATCCGCTGACGAAGGCATGAAGGGTCCGGATCCCCAATGGTATGAACTATCTGATCGGCTGCCCCGGGCTATACCCCGTACCGGTCCTGAAGGATTCTCGAGTGATGGCGGACATGCCCGGCCATGATGTATGCCAGTGCGCGAACTGATACGGGATAATTATTCGCCTTACCAACTTGCTTCCAGCTCGAAGTATCGAGCCGTCTGAGAAACGCCATGTTGGATTTCCGCACAGTCGTGAACTCTTCAACAAGATCCGGCAGAGGGACAGAATCAGCGTGAGATTTCGAGGCATATTCGTTCTCATCAAAGCTGGGAAGTGAGGTGGATTCACCCCGGCTGATGCAGAACGCCCGGTAGGCGAAGACACGTTCGGCATCGATGATGTGACTGATGACCTCCCGTACACTCCATTTTCCAGGAGCATAGCGAAAATGCTCGCGCTTGCCGGTCACACCTCGCAGAAGCCGGCGCAACTCTGCCGGCTGTTTCGAGAGAATCGAAAGAACATCTGCTTCCGTGACGAGCGAGACGTACGCGGAAAATGAATCCGCATATTCATTCTTCAGCGGCCTGGAAGCCATGTGCTACTTTCCTTCTGCAAGAGGAAACGCCGGTGCAATATCCACAGGCAGATCGGATAATTTGTCAATCACCTTCTGCATCTGCGGGCGGACAACGCCCAGCGACTCCAGCATGGTCTTTGCCTTGTTGTAATCTCCCTGCGCCTGCGCGGTCATGATGTCGTGCGTCAGATTTCTTACCGCGTCCTTGATCTTGTCGAAGTTGACCTTGTAGGTGCCGGTGGCATCATCGTATTGATACGCGCCCTGGTCCGTAAGATAATTGAACTGCATCGCCATGCCCTTGCCGTGTGCATCGTTCGTGCCGAATCGCACTGATCGGAAGGTGCCGGCAAGATACGTGACATACATTTGCTGTTCGAACGACTTATCCAGCACTCCCTTGTCGATCAGGTACTGAAGGAGGAAAAGCCCGGAGATGTCGGCTTTTGCTTCCTCGAATGCGGAGCTGAGTTCCTTCATTGCCTGGCGGGCAGTTGTCTGCTGTCCATTTACCGTGATGGTATGCGGACCGAGACCGTGCATCAGCTCATGCGCGAGAATGTGTGTGAAGAATCGGTCGAAGGAAACGAGCTGCTGCTGGTTCTTATCCAATACCACCGAGGCGATGGGGAGGAGGATCTTGTTGAATTTTGCTTCCTGCACATTCTTCAGCATGACCCGCTTGCTTCCTTTTTCTGCAGTCACGCGCTCATCGTTCGGCAAATTGAATGCCGCTGTTTGCACACCTTCACGCGCCTCACCGCCGATCACGACTTCATCGATGACACGGATCGGTGAGAGTGCGCCGAGCTTCGGATTGCGGTAGGCGGGGTCGATGGGAAGATTGTTTTCGATCTCCTGGAGGTAGGAGGAAAACGTCGCAAGCTTTGCCGTCTCCGCATCATCACGCAGTCCGATGAATACCTCAAATGCCGCCTTATAATTGAAGAGTTCGTCCATATACACTTCGTACGGACCGATAGTCGGTTCGATGGGACTATCGAGATCCATCCACGCCACATCGCTTTCATAATAATCGTTGCTGAGAAATGCGTCAGCGCGCTTATTCAAAAAATCTTTCAATGTCTTGTTATCGGTCAACCCTGCAGCTTCTTGGAGCAGTTTCGCGGCGGGTTCAAGATAGGTTTTGTATTCGGTACTGTACGGGACAGTGGTGAGTTTTCCGTTGGCATCGCGCCGGATCGTATAGAAAAATCCTTCCGCCTGGTTCTTTTGGTCGCCGGACAATGTCGAATCCCACGACATGAACTCTGACTTGGTCATATCTGCAGGATAATAATTGGCGCCTTCGGGATGCGGCGGCACGCCGTCGATAAACGGTTCATCCTGATCGAGCTTTGACCACGGTCCCATGTTATTCAGAAAATACTTCAATCTGTCCCGGCCATCTGGAGAGCTGTCGGCGCGGAGTTTCGCCAGGAGATCCATATTGCCGCTCCATTTCTGAATAAGGAAGATGGAGTCGATCAGCTTTGATGCCTGAATGAGCTTGTCGAGTGCCTGCTTATCGCCGGCAGAGAGCTTGGAAATGTCGGCGGTGATTTCCGTCGGTGCGAATCGCTTCGCCTTATCTGCAATTGTCATGGCCGGTTTTTGGGGTTTGGTGCATGATGCAAGAGAGAGAAGAATAACGCAGGCAACAAGACCTCTCAGGAAGTTCATAATGGACCTCGGTTATTGGGAGATGATGGAATGAAGCAAGATAGGACGTGTGCCGACAAAATGCAAACCGATTCCGCGGGCTGCTGACAACTCCCGATTTCCGGAATCTGATGAGAGACCTCTATCTCAAAATCACCGTGAAATTAGCAGTGGTCGTAGATTTCGGGGAAACCGTCACCTTCTGTGTCATCTCATATGGCTCTTCATACTCGTACTTCTTCACCTTGTTGTGCTCGAGCTCTTTTTTTGTGATTGCCACACCCTCGTGCCAGAGATGAAGCGTATAGGAACCCGGTGGAATGTTATCGAGAGAGAAATGCCCGTTCCTGTCGGAGATAACGTAATACGGATGCTTTGCCACCATGACGTATGCCGACATCCACGGATGACCCGCGTCGCACGAGAGCGAAAGAAGTCCCGGATTGTCCAGTGACTTCGTGCAGGATTTCAGACCTTTCACCGGTTGGGCGATGTTGAAAATCGTCCTCAGATCCTTTTCGCAGTCGTAACAATGCGCATTATGAAGGATGGCATCATTATTCACGATGTTGAGCTTCGTCCCGACCGGAACAATCAGCGTGTGAGGCGAGTACTCGCAGCTCTGCTGCGTGAGGAGGAAATCTTTCGGACCCGCGAACTGTTTGCCCGCGGATATCCCCTCAAGATAGATGATAGCGTCCGCAATGCCGCGATCCTTTCCGATAAGAAGTCTCGGGGATTGTTTGGTTTTTCCGCAGGTCCTGTTGTCCTGAGCGACTTCCATACGGTCCGGGATGAAGGAGCACACCCCGAGTGAAACTGTACCGGTAATCCAGCCGCCATCATGAACGTCTGTAGGTGTGTACCTCGCCTGCGCGAGCGTCAAAGTTGTGCTGCCCGTCCACATCATGAGGAACACGCAGAGGGCGATAGTCATCGCCCTCATGCACGGATGAAGTTTCGTCATCATGTAATGTCGTCGAAGAAACAAGCTCGTCTACTTTGAAGGCGCCTTCGGTGGGATCGGATCGGGGACCGCGTTGGAAATTGGTTTCAGCGTCTTCAAATAGGCAAAGATGGATTTGAGATCAGAATCGGTCAGCTGCCGGAACGACTGCCATGGCATCGGCGGCAAAATGTCGCGCCCGGTTCCCATGTGTTTTCCGGTCCGGATTGTCTTCAGGAACATCTCTTCGGTCCAGCTTCCGAGCCCGGTCTCTTTATCGGGAGTAAGATTGGCCGTGAATGATGTGCCCCACGGTCCCGTCCATGCCGTGAGATCACCGGTTGTCACTGCACCCCAGGTATCCGGCGACATCCCCACAACCCCATCGGGAAGTTTGGGAAGAGATTCATTGGCAGGGTGACCTGAAAGCGGACGGGTGCTATCCGGGACAGGGCCTTCCTGGGTGAAAATCTTTGGCGAATGGCAGTCGTCGCATGCCATGGTCGCGACGAGGTACTTGCCTCGTTCTGCCATTTTCATGCCCGGCATTCCCTTCTTGGATTGAGCCGATGCGGTCGTCAACCCTACGACGACACAAAGCAGAGTGGAGAAAGCGGTGGTGGTTGATGTGCGTAAGAACATAGTACTTCCCCTGAACAATGAGATGATGATGGATTTTAGGTGTTTTGTTACTTCAGTTTCAGAAGTGTCGAATGCCGATTTGTCGAGACTCAAATCGCCATTCTTCGGCAAGGAGTATTCAAAACGCAAAGATAATAGAGAAAATATCCCTCATTGTCAAGAATAATCATTTTTTGGGGGAAGGATCCGGCTCCGCGCCGCGAGAAACAATGGCAGATCACCCGGGTTGTCCAACCAGACGAATGCAAAATCAAATCCCGCGATCAGGGAACCGGGCAGTATCCCATCGCAACCTGCAAGAGAAATGACCCGATGATGATAATCACGATACCTGCCACAAACAGCACTACGGCGCGTTTCATCAATCATCCTCAAAGATGTAACTTCTGGATTGTGTTAGAAAGGATTTCTGCGGAATGACGGAGATCGCTCATTTCCTTTTCACTCAACTCGAGAGGGAGGACACGGTCGACACCCCCGCGGTTGATAATCGTGGGAAGACTGAAGCAAACGTCTCTCAAATCGTAATAATCCCGGATAAGACTCGATACGGAAAGGACCGTGCTCTGGTCGCGCAGAATGCTTTCCAGAATTTGCATGATTCCTGCGGCGACCGCGTAATATGTCGCTCCTTTTCGCTTGATGATTTCGTATGCAGCATCGCGCGTTTGCTTGAAGATGCTTTCTTTCGTTCCCTCATCATACTTGAGATTCTGGCGTGATGCAAAACTGGAAAGATGCATTCCTGCGATGTTTGCGAGCGACCAGACGGGCACTTCGCTGTCGCCATGCTCGCCGATGATGTAGGCATGGACACTCCGCGGATCGACGCCGAAGTACTCGCTGAGGAGGTACCGGAACCGTGCGGTGTCGAGGATTGTGCCTGTTCCGATGACGTGATCAGCCGGGAGACCCGACATCTTCCACGAGGCATAGGTGAGCACGTCGACCGGGTTTGTGGTAATGAGGAGGATGCCTTCGGGGTTGTGCTTCGCGACCTGAGGAATGATCAGTCCAAAGATATCCGCATTCCGTTTGACGAGGTCAAGGCGGGTTTCGCCGGGCTTCTGCGCAGCTCCCGCCGCCACAATGGTGACGGCTGCCCCGGCACAGTCGGAATAATCACCCTGCCATATACTTGTCGGATGCGTCAGAGGGACCGCATGATTGAGATCCATCGCTTCTCCCTCAGCCCGCGAGACGTTCACGTCGATGAGAACGATCTCGGCGGCGAGCCTGCTGAGAAGGAGCGCATAGCCAGCCGTCGATCCGACATTCCCGGTGCCGACGATGGCAACACGCACAGGTACATGGTGTGCAAAGAGCATAAATTCTTCCGGCTTCTTCGGATATTCCTGATGTGTAACGCGGCGACGGAACGGGTATTGCCCGCCCCATCTCACGGCGCCGTACTGCCTACTTCACAAATTCCTGGTTGCGCATCATCTTCGTCATATCGTACGGCGCAGGATCCCCGCCCAAATACGTGTGGAACCAGTCGAGATGAGCGTTGTAGTAGAGCGGCATCGACTTGACCGCATTCGGCCAATGTCCGTCATTCGAAAAAACAATCAGGCGCGAAGGAACGTTCATCATCTGAAGATCGGTGAAGAACTCGAGACTTTGTGTGTAGGGGACCCGGAAATCCTTCTCTCCGGTAATGACAAGGCATGGCGTTTTGAAATCGGTTACATAATTGCTCGGCGACCACTTCTGGTAGAGCGGCGACGTCCAGGGTACTCCGGCGAGTTCCCATTCCGGGAACCAGAGCTCTTCAGTTGCTCCGAACATCGCGGTGAGATCGTACACTCCCATCATGCTGGCGATGGCTTTGAAACGCGTTGAATGACCTTCCAGCCACATCATGAAATATCCGCCGTACGACCAGCCCATTGCACCCATGCGGTCCTTATCAACCCATGAAATGTTTGAGAGAGAATCCGCGACCGCCATGACGTCATCATACACCTCACCTCCCCAGTCCTTTGAGATCTCAGCGGTGAATTGTTCCCCGTAACCTGAAGAACCGTGTGGATTGCAGAATGCGACGATATAGCCGGAACCGGGATACATCTGCCAGTCGCCGCGGAACCCGTCGGACCACTGCTGCTGCGGGCCGCCGTGTACATTGAGAATGAGGGGGTATTTCTTTGATGGATCGAAATTATGTGGCGTGATAATGAACGTGTGAATTTTCGTGCCCGTGGGTGAGGGAATCCACTCCTCCCGGGCGGAACGGAAATCAACCTCTTCGAGAAGCTGTTTGTTGAATGTCGAAAGCTGCTTCACGTCTTCACCCCGGGACGAGCAGCTCCACAATTCCGTTGGCTCTGCAATTCCCCGGTGCACAAAAACAAGCTGCTTGCCGTCGGGAGAAAGATCAAATGCATCGATGGTCTTTGAATCAATGATCAACGAGATCTTCTTCGACTTGATGTCGATCCTGTAGATTGGGACATGTCCCTTGACCGGTGCCGAAAAATAGATGCTCTTCGAATCCGGTGACCACCTGATATCTCCGATCCAGTTGTCGAATGCATCCGACAGGATAGTCCGCGTTCCTGTTGCACGATCGTAGAGAGCAAGCTTGATAAGATCCGATTCGAATCCCGGAGTATCCTGCACATGATACGCAATATATTTTCCGTCGGGTGAATATTGCGGACCTCCGTCGTAGGCCTTGTTGTCGGCAGTTATATTTTTTGCCTCACCCCCGGCGGAGGAAACGATCCACAAGTCCTTGTTCGTCGAAGCTGCTTCAATGGGATCGTGGTTGGAAACATAGCAGACTTCCTTTCCGTCGGGCGAGCCTGTAAATCCGACGGACCCCTGTTCCCATGCCGGTGCATCGAAATTCCCCGGTGTGAGATCGGTGTACTTTCTGGAATCGAGGTCGTAGAGGAATGTGTGTGTCTGCTTTCCATCCTTCCATGCCGTCCAGTGCCGGTAGAGGAGCCGGTCTGCAAGGTGCGCCTGGAGGGGTCCTTTGGTCATCGTGCTGTCGTTGTATGCATTGCACGCATCATCGGCCCCGCAGTCCGGGAAGACATCGGTCGAGAAGAGGAGATGCTTTCCGTCCGGCAGCCATTCGGCATCGCTGACTCCCGCGGAGAAATTTGTGAGCTGTTCCGGCGTCGGCGTCCCGCTGTCTTCGGGATGCATGAGCCACGCCTGTGATCCGTTCACCCGGGTTGAAATGAAAAGGAGTGATTTCCCGTCCGGTGACCATCGCGGATGATTATCGGCTGCGGCATTGCTCGTGAGATTTCGCCATTCCGTGCCATCGCTGTTCACACTGTAAATTTCCTGATTTGTCCTTCCTTTCTCCAGAAGGCTGGCGCCCAGGACGAATGCGATCTGTTTTCCGTCCGGTGAGAAATGCGGATCGCTGACCGCCCATATTTTGTACAAATCGGGAAGTGTGAAGGGTTTCTTCTGACTCTCTGACGCGGTGACAAGAAGACAGGTGACAACAAGCATGAGGGAGAATCTTTTCATGGCAGTCTCCAGTGTGAGAAAGTGAATATACTGATTCGGAAGACATGTTTCAATCCGTAGGGAAACCGAAGAACAATCAGTGAAGAAGACCGCTCGCCCTCAATTGCCCGGCAATAGTTTTCGCAACGAGCATGTGTGTCGTGTCCTGATAGTGCACTTCATCATAAAAGAACCGGAGCGATTTTGGCACGGTCTTTTCCAGATCGACGAGAAGAAGATGCCGTTCGGCGGCTACCTTCCGGCATACATCGTCATACGCGCTCATCCCGCGAAGTGCCGTTTCGAGGCTCCATTCCTTTTCCGGACCCACCGTTTCATGATGGAGCATGTAGAGGGAGTCATTCTCCTGATCCGTGATCGGTTTTTTGAAGAGGAATGCTTCGGTCATGACGACAACCGCGGTCGAATCGTGTTGAGCAAGATCGACGATCGTTCTGAGTTTGTTCTCGTATGCCGGCAGTCCCGGAAAGTGATCGGTGTCGACAATGGTCCGGGGTTTGTGGTACCAGCAGCCCTTCACCATTGTCCAGCAATAATCGAAGAGCGACTCGCGTTCAAGAACGCGGTTGATAGGACCGTAAAAATGTCCATAATCATCCCTGAAACTTCCATGGCTGAAGTACGCAAAGTCGGCATTCTGCGCGAGGTCATTGATTGCCTGCATCACAATGATCATATCCGGGTGCTTCGGCCGGATGTTGACCTCATAATTAAAGAGCGAATGCTGCATGGTATACCACTGGCGCCCCTGGTCGTATACCTCGACCGTTTTTCCGGGAATCGCGTCCCGCAGGAGCGAATCGAGCATATCACACCACCCGATTCCCTGGTGGTCTTTGAATTCCGTCGTCGATCCGCCGAGGCAGACGATCACATACTTGTCCTTCCTCTCGCCGGATCGTATCGTGAAATCATGCGGAGCAAGCTGAAGATAAGGGTGGAAGAGTGCCACATTCTGCAGGTAGTGTTTCTGGAAGAAATTGTTCGCGAACGGATATATGATAATCGCGGCGAACAGCATCGAACTCGCGGCAAGAATGATCTGGGAGAGCTTGAATTTCCCGCGCCGTACCCCGATGATGAGGAAAACGAGAATTGCGATGATGATCGGAAAAAGGACCCTCAGCAGCAGGAGAACAAGTTTGGCACGCGGTACATAGATATCGTCGACATAATACGGATCGGGATGGAAGAAGCCGATATACACATACGCTGCGAGGACGAGAAGGAAGAAGAGCCCGATCAGTTCTGCAATGCGCCGGCGATTCATGGGGATTGGCCGACGGTCACAGATGGTTGAGGTTGTTCTGAAGCTTCAGCATTGTGGCGCGGAATGTCTCAAGCTTTTCGCGTTCTTTTTCAACCACTTCTTTTGGCGCCTTGCTGACAAAGCTCTGGTTGGCGAGTTTTGCCTCAATCCCGTCGACCATTCCCTGAACACGCGTGAGTTCTTTGCGGATGCGTTCACGTTCGGCATCAAGATCGATCAATCCCTCAAGCGGAATAAATACCTCACCGCCATCCACGACCGCGCTGGCGGCATGCTTCGGTTTCGGGCCTCCGTTGAGCGCTCCTATTTTTACGACACGGGCGAGCCGCTGAAAGTAGCTCCCGTATTTCCGGAGAATTTCTTCTTTTGATCGGTCAGGGAAACTCACCACAAGCTCAATTTCTTTCGACGGCGGAACGGCAAGCTCGCCGCGGACATTCCGAATGCTGTTGATGGTATTCTGGACGAACGCCATCTCGTCTTCGGTGTTCTTGTCGATCCATTTCTTTTCGCCGACCGGAAATGGCGCGATAATAAGTGATGCATCAGGCTTTCGTTCTTCCAGATGCTGCCACAGTTCCTCCGTGACAAACGGCATGAACGGATGGAGCATGCGGAGCGCCTGATCGAAAATACTGATCGCCCGCGCGACCAGAATCGTCTTCACATCCGCCGGCTCATCACCATAAAACCGCGCTTTGATCATCTCCACATACCAGTCACAGAAGTCGTGCCAGATAAATTCATACAGGATCTTTGTTGCCTGATTGATTTCAAATCGGTCGAGCGCTTTGTTGAGGTCCTCGATGGTCGAATGGAGACGTGAGAGGATCCAGCGGTCGGCCAGATCGCAATGAAGGCCGGCAACGTCGGAAGCGGACGTTGTTCCGATCTGATCCTTGTTCATAAGGAGGAATCTGCCGGCATTCCAGATCTTGTTGGCAAAATTTCTTCCCATCTCACACTTTTCGTTATCGTACAGGACATCCTGACCAAGAGGAGCGAGATACACGATGGTGAAGCGAAGGGCGTCGGCCCCGTACTCGGCGATGACGTCAAGAGGATCCGGAGAATTGCCGAGCGACTTGCTCATCTTTCTCCCTTTGCCGTCGCGGATGATGCTCGTAAAATAGACGTGTCGGAACGGTATCTTGTCGGCCAGCTTTGTTCTGGGAGAACCGTCGGGGAGAGGAATTTCTCCCATCACATCGATTCCCGCAATGATCATCCTCGCAACCCAGAAGAAAATAATATCCGGGGCGGTAATCAGTGTGTTGGTCGGGTAGAAGTACCGCAGATCAGGATTATCGTTCGGCCAGCCCAGCGTGGAAACGGGCCAGAGCATCGATGAGAACCACGTGTCCAGGACATCCTCATCCTGCCGGAGCTCTTGGCCGTTGCAATCCGG
>Ga0335077_10008927_pt1 | contig 12432 bp, 13 predicted proteins | sample Lox_Sample_31_FD_207151 | JGI IMG/M metagenome (GOLD analysis project Ga0335077, IMG submission 207151) | Soil microbial communities from Loxahatchee National Wildlife Refuge, Florida, United States - Lox_Sample_3.1 | ecosystem: Environmental > Terrestrial > Soil > Wetlands | place: USA...
CGGAAATGGATGGCAGCGAGCGGCTCGCGATAGCGTGCAGCGTGGCGAGCCGATCCTCGCGCGCGGCCGTCTCGCGCTTCAGATGACCTTGATACGAGACAGCGGCCACCGCGGCGAACGTGCCGGCGATCAGCAGCCACGGGCCGGCGCGCGAAGCGCGGCCGGTTGGCCGCATGAAGTCGAGCTGTATCGCGCGCAAGCTCATGCTCTTCCCGGCCTCGGACCGCGCCTTTCAACCTCCGGCTGGCGCCACGTGTCCATCGGCTTGCGACCTCCTCCATCTGGATCCTTCTCGGAGCGGGACCACCTGCCAGCCCGGTATCGCGCCGGAGGCCGGCATAACATCCGAGCACAGATACAGCACCCCGCCAGCGTTCGCCTCGCCTACCACCGCCTCCTGCTTGAGCAGCACTGGCAATGCCTGCCCGAGCGGACCGTCGATGCGGCGGCTACGCACGGCTTGCCAGGCCCCGTTCGAGTGAAATGCCAGGCTCGCGCGCCCGGGCTCGGTGGCCGAGAAGCAGAACTGCCGAGCCTTGAGGGCCGAACGATGGCGGTTGATGCGGTCGACCAGATTTGGGACCAGCGAGGCGAGCTGGCCTCCCGCGCGGGTCACCGCGTCTCGCACGGACGAAACCAGAGCGCGATCCACGGCGGCGGCGAAGGACGCCAGGCCTGCCGGCTGCTCGTCCAGACACAGATCCCAGGAGTCGGCCGCCGTTCCGTACAGATCCTTGAACGCCAGGCGCGCGAAGCTGAGCCGCTCGGTGTCGCTCACGAGTCCGCGGCTCCACGGGATGAGGAGGTAGCGCACGAAGTGATCCGACAGCACGATCTCGACTCGCCCGAGGCGTGCCCGCCGCTCGCGCAGTGCCTCGGCCAGAACATCTGAGGCCGCTCGCCAGCTTTCCACCGCCTCGGCCCGGTCCCCCTCACCGGTCGTGACCGAGATCGTGCGCAACGCATCGGCGCGGGCGCGCAGCGCCGCCCCGCGCCGCCTGAGGCTCACCGAAGCGGGCCTCAGCTCGACACGCCAGTCCTTTCCCGGCAGTAGACTACCCAACCAGCGTGACACGGTTTATCTCCTGCAGCGTGCTCTCACCGCCGCGCACGACCTCGAGCGCCGCTTCACGCAGGAAGCGCGTCTGCTGCCTGCGTGCGGCCTCTTTCACGCGGCGGATCGGCTCGCGCGCGGTGATCAGCTCGCGAATTTCGTCGTTGAGCACCATGATCTCCGAGATCGCCTTGCGGCCGCGGAAGCCGCTGCCCCGGCAGTGGCCGCAACCGCTTCCCGCGCGCAGGTTCCAATCCTGGACCCGCTCCGGGGTAAGGCCCGACTCGGCCAGCAACTGTGCATCGGGCGCCACCTCGCGGACGCAGTGGCTGCAGTTCACCCGTACGAGGCGCTGAGCGGCGATGCCGTTGAGGGCGGAGACGAAGCTATAGGGGTCGACGCCCATGTGCATGAAGCGGCCGATCACGTCGAACACGTTGTTCGCGTGCACGGTGGTAAATACAAGGTGCCCGGTGAGCGCGGCTTGCACGGCGATCTGCGCCGTTTCGGAATCGCGGATCTCGCCCACCATGATCTTGTCCGGATCGTGCCGCAGGATCGACCGCAGGCCACGCGCGAAAGTAAGGCCCTTCTTCTCGTTCACCGGAATCTGGAGCACTCCGGGAAGCTGATACTCGACCGGATCCTCGATCGTGATCAGCTTATCGGTCCCGTGGTTGATCTCCGAAATAGCGGCGTACAGCGTGGTCGTCTTGCCGCTGCCCGTGGGCCCCGTCACGAGCAGCATGCCGTAGGGCTCGCTCGACAAGCGGCGCAGGGTGCCGGCCGCGTGCGCATCGAACCCGAGCGCATCCAGTGTCAATCCCTTGACGTGGTCGGTCAGGCTTTGCTTGTCCAGGATGCGCAGCACGGCGTCCTCGCCGAAGATGCTCGGCATCACCGACACGCGGAAGTCGATCTCGCGCCCCTGGGCCACAACTTTGAAGCGTCCGTCTTGCGGGATGCGCCGCTCGGCGATGTCCAGCTCGGCCATCACCTTGACGCGCGAGATGACCTGCTCGGCCATGTCCAGGCCTTGCGCCGTGCCGATCGGGCTCAACACGCCGTCCATCCGGTACTTGATGACCAGGTGCGTGGCAGTGGTTTCCAGATGAATATCGCTTGCCCCCGCTTTGAGCGCGTCGTACAGCGTCGAGTGCACCAGTCGCACGACCGGACTGGCGGATTCGCTGATGGTCTTCAGCGACAGCTCCTCCACCCGACCGCGGCCGCCGTCCTCTTGCACCGACTCGCTCAGCAGCGAGTCCATGGCCCGCAGGCTCTCGCCATAGCGGGCCAGATAGGCCGCAATGTCGGCGGTGTGCGCCAGACACCAGTGCAGCGCGCCGGGAATGCGCTCCTCGGCCCAAGGGCGCAGCGCGGGGTCGAACGGATCGCCAAAGGCCAGCACCAGCTCCGCGTCCGCGGCGCGCGCAAGCACGCAGCCGTGTGCCATTGCCTCCGTGTAGGGCAGCAGATCGAACGCGGGCTCGAGGCTGTCCAGCTCGCGCATGAACACGGCGGTGTAACCGAGCGTCGCCGCGAGCGCGGCGACGAACGCCTCCGGCGGCAGCGCGGATTGCTCCTCCAGTATTTCCACGATGCGCTTGCCGCTCGCTCGAGCGCTGGCTCGCGCCTTCGCGACGTCATCGGGAAGGATCAGCGGCGCCGATTCCAGCTCGCGGGGGTTCAATGCATGCTCCCAGCCAGCTCGAAGATGGGGAAGTACATGAGAACCACGATCCCGCCGATTACCACGCCGATGGCGGCCATCAGCAACGGCTCGAACACGCGCGTGAAGCGCTCGACCCAGCGCGCCAGCTCCTCTTCGTGGAACGTTGCGATGCGCTCCATCATCTGACCCATCTGGCCGGTCCGCTCGCCCACGCGCAGCATGCGCAGCGCTACCGGCGTGGTGAGTCCGTGCGCGTCGAGGGACTGCGAGATCGGCTGGCCCTCGCGGATGCTGCGCGCGGCCTGGTCGAGGCGCTGCTGCAGCTCGTGGTCCAGAAGTCCCGACACCATCGCCAGCGCCTGGGTCACCGGAGTGCCGCCGCCCAGAAGCATGCCAACGGTGCGGTAGAGGCGCGTCAGCTGGTAGACGCGCACACGTCATCCCCGCGACAGCTGTGCACACCAGAGCGACCAGCAGCCAGCCGCGCTTCTCCACGAATCCGCCCCAGGCCATGAGGACTCGCGTGAGCCACGGCAGATTTCCCCCGATGTCTTCATATATGCGCGAGAAGCGGGGCACGACGTAGCCCAGCAAGAACATGCAGACGAGGCCGCCGACCACGATCAGGATGGCGGGATAGATCGACGCGCTGACCAGGTGTTTTTTGACCCCGTCGAGCTGCGTCTGGTACGCCACGTAGCGTCCCAGCGCTTCGGGCAGATCTCCGGTGCGCTCGCTTGCGCGCACCGTCGCCACGAACAGGTCGGGAAAAGTCTGCGGGAACCCCTGCAACGCAGACGAGAAGGATTGACCCTGCTTGAGCCTCTGGGCCAGGCCCACTAGGACAGTTGCCGTCGCAGGACGCGACTCTTTCTCCGCCAGCGTCTCGATGGCCTCCAGCAGGCTGATCCCGGAACGTAGAAGGGCGAGCAATTCCTGCGTGAACAACACCAGCGGAAACCGCGCCTTTCCGACGCCTTGCGGCAGCGCCACCGCGCGCGCGGGCCGGACCCCGACCACCAGGTAGCCCTGCGCCTGAGCTTGCTCGTTGGCGTCGCGCAGGTCGCGCGCGTCGAGGAGCAGGGAAACGACATCTCCCGCTCCGGGCTTGACCGCTTTGACCTGGTAACGCATCGGAAAGACTCAATAGTTGGTAATGTCCGCGTCCTCGCCGGTGCCGCCCGGCTGGCCGTCCTTACCCAGGGAGATCAGGTCGTACTCGCCGTGCTCGCCGGGTTGCCGGTAGATATACGGGTGGTCCCACGGGTCCAATGGCACGGCCTTGCGCAGATAGGGGCCGTTCCACTTCGGCTCGTTGTTCGGTCGAGTGAACAGAGCAGGCAAGCCCTGCTCGCTGGTTGGATAGTGCCCGGTATCGAGCCGGTACTGGTCGAGTGCTTTGTCGAACGAATCGATTTGCGCGCGCGTGACCTGAATCTTCGATTTGCCTTCCTGGGCGAAGTAGCGTGGCGCGACATAGCCCACCAAGAGCCCGATGATCACGATCACCACCAGCAGCTCGAGCAGGGTGAATCCGGAAAGGGGGGGACGAGACACTCGCATCAAACTTAGTCGGATTTAAGAAGGCCCTGAAAGAGTTTGTGTGACGTCCCGCCCGGCCAACCCAAGCCGTCGCCGGGCGCGCACCAATTAGTCAAGGATGTCGATCGTAATGTCAGCTTTTGACAATTCGGTTAAGCCCGGCTGCGGCTATGTAACACCCAACGTCTGACAGGCGTCAAGCTGCAAAGGCGCCAAGTCGCCCAACCGCAACATGAGGAAGCTCAAGCGTACAGCTTTCGCGATCAGGGCATTGCAAAAAATGTGGCAATCCTTCCAAAGTGCATGACCTTAGATCACCGCCACCCGCCGCAGGCGCTCGATCTCGGTCTTCTCAAGGGCCAGCAGGGTGTTCAACACCTCGTCGGTGTGCTGGCCGAGAAGCGGCGGCGCCAGACCGTACTCGACGGGGGTCTGCGACAAGCGCAGGGGGCTGCCAACCAAGGGCAGTGTGCCCAGGGTGGCATGCTCGACCTCCACCCGCATGTTGCGGTGTCGGACCTGTGGATCCGCGAATACCGCCGCGATGTCGTTGATCGGGCCGCAGGGAACGCCTGCCGCCGCCAGGTTCTCGGTCCAGTAGGCAACAGGCTTGGCGCGCAGCAGGGACTCGAGCATCGGAATGATCAGCTCCCGGTTGCGCACGCGCGCATCGTTGGTGGCGAAGCGCGCGTCGCGAGCCAGCTCCGCGTGCCCGGCGGCCGCGCACAGCTTCGCGAACTGGCTGTCGTTGCCGGCCGCCAGCATGACCTGGCCGTCGGAGCAATCGAATACCTGGGACGGCACGACGCTGGGATGCACGTTGCCGCCGCGCGGCGCAACGATGCCAGCCGACAGGTATGCCTGTGCGATGTTGATCATCGAGGCCACCTGCACGTCGAGCAGGGCGAGATCGATGTGCTGGCCCGCGCCGCTGCGAGTCCGGTGCAGCAGCGCGGCGAGAATTCCGCTCACCGCGAAGATCGCCGTCAACATGTCGGTCACAGCGACACCGACGCGCTGGGGCCCGGCGCCGGGCAAGCCGTCGCGTTCGCCGGTCACGCTCATGAGTCCCCCCACGGCCTGGGCGATGGGATCGTAGCCGGGCCGGGCGCTGTAAGGACCGGACTGGCCGTAGCCGGTGATGGAGCAGTAGACCAGCTGCGGGTTGAGCGCATGCAGAGTGGTGTAATCCAGTCCGTAGCGCTGCAAGTCGCCAACCTTGTAGTTCTCCGCCAACACATCGCAGCGCTGAGCGAGCCGACGCACGATGTCCTGTCCCTCGACGGTGGAGAGATCGACAGTGACGGACTTCTTGCCGCGGTTGCAGCAGGCGAAGTAAGTGCTGTCCGATGATGGCTCGCCGCCGGGCCGGGTCAGGAACGGTGGGCCCCATCCGCGCGTGTCGTCGCCGGTCTTCGGCCGCTCGATCTTGATCACCTCGGCGCCGAGATCGGCCAGCGTCTGCGTGGCCATCGGCCCCGCCAGCACGCGTGTCAGATCGAGGACTCTGATCCCTTCCAGCGGGCCGGGCATTGCGGGGCGCGCCGTCTCACTTGAGCAGCGGCTTGAGCTTGCTCATGATCTCAGGCGCATCGGGCTCGACCTGAGTGGCGAAGCTGTAAACCTGTTTCGCGCCCGGAGCGATCAGATACTTGTGAAAGTTCCATTTCGGCGCCTGCCCGGTTGCCTCGCGCAGCTGGCGGTACAGCGGATCCGCGCTCGCCCCGGTGACCGAGCTCTTTTCCACCATCGGAAACTCGACCTTGTAGGTGAGCAGGCAGAACTCCCCGATCTGCTGGTTGGTGGCGAGCTCCTGACGAAAGTCATTGGACGGAAAGCCGACGATCATGAGGCCCTTCTCGCGCAGGTCGCGGTACATGCCCTCGAGTTTTTCGAACTGCGGAGTAAAGCCGCACTTGCTCGCTGTGTTGACGACCAGCACCGGGCGGTCCGCGAATTCGCACAGGTTGATCTCGCCGCCCTGCAGCGTCTTGTAGCGGTGATCGAGCAGCGGCGGGCAGGCAGCGCAAGCCTGCGATGCGAACGCGAGAAACAGAGTGAAGAACAGGACGGGTTTCACGGTCGGCTCCTCAAGCCACAGGCAAGACTATAGCGTACCCTACCCTGGGTGGGCCGTCGGGGCATGCGCTATATTCACGCCATGCCCGACGAGCGCTCCCTGGAGCCCATCACCCGCGTCGACCTCAAGCGGCTCGCCCGGATCGCCGCCGCCGACCGCGTGGATTTTTTCTCGCGCCACCCCGAGTTCGCCATTTTGTATGGGCGCCGTCTGCTGTGCGCGGCGTTGGGCGGAGAGGCGGCGCTGCACTATTTGAACGGGCTCACTGGCGTGAGTCACTTCAGCGTCTGGTCTTTCTACGCCGAGCATCCCGAGGCGCCATTTCCATTTCGGCAACCGGGCCGGGCCGATTTCGGCGCATCGAAGTTCGGACGTGCCTCCGACGCGCCGCAGGGATATGCGGGACGCCGAGTGGAGCTGCGCGGGCGCTCCATCGACGCCGCGCCAGGTGACGATCCGGTGGAGGCGCTTCAGCGTTATCTCAAAGCTGGCGCAACGCGGTCGGCACGCGAGCTGGCCGGACAGGCCGTGGTCTTGATCGAGCCCGAGAGCGCGCTGGGCGCGCAGGTCTGGCCCACGCTCGCTTTGCCGTCCGCCCGCTGACGGTATTGCTGCAGGGCTCACCCGCCAGCGGATGCCTCCTGCACGATAAGCGCAGCGAGCTTGACCATGCTGAGTGGCGCGCAACCCTCCGCCTTGTTGTTGGCGATGACAAAGGCGGGATGACCGGCAGCGACAGTTTCGAGGCACAGCCGGGCGAGCGCCACCCTCGTGGGCAGATCCTCGTCCAGCAGGCGTGCAAACGGGTAGTAGCGCTGCTTCGCCTCTTCATAGCCATAGCCCGGATGAAGGTTCCACCGCACGATCAGCGGACCCGCCTCGAGCCTGCTCAACAGGCGGGCCTGTTCGCGCACGCCGGGCTGCCGTGGATGCAACCCCAGGCAGTGCCTGGCTCCAACGTCGCGCAGGGCCGCGAGGTAGTCGTCCGTGAGCAGCCCGGAGTCGCGCAACTCGACGGCGTACAGCGGCCCGCGCGGCAATCTGGCTAGGAACTCGCCGAGGCGGCGCGCAAAACCCCGACTGTCGGCTGCAACCGCGCGCGGGACAGGCGGAAACTGGAACACGAGCGGTCCGGCTTTATCGGCCAGCCCCTCGAGCGCGGGCAGGACGAAACGCTCAGCGGCGAAGGCGGCGTCGAGAAAGTTTGGATTCTCCGGCGCCCGGGCGCCCGCTTCCGCACGCCGCCATGGGCTCACGCATTCGCCGGGCGCCTTGACCAGAAAACGGAACCCCGCAGGCACCTGCTCTGCGTAGTGGCGAAAGTCGGAGGCCGGGATCGGCGTATAGAAGGTGCGGTCGATGCCGACGCTGCGCAGCAGCGGGTGCTGCGCGTACGCGCGCAATCCATCGTGCGCGAGTATTGGCGAGTCATAGACCCCTGCATACACCAGGCCCGACCAGGTCGGGAACGACCACGACGACGTGCCGAGGAAGATGCCGCTCGGAAGATCGCGTGCGAGCGCTGCGAGCTCCGGGGCAGGCGGTGCCGGTTGCACCGTACGCGAAGCGGCGAGCGGCTGCGCCTGTGGTGCGGAGAATAGCGGCAGCTGCTCGCTCATGCTCACCGCGCCATTAAATATAGTGGTGCGGCGCCCGCGCGCTTCAGCCGGGAAGGGTCGCGGCAAACCGCGGGTACGCGTCCGCGATCTCGCTGCGTACGCGCCGCCGCAGAAGCCGCAACACCTCGGGCTCGGGCGGCGGCGTCACCGCAGCGTCTTCCGGGCGATCGAAATCGAAACCCGTGTTGTCCACGACGTCCTGCACCGAGTGTCCTGGGTGTACGCTCTCGAGCCGGAAACGCGAGCGAGCGCGATCGAACGCGAACAAGCCCAGGCCAGTGACCATCTTGTACGGGCCGCCTCGCCGATGCACGTTGGCAGGGCTGACTCCCGGCGCGCTGATGAAATCGACTCTCGGCACCATCACACGCCTGGTGTGCTCCTCGCGGAACAGAATCACGCGCGGCACGAGAAAATACAGATAGGCCGAGCCGAACGAGCCGGGCCAGCGCACCTCGAGGTCCGGGTAAGGTCCGGTGCCCACCAGGTTGATGTTCGCCTGCCCGTCGATCTGGCCGCCACCCAGGAAAAACGCGTCGATGCGCCCCTGCGCCGCCAGATCGAACAGCTCGACACCGCCGTTGGTGAAGCTGTTGTTGCGCGTTGCGCCGAGCACGTTCACGCGCAGCGTGCCGCCGGAGAGCTCGCGCGCAAGCAGAGCTCCCGCACCCGGAATCGGCGACGACGCCCCAGTCACGACATGCCCGCACCCTTCCAGCAGGCGCGCGATGACAACGATGAGCAGCTCGACAGGGCTGAAAGCCGCGTTCACGCGAGCGCCTGGGCGCTGTCGTGCATGAGCCAGGCTTCGAGCCAGCTCTCAAAGCCGCCGTTGGTGCGCGCGGCCGCGGCGTAACTCTCGATTTCCGGTTCGTCAGCGGGATACTCTGTGCCGAAGCGCAGAGGCCACGCACCGCGCTGTACCTCCGCAATGCCGCTGACATAGAGGGCCGGGATCACGCCAGGCGAGCGCTCGATGTCCTCCAGCAGGTTGTGGCCCGTGATGCGCTCCACGGTAACCAGGGTGCGGCGCGCCGCATGCGCGAGCGTGAGCAGCTCGCGCCAGCGCCCGATGAAGACATTGCCGTAGCGGTCAGCCAGGGGGGCGTGAAACAGCGCGATGTCGGGCTGGATCGCGGGCAGCACAACGATCGGGTCGTCGGTTTGGAACGGATTGTCGATCACTTTCCAGTCCGGACGATGAGTCAGCACGTCGCTGCCGATCAGACCGCGCAGCGGTGTGAACGGAATTCCCTTTTGCGCGGCTTGCAGCGCCGCGTGAATCGCTGGGCAAGTCGATTCGAGCATGCGCAGCTTCTTGTCGCGCAGCGCTGCGGTGAAGCGCGGTGCCGCTCCGAACTCCGCCAGGCTCACGGCAGAGGTCTCGATGGTCGACACCAGCCCGCCGCCGATCATGACGTCGGCTTGCATACCGCTCACCGGCACGCACACGAGATGCAGCCCGCGCACGCCGCGCCGAACCAGCTCGCGCGTCGCCGCCATCGCCACCCCGGAATTGTCGGATGGCACGGCGAGCTTCGCGCCGTCGGTAATCATGGCCGCGAGCGCGGGTAGTTCACACAGCGGTGCGGTAGGCATCTGCGCTCCAAATACAGTAGAAGAACGGGCCGCGGATGGAGACGCATGAGCTGCAGGCCATCCCAAGCGCGTCGATAATATTTAAAGAAGCTCTGATCGATCTATTATAGGCGTGGCCGCGCTGTGTGTCGCGATGCGGCTACACCTGTGCTCGCTCCAACGCCGCGCGCTTTTTATAATTCGGCGCGAGCTGTCCCCCATCGCCGCAGCACGCCAAACGTTCATTGCGCAACTCCGCCCTTCAAGCCGTTCTGAGCCTGGCGATTTCCGCCGCAGCCGTGCTCGCCGTGCAAGTGCTGGCGACGCGCGGCCCTGCGCTCCCCGCTACGCTGAGCGGGCTGCGGATATTCGGGCCATACGCCGCGTTCGCGCTCACTGCGGCGATCAGTCTCTGGTTCGGGCGCGCGCGCATATTTCTTGCCGTACTGTGCATCGCGCTCGCTTATGCTGCGTACCGCTCTCTGCTCGGAGCCGGTCTTCAGGCCCCGGATGCGCGCACAGCTTTCGCCGCGTTGTGCGTGTTCGTGCCCGCCAACCTGGCGCTGTTCAGCCTGCTGTCCGAGCGAGGCCTGTTCACCGTCTTCGGTTTGCGCCGGCTGCTCGTCATCGCGACTGAGGTTGCGTTCACGTTCTGGCTCATCGAAGCCGGCGTCACAGAGTTTGCCGATTGGCTCGGTGGAAACTGGTTCGACTTCGCGTGGCTACGCGCGTCGCCTATCCCACAGGGAGCGCTGGCAGTGATGCTGGCGAGCCTGGTCGTGGTGAGCGCACGTGCGCTCGCGCTCGGCGGCTCGGTCGATGCGGCGATGGCCGGCGCGCTCCTCGCGTTCTGCAGCGCCGCCGAGAAGGTGGAGCAGCCGAATGGTTTTGCTTTGCTCACTTCCTGCGCCGCCCTGCTCCTGCTGATCGGCGTGCTTCAGGACTCGCGCCGTATGGCGTTCCGCGACGAGCTCACCGGGTTGCCAAGCCGCCGCGCGCTGAACGAGCGCCTGATGGGCCTCGGGCACGACTTCACCGTCGCCATGCTGGACGTGGACCACTTCAAGAATTTCAACGACACCTATGGCCACGTCGTGGGCGATCAGGTGCTGCGGCTGGTTGCAGCCGAACTGGAGCGCGTGCGCCGTGGAGGGCGGGCATTTCGCTATGGCGGCGAGGAATTCGCCCTGTTGTTTCCGGGGCGGGGCATCCGCGAGATCATCGGCGAGCTCGATGTGCTGCGCACGAACATCGCCCAGCATCGGATCGGCTTGCGCGGCGCCGACCGGCCGCGGGAAGCGGAGGCCGGCCGCCAGCTGCGCGCGGGGCAGGCGCCTCGGAAGATCGTATCGGTGACGGTCAGCATTGGCGTGGCCGAGACCAACGACAAGCTCAGATCCCCGGATGAGGTTCTCAAGGCCGCTGATCGTGCGCTCTACCGCGCCAAAGAAAAGGGCAGGAATACGGTGAGCAGGTAATGCGCACGGTTCAGGGTTTGCAGGGATACGCGGCAGTGAGCGCAAGGAAAACGAGCAGGTGCGCGTCCTCCGACAAGCGATCGGGGTGGGCATCGAGGTAGTCGATCACGGCGGATACGCCCTGGCGCGCCGAAAACCCCGCGGGCAGGCAAAACCACATGTCCGCCCCGCCCCGCCAGGCCGCCCACGCGTGCCCCCACACGAAGCCGTCGATGAAGCTGACGCAGGCCTGCGCATCGGCCCCCAGGACGGCGTCGAGCGGTCCCGCATCGCTTCGCAGCGACTCACATCGCGCTTGCAACCGCGTGCCGGGCTCCTTCCCCATGGTGGCGCTGCCACTCGTGTCCTGGCCCTCGGCGCTCTGGGCAAGCGCCGGTGCAGCCGTGCTCAGCGCCAGCGTGCAAAGGACGGCCGTCAGCGCCTTCCCGAGGCGCTCGTCGAGAGTCATGCCGTCCCTCCTGTGAGGTTCTCTCGCACGCTCGAAGCATCGGGCTTGGAGCCGGGAGCAGTCCTCGAAGCGGGAGCCCCTTGAAAACATCCGGGCGCGCCCCTATTGATTCGCCGGGCTCGCGCGAGCAGCGGGAGCCCATTTCCGTCAATCCCACAAGTCATCGGGAGCTCGCAGGCTATGAAGATTCGTCCGATACACGACCGCGTGATCGTCAGGCGGCTCGAAGAAGAGCGCAGGACCGCGTCCGGCATTGTCATTCCCGACACCGCAGCCGAGAAGCCCGATACCGGCGAGGTCGTCGCGGTAGGCAAGGGAAAGGTGACCGAGGAAGGCAAGGTCCTGCCGATGTCGGTGAAGGTTGGAGACAAGATTCTGTTCGGCAAGTATTCCGGGCAGACCGTGAAAGTTCAAGGCGAAGAGCTGCTCGTGATGCGCGAGGAAGACATCATGGGCGTGCTGGAGAACGCGTAACAGTCAGGAGGCAAACAATGGCAGCCAAAGAAGTCAGATTTCACGATTCGGCCCGTCACCGCATTGTCGCAGGGGTCAACATCCTCGCGGACGCGGTCAAGGTCACGCTCGGGCCCAAGGGGCGCAACGTAGTCCTGGAGAAATCCTGGGGGGCGCCCACTGTAACCAAGGATGGGGTCTCGGTGGCCAAGGAGATCGAGCTGAAAGACAAGTTCGAGAACATGGGTGCCCAGATGCTGAAGGAGGTGGCAAGCAAGACCTCCGACGTGGCTGGCGATGGCACCACAACGGCCACCGTGCTGGCGCAGTCGATCGTGCAGGAAGGGATGAAATACGTCGCCGCCGGCATGAATCCCATGGACCTCAAGCGCGGCATCGAAAAGGCAGTGGATGCAGTGGTCGACGAGATCAAGAAGATCTCGAAGCCGGTCACCACCAACAAGGAGATCGCCCAGGTCGGGGCCATCTCCGCGAACGCCGATGA
>Ga0335077_10008928_pt1 | contig 12432 bp, 18 predicted proteins | sample Lox_Sample_31_FD_207151 | JGI IMG/M metagenome (GOLD analysis project Ga0335077, IMG submission 207151) | Soil microbial communities from Loxahatchee National Wildlife Refuge, Florida, United States - Lox_Sample_3.1 | ecosystem: Environmental > Terrestrial > Soil > Wetlands | place: USA...
CAGCCTATAATGATCATGATGTTGGCTCCTTCCCCGAACCTTGGCTTTTGACAACACCAACTTACTCGGTCGGAGCCAACGTCGTCATGAAATCAAGCGGAGCGCTCGCCCGGCTTTTCCGACCCGCTTCTTCTGCGGGTCGGGCGAGCGCGGAGTCGAAGGATCTGCGGTTTGCTTGTGAAGCTTAGGCGATTCGCAGCGAACCGCAGGTCCCTCGATTCGGACCGCGCAGCGCATCCCGCCAAAGACAGGCGGGATGCGCTGTTGGCGCGGCCCTCACTCGGGATGACAATCCAAGGTTTATGTGGTGATGAATAATCCAGGGGATAGGTGTGGCCACAGGTACCACAGTGCCGGGTGCCGTACACATTCGTGGGTTTCGAATGTGTGGGAGACCATGGATCAATTGCAGGCGACCTCGCTGAGGCTGGTCGTACGACAATTCACTCCCACTCATTCCAACGTCAGGAATGAGTGGGCCACCCGCCTACTTCACCGTCAATCCCGACGCCGGGGAAGGCTTTGTGGATTGGGCATGGCTGGCTGCGCAACCCGCTGTCGAGGAACACGGCTGCGTTCGGCATTTGCGCTTCGCCGCGCCGCTGGTCGTGCTGATGAACGGCAAGACCAGCGAAGGCATGATCTTCAAGCCGGAGAGCTCGCAGTGAGGTGACCGGCAGAAGAGCGGTTGCATCGCTCTCACGGAGTGAACTCCCACACCGTGCCGGCGTCATTTCTCCCGCAAAACTCCGTAACGCCGTAGATATTGCCATCCGCGTCCAGCACCGGCGCGCCTTGCGGAACACAGCCGTCGAGCTGGCCCGGGGCCGTGCCGAAGTCGTAAAGCTCGGTATAGGTCCAACCGCCATTGGAAGGCGCAAGCTTAAAGAGAAAGCCCAGGTTCTCGTAGCCACCCCAATTCGAGATGCCGTAGAGATTACCGGCGGCGTCCAAGGCCGGAGCGTAAGGGCCAAAGTCGCCCACCGTGGCCGCTGGAAATGCGTAGAGGACACTGAAGGTCCAACTGCCATTCGAGGGCGACAGTTCCCACACGGTGCCGCCGTTATTGTCGGGTCCATTCTGTTCGGTCAGACCGTAAAGGTTGCCGGCTTTGTCCAGGATCAGCGGCCCGGGCCAGCATCCGTCCACATTCGATTGAAAGCTGTGGACAGTGCTCTCCGTCCATCCCGATTGTGAATGCGTCAGTTTGTAGACCGTCCCGCAATTTTGGTTGCCGCCATACGCGGCAATGCCGTAGATGTTGCCTTCCCCGTCGAAAATGATGCCGCGAAGATGCGAGCCATCGCTGCCGCCGGTAAAGCTGTAAAGAGTGGTTTCCGTCCAGCCGCTGCGCGAGGGCGTTAATTCATAGACGACGCCCGAATTCGTGGAGCCGCCATAGGTGGCGGCGCCGTAAATATTTCCCGCCGCGTCGAAAAGAAGCGGAGCCAGCCGCGTAGGGCTGCCGCCATCGTCACCGCCGGTGAACTGATAAATTGGGTTGTAACTCCAGAAGGCAATTCCGGTGACCGGCGCGCTCGGCAAGGGCCCGGCATTGTAAATCAGTCCATTGCTATCGGTTCCTCCCAAGAACGTCATGCCATAGAGTGTTCCGTTGGGGCCGATGGTCGGTTCACCGGGGTATGTGGGGTCAGGCCCGTCGTGGAAGCTGTGGAGCGGAGTCAGGATCCAGCCCGAACCCGAATTCCTGAATTTGAAAAGCACGCCACAACCGGCTACTCCTCCATTGTCGCAATTAAGATCTCCCCCATATTGTGTTGTTCCGTAGAAGGCGCCGTGCTGGTCCACGTTCATTCCTGCGCCAGGATGTCCTCCGTCACTCCCGCCGGTGAAACTATGCAGTACGGTGAAAGTCTGGGCGTGTGCCGCGAGGGTCAAGAACACGATCATGAGCGCCAGAGCGACCCAGCCATATCGAATAGACTTAGTCACAACGTGTACTCCTTTGCCGTCGGATGACGGAGAATCCTTGAGCATTGTGCCACAACCGGAGGCCAGGGGTCAGTGGATAGTTGATAGCCGTCGCCCTGTGCGCTACGTCACAGACAAGCCTTCCCGGCATCCGCTAGCCTGTGCGCAGTCGGGTTAGTGGTACCGCTCGCACCGGCACGAACATCACGTGCTCTAGCCGAGCGGAGCTGGCTTCTCCTTGTGCTTTGAGGACGGGGCGGCAAACCCGCAAGTAAATAGCCGACGCAGGTCATCGTAACTGAAACGAGCCCTGTGATCAGGCCACGGTGCAACCCACCGCGACCTAGTGTAGGACTTTTTGCGTTGGGAGGGATTGAGTGATTGCGGCTTGGCTGGAGCGGGGCCGGACGTGTCAGCCCCGGAGTTGCTCTAAACCCTTATTCCAGAATATTTTAGACACAACTCCTTTGACTGCAATATTTTGCAAGGATAATTTTCCAATGCTTATTTGTTTTCAATATTTTGCACGGAATACGGGGAGGGGGTACCACCCATAACATGTGATCCTGACGACTGTTCTTCGTCAACGCACCCCCCGCCTTAACCTGTAACAATGGGGCTCAGTCGGGGCACTCAGAAGACTTCGGCGCTCGATTCCAATTTAATATCTCAATAAATATCCCAATAATAATTGAATAACTTTATTTTTAATTTGACAAAATCAATTTACTGGGGCAATATGTCACTGGAACTTCAGAACCATGGCAATCTCCAGAACAACCTGCCCTGAATGCAATCAGCCGTTCAAGATCACGCGGCTGGCTTGTCCAACGTGCAACCTGGCGATGGAAGGCCAGATTGAGCTGTCGCCACTGGACCAGCTCTCGCCGGAAGATCAGGCTTTCGTGATGGCGTTCGTGCGCCATCACGGCTCGATCAAGAAGATGGAAGAGCTTTTCGGGGTCAGCTATCCCACGGTGAAAAACCGCCTGAACGCGATTGGCGCGCAGCTCGACAAGAGCCTGCAGGCTCCGTCGCCGCGCGAGCACGTGCTGGAACAGCTTTCACGCGGCGAGATCACGGTGGACGAGGCGCTGGAGAAGCTGGCTTGAAGTCCAGGAGGAGCGACGATGTCAGTTGAGACAAAGAAAGTGCTGGAGATGCTTGCCGAAGGAAAGATCACACAGGAAGACGCTGAGCGGCTGCTCGACAAACTCGCGGCGGCGAAAGAGCCGACCGAAAACGCTGGGCCGGAGAAACAGGAAAGCCCAAACACAGCGACCCCGCGGAAGTTCTTGCGGATCCTTATCAACGGCGAAGGCAAGGACGTCAACGTGCGAGTGCCGCTGAGCTTCGTGCGCACCGGCGTTGGTCTGATGGCGGTGCTGCCGCCGCGGGTCGCCGACAGGCTGAACGACAAGGGCTTTGATCTGTCGGCGCTGAAGGACCTGAAGGGTGACGAGCTGAACGAAGCGCTGAACACGCTGAACATCAACATTGACAGCAGCGACGGCAAGCACGTGCGGGTGTTCTGCGAGTGACTCGCGCCCCGGAGACTGCCCTGAGCTTGCCGAAGGGTTCACGTCCTTCTTTTGGGCGCTAACCTGGGCGGAGCTTTACTCGTCGCTGGGCGATTCGGCGAAGCCCATCTCGCCCAGATGGGACTCAGCGAGGTCCACGTTGGCTTCAGTGGTGTGTCCGGTGGAGCGCAGTTCTTGCAGTAGGGCGTCCACCTCGCTGACGGGAAGCGCGGAGCTGTGGAGCAGGAATTCCTCCAGCCCGGCGGCGTCGAAGACCTGCACCCAGGAGTTGGCGCCGAGATTGTAGTTCACCTGATACTGCAGCGGATCAGGCTTGAGGCGAAAGATGTGCAGTGTTCCTGGCATAGCGTTTCCGAGGACTTGAATGGTGTGGCGCAATCGCCGTGAGACAAACGGCGTCAGGGCTTCTGGTTGATCATCAGGTGCGCGTACGGCGTTCCCGCCCACATAATCCACGTGCCGGTCTGCTTGGGCTCGGTTGGCAGGCCGCTGGTCTTGGGATCGAAAGGCCACATGATCATCCAGTGCGGCGGCTCCTTGATGGGAGTGCCACTGGTTGCCCAGGGATCGGTCGCGCTCCAGTCCGAACCGCCCGCCAGCATGTACATAATGCCCGGTTGCGTGTTGGTGGGCTTCTCCTTGTGCGCCAGCCAGTCCTGCGCCCACTGCATCGCGGGACCATCAACACACATGGCAACATCGCCTACATGGTCAGGATGACCGGGCATGCAGACCCATCCGTTGTTGCCATCGCGCAGCGTGACCATGTTGCCCTTGTCGTCGGCATCCATGATCTTGGCGTCTTTGGCGATGGATGGCGGGCCAGCCGACATGGCGCGCTTGATTTCGGCTTCTTTTGATTCCTCGGCCGTAGCCAACACGCTTGCCGCAAGCACGACACAAACTACGAAACTCGTCCGGTGCTTCATGTTCGTCCTCCCTGGGATTGGAGCTCAGCTGGACGGGGCGAGAGTATAGCACGACAGCCGTGAACTTGGAGAGGAGGGCAGTACGGTAAAGGAACAAAGACGGCGAGCATATTCCCGCCGTGAGGACCATGTTCGAGCAGATCAGGCTTCCATCATCGAAGCTTCCGGAAAACGCAGCTTGCACTTCGACAGCGTCCGGCCGAGCAGCACCTCAACCTCGCTCTCAGGCACGTTCTTGGCCATGGCCAGTTCGCTGAGGAGCAGGTAGCGGGTTCGTTCCAGCATTTTCTTTTCGCGGAAGCTGAGCGGTTTGGTTTGCGCCAGGAGCAGCAGGCCCTTCAGGACGATGGCGACATCGAGGAGAGAACCGGTCCGCATCTTGTCCGAATTTTCCTTGAACCGGTACTTCCAGTCGGCGTTGTTCTCGCACTTGCCGTCGGCGAGGAAGTCAAGGATCTTCTGCACCTCGCCATTGCGGATGACCTTGCGCAGGCCGACGCTGTCCACGTTGTGGAACGGCACCATCACCTTCAGGCTGCTGGCCTTGATTTTGAGGAGGTAGAACCGCTCGATTTGAGAGCCGATCGTGCGACTGCTGATCTGCTCGATTATGCCCACCCCGTGATTGGGATAGACGACTTTGTCGCCAATACTAAAACCGTGGTTATTCATAAAGGCCGGACTACTATTCCCCTGGGCGCCATCCGATCTTATGGGGGAAAACCACTAGGATTATGCTCAAATTGTATGCCCGTCCGCCGGAACAGGTCAATGGACGCGGCTTTCGGGCAGCAGGCCGTCCCAAGTCAGCATGTGGATGTTCTATGGACGAGCTTAGCGGGCGGCAACAGGCGCCCGTAAGCCGTCCTGAGGATTGGTCGGGGCGAGAGGATTTGAACCTCCGACCCCCTGCGCCCAAGGCAGGTGCGCTACCAGGCTGCGCTACGCCCCGACTTTACTGCTTCACTGATTCTAAATCACTTCCAACAATGGAACCACGGAGCGATGCCCGCTTTCGGTGCAAAACCCCACAAAACTGCGTCAAAACTGTGCCAAAACCCCATCCGTTGACCCTCGCTAAGAAAAGTGCAGCATTCAAGTCCCATTGTTCTGGTTGCAAATGCGGAACTTAGCTATCTCTCGAAAAGCTAGTATTGTGGAACGGATTTGCCCGGGGTGCCCGTTAATTGGCAGTGTCACTATCTGAGCATTGGCTGGCATCTTCGGTTTGTTGCGCGCTGCGGAGGCATATGCACTGTGGATTTCCGGGACGGCACAAAAACATTTCGGAGCTGTTCACCGGCAGTTGAATGCGAGGTGCTTCCCGCGTCGCGCGGAGTTTTGTCATTAGCCCACGATAAGCCAGGAATCAGAACATATAGTGCCGCCGCAATCGCCAAAATCAATATTGCAATTTTCATGGGCGCGCCACAGTCGATGGCTACTTCGCGTTCCACGTGACACCGAGAGCGTGCAGAATCAGGCTGTCCTGCAAGGTCAAGATGTTGGGATAGACGGCCACGGTGAACGCATATCGCACGTCGGGATTTTGTGTGATGCACCAATGTTCGTGGTGCGTCACGCATTCGCAGTGGATACATCTTTCCCCGGCGACGGCGACTTGCTTCTTGTGGCGTGGCATGGCTTGCTGATGGATCGACATAAAAGCTTTCCTCGATTCACGCCCATCAACTACCTGGGCGAAACTTGGGCAGCGACGCGAAGTGCGATCGTTCTGTTACCACAGCCACCCGCACTGACAGCACACGGAATCCGAGAGACGCCATTTTTTTAGCAGGCCTTTACAGACGGCACAGGATCGCATCCACATAACTCCGCCGAAGGGCGGCCGGCAACAACGCTTTCTGGTGGGCCGCTTCGCGTTACGTCCTATTTAGTGCACCTGAGCAGCCATTTCGTAAGCTGTAGAGCTGGAGGTCCGGAGCTTGATTATCAATAAGTTCCCAAAGCAACCCTGGCATCCGACTGCCATTGCCAAGGCCTGCTGACGATCTGCGGACACTTGGGGCACTATTCAAACGATTCCCGGGCTCGGATGTTTTCTTGGCCCGTTTCGACCGATACGAGCGGGCCTTCAGCCTGGTGTTTGTGTAGCCTTCCTGAGGAATCTAATAGAACGCGAGCGTAACAGTGAGTGGATAATGGTCCGATGCCGACACGCGGTTGTGAACCTGGGGTTGTTTGGCTCGAATGGGACCGCGGGTGAAGATCCAGTCGATGATACTCCCCCGGTCGAGCAGCGACTTTGGAGGGGTGGTTCGCACCCCCTGGCCGGTGAACTCGTTGCGGAATTCTGCCCGTTTCATATCAGCAGAGGCAGTCGCACGGGTGACATCAAAGTTTAGGTCCCCCGCCAAGACAACAGGAATAGCGGATCGGTATCGCTTGGCGTCATTGAGGCATTCCTCCAATTGTGAGGAGCGCAAATTTACATTTCCCCGGCTTTCAAGGTGAAGGTTGTAGGTGACCAGACCTCTTCCAGCGACGTTAACTTCGGTCACCAAAGCCAGCCGTCCGCCGATCCTCTCCTGGAACGGCTGCACGTCGGGAAAGTACCAGCGCGGCCGCCAGAAATTCGATTGCTGCTTAAATCTTATGATACGAGGATTCAACAATGGCCAGCGAGAGAATGTTGCCTGCCCATGAAAGGCCGGTGACGAATGCGAGCCTTGGGTCAGTTCCTGAAACTCGCAACCAAAGACGTAATTCATCTGTAGTTTTTGGGCGATTTCGCGGGCAACATTGAGACGATGCGTCCGTCGGGCATTGAGGTCCACCTCCTGCAAAATTAGGAGGTCAGCTTTCGAATCGCCGAGAAACTCGACGATGCCGTTCAGTTTTAACCCGCGATCGATGTTCCAATCGACAACGCGGATTGAGCTGGGCGGCCACAGCGTCAGCCCCCAGGGAGCGAAGCTGCCGGTTTCAATCGCCTGGTTGGACGTCGCATCCATGTCACTCTAGTAAGTTGCGGAGTCAAATCCTATCGCCGAGAAACGCCGCGCCCTGGAATAAGAGCGAAGAGATTCTGTCGAACTTGACGGCGCAGCAAGATGCCTGAACGCCATTTCTTTAGCGATAGACACCTCTCGTGCTGAAGCGCGCAGTAATTTCGCGCATTCATGGTCTGAGTAACCCTCCAGCATCGACATTACAAAAACAAACCGCTCGAACGTCTCGAGTCGAAGCACCCTATGCAGGGCAGGGTTAGCGCTCGAAATGACCCCACTCTGCCTTGAAGGCGAAATCTCATCCTTATTATTCATCACAAGTGGCATCATTCGGATTGCGTTTCGGACGACTACATGTCGGATCCAGGAAGTGTTCCAATCTGCAAAGGTGGCCCTCAAATTGATGCTGTCGCTCAGGCTGGACACAAAGCACTGTTCCGCGTAATGTTCGCTTCCCGTCAGCAGCAGGCAGAGTAGATACAGGACCTTCATGTCCTGCTTAAACGTCTGGCAGATATCATTCTGGGCTGAAGATACTGTTTCGACTGGGGCAGACCGGCTCACGTCTTCTTCACCTCTGTCTAAAATTATGTACGCTATAGCCTCGATCAGACATTGTTGTCAGACTTCCGTGGGAAGACCCGCTCCCAGTGCACGTCCCCTGTTTCGAGGTAACGTGGTTGCTGAAATCACAGGCTGTGTACGCAGTGATAAACTGCTCACCGTCTACCGGCTCCCGCAAGGGAAACCTCGCTCATCACGCAAGCGATACAACAGCCGTTACCACATCCCCTATTGCCAGCAAGGCGCCAGTACCGACTAATAAGACCGATGCCAGCAACTGCGATTGGTCGTCGCCAGCCTGCAGGTAGAGGTTGATCGGATAAGTAATTGCCAGGACATTGAGCAACGCCAAGATCAACCATCTCTTGGGATCATGTTTCTTGTTCTTTTGCATATCAATTCCTCAAAATGGAAGCTGCACAGACCTTCATTCAGAAGAGTCTCGCGCGATTGATAGTGCACTCCTGTTGCCAAACTGCGCTCCCTCTTGTCGCTTCCCGAGCGGCCCAGGGGACACCGTGTCTGCCTCTCCTGTCGCGACCGTAAACGACTGACCCTGCACGGCACAATGCAGGGCAGATTTGGGGTGGTTGCATATTTCGCCCGATAACGAGCACGCTATCGTCAGAATTTCCACGCCCGCATGTGGTCAGTGCCGCGATACGGGCGGAGGTCAGGGGTCGAACAACAGTCTGTCTTCCGTCTAACTCTCGCGGTTTCAGCGGCTCAGATACAGGCCTCCGTCTGCGCGGGATGCATGCTCATAAAACCGTGCTGCAACTCCTCAGGGGAACCTCTAAAGCAGCGGCTATAGCAGATCGGAGGTCGTGCGAAAGCCTAACATCAACGATCGGAGGAACAATGAAACGAACTACATCTGTTTCTGGCGCAGTACCTGTAACCAGCGAACAACCACAAGACATGACCGACCAAGTCCGAGCACGTGCCTACGAGCTCTATGACCTCCGCGGTCGTGAAGATGGCAATGACCTGGAAGATTGGCTGGCAGCAGAATCGCAGCTGATCCAGGAACTGCAGGCTAAGGACTCGTAATGCCGGAGCTGACGACTCCGAGCCTGAGTACGTGAACCCAATAAAATACTTCACTGGGCAGCAGCCCAAGGTTGGACAGGCAGCAACTCAGAACTCCCGGGGTTGCTGCCTTTTTGCCTAAGAGCGTGGTATTCGACGATCCAGAAGTTCATGGAGGTCCACCCTAGTTCATTGCAGACCTATTGCAGAAGCCTGGAAGCGCGTATGTTTATTGTGATCACTGGCGAGGAGTGACAGTAGCGGCTTTGCGCATGTAAACAACAGTACCGCCCTCCTCGAACGAAACTTCATCCATCAGTGCTCGCATCAAGTAAATGCCGCGACCGTGAGCGGACATCACGTGTTCCGGGGCAGTCGGGTCGAGTACAGAGTTGCTGTCAAAGCCGGCGCCTTCATCTCGAATCGTTATCGCGACTTCTCCTTCTGTCCCGCAGAATATAGTGACGTAGACGTGCTTGTGAGGATCCTCCCTGTTGCCATGGATGATGGCATTCAAGAGCGCCTCCCGCAACGCAATTTCAATATCCACCTCTATGTCGGCCGTCACCCGGAAGATGCCAATCGAGCGCATCACGTCATCAACGAACGGCGACACCCTGGCGACCTCACTCAGGAGGGAGTACTCAAACTCCACAACCACCTCACGAGGTGCTGCGTCCGGTTGGAGAGCGGTACCAGGTAATTGAGCCATATCACATCCGCACATAGTCATGCTCCTGACTCTGGAACGAGTCGTAGTAATCCAATCCCAGGTGGGTAATCATCTCCTCGCCCATCAGGTGGCGCAGCGTATTCTTCAGTTTTGTCGACTGGATGAACAGGTCGTGTTCCGGAGACAGCCCGGGCACGGTCCGGCGACTTGAAGTACTGGTGTTACCTCTGTTCTTTGAGTCATTGTTAGACATGCCTGCCTGTTCTCCTTTCTTGAGTTCTCGCCGGACCAGACCTCTTCCTTGACCTCACGACTTAGGTGGGGCCTTGAGATCAGGTAGCTTTAACTGCAACGCGACTTGCACAACAGCGCCAGGTTCGACGGTTATCTTCTGCTCAGCGTAGAGGCCAAAGTATGTCGCCTTTACTGTGTAGGACCCGGGCTCCAAATCAGAAAAGCGGAATTTACCCTCACGATCTGTAATGGTTGACACGATCAAGAAGTCACCCTGAACTATGACCTTCGCTCCTGGCGCGGATGCCGGGTCGTCGGGGGTCTCAAGAAACACGGTCCCTTGCACGACGGTTGTTTGCCCAGAGGTGCATTGAGCTTCTTTGCCGTGAGGGGTCATTAGACACATACAGACCACCAAAAGCACAGTCGCTCTTACACTCAAGCCGACCACGTTGATACCTCCGAAGCAGTTAACAGCATCGAGTACAGCAGCTGTCGTTGCGCCGGTTCGATTTCGTTTCGTACGAGTGCATTCGCGTCGCCAATACTCGAGGGACGTAAGATCTTTCGCTGCAATGTCATGCTTCTACCGCCACGGCAAGAACCTGACCTTATATGGGCACTGTCAAATTGTGGGCGCGATATTGTTCCGAAAAACTCCGCAGTGGGTTGGAAGTCAAGACTTTAGAAGCGCCAAGTGGCTGGCACGCTAGCTGCTTCTATTTTCGATTCGTTTGTGCACGCGTCTCGTGCAGATTACAGTCTGGAGGAGCTATGCAGCCAGTAACTTCGCGAAATACACTGCTCACTGAGTATGACGTTTCTTCTATCTTGAATCTCATCTGTCCAGGTTGTGGCGGACCCCTGGGTGGTCCCTCAAAAGAGTTCAAGTGCCAAGGCCTTTGTCGGAGGGATTGGCGCCCGGACTGGGGGAGCAGCGGCCTGAACCGAAAGCAGAGGAGGACCACCCGCTCCAACCGACGGCGAATGCTTCATTCGATCCTGTAGCAATGAATTGACTCAGGGCCGATTGTTCTGCCGCTCGAACGCCGTGCTACAGCGGAACGATTGTGTTGTGCCCCACCGTTTTTTCAAACAAGCAGCTACCTCATATTCTCTTGATCGCTTATCTGGATTTTTCCTCCGCTCTGCAAGCTCTGCATTTTCCTCTATTTACCTCAGAATCTGATCGTCTCCCCAACCGTTATTCGCAGCAGCTAGCAGTGCTTGTGACGTTCTTGCATGTCGCTCTGCTACGGTCAGTGCCGGAATACGGGCAGATCTTCAGGAAATCGCGGGAGGCTCTGCTCTTTGGGAGCAATGACTTAGCGCAAATCGAGCTTTGGCGACGGGAATGCACTCTGCAACCGCGTGAACGCGAGAGACCAGCTTGATGGTAGAGCGAACCTGATCTTGAACTTCAAGTTGTTCTCTCGCAACGGCCGATTTTTGCGGCTAGGTTGAATCGGGAGAAACGCGACATGACATCGCAACCCAAACAAGCGCAGGCCGATCCTCAAGGCACAGCACGAATCCTACAGGCGATTTCAGTCAACCTGCTGATGCTGTTGATAGTTCTGTGCCTGATCTTTTCTTGTAATTCGGTCGCTCAGAGCACACCCAACTCTGGCTCAGTTGAAGGGGCCGTTTTTGTTATGGACTCCGGGGGCGCTTCCTATGTGCCAGGAGCGAAGGTCGCCCTGCAAGGTCCCAAGACGCTCCAGGCAGAAACAACCGAAAACGGCAAATACAGCTTCCATGATGTTGCACCGGGTACCTACACCATTGCCGCAAGTTTTCCCGGTCTGGAGTCCACGCAGGAGGTCGTGATCGAGAGTGGCGCCGTGGCCAAGGCTGACCTGGAGCTGAAACCCGTAGCAGTGACGACCTCGGTAACGGTATCGGATACCGCCAACGACGAAAAAGTCCCAACTACCGAAACAATCTCCGAAAAAACCATCGACGATGCTCCCAACGCGAATGAGCGATTTGAGAGTCTGCTGCCGTTGGTGCCTGGCGTGGTACGCGGTCCCGATGGGCGAATCAACATGAAGGGCGCTCGCAACACCCAGAGCGGGGCGCTGGTGAACAGTGCGAACGTGACCGACCCGGCCACGGGGAGCCCGGCCATCAGCATGCCGATCGATGTAGTCTCCTCGGTCCAGGTTATTTCCGATCCTTACGACCCCAAATACGGCAATTTGACTGGCGCGGTTTCGTCAGCCGAGACGAAGACAGGCAATTACGAACAGCCCCATTTCTCGATCCAGAACATCCTGCCGCGTCCGCGGTTCCGCGAAGGCAGCTTGATGGGGGTCGAGTCGGCTACGCCGCGAATGACCTATACAGGTCCATTGATCAAAGACAAGGTTGCCATTACCCAGTCGTTTGAATATCGATTTGTACGCACACCGGTTACTAGCTTGCCTGCATTAGAGCGCGACCAGACGCTGGAAGGCTTCAACTCTTACACGCAGTTCGACTTCAATATATCTACCAAGCAGACTGCCACGGTGTCAGTCGCGGTTTACCCGCAGAGACTGGAGTACATGGGG
>Ga0335077_10008929_pt1 | contig 12432 bp, 11 predicted proteins | sample Lox_Sample_31_FD_207151 | JGI IMG/M metagenome (GOLD analysis project Ga0335077, IMG submission 207151) | Soil microbial communities from Loxahatchee National Wildlife Refuge, Florida, United States - Lox_Sample_3.1 | ecosystem: Environmental > Terrestrial > Soil > Wetlands | place: USA...
TGTCGTCCGTCGAGCCGTCGTCCACGACGAGCACCCGCGGCACCGACTCGCGGATCCCGCGCACGACGGCGCCGACCGTCCCCGCGGCTTCGTACGCGGGCACGACCGCGATCGGCGAGAAGCGGGAGTTCACCGCGCGCATCCTAACGTTGCGCCGCGCCCTGCGATCCGCAAGTGCCTTCGATTCTTGGGAATGCGTTGACTCCCCCGCCGCTCTGTGAAAAAGTCGCCCGGCAAGCGATGACGGAAAGCTTTCTTCCCGTCCTGATCCTGCTCGGTCTCGCCGCGGGTATGGCGGCGACCATCCTGGCATTGAACGCGCTGCTCGGCCCGAGGCTCCGGACCGCCCGCAAGCTCGAGACCTATGAGAGCGGCATCCCGGTGATGGACTCTTCGCACAAGCGCGTCTCCATCAAGTTCTTCGTGATCGCGATGATCTTCATCCTGTTCGACGTCGAGATCGCGTTCCTCTACCCCTGGGCGCTCGTCTTTCGCTCGATGGGCTGGCCCCTCTTCCTCGAGATGCTCGCCTTCCTCGCGGTGCTCGCCGTGGGCTACGCCTACATCTGGAAGAAGGGAGCCTTCGACTGGTGAGTCACACCCGCTACCGAGTCCAGGAAGCCGGCGCGCCGCGCCCCTTTCCGCCCGAGGCGATGGCGCGGATCGAAAAGATCCTGAAGCGCTATCCGACGAAGCAGGCGGCGCTGCTGCCGGTTCTCTGGGTCGCGCAGGAAACCTGGGGCTGGGTCTCGAAGGAGTCCGCCGAAGAGGTCGCGCGCCTGCTGGGCCTGCCGGTGTCGCACGTGGACGGCGTGCTGACCTTCTACACGATGTACAACCTGCGGCCGGTCGGGAAGCACCTGCTGCAGTTCTGCACCTCGATCTCCTGCCACCTCGCGGGGGCGGGGCGCCTCGTCGCGCGCTGCGAGAAGCGTCTCGGAATCGGACTCGAGGAGACGACGGCGGACGGCAAGTTCACCCTGCTGGAGGTCGAGTGCATCGCCGGATGCGACCGCGCGCCGTCGATGATGATCAACGACGCCTACCACGAGCCGATGGACGAGAAGAAGCTCGACGACCTGCTCGACCGCCTCGGGAGGGAATCCTGATGCGGACCCGCCGTCTGTCGCGTCCCATTCGTCGGGACGGCCCCTGCGGCCGCCCGCGGGCGGGGACGAGCCCCGCCCCGACGAGAACGGAGACCTAGATGGACCCGGTCCTGACGGCGCGCATCGCGAAGCCCGGCTCGCGCGGCATCGACGGCTACGTCGCCGACGGCGGGTACGGCGCCTGGAAGAAGGTTCTCTCGGAAGGCTGGACGCCGGAACGTCTGACCGAGGAGGTCAAGAAGTCGGGGCTGCGCGGACGCGGCGGCGCCGGGTTCCCGACGGGCGTCAAGTGGGGTTTCATCCCGAAGGACACGAAGGGCAAGCCCGTCTATCTCCTCTGCAATGCCGACGAATCGGAGCCCGGAACCTTCAAGGACCGGCTGCTCATGGAGAAGGACCCCCACCAGGTCGTCGAGGGCGTGATCCTCTCGGCGTACGCGATCAAATGCCGCGACGCGTACATCTACATCCGCGGCGAGTTCTACGACGGCGCGCGGATCCTAGAGGCCGCCGTCGCGGAAGCGTACGCCCAGGGGCTTCTCGGCGAGAAGATCTTCGGCTCCGCCTACTCGCTCGACCTCACCGTCCACCGCGGCGCCGGCGCCTACATCTGCGGCGAGGAGACGGGGCTCATCGAGAGTCTCGAGGGCAAGCGGGGCCAGCCGCGGATCAAGCCGCCCTTCCCCGCCGTGTCCGGAGTCTTCGGCGCGCCGACGATCGTCAACAACGTCGAGACGCTCGCGTGCGTCGTGCACATCGTCAATCGCGGCGCGGAGTGGTTCGCGAAGATCGGGCGCAACGAGAAGAACACGGGGCCGAAGCTCTACTGCCTCTCGGGCCAGGTCAACCGGCCCGGCGTTTACGAGGCGGCGCTCGGCCTGCAACTCAAAGACCTCATCTTCGGCGACGCGTACGGCCGCGGCATGAAGGACGGGCGCAAGGTCAAGGCCGTCATTCCCGGCGGCGCGTCGGCCAACATGCTCACGGCCGCGGAGATCGAGGACTGCCCGCTCGATTTCGACGGCGTGGCGGCGAAGGGCTCGATGCTGGGCTCGGCCGCGATCATCGTGATGAACGAAGACACCTGCATCGTGGACGCGGCGCGGAATCTCTCGAAGTTCTTCTCGCACGAGTCGTGCGGGCAATGCACGCCCTGCCGCGAGGGCACGCCCTGGCTCCACAAGGTCCTCGACCGGATCGAGGAAGGCGCCGGGCGGCCCGAGGACATCGCGCTCCTCGAGCGAATCTGCAACCAGATGGCCAACGGCATGACGATCTGCGTCTTCGCCGACGCGGCGATCGCCGGGCCGCTCTCGTCCGTGAAGAAGTTCGCCGACGAATACCGGCACCACGTCGAGAACAAGCGGTGCCTGGTCGGGCCGCGAGCGGAAGCGGCGGCCGTCACGGTATGAGCGCGAACCCCGAGCCGCCGAAGGCGCCGGCGCCGCCTCCCCCGCCGGCGAAAGACACCTTCACGGTGATCTTCGACGGCAGGCCCGTCGAGGTGCCGAAGAACCTCAACCTCATCGACGCGGCGAAGCTCGCGGGCGTCGAGATCCCGCATTTCTGCTATCACCCGCGCCTTTCCGTGGTCGGCCAGTGCCGCATGTGCCTCGTTGAGATCGAGGGCATGCCGAAGATCCAGGCGGCCTGCACGACGCCGTTGAAGGACGGGCTCTCGGTCAAGACGACGACCGAGAAAGTCCGCAGCTCGCGCGCCGCGACGATGGAGTTCCTCCTCATCAACCATCCGCTCGACTGCCCGATCTGCGACCAGGCCGGCGAGTGCACGCTCCAGGACAATTCCTTCGGGTACGGGCAGCAGCTCTCCGAGTACGACGAGGCGAAGCGCCAGTACCCGACCTTCGACCGCACGCCGATCGGCCCGAACGTCATCGCCGACATGACCCGCTGCATCCAGTGCACGCGGTGCATCCGGTTCTGCCAGGAGATCGCGGGAACCTCCGAGCTGACCTTCCTCGACCGGGGCGGCCGCACGCTCGTCTGGACGCACGACGGCGGGCCGCTCGCCAACGAGTGGTCGGCCTGCGCCGCGGACGTCTGCCCCGTCGGCGCGCTGACCGTGCGGCAATTCCGATTCCGCAGCCGCGTCTGGTACCTCCAGAAGACGCCGTCGATCTGCCCGGGCTGCAACATCGGCTGCAACAACTCGATCGAGGCGCGCGAGAACGTCGTCTACCGTTTCCTGCCGCGGCTCAACCCCGACGTCAACGACTACTGGCTCTGCGACCATGGCCGTTTCCTCTCCGAGAGCCTGAACCTGCGCGACGTCTCGAAGGCGACGTGGCGCGAGGCCGGCGCGGTGCGCGATCTGCCGGTCCCCGCCGCCGTCGACCGCATCGCGGCCGAGATCCGCGGGGCGATCGAGACGAAGGGTGCGGCGTCGATCTTCTTCCTCGGATCGGCGCATCTCTCGAACGAGGAGAACTTCCTCCTGCGCAAGCTCGCCGACCACCTCGGCTGTCCCAACCGCGACGTCGTCGTGGACCGCGGGAAACCGCGCAAGATCAAGTCCCAGAAGGGCTGGATCACGGGAGAGGAGGCTGCGCCGAACTTCCGCGGCGCGCGCGAGATGGGGCTCACGCCGGGCCGCGGGGGCTACGGGCTCGAGGCCGTCCTCTCGGGCAAGAGCGCGCCGGACGTCGTGATCGCCGCCGACGCGGAATTCGGCGCGGCGGCCGACGACCCCGCCGCCGTCGCCGCGCTTCGAAAAGCGAAATTCCTGGCGGTCGCGGCCCGCAGGAGCAACGCCCTGACGCGCGCCGCCGACGTCGTGCTCCCCGCCGCGTCGCTCGCCGAGAAGGACGGCACGTTCACGAACCTCCAGGGACGCGCGCAGAAGTTCGAGCGCGCGTTCCTCTCGAAGCCGCCGGTGCGCGCGCACTGGGAGCTGCTTCTCCTGCTGGCCACCGCGCTCGGCTGGGGCGATCCCGACTGGACTCCGGCGGAGCTCCGCGCCCGGATCGCGGAGGAAGTGCCCGGCTACGGCGACCGGCCCGAGTCGGAGCTCGACGGCGGCCGGCTCCTCAAGAAGGGCGACTTCGCCTGGAAGGGCGCGCTGTGAACCTGATCGACTGGGTGATCCTCGTCGCGCGCGTGGCGCTGCCCGCGATGATCCTCCCGGCGATCGTGATCCCGCTCGTCTGGTACGAGCGCCGGGTGGCCGCATTCATCCAGGACCGGCCGGGACCGAACCGCGTCGGCCCGTTCGGGCTCCTCCAGAGCCCCGCCGACATCCTCAAGCTCTTCATGAAGGAGGAGGTCATCCCGTCGCAGAGCGACCGCTTCCTCTTCTATCTCGCGCCGGGCCTCGCCGTCTTCTCCGCGCTGGCGACGTTCGCGGTCATTCCCTACGGCGGCACCCTCACGATCGCCGGCAAGGACGTGCCGCTTCTCGGCGCGGACATCTCGATCGGCGTTCTCTACGTTTTCGCCATGACGTCGCTCTCGGTGTACGCGCTGGTGCTCGCCGGATGGTCGTCGAACAACAAGTTCTCGCTCATGGGCGGCATCCGCTCGAGCGCGCAGCTCATCTCCTACGAGCTCGCCATGACGACGGCCGCGGGCGGCGTGATCCTGTCCGCCGGCTCCTTCAAGCTCGCCGACATCATTGCCGCCCAGCAGGGCACCTGGCTCGGGTTCATTCCGCGCTGGAACGTCTTCCCGCAGATCCTCGGGTTCCTGATCTTCTTCATCGCGACGTTCGCGGAGACGAACCGCCTGCCCTTCGACCTGCCCGAGGCCGAGGCGGAGCTCGTCGCCGGTTACCACACCGAGTACTCGGCGATGCACTTCGGTTCGTTCTTCCTCGCCGAGTACGTGAACGTCATCGTGTCCTCGGCGCTGACGGCGACCCTGTATCTCGGCGGCTGGTCGCTGCCGGGGTTCCACCCGCATGGGGTCCTCGGCGTGCTGCTCTCGCTCCTCGTTTTCGCAGCCAAGACGGGCTTCCTCGTCTCCGTCTTCGTCTGGGTCCGCTGGACGCTGCCGCGCTTCCGCTACGACCAGCTCATGGCGCTCGGATGGAAGGTCTTCCTGCCGCTCGCGCTCGTGAACCTCTTCTGGGCCGCGGCGCTCGAGATGTGGAAGGCGGCTCGATAGCCATGGAACGGATCGTCTTCGACGCCGCCGCGACCATCGCGCTCGTCTTCGCGGCGCTCATGGTTCTGAGCCGGAATCCGGTCAAGAGCGTCCTCGCGCTCGTCGTCTCGTTCTTCTTCCTGGCGGTGATCTACGTCCTCCTCTTCGCGCCGTTCATCGCGGCGATCCAGGTCATCGTCTACGCCGGCGCGATCCTCGTCCTCTTCCTCTTCGTGCTGATGCTGCTCAACATCCGGCACGAGGGCTCGGGCAAGGACCCCCGGCCGATCCAGCGCATCGTGGGCGGCGGAGCCATCCTCGTCTTCACGATCGTCCTCGTCGCGCTGCTCTCGAAGCACGGCACGCCGCCGGGACTCCCGCCCGCGTCGGAAGCCGCCGCCCCGCACATCGGCGACGTGGCGAGGGCCGTCTACTCGGATTTCCTCTTGCCGTTCGAGGCGCTCTCGGTCCTCCTCCTCGCCGCGCTCGTCGGCGCGTTCGTCCTCGTCTCGAAGGAGCACCGGCCGTGATCGGCAAGATCCCGCTGGCGGACGTGCTGGTCGTTTCGGCGGCGCTCTTCGCGATCGGCCTCGCGGGCGCCCTGCTGCGCCGCACCGCCATCGTGATCTTCCTGTCGATCGAACTGATGATGAACGCGGCGAATCTCGCGCTGCTCGGCTACGGGGCGGCCCTCGGCACGGTGGACGGCCAGATCGCCGTCTTCTTCGTGATCGCGATCGCGGCGGCGGAGGCTTCGGTCGGCCTCGCGATCTTCGTCGCCCTCTTCCGGCACACCGAGACGATCGACGTGAACAAGATCAACCTCCTGAAGTGGTGAGATGAGCGTGCTTCCGCTCTGGCTCATCCCGGCGTTGCCGCTCGCGGGCTTTCTCGCGTGCGGTCTTTTCGGCACCCGGCTCGGCAAGCGGTTCGTGAGCGTCGTGGGCGTCGGGTCGGTGGGGCTGGCGACGGTCGCGGCCTTCTCCCGCCTCGTCCCCTATCTCGGCGGCGATCACGCGCCGGTCGTCGAGCGCGTCTCTTCCTGGATCACGGCCGGCGACTTCCGCGCGGAGATCGCGTTCCGCCTCGACCCGCTGTCGGCGCTGATGCTCTCGTTCGTGACCTTCGTCGGCTTCCTCATCCACGTTTACTCGACCGGGTACATGCACCACGACGAGACCGATGCCGGCTACGCGCGGTTCTTCTCGTATCTGAACCTCTTCATGTTCTCGATGCTGACCCTCGTGCTGGCCCAGAACTTCCTTCTGATGTTCGTCGGCTGGGAGGGCGTCGGCCTGTGCTCGTACCTGCTCATTGGCTACTACTACGAGCAACCGTTCGCGCCGGCCGCAGGCAAGAAGGCCTTCGTCGTCAACCGCATCGGCGACTGGGGCTTCCTGCTGGGGATGTTCGGCCTCGCAACGCAGTTCGGGACACTCGACTATGACGGCGTCTTCCAGGCTGCGGCGAAGGATCCGGCGCGGTTCGCGCCCGCGTTGACGCTCATCGCGCTCTGCCTGTTCCTGGGCGCGGTCGGCAAGAGCGCGCAGGTGCCGCTCTACGTCTGGCTGCCCGACGCGATGGCCGGCCCGACACCGGTCTCGGCGCTCATCCACGCCGCGACGATGGTCACCGCGGGCGTCTACATGGTCGCCCGCTGCAACGTCCTCTTCCGCCTCTCGCCCGACGCGATGCTCGTCGTGGCGATCATCGGGACGATCACGGCCGTCCTCGCCGCTCTCATCGCGCTCGCGCAGAACGACATCAAGAAGGTGCTCGCGTACTCGACGGTCTCGCAGCTCGGCTACATGTTCCTCGCGTGCGGCGTCGGCGCCTTCGTGGCGGGCATGTTCCACGTCATGACGCACGCCTTCTTCAAGGCCTGCCTCTTCCTCGGGGCGGGGTCCGTCATGCACGCGATGTCGGGCGAGCTCGACATGCGCCGGATGGGCGGGCTGAAGGGCAAGCTCCCGACGACGTACCGCACGTTCCTCGTGGCGGCGCTCGCGATCTGCGGGATCCCGCCGCTCGCGGGCTTCTTCTCGAAGGACGCGATCCTGGCCGGCGCGTTCGAGGCGGGCCAGCCCGTCCTCTGGGCCGTCGGCCTCTTCACCGCGGGACTGACCGCGTTCTACATGTTCCGGATGGTCGCCCGAGTCTTCGCGGGCTCGTTCCGCGGAACGCCCGAGCAGGAGCACCACGTCCACGAGTCGCCGCCCTCGATGACGGTCCCGCTCGTCGTCCTCGCGGCGCTCTCGGCGGTGGGCGGCTTCGTGGGCCTGCCGGCCGTCGTCGGCGAGCACGGCAACCGGATCGAGGCGTTCCTTTCGCCGATCTTCCTGCCGCTCGCGGCGCACGAGCCGGCCGGGCACGCGCTGCCGCACGCGACCGAGTGGCTCCTGTTGGCCGCGTCCGTCGCCGTGGCCGCCGGCGGCATCGGGCTCGCCTGGAAGTGGTACGCGAAGGAAGACGGCCGCGTGCCCGACCGGATCGCGGCGGCCTTTCCCGCCCTCTACGCCCTCGTCGCCGACAAGTTCCGCGTGGACGAGCTCTACGGCGCGCTCGTCGTGAAGCCCTTCGCCTGGATCGCGCGGATCTGCTGGAAGGTCATCGACGTGCTCGTCATCGACGGCGTGCTGAACGCCGGAGCTTTCCTGGTCGAGCTCGCGGGCGACCTCCTCCGGTTCCTGCAGACGGGCAACGTGCGCAACTACGCACTGACGTTTCTCCTCGGCGTCGTCGCGCTGATGCTGATCGTGATGGGCGGCTTCTGATGGATCTCCTCCGGAGCCACCTGCTCTCGGCGGTCGTCTTCCTGCCGGCCGTGGGCGCCGTCCTCCTCGCCCTCTTCCCGGCCTCGGCCGCGAAAGCGGCGCGCAATCTCGCGCTCGCCATCGCGACGCTCGATTTCCTCGTCTCGATCCCGCTGTGGACGCGGTTCGTCCCGGCGGCGGGCTTCCAGTTCGGCGAGAACGTGCCCTGGATCCCCAACTTCGGGATCTCCTACGCTGTCGGGCTCGACGGGCTCTCGCTCGTCCTCGTGATGCTGACGACGCTGCTGACTCCGGTCGCGCTTCTCTTCTCGCTCTCCCACGTCTCGAAGGGCGTGCGCGGCTTCTCCATCGCGTTCCTGCTGCTCGAGACCGGGATGCTCGGCAGCCTCGTGGCGCTCGACCTCGCGCTCTTCTACGTCTTCTGGGAAGTGATGCTCGTCCCGATGTACTTCATCATCGGCATCTGGGGCGGCACGCGGCGCATCTACGCCGCGATGAAGTTTTTCCTCTTCACAATGGCGGGAAGCCTCCTCATGTTTCTCGCCATCCTGTACCTCGCCGTGCGCCACCATGCCGTCACCGGGATGTGGTCGTTCGCGCTCGAGGACCTCGCGACGCTCGATTTCGCGAGCGGCGTCCAGACGGTGCTGTTCCTGGCCTTCGCGCTGGCCTTCGCGATCAAGGTCCCGGTCTTCCCGCTCCACACGTGGCTGCCCGACGCGCACACCGAGGCGCCCACCGCCGGCTCGATCATCCTCGCCGGCGTCCTCCTGAAGCTCGGCGTGTACGGCTACCTGCGGTTCGGCCTGACGCTCTTCCCCGAGGCCGCGCTGCGGTTCGCGCCGTGGGTCGGCCTCCTCGGCGTCATCGGCGTCGTGTACGGCGCCCTGGTGGCCGTCCCCCAGAAGGACATGAAGCGGCTCGTGGCGTACTCGTCCGTATCGCACCTCGGCCTCGTCGTCGTGGGCGTCGCCGCGTTCACGACCGTCTCGCTCTCCGGCTCGATCCTCCAGATGATCAATCACGGCCTCTCCACCGGCGCGCTCTTCCTCCTCGTGGGGGTGCTCTACGAACGCCGCCACACGAGAGAAATCGAGGCGTACGGCGGCCTCGCGGGCATCGTCCCGGTCACGACGGCGCTCTTCCTCGTGGCGACGCTCTCCTCGATCGGCCTGCCGGGCCTGAACGGTTTCGTCGGCGAGTTCCTGATCCTGCTCGGGACCTGGACGTCGGCGCACCGCTGGTGGGCGGTGCTCGCCGCGACCGGAGTCATCCTCTCCGCGGTCTACATGCTGACGCTCGTTCAGCGAGTCTTCTGGAATCCCGTCGCGCACGAGGAAAACCGCAGCCTGCCCGAGATCCGCCCGAGCGAGCTCCTGGCGGCGGCCGTGCTCGTCGCCTGCATGATCTGGATCGGCGTTCGGCCGAACGACCTGCTGTCGCGCCTTTCGCCGACCGTCGAGGCGATCCGGAGCGCCGTTCTCGAGAAAACCTCCGCCGAGAACCGCGGCCGGGCGGAGGCCGCGCCGTGATCACTTTCGGCCCGGCCGAGCTCGCCGCGACCGCGCCCGAGATCACGCTCGCGACGGCGGGCGCCCTGATCGTGCTTCTCGAGGCGTTTGCTCCGCGGACGCGCCGCGCCTTCGCCACGCTTTCGCTCGCCGCCATCGCCCTGTCGCTGTACTTCGTCTCCCGCGCTCCGATCGGGGCGACGTTCGGCGGACGGTTGGAGACCTCCTCGCTCACGAGCGTCGCGAGCCTCTTCCTCGCCGCCACGGCCGCGGTCGCCGTCCTGGTCGCCAAGCGGTATCTCGAGCGCGCGGGCGAGGAACGCGGCGAGTTCTACGCCCTCCTTCTCTGGGGGCACCTCGGCGTCTCGCTCATGGTGCGCGGGATCGACCTGCTCGTCATCTTCATCGGCCTCGAGACGCTGTCGCTCTCCTTCTACGTCCTCGCGGCCATTTTCCGCGGGGTCCACGCGTCGTCGGAGGCCGGCCTCAAGTACTTCCTGACCGGTGCCTTCGGCTCGGCCTTCACCGTGTACGGGATCGCGCTCCTGTTCGGGCGGAGCGGGAGCCTGCGCATCTCGGCCCTCTCGCAGGTGGGGTTCGGAGGCGACCCGGTGATCGTCTTCGCGCTCCTGCTTCTCCTCGCCGGCTTCGGATTCAAGATGTCGCTCGCGCCGTTCCACGCCTGGGCGCCCGACGTCTACCAGGGAATGCCGACTCCGGCCGTGGCCTACCTCTCGGTCGCTCCGAAGGGCGCCTCGCTCATCGTGCTCTACCGCGCCCTCACGGCCGTCTACCAGGGCGCGCTGCCGTCGCGCCTCCAGACCGGCATCGCGGCGCTCGCGATCCTCTCGATGACGCTCGGCAACGTCGTCGCGCTTGCGCAGCGCGACATCAAGCGGCTCCTCGCCTACTCCGGCATCGCGCACATGGGCTACATCACGATCACGCTCGCGGTCTTCGGGCGGGGCGCTTTCACGGCGGCACTCGTCTATCTCTTCGCCTACCTCGTCTCGAACGCCGGGGCCTTCGCGTGTGTCTCCGTCCTCTATCGGGACGAGACGCGCCCGCATCCCGTCGGGCTTCTCGCCGGAGAGGGGCGGCGCGCGCCGTTCGCCGCCGGGGTGCTCACGCTGTGCTTCTTCTCGCTCGCCGGCATTCCGGCGACCGCCGGCTTCATCGGAAAGTTCTTCGTCTTCGGAGCCGCCATCGACCGCGGGCTCTACGGCCTCGCGGTCATCGGTATCCTGAACAGCCTCGTGTCCATCGGCTACTATCTGCGGGTCGTCTACGTCCTCTACATGCGCGAACCGGTCGAAGCCGAAGGCCCGCCGCCGCTCGGAGTATCCGACGGCCTGGCGCTCGCCCTCTGCGCGGCCGGAATTCTTCTTCTCGGCGTCTTTCCGTCGGGCCTCTGGCGACTCGCCCGGAGCGCCGCCGAGAGCCTCCCGTTCTTCGGCCCGTGAGAATTCCCCCGCCTCGAGACTGAAACACCGGCGCGCCGCGCCGCAAACCGTCGAGAAGGAGTAGCGAATGTCCGCGAAGCCCAAGCCCGCGTCCCGGCCCCGACCCGCCGCGCCGGCAGCCCCCTCGGCGGCGGAGGACCTCAACCCGTTTCATTTCGCGCGGCGCCAGTTCGAGCGCGCCGCGGACCACCTCGGCCTCGACGCCGGCACGCGCGAGGTGCTCGGCAACCCGAAGCGGCAGCTCACCGTGTCGATCCCCGTCAAGATGGACGACGGCTCGGTCCGATGCTTCCAGGGCTACCGCGTCCAGCACTCGATCGCCCGTGGGCCGTCGAAGGGCGGGATCCGCTATCACCCGGGCGTCACGCTCGACGAGGTCAAGGCCCTCGCGATGTGGATGACCTGGAAGTGCGCGGTCGTCAACATTCCGTTCGGGGGCGCGAAGGGCGGCATCACCGTGGATCCGAAAGCCATCTCGCTCGCCGAGAACGAGCGGATGACGCGGCGCTTCACCTCCGAAATCTCGATCATCCTCGGGCCCGACCGCGACATTCCGGCGCCCGACGTCTACACGAACTCCCAGACGATGGCCTGGATGATGGACACCTTCTCCATGACGAAGGGCTACTCGACGCTCGGCGTCGTCACCGGCAAGCCGCTCTCGGTGGGCGGATCGGCGGGACGGAACGAAGCCACGGCGGAAGGGTGCTTCGTCGCGATCGAGGAGGCCGCCAAGCGGATGTCCCTGCCGCTCAAGGGCGCGACGGCCGCCGTGCAGGGCTTCGGCAACGCGGGCTCCTTCGCGGCGAAGTTTCTCGACGAGGCCGGCGCGCGCGTCGTCGCCGTCTCCGACACGAAGGGCGCCATCTACGACAAGAAGGGCCTCTCCATCCAGAACCTGTTCGCGACCAAGGAAAAGAAGGGCACGGTCACGGCGGTCAAGGGGGAACGCATCTCGAACGAAGACCTGCTCGAGCTGCCGGTGGACATCCTGGTCCCCGCGGCGCTCGAAGGCGTCATCACGCGCCGCAATGCCCCGCGCATCCAGGCGAAGATCATCGCCGAGGCCGCCAACGGGCCGACGACGCCCGACGCCGACGACGTCCTCCACAAGAAGGGAATCGTCGTCATCCCCGACATCCTGGCCAACGCGGGCGGCGTGACCGTGTCGTACTTCGAGTGGGTGCAGGACCTGTACTCGTTCTTCTGGGACCCCGACATGGTGCGCACGCAGCTCCAGCGGACCATCCGGCGCTCCTACGCGGACGTCGAGTCCACCGCGCGTGAGCACGACACGGACCTGCGGACGGGCGCGCTCATCCTCGCCGTGCATCGGGTCGAGGAGGCGACGCGAATCCGGGGGATTTTCCCGTAGCGGAGGGTTCCCCCTCTCCCCGTGAGGGGAGAGGATCGGGATGAGGGGCCCCGGGCCCCGCCGCGAGGTGCCCTTGAAGGCCTCGATCCTCGCCGCCAT
>Ga0335077_10008932_pt1 | contig 12430 bp, 13 predicted proteins | sample Lox_Sample_31_FD_207151 | JGI IMG/M metagenome (GOLD analysis project Ga0335077, IMG submission 207151) | Soil microbial communities from Loxahatchee National Wildlife Refuge, Florida, United States - Lox_Sample_3.1 | ecosystem: Environmental > Terrestrial > Soil > Wetlands | place: USA...
CCCCATGACCGCAACCCGGGCAGTAGTGCATGAGTGTGTTTGTCAGCGTCGCCGGCTTCTGCCAGATGCATTCCAACCCTTCCGTAATCACCGCAGCTTCAGACATGGCTTTCCTCAACCTGTTTTCGTGAATTCACCATTGAAACAATCTTTTCTACCACCTCTTCGGGGGAAGGAATGATTCCTCCCATCCTGCCGTAAAACTCAACCGGAGCATTTCCTTCCACGGCGAGGCGGACATCTTCGATCATCTGCCCCGAATTCATTTCGACAACTAGTACCTGATCAAGCTGTTTGCTCAGTTGATGCAGAATCGCCGAGGGGTACGGAAAGAGCGTCATCGGCCTCAGCAGGCCGGCGGCAATCCCCCGATGGCGTGCGAGTTCCACTGCACGATGGCTGATGCGCGCCGCAAGACCGTAGGCAACCAGAAGAACTTCCGCATCCTCGACCTGCACCATCTGGTAGCGTACTTCGTCCTCGCGGATCTTCCTGTATTTTGCCTGGAGGCGCAGGTTGATCTGTTCCATCCTCTCCGATTGAATATGAAGAGAGGTAATGATGTTTCGTTCACGCGTCGACGGCTTGCCGACTGTGGCCCAGTCTTTCGCAATCCCACTGCTCGCAGGATCATACTCCCGGAATGTGACCTTTTCCATCATCTGTCCAAGCGCACCATCAGCAAGGATCATCACCGGATTGCGGTATTTATCGGCAAGTTCGAACCCGTCATACACAAAATCCGCCATCTCCTGGACGCTCGAAGGCGCCAACACGATCAGATGGTAATCTCCGTGGCCCCCGCCTTTCGTGGCCTGAAAATAATCGCCTTGTGACGGCTGAATGGTGCCCAGCCCCGGACCCCCGCGGTTGACATTCACCACGAGGCAGGGAAGCTCTGCGCTGGCAATGTATGAGAGACCCTCCTGCATCAGACTGATGCCCGGACTTGACGAGGAGGTCATCACCCGCTTTCCGGCGCCCGCCGCACCATACACCATATTAATTGCAGCGAGCTCGCTCTCCACCTGGAGTACGACCATTCCCCGTTTTCTTCCTTCTTCGGCAAGGTATTCCAGCACTTCAGACTGCGGGGTGATAGGATACCCGAAGTACCCGGCGCATCCGGCGCGAATCGCCGCCTCTGCCAGCGCCTCATTCCCCTTCATCAATTGAACTTCGCTCATATATCGATTCTCCCTTCCGGCACTTCGTCGAGCACAACTTTGATGTTGCTCTTCACGTTGCTGATCGTCGCCACCGGTTCACGTGCAGCAGACGATTTCGCGGATGACTTTTTCGAAGCCCGGTACACCGTGATGACCGCATCCGGGCAGACAAGCGCGCAGTTCACACAACCCGTGCAATTGTCCTTCACGAGAACGGCATAATGATATCCGAGCGTATTGATCTCCTTTGAGAGGGCAAGACTCTCCTGCGGACAGGCATCGATGCACAGTTCGCATCCTTTGCACGTCTCAATCCTGAATTCTACTGTTCCACGCGGCATAGACTGTTCCTCGAGTGATGAGCGTTTTGTCTTCGTTATACCTGCACTTCATCGAGTGCGATTTCTTCTTCAATCCAACGGGAAATCTCATACACACTCGGTATTCGACCGGATGATTTTTGTTTCTCGTTGACAAAGATGGTCGGTGTCTGCTTGCTTCCCCATTCGACGATATCGTGGATCTCGCCGATCCATTCCACGGATACGGGCTGGGGAAATTCCGAGACCGAGGCCTGGACATTGTCCAGCGTCCTTGAGATCTTCGTACACGACAATCCTATGACCTTGATATTCATTGATCATCCCTGCTGATATGGCCCCATCAATGAGATGAGGCGACCTTCAGTTCTTCCAGTTTGACTTTTTCACACGGCTGCTGACCGCGCTGCTGTGCTTCGTGCACTGCCATTGCAGTCATGTGAACGATATCGTTTACATCGTTTCCGGGCACAAGGAGATAGACCGGCTTCCGGATTCCCAGAAGAATGGGACCGATTGCCGTGGCTCCGCCCAGTTTGGCGAGCAGTTTATACGCGATATTTGCCGATGTGAGATCCGGGAAAATGAGGACATTTGCTTTTTCTTTCAGTGAGCTGAACGGATAGAGCTCGCTCAACATTTCCGGGGACACGGCAACATCCGCCTGCATCTCGCCATCGACGACGAGTTCCGGCGCGGTTTTCCTGAGCAGTGCCATTGCCTGCTGGACCTTCGCCACCAGAGGATGATGGGAACTGCCAAAATTGCTGAACGAAAGCATGGCAATGCGGGGCTCGACATCGAACTGCCGGACGCGCTCTGCAGTCAGGATCGCAATCTCCGCCAGCTCTTCCGCTGTCGGTTCAATATTTACCGTCGCATCCGCAATAAAGATCGTCTGGTTCTTGAAGACCATCATGTAGAGACCGGCGATCTTTTGAACTCCCTGCCGCTTACCGATGATCTGGAGCGCAGGACGCACGGTGTCGGGATAATGCTGGGTGAGGCCGGATATCAGCCCGTCCGCATCACCCTGATCCACCATCAGCATGCCGAAGATGTTGTGTGTCTTGACCAGCCGGCTTGCATCCCCGCGGGTCACGCCGTTCCGCTGCCGTTTCGAGTAATACTTCGTGATATACACATCAAGATTCGGGGATTTCGAAGGATTGATCACTTCCACTCCGTCGAGATCGACACCGAGCTCGGCGATACGCCGTCGGATGGCCGTCCGGCTGCCGAGCAGGATCGGCTTCGCAATCTTCTCGTCCACGATGATCTGCGCCGCGCGAAGGATCTTTTCCTCTTCGCCTTCAGGAAATACAATCCGTTTCGGGGCAGTCTGCGCCTTGTGGATGAAGAACCGCATCACTTCTCTGGATTTTCCGAGGCGTGCCTCGAGAGAATCCCGGTAAGCCTCAAAATTCGAGACCGGACGTTTTGCGACACCCGTTTCCATGGCGGCTTTTGCAACCGCGGCGGCTTCCCAGAGAAGAACGCGCGGGTCGAACGGTTTCGGAATGATATATTCTCTTCCAAATTCTATCCGCTTTCCGCCGTAGGCCCGGAGAACCGAATCGGGGACATCCTCCTTGGTCAGCTTTGCGAGCGCGTTTGCTGCAGCAACCTTCATCTCATCATTTATTGCCGTTGCACGCACATCGAGCGCTCCGCGGAAAATGAACGGGAATCCGAGAACATTGTTCACCTGGTTCGGATAATCGGATCTGCCCGTTGCCATAATGATATCGCTCCGTGCTGCCGTTGCCTCTTCGTACGTGATTTCAGGATCAGGGTTCGCCATGGCGAAGACGATCGGATTATCTGCCATTGACCGGATCATCTCCCGCGAGACAATATCCTTTGTCGACACACCGCAGAAAACATCGGCACCTTTCATGGCGTCGGCAAGAGTGCGGCAGTTCGTCTCGATTGCAAAGTAGTCCTTGTAGGGGTTCATTCCTTCCTTGCGGCCCTTATGAACCACTCCTTTGGTATCAACCAGCATCATATTGGATCTCTTCACACCGAGGCGTTCATAGAATTTTGCACACGCTATACCCGCAGCACCCGCCCCGCTGAATACGACGCGCACGTCGGAAATCTTCTTTCCGACGACTTCAAGGGCATTCAGGAGAGCAGCACCGCTGATAATGGCGGTTCCGTGCTGATCGTCGTGAAACACCGGAATCCCCATTTCCTTCTTCAACGTTTCTTCGATATAGAAGCACTCGGGTGCTTTGATATCCTCGAGGTTGATTCCGCCGAAGGTCGGCTCGAGCATTTTGACCGCGCGGATGATGTCGTCAGGGTCATGGGAATTCAGTTCAATATCAAACACATCGATATCTGCGAAGCGTTTGAAGAGGACGCCTTTTCCTTCCATGACGGGCTTTCCCGCAAGGGCTCCGATATCGCCCAGCCCAAGCACCGCCGTGCCGTTGCTCACCACCGCAACCAGGTTTCCCTTCGCGGTGTACAAGTATGCATCATCGGGATTCTTTTCGATTTCCTTGCACGGTTCGGCGACACCGGGGGTATACGCAAGTGAAAGATCCCGCTGGGTCGCACATGCCTTTGAGGAGACAACTTCAATTTTTCCGCGTCTTCCTTGTGCGTGATAGTCTAGTGCTTCCTGTTTTCGAATCATCTGTTCAATCCTCCATGTGTAGGTACCGCTGGAATAGGTCTGACGGTCTCATTTTTTCTTTCGCACCACACGTTTTCTCTTCCGGATCTCGGGAGAATATCCCGAGAGATGGAGCTTACACCGGATATCGACCGGCGGTGCCAGAGTCGGTTCCGTCAGATGGACACTTTTCATTTTTCTCCAGGCGGGGAGAATTTCGTCGCCCATGAGTTTTGCAGCGTAATTTTCCAGATCGATGTCGTCGAGATCATCTTCATCCACACAAACATAGAGATCGGCAAGACCCGTGGAACCGTTAATGGAGCGTGGTATGAGCGCATAACTGACAAACGCGTGATCCTTCCACACATACATTCTGGATTTTTTATCAAATGTGTTCGGAAGCTCGTTCAGGGAGCACAGCTCCTCATCCGACTCAAAGGTTGCGATCATCCGTTCACAGAGATGGCAATACTCATCCTGTTCAATCTGTTCGTTGCTTTCCCTTCTCTGCGTGTGGTTCATTGTTGCTCCTTTCCTTCAGCCCGGCAGATCACTCATGCCGTGGTCTGGAGATGCTGGCCGCACACGGCGACAAACTTGTCTTTCACCGCATGGCGTTCCAATTCTTCCCGGAATGACGGATGGGCGATATCGATAAGAGCGCGGGCGCGCTCCCGAACAGTTTTTCCGTAGAGATCCGCCACACCATATTCCGTCACAACGTAATGGACATCACCCCGCGATGTGGTCACTCCCGCACCTTCACTCAGGTGGGGAACAATGCGTGTCAGCTGACCGTTGCGGGCCGTCGATTGCAGCGCAATGATCGGTTTTCCCCCCTTGCTCCGGGACGCACCCCGGATGAAATCGAGCTGCCCCCCGAATCCGCTGTAGAAATAGTGACCGATCGAATCGGCACAGACCTGACCCGTAAGGTCCACTTCTATCGCCGAATTGATCGCCACCATCTTATCGTTCTTGGCAATGATATACGGATCGTTGACGTAATGCGAGGGATGGAATTCAATGATCGGATTGTTGTTGATGAAATCGAACATCGGTTTTTCCGCGAGAACGAACGACGCAATCATCTTCCCCGGGTGAAGCGTCTTCTTCTCATTCGTAATGACACCGGTCTCGACAAGCTTGACGACGCCATCGGCAAACATCTCCGTGTGGATGCCCAGATCTTTCTTGTTGGAAAGGAACGTCAGGACAGCATCGGGAATCGAACCGATACCGAGTTGAAGAGTTGATCCGTCTTCGATCAGGTCGGCGATGTTCTTTCCGATCATCCGGTACGTTTCCGCTTCCTCGGGATCGATATCTTTGTCAACCTGCGGAAGTTCCTTCAACGGTACCTCCGCCTCGACGCAGCAGGTAAGTTTGTCGACGTGTATAAAGCAATCGCCGAGTGTCCGTGGCATGCGCGGATTCACCTGGGCAATAATGACTTTGGCAACTTCCGTCGCCGGCTTCGTGCATTCCACACCGACTCCGAAACTGCAGTAGCCGTGCTCATCGGGCGGCGTAACATGAACTAAGGCAACATCGATGGGGAGAATGCCACGGTAAAAGAGGCCGGGAACTTCTGAGAGAAATATCGGTGTGAAATCTGCACGCCCGTCATTGACCGCTTCACGGACGTTCCTGCCGATGAAGAGTGCATTATGCCGGAAGTGCCCCTCCATGTTGGGAGCCGAATACGGCGATTTGCCGACGGTGAGCAGGTGAATGACCTCAACGTTTTCGAGATCCTGGGCCCTGGCACACATCGCATTGACAAGTACTTCGGGAACTGCACAACCGGGGTGAACATACACGCGCTGGCCGGATCGTATAAGTCTCACGGCCTCCGCGGGAGTCTTGAGTTTTGATCGGTATCTTTCAAGCCAATTCATAGAACACAGTGATTCGTCCGTAGCCAGGTAACTGCTGGAACAAGTAGCTCTTGTCCGTCTGATTTGCCCTCAACTTGTATGCCAGCGGGAATCCCCTGAAATGGTTACAATTTGAAGGGTGCCGGAATTCTCTCCATCGGAGGTTTCACTTGTGATAATTGCGGAGTACTACTTGTCTCAGACCTGAAATGAACTGATTTCAACGTAATCTCAGAAGCGGCACCCACCTCTAACAAATTCATCAGGAATAATTCGGTAATCCCCCTGTTGGTCATATTTTGGAGATTGCATGAATCATAAATGAAGATATCACAAGTTCATCGTGTACTTGCATACCGGTGATCCGTGAATCATGAGTGAAGTTCATCGTTTGATGGATTCTGGCACACTTTTCGTCTTCCATCGAGGTGAATTCGAAGTTTGGAGGTCTGAAGAAGTTCGGTCTTCGGTGACAGAAATTCAATTATTTTGGAGTTTGACATGGCAACCAAGGAAGCCGTCATTAAACAGGTCCAGGGAACAACGCTCGTTGCGCATTCGGAATCACGACACTGGGTTGTCATGGACGGATCAGAGACGTATGGCGGAAGCAGCGCCGGCTCAAGTCCGAAGGAACTCCTGATGTTTGCCCTCGGAGGATGCACGGCAAACGATGTCATCCCGATCCTGAGGAAAAAACGGATACCCGTTGAGAAGCTCGAGATCCGCGTCATCGGGAATGTCCGCGATGAGCATCCCCGGATTTTTACCGACCTCCACATCGAGTACATCTTCTACGGAGACGATCTCGATACGAGTGCCATTGAAAGCGCGATCGATCTCTCCGTTTCAAAATATTGCGCCGTCTCGGCTATGCTCTCGGGGGTCGTCAAACTCACGCACTCCTACCTCATCCTCCCGACCGCTCAATCGGCAGTCCCGGAAAAACAGCTCGCCTGAATTCATATTCTGAGATCAGACCGGTAAGCCGGCTGGCTCATACGTCTTGCGGACGGAGGATTTGATACTCTCCTGACGATTCATTACTATGTGCGTGCAACGGTGGACCGCCCGCTGTGTGCCAGCGGCATCCGCCCACTACGCGCGCAGAACGAATTTCGAACGACAGATGAAAGGATCCCTCGAATGAATGACGCGCTGCTCATCGACCGGCTCCAGTTCGCGTTTACGGTAACCTACCATTATCTCTTCCCCCAGCTGACCATGGGATTGGCGCTTCTCATCGTGCTTCTGAAATGGATCGGGTTGAAGAAGAACGATGAACGCTACCATCGTGCGGCCAAATTCTGGGCCGGAATTTTTGCAGTCAATTTTGCCCTCGGGGTCATTACGGGCATCCCGATGGAATTCCAGTTCGGAACCAACTGGGCACGCTTCTCGCGGTTTGCCGGAGGAGTCATCGGCCAGACACTTGCCATGGAAGGGGTCTTTTCATTTTTCCTGGAATCGACATTCCTCGGGCTTTTTCTCTTCGGGGAGAAGCGGCTTGGCCGGAAAGCACATTTTGCCACCGCAGTGCTCGTCTTCCTGGGCTCCTGGCTTTCCGGCTACCTCATCGTGGCAACGGATGCGTGGATGCAGTCGCCTGTCGGATATCTGATCGGATCCGACGGGATCGTGCAGCTCAGGGATTTCGGTGCGCTGCTCCTCAATCCCTGGGCACTCTGGCAGTACGCACACACAATGCTCGGGGCAGTCATCACGGCATGCTTCGTGGTGGGAGCCGTCGGGGCATACTATCTCCTCGCAGACCGCTCACACCAATATGGTGAGTTATTCATTCGTGTCGGGGTCACCGTTGGATTGATTGCATCGATCCTCGTTCTTTTTCCTACCGGCGACCAGCAGGGAAAGAACCTTGCACACCAGCAACCCGTCACGCTTGCAGCAATGGAAGGTGCCTTCACAACTCAGCAGGGGGCCCCGCTGACGATCGTCGGTCAGCCCGATATGGATAAAATGAAAATGGACAACCCCGCGCATATTCCCAATATGCTCAGCTTTCTGACGTACTACCGCTGGGAAGCGGAAGTGAAGGGTCTCGACGCATTTCCGCGCGAACAATGGCCCGACAACATTCCTCTCCTCTATTACTCCTACCATATCATGGTCGGGCTGGGCACGATCTTTATCGCGATTCTCCTCGTTTCGGTATTCCTCCTGCGGAAGAGCCGGCTCTTCCACTCGCGATGGATGCTCTGGATCCTCCTCCTCAGCTTCCCCTTTCCCTACATCGCGAACAGTGCAGGATGGCTGACGGCCGAACTGGGAAGACAACCGTGGATTGTCTATGGGATCTTCCGCACTGTCCAAGGCACTTCCACAACCGTATCCGCCGGGAACGGGTTATTCACACTTCTCGGTTTTCTGGGAATGTATTTTGTTTTAGGGGTTCTCTTTATTTTCATGATCATCAGGAAAATCAATAAAGGTCCCGAGGAGCCGATCGACCTCCAATCATCTCATACCTCCGGATAACAGAGGAGCGAAGGAATATCATGGAAACACTCTGGTTCTGTCTTGTCGCATTCATGCTTGCTGCGTACGTCATTCTCGACGGATTCGATCTCGGCGTGGGAATCGTCCACCTTCTCGTGGGAAGGAATGCTGAGGAGCGGAAACAAGTCCTCGCTGCCATTGCTCCGTACTGGGACGGAAATGAAGTTTGGCTGCTCGCGGCAGGCGGGACGCTCTATTTTGCATTCCCGCTCCTCTATGCTTCGAGTTTCAGCGGGTTTTACCTTCCGCTGATGATCGTTCTCTGGCTCCTCATGCTTCGCGGAGGCGGCATAGAGTTCCGCCATCAAATCCACCACCCTCTCTGGATCTCATTCTGGGATACGCTCTTTTCCGTATCCAGCATACTGCTCGCAATCTTCTTCGGTGCTGCGCTGGGAAATGTCGTGCGAGGCGTGCCGCTGAACGAGGAGGGATATTTTTTCGAACCGCTCTGGACAACATTTACGGTTGTCCCGGATGCGGGCATTCTTGACTGGTTTACGATCCTGATGGGAGTGATCGCCGGCTGTACGCTCACTTCGCACGGCGCTCTCTATCTTGCTATGAAAACCACGGGAACAATACAGGAGCGATCCCGCTCGATTGCCTCCGCCGCATGGTGGAGTGTTGCAGGCACATCGGCACTCGGTCTGATTGCTACATCCGCCATCCGGCCGCAAATCTGGGGAAATTTTTCCACGTACGGCTGGGGGTATATATTCCCTGCTCTCGCACTCTGCGGGCTCTGTGGAATCTGGGTGTTCGGCAGGAAGCGAAGGGATGCAGCGGCATTCATTTCATCGTCGGTGTTTATTGGTGCGATGTTATCCACAACTGCATTTGGATTGTATCCGAATCTCCTTCCTTCATCCATTGATTCGTCACCTGCCATAACCGTCTCCCGGGCCGCTGCGGGAACCTACGGCCTGAATATCGGGCTTGTCTGGTGGATTATCGGGATCGTTCTTGCCCTGGGGTACTTTTCATTTGTTTATCGGACATTCCGGGGAAAAAGCACGCCGGAAACCCCGGTTTCCGAAGGGTACTGACCAGAGAGCTTTTTCCGAACTGAAAACATCCCCTCCCTGTTTCTTCAGGAATGAGAAGGCCCCCGCAAATTCTCCACGGAATCCTCCGGTTTTGAGTCTTCTCAGCCCTCAAGAGGTCTGGAATACTTTTTGTCCTTTCCCCCGAAGAACTGGATTGTACTCAGGCATCAGGAAAGGTCATTGCATGAAACTCCGTCTCTTCGTTAATGTCACGAAATTCCATTTTCTGCTCTTCATACCGATTGGAATTCTCCTCCTCATTTTTGCTTTTTCATACAACTGAATGAGCGCCGAAGTATTTCCTTAGTAACGTGCTGAACGTTGGATAAGGCGGGATTCGATCGAGATATGAGGAGAATAACTGAGAGTATTTGTGAGAGTTGAAGACTGAGTCTGAGACAAGCAAGACAGTATCGCTGAGCGGATCTTTTTGAACGAAATTGAAGTGCAATTCAAAACACCAGGAAAGTCATCTCGAGGAGTATCATGAACGCCGTAACAGGAAAGATCGTTGATATTTTTGTGAAGGAAGGATCGACCACCGCTAAAGTCCAGGTTGAGGATTCCTTTACCGAAGTACCTCTTCTCTTGTTGATGAATGCACGGATCGGGGATCAGATTTTGATTGATGCCGGCATTGCGATTTCGCGACTGAATCTTCATGCTGCCCGGCAGAAATCCGCACGAAGGCACGTTCCGGTAGGATAAAGAGTAAGCCCGCTTTCCGGTTCCGTCACACATCATTCGTACGCTGGTTGAAACACCAGCGTGACCGAGTTGCGCGCGGAAGAGACCCCGGTGGGGTAAATTTCCGCACTGCATTTTTTCCTCCCTCCAGACGTGCAGACCAGCTCTCGCCAACTTCTCCCTTCCAAATTCGCGTTGAAAAATACAACATGTACTGTTGTGTAATTCAGCGTTCTTCCAACCCCTCATTGCGAAAAGACTTACATAAGTCAGCACAAAATTCCGTCTGGAATTGATGAAATAATCAACACGCTCAAATTGGACATCGATGAGTGTTACAACAGCATGCTCATAACTCCTTACCTTTTAAACAATTAGCGGTTCCGATTTTTGGATCTTGTCTTGGCGAGACTGGCATGAAATTTCTAAGCGATCGGGGTGCCATCACGGACGAAGTCGCTTCTAAGCACTTCGCACAATGGAAACAATAGAAGGAGTAACAGCCATGACAGTCATCTTCGTAATAGCAACAATCCTGATTTTCCTCGGTATTGATTGGTTCACCCAGCGGTCCCGTGCGACGCATGCAGTTGCTGCCGCGCTGGCACATAAACCGATGCCGGTACGTGCGAGAACGCCCGAGGGAATTTTCTTTACTCCGAGTCACACCTGGTTGAATCTCTTCCCTTCCGGAAAGGTCCGGCTCGGTATGGACGACTTTATTACCCGGATGCTCGATAATCCGGAAATCGTATTTCTCAAACAACCCGGGGACACCGTTCACAAGGGAGACCCGCTTCTGCAATGCAAGGAAGACGGGCACACACTGACGGTTCGTTCACCGATTGACGGGGACATCCTCGATACAAATCACGAACTTACTGCCCATCCCGAATATATGAAGAACATGCTCTTCAGTCAGGGTTGGGCATACACGTTGAAGCCCCAGCGGTTTACCGATTTGAAGCAACTCCTCCTCGGTACCGAAACGCATGTTTGGATGCAGCGCGAATTTGGCCGGCTGCGCGATTTCTTTGCCGCAGCAGCGCAAGGGAGCGGCCTGGCACCTGCATTCCTGCAGGACGGAGGTCCTCCTGTCGCCAACGCGATGAAATCCATGACGGATGAAGTGTGGAAGCAGTTTGAATCAGATTTCCTCACTCCGTGAATGTGCGAAAGGACACGACGATGAATACCTCGAAAGCTATGTTAATTGACCTGACCGTTTGTATCGGCTGCAATTCGTGTCAGGAAGCCTGCAAAAAAGAAAACGGGCTTGCCGAGGGTGAGGAGAAGACACTTTCCGCTACAGCATATACGGCGCTTGAGGAGTATGACGGGACGTATGTGAGACGAATGTGTCAGCATTGTGTAACTCCGACCTGTGCGTCGGTCTGCCCGGTTGGTGCGTTCACCAAGACTCCGGAAGGACCCGTACTCTACGATGAATCGAAGTGCATCGGCTGCCGATACTGTATGCAGGCATGCCCGTTCCAGGTACCGCGGTACGAATGGGGGAGCATCAATCCCCGTATTCAGAAGTGCAAATTCTGCGCCTCGAGAATCAAGCAGGGCTTACAGCCCGCCTGCGCTGAGGCGTGCCCCACCGGCGCGACCAAGTTCGGCGATCGGGATGAGCTTATACGCGAAGCGTACGGCCGCATCAAAGCAGCACCGGAAAAGTACGTCGACCATGTGTACGGCGTCGAAGAGGTCGGCGGAACATCCATCTTGTACGTCACCGGGGTACCCTTTGAGCGCCTCGGATTCAAGACGGAAGTCCAGCGGAGTGCAATGCCGGCCCTGACGTGGAACGCCCTTTCCAAGATCCCCGGGGTGGTAAGCGTCGGCGGAATGCTGCTCTTTGGAATCTGGTGGATCACCAACCGCCGCACGGAAGTCCAGCGGATCGAAAAACAACAGGCGGCACTGAAGAACCATTCCAACGGTGAGGAGCGAATATGAAAACACGAATGCAGTCAATCATGAAGCGGATCGTGTCGGGACTGAAGGTTTGGAAGGTTATCGCGACGCTGATCCTCGCTGCCGGCGCGGTGGCGACAATTGAACGATTCACCCGGGGACTCGGAGAATCGACTCATCTCACCGATCAATTCCCATGGGGGCTCTGGATCGGGTTCGACATCCTGTGCGGCGTGGGATTAGCCGCAGG
>Ga0335077_10008933_pt1 | contig 12429 bp, 7 predicted proteins | sample Lox_Sample_31_FD_207151 | JGI IMG/M metagenome (GOLD analysis project Ga0335077, IMG submission 207151) | Soil microbial communities from Loxahatchee National Wildlife Refuge, Florida, United States - Lox_Sample_3.1 | ecosystem: Environmental > Terrestrial > Soil > Wetlands | place: USA: Florida...
TCGCGAGGCGATATCAGCAGTGAAAGTGTAGCCTCCGTCGAATGGATTTAGCGGACCATCATCCATTCCCCACTTTATAGTGGGGAATTCTCCCTTTTTCCTTGTATTCCGGCTACGCTTCGTGTATCCTGACCCAACAGGTTTGTTGGGTTTTCAGCGTTACATTTCTGGGGAAAGGGAGTTATGCTGCACACTCAAGCTGCGTTTACCGCTCGCACGCTCACGCGAATTGTCTTCCTGACCATTCTGACTCTGGCGCTTTCACTGGGCATCCTGAACGGCCAGGCGCTGAATGGAACATTGACGGTGACCGTCGTCGACGCCACCGAGGCTGTCATTCCGGCCGCGGACGTCACGATCACGAATATTGCGACAGGCCGCGTGTTCAGAGGTTCCACGGACGCCGCGGGCCTGTTCACCTTCACCAACATCGACAACGGCGACTACAAAGTAGTTGTCAGCCACTCCGGATTCACCAACACGCAAGTGGATCGCGTAACGGTGTTCACGTCCCAGACAACGCCGATCCGCGTGAGGCTGGAAATCGCCAGGACCGGCACGGAAGTGACGGTGGAGGCATCGGCGGTGACGGTGCAGACCGAGTCGGTGGAGCTGAAGAACGCGGTCGATCGCCAGACGCTCGACGAAATGCCTTTGCCGACGCGCAATCCGCTCGATCTGGTGAAATCGTTTGCAGGAGTGATGACGCCGAACACGACGTCGGTGACGGGCGGCGACGCGTTCGTGCACGGGCTGCGCGGCAACACCACGAACCTGACGCAGGACGGCATCAACGTCCAGGACAACACGGTGAAGACCAGCGCGTTTTTCGCCATCAGCGCCCCGGTGGTGGACACGATTGAAGAATTCAACGTGACGGTGGGCGGCGGCGGCGTGGACGCCGGATTCGGATCGGCGCAGGTTTCGATGGTGACGCGGCGCGGAACCAACGATCTTCACGGATCGGCGTACTGGTTCCAGCGGACCAGCTTTCTGAACGCGAATACGTGGTTCAACAACGCAGCGCGCCAGCCCACTCCGTTCCAGCTTCAGAATCACATCGGCGCGACCATCGGCGGCCCGTGGTACATTCCGAAGATCTATCACGGCAAGAACAAGACGTTCTTCTTCTTCGCCTACGAAGCGTATCGCGAGCCGCGCGCTTCGGCGACCACTCGAACGGTCATGACTCCCAGCGCCGAGCAGGGAATGTTCACCTACACGCCCACCACCGGCGGCGGGCCGATGACGGTAAATCTTCTCAATCTCGGCGCCATCGGGAATACGGGCATCAAGCCGGTGGTGAATGCGACCACGATGGGAGTGTATACGAAGCTCGTTCCGCAATCGGGTTTCGTGAACACGGGCTGCTCGGGCGGCGATGTCAACAACTTTTCCTGTCTCCAGTTCAACGAATCCGGCGTGAACAACCAGGACCGCTACACCGTCCGCATCGATCACCAGATCACGTCCAAGCACGCCTTCGAATTCGTGTGGGATCGGGTGAACTACAACACGTCTCCTGACTTTTTGAACGGCAATCAGCCGCCGTTCCTCGACTCTCCCTGGAGCGGCGGACAGATTTCCTCTCGCGAGATGTTCGTGTGGGCGCTGACGTCGGTGCTAACCCCCAACCAGACGAACGAGGTGCGCGTGGGTTATCAGCACGCGCCGGTCGGGTTCGATTACGGCAACACGTATAGCGAAACCGGGGGTGTGCAGGTCGCCTATGCCGGCGTCACCAGCCCCATCATGGCCGGCGGCTTCACCTTCCCGCAAGGCCGCAACACGCCGGTGCGGCAGTTCATTGACAACTATGCGTGGGTGAAGGGCAACCATCAGTTGCGCTTCGGCGGCGAACTGCACCAGGTGCTGGCGACGGCGTTCTTTGGAACGTTTTACCCGGACCTGACGATCGGCACCAATGCCGCTAACCCGGACGGGCTGAGCACGGCGAACCTGCCGGGAATCAGCGCGGCGGAGCTCACTATCGCCAACGACGTTTTCGAAAACATTACCGGCTTGATGGGCAACATCCGCGCGCAGTTCAATCACACCTCACCGACCTCCGGTTACGTTCTCGACGTGCCGGAGCAGTATACGCCGTTCATGCAGAATCTCGCGTTTTACGGCCAGGACAACTGGAAAATCGCCAAGAACCTGAACTTGTTTTACGGCGTGCGCTGGGAATACCAGGGGCCGTACAACGCGCGCAACGGGCTGGTGCTGTTGCCGCAAAATAACATCAGCACGCTCATGGGTCCCACGCCGACGGGCAACTCGCCGGTCGGCAATCTGTTGCAGCCCGGTCTGCTCGGCGGCGACATGAATCCGCAACTTACTCTTCAGGGTGCAGCCAACGGCCAGCCAGTGACCAATCGCCAACTGGACAACTTCGGACCGTTCATCGGGCTGGCGTATTCGCCGGGAAGCGATGGTAAGACGGTGCTGCGCGGGTCCTTCTCGCAGCACTACGACCTGGAGGGCCTGTCGCTTTGGGAGGCGGCGAGCACGGGAAACACCGGCCTGTTCACCAACGCGACCAACAGCACGCCAACGGGCGTCTTTTCAAGCGCGATCAGCTCTCAGTACCCCACGCCGATCGGCGGAACCTTCCCGGTCTCGCAGATTTCGAACTGGTTGAACTTCGGCGGCGCGACGCCGGAGATCGCTTTCGATAAGAACATGAAGACGCCGTATGTTCTCGAATGGAGCTTCGGCATCCAGCGCGACCTCGGCAAGCACTTCATTTTGGAAGCCCGTTATGTGGGCAACCACGCTGTCGACCAATTGCGCGAGTGGAACCTGAACCAACTCGATATCAACAATAACGGCGTTCTATCGACCTTCACGGCCGCGCAAAATAACCTGGCGATCAATGCTGCCAACGGCAAGACCGGCACCTTCGCCTACAACGGTCTTCCCGGGCAGACTCCGACGCCACTGCTCGACGAACTGTTCGCCGGTGTGGCCAGCACCGCCGGCTACGGCAGCCCGACGTTCGTCACCAACCTTCAGCAGAACAACATCTACACGATGTTCAACACCATCCGCACCTCGCCCACCTATCGCACCAATGTGATGGGCGCCAACGGCTTGGGCGCGGCCAACGGTCTTCCGCTGAATTTCTTCGTGGCCGATCCCTGGGCCACTAACGCCCTTTACGCAAACAACGCTGCCTGGTCCGAATTCAACGGCCTGGAACTGGAGATCCGCCGGCGCTGGTCCAACTTGACCCTGCAAGGCAATTACACGTTCAGCAAAGTGCTCGCGGACACCTTTTTCGCCGAGTCGCAATCGGAAATGCAGAACTATCAGAACCTGAACAACACGGGTCTTGACAAGTTCATCAACGGCATCAACGTGACGCACTCGTTCGGCGTGAATTTCTCTTATCAGCTTCCGTTCGGAAGGGGGCAGCACTTCCTTTCGGGCGCCAACCGGCTGCTCGACAGCGTTGTCGGCGGCTGGAGCCTGAACGGATTCACGCATCTTTCAAGCGGCGCGCCGTTCTCGCTCACCTCCAACCGCTTCACCACCGGCTGGGGCAACTCCAATACGCCTATGCTGATGAACATGAGCGTCTCGCAGCTTCGCAACAACATGGGCGTTTTCGAGACCAACAGCGGCGTTTATTACCTGAATCCAGCCTCCGGCCTGGTTAACGTCAAGGGCGCCAGCAGTACTGCCAATTTCTGCACCACCAACTCGGCGGGGCAGGTGACGCAGACTACGCCGTGCTTTGCCGAGCCGGCCCCGGGGCAGTTGGGCAACCTCGCGTATAACGAGTTCAACCTGCCGTGGTTCTTCGACCAGGATCTTTCAGCGGTCAAGGAGATCCAGCTCTTCGAGCGGTTGCGCATGGAGCTGCGTCTTGAAGCATTCGACGTGTTCAACAACGTGAACTTCTCGATCGGCTCGCTGGCCAATCTGGCCGCAAGCTCCAGTTCCCAGAACTCGCTCGATTCGACCACCTTCGGGCAGTTGACCACGACGTTCGACACGGCCCGCGGCGGTGGTGTCACGGCGCGGATCGTGCAGTGGGGCATGCGCTTCGTTTTCTAGTAGCGCGTCACCGAGAAATCGAGTACGCGCGGCATAAATAAATGCCGCGCGGTCAAGCTCGGGCTGTAGTGAGAACTTGTATCAACGCGGCCGGTAGACGATGCAGTAGGCGATCCCGATCAGCGCCAGCAGTGCGCCCCACCACACCGGCGCGTGCAGCCGGGCGAGCACCACGGCGCCCGGATTTGACCATTCGATCAGGCCGCTCGATAAAATGAGCACGCCGTAGATCGCCAGAAGCAGGCCCACGAAAAACCAGACCGGGATGATTTTCATGCGGATCACCAGAAAATCCATTGCAGAACGGCCAGGATCGCGAGCACGATCGCGGCCCAGAACGCCGGCCGCCGGAACCATTGGATGCCGCCTTCACGAGGGACGTTAGTGAGCCCGTAAACCAGGCCGGCGAGTTCGCCATCGGGCTTGGGACGCGTGGCGAGACTGACCGCGACGGTCACCAGAACGCCGATCAGGCACGACCACAGCGCGCGATACATATCCTCGGCGAGCGCCTTGGCGTGCGGGGACAAGGCGATCAGCGCCAGCGCGCGAGGATCGAGCTTCACGGCGAAAAACATGGCGATCGAAGAGAGAGTGCCGGCGAGAAGCCCGTAAAATCCGCCGGCCGCGGTGACTCGTTTCCATGTCATTCCGAGGATCACGGTGCCGAACAACGGCGCGATGAAAAAGCTGAACAGCGCCTGGACGTAATCCATGATGCTGGCAAACCCCATGGCGACGTACGCGGTCGCGACGCTCACCAGCAGTCCGGCGGCGGTGCACCAGCGGCCCATGCGGACGTAATGAGCGTCGGTTGCCCTTCTGCGCAGGAACGGGCGGTAGATGTCGTAGGTCCAGACGGTGGCGAATGCGCTGACGTTGCCCGCCATCCCCGCCATGAATCCCGCGACCAGCGCGGTAACTCCCAAGCCGAGCAGTCCGGGTCCGCAGTAGCGCGCCAGCATCAGCGGCAAGACTTCGTTATAGCTGTGCTGGCCCGGTTGTATCGCGGATTCGGGAAACAGGTGCTCGGGCAGCACGGCCAGCCCGAGCAGTCCCGGAAGTATCACGATCAGCGGCACGGCCATTTTGAAAAACGCGCCGATGAGGGGCGCGAGCTTGGCCGAGCGCAGGTCCCGCGCGGCGAGCACGCGCTGAACAACGAGAAAATCGGTGGTCCAGTAGCCCATCGAAAGCACCGCGCCGAGGCCGAACACGATGCCAGTCCAGTGCATGCCCATGGGGTTGTCCTGAAAATGGCCGAGCGCCGACCAGAGGTGCGTGAAATCCTGGCCAGGGAAATTTGTCTGGATGCGCGCGACCATGCCGTTCCACCCGCCGGTCTCGATCAGGCCGAGAATCGGAATCAGCAGCGCGCCCAGCCAGATCAGGAAAAATTGCAAAACCTCGTTGAAGATGGCCGAGTATAAACCGCCCGCGGCAACGTAAATGCCGACCGTCAGCGAAGAGATCCAGATGCTTAAATGAATGTTCCAGCCGAGCATCACCTTCATGACCACGGCCATCGCGTACATGTTGACGCCTGACATCAGGATGGTCATGACGGCGAAGCTTGCCGCGCTGAGCGCGCTCGCGGCGGGGCCGTAGCGAAGCTGCAGATATCCGGGGACCGAGTGCGTCTTCGAGATGTAGTAAAACGGCATCATCACGATTCCCAGAAACACCATGGCGGGGATCGCGCCGATCCAATACCAGTGCGCGGCGAGAATGCCGTATTGATACGCAGATCCGGCCCAACCCAGTAGCTCGAGCGATCCGAGATTCGCGGACACGAAACTCAATCCTGCGACCCACGCGGTCATTTCGCGGCCTGCGAGAAAAAAATCCTCGCCGCTGCGGGCGAAGCGCTTGAGGTACAGACCGATGGCCAACACGGCGAGGAAATAGATCGCGATGATCGCAAGATCGACGCGGTGGAGCGAAATCATTTACGTGAAGAAGACGCGCCCGCGATGCTGGCCGATCAGCAATTGAAACAGACGGTGCGCGATCAGCTCATGTAAGGTGAGCAGCTCGCGATGGGCGCGCGTCAGCTCTGCAGCATCTTGCGTTGAGCGGACCAGCGCTCCCGCCTTCAGCGCGTCGGTCGCTTCTTTGATGATGGGATCGGAGATCACTTCGCCGGCCATTTCCCATAAAGTGATGAAGCGGTCGACAGCAGTAGGGAAGCTGACCTCGAAAACTCCGGACTGGCTGGTGGTGCGCGGCGGCTTGTAGTCGAGATTGAAGGGGCCGTTGTAGCCATGGCTGCGCAGCAGGACCAGCACGTTCAGCCAGTCGAGCGGATTCACCAGGCCCACGCCGATATCGACGTCGTGCTTGAGGCGATAACCGTCGTTGATATCGAAATGGAAAAGTTTTTTCGCCACGAGCGCGCGGGCCAGGGCGGCGCGCGGCGCGGCGCCCCACATCAGCTCGTGCAGATATTCGGGATTCAGTCCGACCATCTCCGGGTGTGCCAGCAATCCCGACGCGATGAATGCGAGCATCGCGTCGCTCGTGGGCAGCAGGATTTCGGCCTGCGGTTCGAAGGGCTTGGCTTCCAGGCAATGCTTCAACGTTGGCCGGCCTTTTTTCTTTGCGACCTCGAGATCACGGTCGCAGGCGGCATTGAGGGCATCGGCGTACCAGCCGAGCGAATCGGTTTCCTCGATTGCGCCCTGCACGGAATAGCCGAGCGATCCCGGCCAGTAGACGGCGAAGCTCGCGCCGAGCTCGTGGCCGATATCGACCGTGTTGCGCACGCGAAATTTGGCGTATTCCCGCACCGCGGGCGATTCGGCGGCGGGACTGGCGGCCCACACGGCGTGATAGAACGTCTCGGTGGTGACCATCGAGCACTTCATTCCGTGATCGTCGAGCGTCTTCCCGATGCGTGCGACGATCTCCCACTGCTCCTGCTTCGCCAGCGCTTCGGTGGGGATCACATCGGTGTCGTGCGTCGTCCAGTACGCGATGCCGATTTCGGAAAAGCGGCGAATCACTTCTTCGAATCCGATCGGCGGGCGGGTCGGCGCGTGAAACAGCGCCTGGCCCTGGTACGCGGCGGCCCATTGCGGACCCGAAAGGAAATATTTGCGCCGCGTTTCGGGAGGGTAGGCTCCGCCGCAGGCCTTCATGAGACGCGAAACCAGCGCGGTCTGCCGGTTTTCGGGGATCGGATTCATGGACACCTCGCGAACCGTTATTGTTGCACCATTCACGCGCGGGCAGGTCTATGATAGCCTTGAGCCGATTACGTCAGTTCGAGGAACATATGAAACACAATCGTCGAGAGTTCATGGGAATGACCGGCGCCGGAATTTTCGGTCTGGCCGGAGCCGCGTGGTTGGATGCGCAGACGCAGGACGCGGACCTGGTGGTGTTCAACGCCAAAGTCTACACGGTGGATGCCGCCGCGCCCAGAGCGGAAGCGTTCGCGATTAAGGACGCGCGTTTCCTCGCGGTGGGGACCACGGACGAGATGAAGGCGCTGATCGGGAAGCGCACGCAGAGCTTCGACGCGAAACAGATGACCATCGTGCCCGGTTTCATCGACTGCCACAATCATGCGCCGGGCAACACGCTGATGTACGACGTACTGGTGGGCAATCCTTACGTGGTCGAGTTCGTCACCATCGACAGCATCGTCGAAAAGCTGCGCGCGCGGGCGGCGCAAACGCCGCCGGGCTATTGGGTGGAGGGATTTTTCTTCGACGACACCAAAGTCAAGGACAACCGCATGCTCAACGTGCACGACCTCGACCGGGTGTCGAAGGACCATCCTGTGGTGGTGCATCATCGTGGCGGGCACACGTCGTTTTATAACAGCAAGGCGCTGGAGATGGCGGACATCAACCGCAGCACGCCCAATCCGCCGGGCGGAACCTTCGATCGCGACGCCGACGGAAACTTGAACGGCCGTGTGACGGATCGCGCTACGGGGCAGATCAACCGCGTGGGCAAGCGCATCACCTACACGCCGGAGCAGAGGGAACAGCGCGATCGCGACGGGCTCGCGTACATCTCGAAACAATTCGTGCGCTTCGGGCTGACCAGCGTGCATCATGAATCGGGCGACCTGTTCGCGCTGCAGCAGGTGCGCGCGCGCGGCGATCTTCTGCATCGCGTGAGCTACGAGGCCAATGGCAAGGTGCTCGATTCGATGATCGCGGGCGGAATCGAGACCGGGTTCGGCGATGAATGGATCCGCTTCGGCGCGACTTCCGAGCACACCGTCGATGGGTCGTTTTCCGAGCGCACCATGGCGCTGAGCATTCCCTACCCGGGCGTCACACCCCCGTACAAGGGCAACGTCACCACCACGCAGGAGGATCTCAACGCGTGGATCGAGAAAGTGCATCGTGCAGGCATCCAGGTGAACTGCCATGCCAACGGCGACGTGGCGATCGAGATGTTCCTGACCGCGGTGGAGCGCGCGCAGCGCCTGTTCCCGCGCACCGACGCGCGACCGAAGATCACGCACTGCACGCTGATCAATGACGACATCCTGCGGCGCATGAAAGCGCTGGGCGCGGTTCCGGCGGTGTTCACCTCGTACGCTTACTACAACTCCGACAAATTCCATTTCTACGGCGAGGAGCTGATGAAGCGCTCGATGGCGTTCCGCAGCTTCCTCGACACGGGGATTGAGGCGGCGGCCGGGTCGGATTTCAGCCCCGGTCCATTCGATCCGCGTATGGGAATGCAGGGCATGGTCACGCGCACGGGATGGAACGGCGAGACCTGGGGTGCGAACCAGCGGGTGAGCGTGGACGAAGCGCTGCGCATCAACACACTCAACGGCGCCTACAACTCGCACGAGGAATCGATCAAGGGATCGATCACACCGGGCAAACTGGCGGATTACGTCGTGCTGGCCGACGATCCGCACACGGTGGACCAGGCGAAGATCAAGGACATCGAGATCGTGCGCACGGTGATCGGCGGAAAAACGATGTACCAGGCGTGACGGATCGATGACGAAGACAATCGTTTTTCGATCGGCGCGCGTGTTCGACGGCGAATCGGCAAAATTGCGCGATGGCGCAGACGTGGTCGTTGAGGGCGGGACCATCCGGGAGATCCGCGAATCGCGGCGCGACGCCGAACCAGACGTTGAAGTGATCGACTGCGGCGGCCGCGTGCTGATGCCCGGACTGATCGACGCGCACGTGCACGTGTACATTTCGGGGCTGAACCTCCCGCGCGTGGTGGCGACTCCGGTGTCGTACCTGGCGCACTTTGCGGCGGAATTTTTGCACGCCTGCCTGGATCGCGGCTTCACCACGGTGCGCGACGTGGGCGGCGCGGACGTCGGGATTGCCTCGGCGATCCGCGACGGCCTGCTCGATCGCGTGCCGCGCCTGTTCTATGGTGGCCGGGTGATTTCGCAGACCGGCGGCCACGGCGACGCACGGCCCGCGGAGCTAATCGACCAGATGCAGTGCTGCGGGTGCGCGTTTCACGAGAACTTCCTGAGCGTGATCGCCGACGGCGCGGATGCGGTGCGGCGCGCGGTACGCGAGGAGCTGCGCCGGGGCGCGTCGCACATCAAGATCATGGCGTCGGGCGGCGTGGCGTCGCCCACCGATCCGCTTGAACGCAACCAGTATTCCGACGAGGAGATTCGCGCGGCGGTGGAGGAAGCCGAGCGCGCGGGTTCCTACGTCGCGGCGCACTGCCATCCCGCGCAGGCCGTCCGCCGCGCCGCGGCGCTGGGCATCCGCTCCATCGAGCACTGCACGCTGATCGACCGCGAAACCGCTGAATACGTCGCCGAGCGTGGAGCTTTCGCGGTGCCGACGATGGCGACCCTGGTCGCGCTGACCGAAGAAGGCGAGAAGCTGGGATTTCCGGCGGTGAGCATGGCGAAGCTGCGCAAGATCGGCGACGCGGCGTTTTCGAGCCTGGAGATTATGAAACGTGCGGGCGTGAAGATGGGCCTCGGAACCGATCTTCTGGGCGCGCTGCATGTGCGCCAGAGCACCGAGTTCACCATCCGCGCCAAGGTTTTGCCCGCGATCGACATTCTTCGCTCGGCGTGCGTGGTGAATGCGGAGATCCTGAATGAGTCGGGCCGTTTAGGCTGCATTCGCGCTGGCGCTGCGGCGGACCTGCTGGTAGTGGACGGAAATCCGCTCGAAGATATTTCGGTGCTGGGTTCGGGCGGCGAGCGGATTCCGGTGATCATGCTGGACGGAAAATTTCACAAGCGTAGGATTTGATCCGCGGGGTCGACGATCTGTAGGAATTCAGCGCGTTGAAACGATTTTTGAATCCACCTGGAATTTGCGGTAGTTCCTCCAGGTGATCTCCTGCTGCTCGGACAATTTTTTCAGCAGCGCCAGACGGCCCGATCCGCTGAGCACTTCGCGGCTAGGCAGCCAGATTTCATCGTTGATGCGCGTTTGTTCGAACCGCAGCGTAGCGCCGGGATTCAGCCGCGCCAGAAACCATCCTGCGGCAATGGTGCCGAGCGTGCGGGCCTCGATGCGCACCCATTGAAATTCGTGCTGATCGATCCAGATCTGGCCTTCGATTTTGGAAAACGCCTTGGCGTCGCTATGCTTAGCGCGATAGCCGGGCTTGGGCCGCGCCGCGATCACCCAGGTGTCTCTTCCATCGATTCTTTCGGCGCCTTCGAGCTTGAAATCAAACGCGTCGGGAATTTCTCGGAAAAATTCGCGATCTTTTTCGCGCTGCCGCATGTATTCGTCCAGGCGGCGATCACGCTCGGCCGGCGTTTGACGTTCGAGTTTCGCGGTGAGCTCATCGATTTTCTTCTGCTCGCGGCGCTGCTCGTCGGCCGAAAGCGGCTTTCCATTGCGCTCGAGCATTTTGCGATACGGCTCGCCGAAAAGGATCGTGGTTTCCCACGCTTCACCTTCGGTCGACTTGACGTTGCCATCGGAATCCAGATGACGCGTGGCCTCGCGCGCGATCCAGGTGTAGTCCTTCATGCGCATCCAGTTCGCCTGATCGAGCTCAATCGATCGGCGGACGATATCCGCGGGATCGGGAGGCGCGGCCAGCGCAGCGGACGCGATGGCGAAGAACAACACAGCGCGCATACCTCGATTTTATCGGTTCCGCTCCGAATAATCCGATTTTCCGGTATCGTGAAATTATGATTCGATTGCGCGGACGTTGCGCCGCAATTTTCCCGGTTTTTTGCCTTGCGTCGATTCTGGTCGCGCAGGAGTCGAAACCCGCTTCCCCGGCTGCCAAGGAAACGCCTGCGGCGGACAAGCAGCCGCCGCTCCCGCCCGATGCGCACGCCGCGCAAAGCATGCAGTTAGACGGGAAAACGCTTGTCTACACCGTGACCGTCGGGACGCTGCCGGTGTATCAGAACGACAAGAAAACCGGCGAAGTGGTTTACACGTCGTACACCATCGAGGGCAAGGACCGGCCGGTGACGTTCGCGCTGAACGGCGGTCCCGGCGCGGCGTCGGTGTACCTCAACTTCGGCGCCATCGGACCGAAGCACATCAAGTTCGGCGACGTGGGCGACAGTCCCTCGGACCCGGCTACGCTGACCGACAATCCGGGAACGTGGCTGGATTTCACAGACCTGGTGTTCATCGATCCGATCGGAACGGGCTTCAGCCGCTCGCTGGTTTCACCGGACGACACCAAGAAGGAATTTTATTCGACCGAGAACGATATCCATTATCTTTCGCGCATCATCTATGACTGGCTGGTGAAGAACGGCCGCATCACTTCGCGAAAATACCTCATCGGCGAAAGCTATGGCGGGTATCGCGGCCCGCGCGTGACGCACTATTTGCAATCGCAGCTCGGCGTGGCGATGAACGGAGTGGTACTGGTCTCGCCGTACCTGAATCCGACGCTCGACGAAAATGAAAACGTTTCGCCGGTGCCATGGATGCTGACGCTTCCCTCCATCACAGCGGCGCACCTTGAGCGCATCCACAAGCTGACGCCGGAAGCCATGGCGCAGGTGATCGCCTACACGCGCGGCGAGTACGCGACGGACCTGATGAAAGGCCGCAGCGACCCGCAGGCGCTGTCGCGGCTGGTGAAAAAAGTGACCGAGCTGACCGGGCTCGAGGAGCAGTTCGTGCAGCGCTCGGGCGGACGGCTGGAAATTCAGGCCTACCTGCGCGAGGAGTTCCGCGAGCAGGGCAAAATCGGCAGCGTTTACGATTCCAACGTAACGTCCTTCGATCCGTTCCCGTTCGCGCCGGAGCAGCGCTCGAGCGATCCGCTGCTTGAAAGCATTATCGCGCCAACGACTTCGGCCATGGTCAACTTCGTGACGCAGACCGTAGGCTGGAAGACCGACGCGCGCTATAACGCGCTCAGCTTTGAAGTGAATTCGCAATGGGATCATGAGAG
>Ga0335077_10008934_pt1 | contig 12428 bp, 8 predicted proteins | sample Lox_Sample_31_FD_207151 | JGI IMG/M metagenome (GOLD analysis project Ga0335077, IMG submission 207151) | Soil microbial communities from Loxahatchee National Wildlife Refuge, Florida, United States - Lox_Sample_3.1 | ecosystem: Environmental > Terrestrial > Soil > Wetlands | place: USA: Florida...
AAGCCGAGCGGCAGGTTGGCGTGCAGGCCCACCGCGAGGTTGGTCAGGCGGAAGCCGCGGAAGCTCTCCCAGCCGGCGCCGTGATCGACGTCCGCCAGCAGCGAGAACGACGCGCCGGTGGTCGGCGCCCAGAAGGTCTGCGCCGAGAACCAGGTGCGCCGGATCTGGCTCCACTGCCACTGGGTCGCGCCGCTCAGCGCGCCGCTGAGCGTCTGCCCGCTGAAGCCCCAGTACGCGCCCGCCTGCGCCACCTGCGTGGACGGGTCCATCGTGTACACGTCCGGCGCGTAGCCGGCCAGGAAGCCGATGCGCTCCCCGCGGCCGGGCTGCACCTCCAGGCTCGCGCCGTCCACGAACCCGAGCGACGGGATGTCGGTCGGCACGAAGCGGCCGATCTGGAAGTTCCACCACCCGCCCGCCGGGGCCACGCGCGCCTTCAGCTCGTAGAGGATGGTCGAGCTGCCGGTCAGCCCGAAGCCGGCCAGGCCGCCGGAGCCGTTCCGATAGCGCGTCGTGCTGCGGGTGCTGAAGCTGAGCCACGAGGCCACGGGCCCGCTGGCCGCCACCGTTCCGATGGTCTGGTAGGTGGTGAGCGATTGGGCCCCGCCGGTGGAGCTGGCGGTCTGATCGAGGTTGACGCTGGCACGCCAGCGCGCGGGGCGGACCGGGCTGGCCACGACCCGCGGGACCGCTCCGGTGTCCGCCGGTGAAGGCGCCGCGACCCCGGCCACGGCCGTGTCCGGCGGCGGCGCCGGAGCGGCCGCCGTCTCCGCCCGCGGATGGGCCGTGAAGCGCACGATCTGGCCGACGGCCACCAGGTAGCCTCCCGAGATCAGCGCCGCACTCGCCGTGCGCTGCGCGACGCTCGTGACCACGGCGCGCGCCACGACGGCGCCACCCCGGCCCGCGATCTCGAGCGTGTCACCCACGGCCAGACCGGCCAGCCGCCCGGCCGTGACGAAGACCAGGTCCTCGGTGCGGTAGGAGACCCGCGCGCTGTCACGCCGTGCCGCGGCGCTGGCCTGCTGCGCCACGGCGGACGAAGGCACCGCCCACGCCACGAGCGCGCCGGCCAGCAGGCCGCGCAGCAGGCAACGGCGGTCGGGCACGGTCAGGCTGGAGTACGGCCGGCAGCCCAGTCGAGCCACTCGCTCAGCACGATGAGGGTCCAGAGAGCCCGGCCATGGTCCACCCTTCTGGAGCGATGCTCCTCCAGCAGTGCCAGCGCGGCCCCTCGCTCGACTCCGGCCGCCGCGAGGCGCGCCGAGCCGATGCGCGCGTGGGCCCACTCGAGCAGCGGCCCGCGCAGCCAGCCGCTCAACGGTACCGACAGCCCGCGCTTGCGGCGGTGCACGATGCCGCGCGGGAGGTACGCCGTCGCGTACTGCTTCAGGAACACCTTGGTCGTCACGCCGGAAACCCGCGACGAGGGGGGGAGTGTCGCGGCGTACTCGATCACGTCACGGTCCAGGAACGGCGCCCGCAGCTCCAGGGCCGAATTCATGCTCGCACGATCGGCTTTGGTCAGCAAGCCCTCGGCGAGAGACGTCTCCAGGTCGTGCCGTTGCACCGCATCGAGCAATCCCGCCGCGTCCCATTCCTCGTCCGCCACCTCCGGACCCTCGACGCCCAGGCGAGCGAGCAGCGGCGAGGCGATGTTCGACGTCCAATCGGCGTGCCGGCGCATGCCGTCCAGCTCCGCGGACGCGACGAACTTCTTGAGCAGAAACGAGATACTGACTTTCTTGTCGCTTGGAGGCCAGGCGTCGATCAGCCGCCGGCACATCCCTTTGACTACGGGGGGCAGCCTCGCGTAACGCTGGGAGATCAGGGCGCCGATGTAGGTGGGGTACCCGCCGAACAGCTCGTCGCCCCCCTCGCCCACCAGCGCGACCTTCACCTCCTCCGCCGCGCGCCGGGCCAGCAGGGCGGTGGGAACCCAGGCGGGGTCCGCGAGCGGCTCGCCGGCGTGCGCGATCAGCTCGGCGAGGGTCGGGGGGAAGGCGCCCGGGGCGACCCACACGGCGTCGCACGCGATGCCCAGGCGCTCGGCCATGCGCTGGGCGAACAGTCCCTCGTCGTAGGATCGCTCCGAGAACCGCAGCGTGAAGGCCTTGAGCGGATAGTCCGGCCGCTCGGCGCGCGCGACGGCCGCGACCAGCGACGAATCGATGCCGCCGCTCAGGAAGGCGCCGTAGCGCACGTCCACTTCGCTCTGGCGGCGGACGGCCTCGCGGAACACGGCGTCGAACTGCTCGCGTCGCGGCGCCGACTTGGGCGCCGCGGCGATGCTCCAGCGCCAGTACCGCCGCCGGGCCACGCCGCCCGCGCCGACCGTCACCAGCTCGGCCGGTCCCACCTTCCGCGCTTCGGCGAACGGCGACGCCGGGGCTCGGAAGTATCCGAACTGCAGGAACGAGCGCAGCGCGGCGGCGTCGCTGGTGAGCCGTTGCGCCGGCACGGCCGCGAGCGCCGCGATCTCGGTGGCGAAGCGCGTCCGTCCGGCGTCGGCGGCGAGGAACAGCGGGCGCTCGCCGGCCCGGTCGCGGGCCAGCAGCAGGCGCTCCGCGCGCGGGTCCCAGACGGCGATGGCGAACGCCCCCACCAGGCGCTCCACGAACGCCTCGCCGAGCTCCGCGTACAGCCCGGGGATGACGGCGATGTCGGTGTCCTGCGCCGGCTCGCGCCCGCGCGAGCGGAGCCAGGCGCGCAGCTCGGCGTGGTTGTCGATCTCCCCGTTGCAGACGGCCACGACCCCGCTCGCGCGATCCACCATCGGCTGCTGCCCGCTGGCCAGGCCGCGGATGGCCAGCCGGGTGGCGCCCAGCGTGGCGGCGCCGCTGGTGAGCTGGCCCCGGTCGTCGGGGCCGCGGTGCGCGAGCGCGTCGAGCATGGCCGCGACCTCGCGCTCGCGCGCGGCCGCGTCGTCGCTGTGGCGCTCCCACCCCACGACCCCGCACACCCCGCACACGTCAGCGGTCCCGGGAGGGAGTCGGCGCCGCCGGGTGCGTCGCGGGCCGGCTCGTCGAGTCGGGCAGCTCCGCGGAGGGCGCGGGGCTGGTGGCGGTGTCGGACGGCGACGGGGCGCCGAGGAACGCGCCCCACCAGCCGGGTGCCACGGGTTCCACCTTGGCGAAGGCGCGCCAGGCGATCGAATCCAGCGCGGCCCGCTGCCGCTCGCCGGCCAGCAGGTACGTGGCGGGGCCGCGCCCGGCGAGCCAGCGGTCCACGTCGGAGCGCCGCACCACGCCGGCCGGCCACTGCGGCGCGCGCCGCAGGACGAAGGTCACGTAGTTGCTCGTGGTCTCGCTGCCGTCGCGGGTGATCAGCGTGACGCGCTGCTTGAGATAGAAGGGCAGGCCGTTGGGGAGACACTCGAGGCATGCCAGCTCGGTGCCGGGCGGCAGCGCCGGCATGCCGGCGGCGAGCGTGCGGCCCGAGTCGGCCTCGGCGTACGCCTCGACGCCGCCGAACGCGACCGTGAGCAGCAACAGCGGCAGGAGGGCGAACGTGGCGCAGGCCATCACCAGGGCGCGGCTCGACAGGGCGGCGATGGCCACGAGGGCCAGCGCGCCGACCGACCAGAGGAGCGGCGCCGCGGCCGGCCCGAGCAGCGATGCCTCGCCGCCCTCGAGGCCGAGCAGCGCGGGGAAGCCGCCGGGGTGCCCCAGACCGGCCGCGAGCAGTGCCGCGGTGCCGAGCCCGATCACGGCCAGCGCGGCGGTGGCGCGCCAGAGGAGAGCGCGGGCGTAGCCGTCCTCGGCTTCGAAGGCCAGGTCGAGGACGCGGGCGATCAGCATGCCCAGGGCCACCACACCCGTCAGCACGTAGCCCGGCAGCTTCGACTGCGACACGGAGAAGAACAGCACCACCACGACCGCCCAGGTCATCAGGAGCCGGTCCGCGCGCGTCCAGCGCGCCCGGGCGCGCAGCGCACCGGCGACCGACTCCGGCAGCAGCAGGCTCCAGGGGAACAGGACGGCGAACGTCACCGGCGCGTAGTACCACCACGGAGCGGTGCGGTGGAAGCTCGACGTGGTGAACCGGTGCAGCGACTCCTCGACCAGCCCGTAGTAGGCGAAGTCGCGCCGCACCCACGCCAGGCCGAGGAACCAGGGCAGCACGATGGCGAGGAACAGCAGCACGTTGCGGGCGGCGAACACGCGGCCGAGGGCGCGGGCGTTCCCGTCCACCAGGTTGAAGGCCACCAGCACGAGGACGGGGAGCAGGAACCCGACCGGTCCCTTGAGGAGCGTCCCGACCCCCGCGCACGCCGCGGCCGCCAGGTACCAGGCGGCTCGCGCCGCGCCGTCGCGCTCTTCCGCGCGGAAGCCCGCGAGGATGGCCCCCGTGACGAACAGCGCCAGGGGCATGTCGAGGATGACGATCCGGGCGAAGGCGACGATCAGCGGCGTCGTGCCGACCACCAGCACCGCCAGCGCCGCGGCCCGGCCGCCCCAGGCGTGGCGGCAGAACGCCCAGACCAGGCCGAGCAGCGCGAGCGCCGCGAGCGCGCCCGGCAGGCGCGCGGCGGTCTCCGTCTCACCGAGCGCGCTCATCGAGAGCGCGACCATCCGGAAGTAGAGCGCGGGCTTGTCGAGGTAGGGCAGGCCGTCGTAGGTCGGCACCAGCCACGCGCCCGCGTCCTTCATCTCGCGGGCGACCTCGGCGTTGCGGCCTTCGTCCGGCTGGATCAGCGGGAGCGTGCCGAGCCGCGCGAACAAACACCCCCCGGCGACGAGGAACGCGAGCAGCGTGCCGAGGCGCCGGCGCACCGTCACGCCCGCGCCCGGCCCAGGGCCCGGCGCGCCTCCGCGAACACGCGGTGGAACATCGGGCGGGTCAGGAGGCCGGTGTTGGTGTTCCGCTGGCTCGGATGGTACGACGCGATCAGCAGCGTGCCGTCCGCGAGCCGCGTGGTGGCGCCGTGGCCGAACCGCGGGACGCCGCCGCGGGCGAGCCGGCCCTTCCAGCCGGACGCGGTGAGCCACGCGTCGTGGGCGAGCCGGCCGAGCGTGACGACGACCTCGACGTGCGTCAGCAGGTGCAGCTCGGCCTCGAGCCAGCGGCGGCACGTCGCCTCTTCGCGGCGCGAGGGGCGGTTGCCCGGCGGCGCGCAGCGGACGGCGGCCGTGACGAAGCAGTCCTCCAGCGACAGGCCGTCGTCCCGCGACACCGACCGCGGCTGGTTCGCGAACGCGTACCGGTGCAGCGCCTCGTACAGCCAGTTCCCGCTCGCGTCGCCCGTGAACATCCGCCCCGTGCGGTTGCCGCCGTGCGCCGCGGGCGCCAGCCCGACCACCAGGAGCCGCGCCCGGCCGTCGCCGAAGCCGGGCACCGGGCGCCCCCAGTACTCTTGGTCGGCCCAGGCCCGCTTTCGCCGGCGCGCCACCTCGCGACAGTGACGCCGCAGGCGCGGACAGCGCTCACAGCCGACCACGGCGCGGCCGACGGCGGCGAGCGTGGCGAGACCGGGTCCGCTCACCCGGCGTGGCTGAGGAACGCCTCGACCGAGCTGGCGAACGTGCTGACGTCGATGGGCTTGGTGAGATACCCGCTGAAGCCGGCGCGGAGCGCCTTCTCGCGGTCGCCGCTCATGGCGTGCGCCGTGAGCGCCACCACGGGCGGAAGCGCGGGTCCGAGGTCCGCGACCAGGCGCTCGAGCAGCTGGAAGCCGTCCTCGCCCGGCAGCTGGATGTCGAGCAGCACGACCTGCGGCGCCTCCGACCGCATCGTGGGCAGCAGCTGCTCGCCGCCCGGCAGTCCCACGACCCGGTGTCCCCGGATCGAGAGCACCGCGGTGAACAGCTTCATGTTGTCGGGGTTGTCCTCGACGATCAGGATCTTGGCCACGTGTAGTGCACCCCCGCGCGCCGGAGCACGGCGCGGACCCGGACGACGAGCGACGACGGCTGGATCGGCTTGGTGAGGTAGTCCTCGGCGCCCAGCTCGATGCAGCGGGCCTCGGTCGCCGGATCGTCGTGCACGGTCACGACCACGACGGGCACGGCGCGGCCCGCCAGGCGGCGCCGCAGCGCCTCCAGGACCCCGAAGCCGTCCAGCCGCGGCATGTCCATGTCGAGCAGCAGTATGGCCGGCGCGAGCCGCTGCGCCAGGTCGAGGGCCTCCAGGCCGTCGGCGGCCTCGGCCACCTCGAACCCCTGGGCCTTCATGATCGTGATCACCAGCACCCGCATCGCGGGATCGTCGTCCGCGATCAGCACCAGCGGCGGCTTTTCGGGGGGCGCCGGCCCCTCGGGCGGCAGCTCGGCGAAGGCCGCCGCGGGCGGCACTTCGGCGAACGGCGCGGCGGGCGGGATCTCGGAGGCCGGCGGCGGAGGCGGCGGAGGCGGCGGGACCGGGGCAGGCGGCACTGCCGGCCTGGCGGGCGCGCGCGCGGGCGCCGGCGCAGCCGGCGCGGCCGGCGGCGCCGGCGCGGCGGCGTGGGACTCGGAGTGCACGATCTCGACGGCCGGCTCGTCCGCGACGCGCGCCAGCTCCTCGTAGGACGTCTCCCCCACCCAGACCCGGCGCAGTCCGGCCTGCCACAGGGTGCGCATCCCGTAGCGCTGCCCGGCGCGGACCAGCGCGTCGGGGGACGCGCCCGACCCGATGGAGCCCGCGATCGACGCGTCGATCGCCAGGGTCTCCTGGATCGCGGCGCGGCCGCGGTACCCGGTGAAGCCGCACTCGGGGCACCCCTTGGCGGCGCGGATGGCGACCGGCCGGTCGAAGTCGGCCGGCGGACGGCTGGGCGGCGGGAGCGAGGTCACCTCGGCCGGCACCGCGCAGCGCTCGCACAGCCGGCGGATCAGGCGTTGCCCCACGATGCCCCGCAGCGAGGAGGCGATGACCCGGTCGTCGAGGCCGAACTCGCGCAGCCGCGAGATCGTCGCCGCCACGCCCCGGGTGCGCAGGACCGAGAGGATCAACCTCCCGGCCCGCGCCGCCTGCCAGGCCGCTTCCGCGGTCTCCGCGTCGCCGATCTCCCCGAGCAGGATCACCTCGGGATTCTGCCGCAGCGCCGAGCGCAGACCCTCGGCGAAGGTGAACTTGCCCTTCTGACTCACCTCGATCTGGTTCACGCCCTGCAGCCGGAACTCGATCGGCGACTCGACCGTCGCGACGTTGCCGGCGCGCTGGTGGGCACGCAGGAACACCGCGTACGTCGTGGTGGTGGTGCCGCTGTCGGTCGGACCGACCACGACGATCGCGCCGTCGCGGCTCGCGAGCAGCCCCTCGAGCGCGGTCCGCTCGTCGGGCCACAGCCCCAGCTCGCCGAGTGACGTCAGCGCCGCCGACGGATCGTGCAGCCGCACCAGCACGCTCTCGCCCAGCCGACCCACCGGGGCGGTGGACACGCGGAGGTCCCAGTCCTTGCCCTCCACCTGCGCGGTCGCGCGCCCCTCGTGCGGGTGCAGCGGGTCGGCGATGTCCAGCTTCGCGATCACCTTCAGGCGCCGCACCACGGAGCCCGCCGCGCCCGGCGGCACCTTCATCACGTCCTTGAGCACGCCGTCCACGCGGTAGCGGATCACCAGCCCCTGCTCGGAGGGCTCGAAGTGCACGTCGCTCGCCCGCTCGCGCACGGCGTCGGCGATCGCGGCGTCCACCAGCCGCGCGGCCGGCGCTTCGACTCCGGTCGCCGGCGGCGCGGCCGCCGCCTCGCCCGCGGCCTCGGCCGTCCGCGCGGTGGTGAGCCCACCCACCAGTCGCTCGATCGGCCGCTCCGGCCGGTAGACCTCGTCGAGCCGTTGCATCAGCAGGGACGGCAGGGCGTACTGGAACTCGACCTGGCGGCCGGCGACGAAGCCCAGCGCCTGCTCGGCGTCGAGGTTCAGCGGGTCGGCCGTGGCGATGCGGATCACGCGGTTGGTGGCCGAGAGCGGGAGCACGCCGTACTGCCGCGCGACGCCCTCGAGGACGAACTGCGTCGCGGTCGGATCGACCTGGGCGAGGTTCGCCGCCGGCACGTGCGCCGCGCGTGCGGCCGTCCTGATCACGACGTCCGCCGCGACCCACCCCTTCTGGATCGCGGCAGTCGCCACCCACTCCGGCGCCTGGCGGCGGAACTGCTCCACCGCGTCGGGGGGCAGCAGCTTCTCGCGCTCCAGTGCCACGAGCAGCCAGGCGTCACGCGGGAACTTGGCGCCGGCGGGGTTGGCGGAGGGGTGCAGCGTCGGGCGTGGCGCGGTCATTGCATATGAAGGTTGCGTGCTTTGTCCGCTGCGTCAAACTCAATTAGATTGCGCTCTTGGCGAATTCCGGGCTGCGCGCTCGGGATGGAGGACGGAAGATGTCGCGTGACGACCTCATCGTGGGAATCGCCGGCGCCGGTGGCGACGGGGTGGTTTCCGTGGGTGAGCTGCTCATACAGGTGGGGGCCCACGAGGGCCTGTTCGGCATGCTGGTGAAGTCGTTCGGCCCGCAGATCCGCGGCGGCGAGTCGTCGGTGCGGGTGCGCCTCGCCTCGCGGCGGGTGCTGTCCCAGGGCGACGACCTCGACGTGCTGATCGCGTTCAACTGGGCGGACTACGGGCGGTTCCGGAGCGAGCTGGCTCCGGGCCCGGCGACGCTCATCTACGTCGACGAGCTGGACAAGACGCCGCCCGAGCAGATTCCGCTGCCGGAGAGCCTCAAGGGCGCGGTGATCCGGGTGCCGTTCGAGAAGCTGGCGGTGGAGAAGGGCGGCAGCGCGCTGGCCAAGAACATCGTGGCGGTGGGCGTGCTGGCCGGGGCGCTGAGCCTGCCGCGCGACGGCTTCGCCCGGGCGATCGAGAAGAAGTTCGGCCGCAAGGGCGAGCAGGTCGTGGCGGCGAACATCGCGGCCCTCGACGCCGGGGTGGCGGTCGCGGCGGAGCACCCGCGGGTGGCGTCGCGGGTCACCGTCAGGGAAGGCGAGGCCCGGATGGTCATCTCCGGCAACGAGGCCTTCGCCTTCGGCTCCCTGGTGGCGGGATGCCGGTTCTTCGCGGGCTACCCGATCACCCCGCAGTCGGAAGTGATGGAGTGGCTCGGCAAGGAGCTGCCGAAGTTCGGCGGCACCATGATGCAGCCGGAGGACGAGCTGGCGTCGATCTCGATGGCGATCGGCGCGTCGACTGCGGGCGTGAAGGCGCTCACGGCGTCGTCGGGCCCGGGCATCTCGCTCAAGCTCGAGGCGATGGGCCTGGCCTCGATGGCCGAGCTGCCGCTGGTGGTGCTCAACGTGCAGCGGGTGGGGCCCTCGACGGGCATCCCCACGAAGACCGAGCAGGCGGACCTGCTGCAGGGGCTGTACGGCACCCACGGCGACGCGCCGCGGGTGGTGGTGTCGACCACCGACGTGCAGGACTGCTTCGAGGTCGCGGTGGACGCGTTCAACATCGCCGAGCGGTACCAGACCCCGGTGCTGGTGCTGTCGGACCAGGCCATCGGGCACCGCACCGACGCGATCCCGCCCTTCGACCTGGGCACCGTGAAGGTGGTGGACCGGCGGATCGCCACCGAGGCCGAGCTGGCGGCGGTGGACCCGCACCACGGCTTCAAGCGGTACGCCGAGACCGACAGCGGCGTGAGCCCGATGACGATCCCGGGCCAGGCGCGCGGCAACTACCTGATGAGCGGCCTGGAGCACGACGAGCGCGGCTGGCCGGTGTCGGGCTCGGCGGTGCACCAGCAGATGAGCGAGAAGCGCGCGCGCAAGCTGGAGGTGGTGCCGCGCGACTACGAGCACCTGACGCTGGTGGCGGGCGATCCGAAGGCGGAGGTCGCGCTGCTGGCGTGGGGCGCGGCCAAGGGCGCGGCGCTGGAGGCGGTGGAGCAGCTCGCCGCCGCCGGCTTCCCGGTGCGGGTGGTGATCCCGCGGCTGCTGATGCCGTTCCCGCTCGAGCGCGTCGAGCGCGAGCTCGAGGGGCGGAAGGTCATTCACGTCGTCGAGCTGTCGTTCTCGGGCCAGTTCCACACCTACCTGCGCAGCCTGCTGCGGCCGGAGCTGATCGCGCGGCTGGTGCGGCACTCGCGGGCCGGAGCGGCCCCGCTCGGCGTGAACGAGATCTGCCGCTGGATCGGGCCCGCCGCCCAGTCCATCGCGGCCGACTGAACGAGGGATCCATGGCGCATCACGCGGTAACCCAGCTCACCCAGAAGGACTACAAGGCCGCCCTGCAGCCGGTGTGGTGTCCGGGCTGCGGCGACTTCGGCGTCGTCGCGGCCATCTACCAGGCGCTGGCGAAGCTGAACCTCGATCCCGACCACACGATGGTGGTGAGCGGGATCGGCTGCTCGTCCCGGCTGCCCGGGTACGTGAACACCTATTCGTTCAACGCGATTCACGGCCGCGCCATCCCGATCGCGACCGGGATCAAGGTGGCCAACCCCGAGCTGACGGTGATCGCGGTCGGCGGCGACGGCGACGGATTCGCGATCGGGACCCAGCACTTCGTGCATGCGGCCCGGCGCAACGTGGACATCACCTACGTCTGCATGGACAACTCGATCTACGGGCTCACCAAGGGCCACGTCTCCCCGACGACGCCCACCGACGAGGTGACCAAGACGAGCCCGTACGGGAACATCGAGGAACCGATGAACCCGGTGCTGATGGCGCTGGCGTGCGGCGCGACGTTCATCGCCCGCAGCTTCTCCGCCGAGGTGAAGACGTCGGTCGAGCTGATCGTCCAGGCGATCGAGCACCCCGGGTTCTCCTTCGTCCACCTGGTGTCGCCCTGCCCGGTGTTCCGCGGGCGGCAGCAGTTCGACTGGGTGAAGGAGCGGGTGCGCCGCACTCCCGAGGGCTTCGACTTCACCAAGCGCGAGCAGGCACGGGCCATCGCGTTCGAGGACCCGGACGAGAGCATCACGCTGGGGCTGATCTGGCGCGACCAGCGGCCCAGCCTCATCGCGCGGCAGCAGGCCGTGCGCGACAAGGCCTCGGCGAAGGGCACGCCGACCTACGAGGACATCCTCCATTCCTTCATTCCCGACTTCGGCGCGGTCGGCGCCGCGCGCTAGCCGCTGCGGCGGGCGGGAAGGCGGGGAGGGCCACGCAGCACGGCCCTCCCCTTGTTGTATGCCGGATCGGGCCGCGCCGGCCGGCACGGCGGGGAGCCGCCGGTGATCGCGCGCGGCGAGGTGACGGTGCCGGGCGACAAGTCCATCACGCACCGGGCGCTGCTCCTGGCCGCGCTGTCGGGAGGGCGGTGCACCCTGCGCTCCGCGCTCGCCGCGGGCGACACGCGCGCGACCGCGGCGGCGCTGCGCCGCCTGGGCGTGCAGGTCGGCCGGCTGGGCGGGCGCGGCGCGGTCACGGTCGTAGGCGGCGGCCTGCGGCCGTGCCGCCCTCCGGCCGGCGTGCTCGACTGCCACAACTCGGGCACGACGGCGCGGCTGCTGCTGGGGCTCCTGGCCGGGCACGGCTTCGAGGCGCGGCTCACCGGCGACCGCAGCCTGCGGCGCCGGCCGATGGCGCGGGTGACGGAGCCGCTGCGCGCGATGGGGGCCGCCATCACGGCCGCGGCGGGCGAGCGGCTGCCGCTCGCGATCCGCGGCGGCCCGCTGGCGCCCCTCGCCTGGCGGAGCCCGGTGGCGAGCGCCCAGGTCAAGACCGCGCTGTTCTTCGCCGGCCTGGTGGGCGGCGTCGCCGTCTCGGTCACCGAGCCCGTGATTTCGCGGGACCACACGGAGCGCCTGCTCCGGCTGCTCGGCGTCCGCGTGACGGTGGAGGGCACGACGACCACCGTCGAGCCGCCCGAGACGCTGCCGGCGTTCGACGGCGAGATCCCCGGAGATTTCTCGTCGGCCGCCTACCTGCTGGCGGCCGGGATCCTCGCCGAGTCGGGCGAGGTGGTGGTGCGGAACGTCGGCATCAACCCGACCCGCGCCGGGTTCCTGCGGGTGCTCGAGCGCATGGGGGCCGTGGTCGAGGTCCGCGGCCGGTGGGTCAGCCTGGGCGAGCCGGGCGCCACGCTGGTCGCGCGACCCGCGGCGCTCGCCCCGGTCGTGGTCGAGCCGGAGGAGATCCCGAGCCTGGTGGACGAGGTGCCGCTGCTGGCGTGTCTGGCGTCGCGAGCGGAGCGCGGGTGGACGTCGGTGTTCCGCGGCGTCGGCGAGCTGCGCGTGAAGGAGAGCGACCGGCTCGCGCTGGTGGCGTCGAACCTGGCGGCGCTCGGCGTCGCCGCGCGCACCGAGGGCGACACGCTGTTCGTCGAGGGGGCCGCCGCGCCGCCCCGGGGGCGGGTGGCCACGGCCGGCGACCACCGCCTCGCGATGGCGTTCGCGGTGCTGGGCACGGTGCCGGGGGCCGCGGTGGAGCTTGACGACCACCGGTCGGTCGCCATCTCGTATCCCGACTTCTTCAGGGACCTGGCGAGTGTCCTCCACGCCTCGTAGCCGCCCCGTGATCGCGATCGACGGCCCCGCCGCCAGCGGCAAGAGCACGACCGCGCGGG
>Ga0335077_10008935_pt1 | contig 12428 bp, 10 predicted proteins | sample Lox_Sample_31_FD_207151 | JGI IMG/M metagenome (GOLD analysis project Ga0335077, IMG submission 207151) | Soil microbial communities from Loxahatchee National Wildlife Refuge, Florida, United States - Lox_Sample_3.1 | ecosystem: Environmental > Terrestrial > Soil > Wetlands | place: USA...
CCCGTAGGCAAACCGGCCCACGGTCTCGGTCCCGCCCTCCGGAGAGAGCGGGTCGACCTCGGCCCCGCACACCGGATCCCGGGGTTCCGGGGCCATGCCCGCGGGCTTCGCCGGGGCCTCGGGCGCCGATTCGGAAGAAGTCATGCAACGGGATCTCTACGGCAGGTGGAGCGAGGACGCCAGGGCGGAGGCGGGGCGCGAGTGGCTCCGGTGTCCGGGCCGCCGGGTGCGAGACGCCCGGTGAGAGGCGCTGCGCCGGCTCCGTCCTCACCGGAGGAGCGAGAGCTGTGCGCTCGGCCTGCGAAATGGCGTCTGCGACGGGGCCTCCTCCCGGACGGAGAGCCCGGCCTTCCGCGCCGAGGCCTCGAAGAGCGACCGGATGGCCTCGGCGTAGCGCCCCTCGCCCCGGCCGCGGGTGCCGAAGTGGGCGTCGTAGAGGCGGCCCCGGCGGGTCTCGCGGATCCGGTGGAGGACGCGCTCCGCCCGCTCGGGGAGGGCGGCCCGGAGCCGCTCTTCGAACACGGCCTTCACCGATCCGGGGAGCCGGAGGAGGAGCCAACCGGCTCCGGTGGCACCTGCGTCCCGGGCGGCCTCCAGGATCCGGGGGATCTCCTCGTCGTTGAGGCCCGGGATGACAGGCGCGACGTTCACCGACACCGGGACGCCGGCGCGCGCCATCCGTTCCACGGTGCGAAGGCGCCTATCGGGTGAGGCCGCCCAGGGCTCGAGGGCGCGGGCCCTCGCCGCGTCGAGGAACGGGAGGCTCACGCACGCGGTCGCGGCCTTCACCCGGGCGAGCGCGCCGAGGAGGTCGAGGTCGCGCTCGACGAGCGGGGCCTTGGTGATGACCGCCACCGGGTTCAGGTACTCGGCGCACACCTCGAGGCAGCCCCGGGTGAGCCGGAGGGACGCCTCGAGCGGCTGCCAGGGGTCGGTGGCGCCGGAGAAGGCGATGACCTCGCCCTTCCAGGACGGGCGATCGAAGGTGCTACGGAGCAGCTCCGGAGCGCGGAGCTTCGCGACGATCCGGGTCTCGAAGTCGGTCCCCGCGCCGAACCCCAGGTACTCGTGGGTGGGGCGCGCGTAGCAGTAGGCGCAGGCGTGCCCGCACCCCCGGTAGGGGTTGAGGCTGTAGGTGAAGCCGATGTCCGGGCTGTCGTTCTTGGAGAGGACCTCTCGGGTCGAGTCGGCGTACACCTGCGGGAGGGCGGCCGGCGGTTCGCCGAGCCACTCCACGGAGGCCGAGAGCCAGGGGTTCGGAGGGTTCGAGACGGGGATTGGGCGCACCGCCCTCTCATAACTGAACAGCCGTTCGGGTCAAGGGGCGCCTGCCCCGACGCGGCCGCACCGGGTCTTTCGGCTCTACCCCGTCGGAGCGGTGGTATAAGGCGTCGCCTTGAATCCGGAGTTCCTCATCGTCGCCGCCGAGGCGAGCGCGGATCTCCACGCCGCCCGGGCCCTCGAGGAACTCCACCGGATCCGTCCGGACGTCAGGGCCTTCGGCCTGGGCGGACCGAGGCTCCGCGCGGCTGGGCTCGAGGCGCTCTACCCGGCGGAGGACCTTTCGGTCATGGGAATCGCCGAAGTGCTTCCGAAGATCCCGCGGATCCTCGAGATCCTCCGCGGGCTCCGGGAGGCGGCGGCGGAGCGGAAGCCCAAGGTGGCGCTCCTCGTCGACAGCCCGGACTTCAACCTCCGGCTCGCGAAGCACCTCAAGGCCCAGGGCGTGAAAGTCGTCTACTACATCTCGCCCATGATCTGGGCCTGGCGGCGGGGGAGGGCGAAGAGGATCGCCCGCGTCGTCGACCGCATGCTCTGCATCCTGCCCTTTGAGGAGCGCTTCTACGATGGGACGGGAGTCTCGGCGCGGTTCGTGGGCCACCCCCTCGCCGATCGCCCGCCGCCCTCGGACCCGGCGCGCTACCGGGCGGACCTGGGCCTCGACGCGGGGCGGCTCACGGTGGCGCTGTTGCCGGGGAGCCGCCACAGCGAGCTGAAGCGCATCTTCCCTCCCATGCTCGAAGCGGCCGAACGCATCCGCGCCCGACATCCGGAGGCGCAGTTCGTGGTGCCGGTCGCGCCCACCCTCCGCGACGAGGTCGTCCGCCCCTTCCTCGCCCGCCACGCCACCCTCAACGTGAAGCTCGTCGCGGGGCGCGCCGACGAGGCGGTGGGGGCGAGCGACGCCGCCCTCGTGAAGAGCGGCACCTCGACGCTTGAGACCGCGCTCATGCGCCGCCCCATGGTCGTCGTGTACCGGCTCGCCTGGCTCTCCTACCTCGTGGGCCGGATCTTCGTCCGCATCGCCCACTTCGCCCTCGTGAACATCCTCGCCGGCCGCCAGGTCGTGCCCGAGCTCCTCCAGACGGAGGCGAGCCCGGAACGCATGGCCTTCGAGATCGAGCGCCTCCTCTCCGATCCCGAGGCCCGCCGGCAGCAGCTCGCCGACCTCGATGAGGTCCGCCGCTCCCTCGGCGAGGCGGGCGCCGCCCGCCGCGTCGCCGAGGAGGTCGTTGGAGCCCTTTGCCCATGAACCAGACCGAAATGCCCGCCCGACCCGCGCTCGTGTGCCTGCCGACGTACAACGAGAAGGACAACGTCGGCCCCATCGTCGAGGCCATCCTCGCCGAGGCGCGCGAGGCCGACGTCCTCGTCATCGACGACAATTCCCCGGACGGAACCGGCGCCTTGGCGGACGCCATCGCCGCTCGGGAGCCGCGCGTCCACGTGCTCCACCGCGCCGGCAAGGAGGGCCTGGGGAAGGCGTACCTCGCCGGCTTCGACTGGGCGCTCCACCACGGTTACGAACTGGTCCTGGAGATGGACGCCGACTTCTCGCACGACCCGAAGCGCTTGCCGGCCATGCTGGAGGCCGCGCGGGAGGCAGACCTCGTCCTCGGGAGCCGGAACGTCCCCGGGGGCGGCACCGTGAACTGGAGCGCCGTCCGCAAGTTCATCTCTCGGGGCGGGAGCTGGTACGCGAGGACGATCCTCGGCATCCCGGTGCGCGACCTCACCGGGGGCTTCAAGTGCTTCCACCGGAAGGTGCTCGAGGCGATCGACCTCTCGACGGTGGAGTGCTCCGGCTACGCCTTCCAGATCGAGCTCACCTACCGGGCCATCCGCAAGGGCTTCCGGGTGAAGGAGATCCCCATCGTCTTCGTCGACCGGCGCGTCGGCCAGTCGAAGATGTCGAAGCGGATCGTGCTGGAAGCCCTGCGCAAAGTGTGGTCCATTCGGGCGAGCGACTTCCGCTAGCCCCGGAGAGCCGCCCGCTCCCCAGGGCCGCCCGCAGTCTCCCGGTTCCGGTCCCATGTTCCGAGACGTCTTCACCCAGAGCCTCGTCGCCCTCTCCGCCATCTTCGTGGTGGTGGACCCCTTCGCCGCCGTCCCCTTCTTCCTCGCCATTACGAGCGGCCAGGTCCCGGAGGAGCAGCGGGAGACGGCCAAGCGCGCGGCGGTGGGCACCTTCCTCATCCTCGCCGGGTTCGGGGGGGTGGGCGCCATCGTCTTTCGCCTCCTCGGCATCACCATCCCCGCCTTCAAGATCGCGGGCGGCATCCTCCTCCTCCTCATCTCGATGGACATGATCCGGACGAGACCGTCGGCGGCCCGCATCACCGAGCCCGAGGTGGCTGCCGGGGTGGGGAAGGACGACGTGGCCATCGTCCCCCTGGCGATGCCACTCCTCGCCGGCCCCGGATCCATCGCCACGATCATCGTCCTCATGGGGCGCATCCGCCACGACCACTGGTGGCGGAGCCTCCCGGTCCTGGGGGCAGTCCTCGTCACCGCGGTCGCCACCTACCTCGTCCTCGCGGGGGCGGTCCGCATCGAGAAGGTGATGGGGCGGACGGGGATGAACGTCCTCGAGCGCGTGGCCGGCATGCTCCTCGCCGCCATCGCACTGCAGTTCGTCATCGACGGAGTCGGCGAGGCCTTCCCGGCCCTCCTGCGGTCGGGAGCTTGACCCCGGACAAGGTGCCGGGGCGCGACCGATAGTCGGGAGCACGGGGAGGAGAGGCGCGCCGGGCCATCGGCCACCGGCGCCGGAGCAGGGAGCGCCGGCCCGCGCCGCCGGAAGGCGTCCTCGCGAGCCCGGTCGCTGGGCGACCGTCCCATGGTATGAGTCGACACCTCGTCGTCACACGATCCCCCGCGCCCGGCGCGGGGCGGAGACGGAGATCCCCACACCATGGCCACACGCATCGTCCGCACCTTCTCCATCCTCGGCGCCGACGGTGCCGGCAAGACGGCTCTCGTCGAGGCGCTGCTCCGGGCCGTGGACGCGAAGCGCGCCAGCCCGGAGGGCTCGACCTCGCGACTCGACGCCGAGCCGGAGGAGAAGAAGAGGAACTTCACCCTCTCCCTGCACCCGGAGACCTTCGAGGATGGCGGGCGGACCTTCAACGTCCTCGACACCCCGGGGTTCGCCGCCTTCATCAACGAGGCGGAGTGGGCGCTCCAGGTGACCGACGGTGCGGTGCTCGTGGTCTCGGCCGTGGACGGCACCCACAACCGCACGGAGCGGATCTACGACGCGCTCGCCGAGTCCAAGCTGCCGGCGCTGGCGTTGGTGGGGCGGCTCGACCACGAGCAGTCCGACTTCAGGAAGACACTCGCCGACATCGAGACGTCGCTCAAGGTGAAGCCGATTCCGCTCCAGATCCCCGTCGGCCAGGGCCCCGCCCTGAAGGGGATCGTCGACCTCCTCACCATGAAGGCCCGGGTCTACGACAAGGCCTTCGCGAAGGCGGTCGAGCAGGACATCCCGGCCGATGTCCGCGCCGAGGCCGAGGCGGCCCGGACCGCCCTCGTGGAGGCAGCGGCCGAGTCGGACGACGAGCTCCTCGGGAAGTACCTCGAGGGCGGGAGCCTCTCCGCCGCCGAGGTGATGCGCGGCCTCGCGGCCGGCGCCGCCCAGCAGAAGTTCCTCCCCGTCGCCGTGGCCGCTGCGAAGCCTGGTGTGGGGGTGCGCGAGCTCCTCGATCTGGTCGCCGAGCTCCTGCCGGGGCCCGAGGGCCGCCGCGTCCAGGGCAAGGAGCTCTCCGGCAAGGACGCCGAGCGGCGCGCGGACGCGGCCGCTCCCTTTGCCGCGCAGGTGTTCCGGACCACCATCGACCACTTCGCCGGCCGGGTGGACTACCTCCGCGTCCTCTCCGGCACGCTCAAGCCCGAGTCGGTGATCGTGAACCCCCGCACCCGGGTCGAAGAGCGCATCGTGCACGTGTACCGGACCGACGGGGCCCAGCAGGTCGAGGTGCCGAGCGCCGGGCCCGGCGACCTGGTGGTGCTCCTGAAGCTCAAGGACGCTCGCACCGGCGACACCCTCTGCGACAAGGACTCGGTCATCGTCCTCCCCGACTTCAAGCACCCCAACCGCCCGGTGGCCTACGCGGTGCAGGCAAAGGGCTCGGGGGATGACAAGGTGACGGCAGCGCTCCAGAAGCTCATCGAGGAGGATCCGTCGCTGGAGCTCGGCCGCGCCGCCGACACCGGCGAGTTCCTGCTCAAGGCCACAGGGCAGGCTCACATCGAGGTCACGGTGGAGCGGCTCAAGCGCAAGCACGGCGTCGAGGTCCAGCTGGGGGTCCCGACCCCGGCCTACCTCGAGACCATCACCGCCTCGTCGAAGGCCCAGGGGAAGTTCAAGCGCCAGACCGGCGGCCACGGCCAGTACGGCGACTGCACGCTCGAGCTCCACCCCCGCCCCCGCGGCTCCGGATTCGAGTTCGAGGACGCCATCGTTGGCGGCGTGATCCCGCGCCAGTTCATCCCGTCGGTGGAGAAGGGCGTGCGCGGGGCGCTCGGCGCGGGCCCGCTCGCCGGGTACCCGGTGGTCGACTTCCAGGCCAAGCTCGTCTTCGGGAGCTACCACGACGTGGACAGCTCCGACATGGCCTTCCAGATCGCCGGCTCCATGGGCTTCAAGAAGGCGATGCAGGACGCCCGGCCCATTCTCCTCGAGCCCATCATGCAGCTCGAAGTGCGGGTGCCCGAGGAGTACGTGGGCGCGGTGATGGGCGACCTGAACAGTCGCCGCGCCAAGGTCCAGGGCATGGAGCCCATCGCCCGGGGGGTCGCGATCCGGGCCCTCTGCCCGCACGCCGAGGCCATGACCTACGACGCCGAGCTCCGCTCTCTCACCCAGGGCGTCGGCTACTTCAGCATGGAGCCGTCTCACTACGACCCGGTCCCTCCCCACATCGCCCAGAAGATCATCGAGAAGCGCCGGGCCGAGGGGAAGGTGAAGGGGATCGAGGAGGAGAAGTAGGCCCCGAGGGAGGGGGCGAGAGGTGTCCCGCCACGCTCGGGTACGCCAGCGCCTCCCCGGAGCGGGAGGGCGGAGCGCCCCGGGGCCGGCGGAGGCGTTGCGTCGGCGCCCACCCCGGTACGACTCGGGCCTTCACGGGACCCCCGGGATGCAGTAGGAGCGATAGCGCCGTGCACGCGCTCTACGCCCTCGCGAGCTACCTCATCTTTCTGGCGCTCTTGCCGGTGCTCCTCTTCCACCCGAAGCTGCGCCACGGGATCCCCTCGCGGCTCGGCCTCTACCGCCGTACGACAGGGCTGGGATCGGGTTCTCCCCGCATCTGGCTCCACGGCGCGAGCGCAGGGGACCTCCTTTCCCTGCACCCGATGATGAAGGAGCTCAAGGCGCGGGTCCCGGGCTGCTGCATCCTCGTCACCACCATCACCAACAGCGGCCTGGAGATCGCGCGGAAGAAGCTCCGGGAGGCGGACGTCGTCCTCCACGCCCCCTACGACCTCCCCGGCGCCACACGCCGCGCCGTCGAGGCGCTTCGCCCGGACCTCCTCGTCCTCGAGTACACGGAGATCTGGCCGAACCTCATCCGCGCCGTGCACCGGGCCGGAGCCCGCATCGTCCTCACCAACGGCCGCTTCAACCCGGAGAAGATGACGAGCTACCGGGCCTTCTTCCGGGCCATCGGCAACCCTCTCCCCTCCATCGACCTGTTCCTCATGCGCTCCGACGAGGAGGCGGAGCGAGCGCTCCAGCTCGGCGCCCCTCCGGACCGGGTCTGGGTGAGCGGCAACACGAAATTCGACGCGCTTCCCCTCGACTGGCCCGCCGGGGACGACGAGCCGCTCCGGGTGGCGATGGGGCTCGCCCGCGATCGCCCGGTGCTCATCGCCGGGTCCACCCACGAGGGGGAGGAGGAGATCCTCCTCGAAGTCTACCGCCGGCTGCTCGCGGACGTCCCCGGCCTCCAGCTCGTGCTCGCCCCGCGCTACGTGGAGCGGTCGGGCCGGATCCTGGGGATGAGCGCCGCGGCCGGCTTCTCGGCGAGGCTGCGGAGCGTCGGTGTGGCTGGGGGAACCGTGAACGTGGTGGTCCTCGACACCATCGGGGAGCTCGCCGCCGCCTACCGCCTCGCCACCCTCGCCTTCGTGGGAGGGAGCTTCGTCCGGCGGGGGGGCCAGAACGTCCTCGAACCGGCGGGGCAGGGAAAGCCTGTCCTCTTCGGGCCTCACATGGAGAGCTTCAAGGACAGCGTCCAGGTGCTCGTCGGGCGGGGGGGCATCCAGGTCGCGAACCCCGAGCAGCTCCTCCGTGTGGCCCGCGAGCTCCTCTCGCGCCCCGGGGAGATCGAGGAGCTCGGCGCCATGGCGAAGGAGGCGGTGAGCGCCATCCGCGGGGCGAGCGCCAGGAACGTGGAGCACATGCTGCGGGTTCTCCCTCGGGCGCGGCCGGAGGGCCGGGTCGCGTGAGTGCGGTGGTGAGCCGCCCGGGCGCGCTCGGGCGAATCTGGTGGGGCCCGGCCCCGGGCCTCGCGGAGCGGGTGCTCCTCGCGCCGCTCTCCGGCGCGGAGGGCCTCTTCCGCCTGGGGGTGGCCGTGCGGGGGGCGCTCTACGACCGGGGCCTCCTGCGCGCGGTCTCCGCCCCGGTCCCGGTCCTCTCGGTCGGGAACCTGTGCATCGGGGGTGCCGGGAAGACCCCGGTGGTGCTCGCCCTCGGAGAACGCCTCCTCCGCGCTGGGCACCGCCCGGCGGTCCTCTCGCGCGGGTACGGCGCGCTCGCCGAGGGGCCCCGGGTGGTCTCCGACGGGAAGAGCGTGCTCCTCGAGGCCGGCCGGGGCGGGGACGAACCGGTGCTCCTCGCCCGCCGGCTCCCCGACCTCCGCGTGGTGTGCGGACCGGACCGGGCCGAGGTGGCCCGCATCGCGGTCTCGGACCTAGGCGCCGACGTCCTCCTCCTCGACGACGGCTTCCAGCACCGCCGCCTGCGGCGCGACCTCGACGTGGTGGTGCTCGATGCCTCGAACCCCTTCGGGAACGGCCATTGCCTCCCGCGAGGACCGAACCGGGAACCCGCCCGGGCCCTCTCGCGCGCCGGCCTCGTCTGGCTCACCCACGCGGACCGAGCCTCGCCCACGCGGCTCGAGGAGCTCCGGGCCACTGCACGGTCCTTCACTGGGCGCGACCCGGTGGAGTCGCGCCACGCGCCCCGCGAGGTGCTCGATGGGAGCCTGGAGCGGTCCTTCGGCCTCGCCTCGCTCTCCGGAGCGCGCCTGGGCCTGATCACCGGGGTGGCCCGCCCGGAGAGCGTCCTGCGGACGGTGGAGTCGCTCGGAGCTTCCGTGGTCCTCTCTCGCGACTATCCCGACCACCACCGCTTCACGGAGGCGGAGCTCGCCGAGGCGCTCGCCGCGGCGGAGGCGGCGGGCGCGAGGGAGCTCGTCACCACCGAGAAGGACGCGGTCCGCCTTCCTCCGGGCGCGGGAAGGGAGCCCCGCCTGCGAGTCCTCCGCATCGACGCCGAGGTGCTGCGGGGAGAGGATGGGCTCGTGGCGGCGGTGGCCGGGGCCCTTGGGGCCGGCCTCCGGGGCCGGGGAGGGAAAGGCTAGTGCAGCGGCTCTTGCAACTCGTGGGCGAGGGGCTCGGCGTTCTCCTCTGGATCCTGGGGGTGCGCCGGGGCGTGGTCCTGGGAAACCTCCGGCTCGCCTTCCCGGACTGGACGGAGGATCGCCGGCGCGCGGTGGGGCGGGCGATGTTCCGGAACCTCGGTCGCATGGCCCCGGACTTCCTCTTCGTCACCCGGCTTCGCCCCGAGGATCTCGACCGGCTCTTCGTCTACGAGCCCGGAGCCCTGGAGCGAGTCCTCGCTGCCCGGGACCGCGGGAAGGGCGTCGTGGTGTGCACGGCCCACTTCGGCAACTTCGAGAACTTAGCGGCCGTCCACTGCCTGAAGGGGATCCCCATCACCATGATCACGCGGCGCATGAACGGGGGCGCCCTCGCCGGCCTCTGGCGCCGCGGGCGCTCGCGCGCCGGCGTGCAGGAGCTCGTCGTCAACCGCGGGAAGACCCTGCAGGCGGCGCTCCGCGCCATGCGCGACGGGCGCGTCCTCGGCTACGTCATCGACCAGAACATGACGCGAAAGCGGGCCATCTTCCCCACCTTCTTCGGGGTGGCGGCTGCGACCACTCCGACGCCCGCCTACCTTGCGCTCCGGGCGAAGGCGGAGATCTTCTTCGCGCTCGACGTGCCGCTCGAGGACGGTCGGCACCGCATCGTCATCGAGGGACCGCTCCGGGTCCCGGAGACCGGGAACCGGGAACGCGACGTGCTCGCCTTCACCCAGGACCTGAACGACCGGCTGGAGCGCTGGGTCCGCCTCTACCCAGAGCACTGGTACTGGGTTCACAGACGGTGGAAGACCCGCCCGCCGGAGGGACCGGCCGGCGGACCCGCGGGGGGCGAGGCGGGGCCGGGGGCGGTCTCCGGGCCGGGGCCGGCGGCCCCATTGACCCCGGCGTAAACGCACGGTAGAGAGCCCCCCGATGCCCCCACGTGTCGATCCCGCCCTCGCCCCGCTGGCGGAGCTCTTGCCCGCCTTCCGGCGCGCCACCGTGGTGGTGGTCGGCGACTACGTGGCCGACGAGTACGTCTACGGGGAGACGGAGCGCATCAGCCGCGAGGCTCCGGTCCTCATCGTCCGCTACGAGAGGAGCGAGCTCAAGGCCGGCGGCGCCGGGAACGCTGCGCAGAACCTCTCCGCCCTGGGGGTCGCCGTCCGCTCCGTCGGGCTCGTGGGGGACGACGAGCTCGGAGCCCGCCTCGTCTCGGAGCTCCGCCGGGGCGGCATCGGCCTCGAAGGCCTACAGCGGGTGCGCGGGCGCGCCACCGAGGCGAAGACGCGCATCCTCGCCGGGGGGCGCTCCACCCGCCGCCAGCAGATGCTCCGGGTGGACCGCGCTCCGGAGCCGCTGCCGGCCGCAGCCGAGCGCCGCCTGCTCCGCGACCTCGAGCGCGCCTCGCGCGGGGCGAGCGCCGTCCTGGCGAGCGACTACGGCTCCGGCGTGCTCTCCCCCCGGGTCGTGGAGGCGCTGCGGAAGCTCCGGCGGAAGGGGCTCCCGGTGTGCGTCGACTCCCGCTACAACCTCCGGAGCTTCACGGGCCTCACCATGGCGAAGCCGAACGAGCCGGAGCTCGAGGCGGCGAGCGGTGTCTCGCTCTCCGAGCCCGGGGGGCTCGTGCGCGCGGCCCGGACCCTGCAGCGCCGCCTGGGTTGCGAGCACCTGCTCGTCACCCGGGGCCGGAACGGGATGTCGCTCTTCCGCCGCGGGGTGCCGGCCCTCCACCTTTCGGCCCACGGCAACAAGGACGCGGTGGACGTCACCGGCGCCGGAGACACCGTGGCCGCCGCCTACTGCGCGGCCCTCGCGTGCGGGGCCGACGCCGAGGCGGCGGCGAGGCTCGCGAACGTCGCCGGGGCGCTCGTCGTCCAGAAGCCGGGCACGGCGACCGTGACCCGGGAGGAGCTGCGGCCCGAGCTCCTGGGGAGGTGAGACGGTGGAGCGGATCGTGAGCGTCGGGGACCTTCCCCGGATCCGGGCCGAGGCGAGCGGCGCCGGCCGCACCATCGCCCTCGCGAACGGGATCTTCGATCTGTTCCACGTGGGCCACCTCCGGTACCTACAGGGTGCGAAGGCGCTCGCCGACGTGCTCGTCGTGGCCGTGAACAGCGACGCGTCCGCCCGCGCCCACAAGGGTCCGGACCGCCCGGTGGTGCCCGAGGGGGAGCGGGCCGAGATCGTCTCCGCGCTCTCCTGCGTCGACTGGGTGGTGATCTTTGACTCCAGGGACGTGGTGCCGGTCATCCGCGCGCTGCGCCCCGACGTCCAAGTGAAGGGCACCGACTACACTCCCGACACGATTCCGGAGGCCGCCGAGGTGAAGAGCTACGGCGGTCGGGTGGCGGTAGCGGGCGACCCGAAGGACCACTCCACGACCGAGCTCCTCCGCAAGCTGTGGGGCTCGAGGGGTCGGTGACGAGGGCGCGGCGACCTGCCCCTGCCTCCAGGAGGGACCCCGCGCACAGGGCGGGCCGTCGCGCCGGGGCTCGGCTCTTCGGCTGCGCTCCCGGCGGGCGGAAGCGGTGAGGGTTCTCGAGCTCCTCTCGTCTCCGGTGTGGACCGGACCGGCCGAGCCCATGGCGTCCGTATGCCTCGAGCTCCGCTCGCGCGGCCACCACATCGAGGTCGGCGCCGACACGAGGCGCGAGGGGGACATCCAGGAGAGGATGGGCGCGCTCGGCCTCCCAGTGCGTCCCGACCTCGCCCTCACCACCAAGGGAGGGCCGGCCACCTTCCTCGCCGACCTCTTCCGGCTCCGGCGACTCTGCAGTGAGTTCGACGTCCTTGCCGCCAACTTCTCGAACGACCACGCGCTCGCGCTCCTCGCCGCGGCCGGCCGCGGCCACTGCCGGGTGGTGCGCACTGTGCACTCCTCGCGCTCGCTCGAGGACCGCGGGCTCCAGGGGACCCTGCACCGGAGGACCGACGGGCTCGTCGCCGTCTGCGAGGCCCACGCCCGGGTGCTCCGGGAGGTCTTTCGCGTCCCAGCGGAGCGCGTGGCAGCGGTGCGCGGGGCCGTCGATTCGGCCTTCTTCTCCCCGGAAGGGCCCGACCTTCGCGCCGAGCTCGGGATCGCCCCCGACGCGCCGGTCGTAGGGATCGTCTCCCGGGTGAAGCCGGACCGGAGGCACGCGGACCTTCTCGCGGCGTTCCGCTCGGTCGCCCTCCGCATGCCGGAGGCCCGCCTTGTCGTGGTGGGGCGCGGAGAGGGTCTCGAGGCGGTGCGGTCGCGGGCCACCGGGCTGGGGATCACGAACCGCGTGGTCTTCGCCGGCTACCGGCGGGGCGCCGAGCTCGCGGCCGCCTACCGGACCCTCGACGCGAAGGTGCTGCTCGCCGAGGGGAACGACGCCACTTGCCGGGCCCTCCTCGAGGCGATGGCCTGCGGCCGCCCCGGGATCGCCTACCGCTTCGGAGCCCCCGCGGAGAGCATCCTGGACGGCGCGACCGGGCGGCTCGTCCCGGAAGGCGACGTCGGCGCCCTGGCGGCGGCCATCGTCGAGCTCCTCGGGGATCGGGGCCGGGCCCGGATCTGGGGGGCGCGGG
>Ga0335077_10008936_pt1 | contig 12428 bp, 13 predicted proteins | sample Lox_Sample_31_FD_207151 | JGI IMG/M metagenome (GOLD analysis project Ga0335077, IMG submission 207151) | Soil microbial communities from Loxahatchee National Wildlife Refuge, Florida, United States - Lox_Sample_3.1 | ecosystem: Environmental > Terrestrial > Soil > Wetlands | place: USA...
TCGCGCAGGCCCAAAAGGCCTGCACTCGCGACCGGTCTTGCATAACACTCACAGACCCGTGCGTTTCACCAGCTGTGAGCCTAGCCACAATGGCCGCAGTCGCGTCGGAAGTTTCCGGATCTTCCGGTTGCTGCCTCACCGCCGCCACTAGGCGCATCGCGTTCGGCAACCTTCCGGTCGCCATGTGCGATCATGGCAACCGGCGTGACCCCATGCCGCGACCGGACGGGTCGCCTACGTCGCTCAGCCGATCCAGTACGCTACGCTAAGCCCCCCCGCGCGGCGCCGTCTGGACCTGCGGCGGGGGGGGCCGGCCCCGTCATCCGGCCTGGCCGGGAAAGGCTGGACGGGAAGGCTGGACGGTGCCGATGCAAAGAGATTCTGCATGTTCGTCTGCATTTGCATTTGCTCTGTTAAGCTGCAGCGTGCAGATGGTAGATCCCGACCGCGGGTTTTACTTCCGCGGGATCTGTGTTCCCACTAAATGAGAAGCAAGGAGCGCGATGCGGTTCGACAACGGGGTCCGGGCTGATCAGCTGGTTTCCGCGGCCTGGCGCAAGAGCAAGATCAGCAATCCCAGCGGGAGCTGTGTCGAGGTGGCCGAGCTTCCGGGTGACGCGATCGCCGTCCGCAATTCCCGGCATCCTTCGGGACCGGCTCTGATATACACGCGGGCCGAGATCACGGCGTTCTTGACCGGGGTGAAGAACGGCGAGTTCGATGACCTGGACCCGCGTCCCGGCAACGGTGTGGCGGTATTACCCATTAGTCACTAATAGTGTCCTGACGAGGCGGTTGTGCAGTGATATCGTACTGCATGTGTATCCGCCGTCGCCGTTCGACTTTGCGCGCGGCAGCACGGCGGTGACCGGTCGGCAGGGCGAGCGGGCACTGGCATCAACCCCCCGGCTCACGGAGTGAGGATGAGCACGGACGACGAGCTAGCTGCCGACATATCGGGCCCGACCGTGCCGCGCATGATCCTCGGCAACCAGCTGCACCGCTTCCGCGAGGCAGCCGACATCTCGCCGGACCGGGCCGGGTACGAGATCCGGGCGTCCCGGTCCAAGATCAGCCGCATGGAGAACGGCCGGGTCGGGTTCAAGGAACGAGACGTGGCCGATCTGCTCGACCTGTACGGAATCACCGACGAGGAGACGCGCGCGGGCCTGATGACGCTCGCCCGCCAGGCGAATGCCCCCGGCTGGTGGTCGAAATACGGCGGCGACATCATGACCGACTGGTTCGAGGAGTATCTCGGCCTGGAGGCCGGCGCCTCGGTCATCCGGGCGTTCGAGCTGCAGTTCGTGCACGGCCTGTTCCAGACCGAGGCCTACGCCCGGGCCGTTACCTTGCTCGGCAACTCGTCCGCGCCCGCCGAGGAGATCGACCGCCGGGTCGGCCTGCGGCTCAAGCGTCAGGACCTGCTGGCCAGCTCCAAGCCGCCGCAGGTGTGGGCGATCATCGACGAGGGGGCGCTGCGCCGGCCGGTAGGAGGCCGTGCGGTGATGCAGGCCCAGCTGAACCGGCTCATCGAGGTCGCCGGGATGCGGCACGTCACCATCCAGGTGGTGCCGTTCAGCCGGGGCGGGCACGCCGCGGCAGGAGGATCGTTCACGGTGTTGCGCTTCAGAGAAGACGACGTGCCTGACGTGGTCTACATCGAACAGCTCACCAGCGCCCTTTACCTGGATAAACGCGGGGATGTCGACCACTACCTGGAGGTCATGAACCACCTCAGCACCGAGGCCCTCACTCCCGCGCAGACCACGCAGTTCCTCGCCGAGATCATCAAGGAAACGTGAGGCCCCCGGGCGCCGGACGTTCCTCCCCGGCCCAAAGCCGTGAGCCCCTGAAACCCCAACCCCAAGGGATTCCCGTGACTGAAGAGCACTCACCCACGTACGGCGGCCCAGAGCAGCCCATCACCGGAACCGCGATCGACACGACGGTGCCGCATTCGGCCCGGATCTGGAACTACTGGCTGGGCGGCAAGGACAACTACGAGATCGACCGGGTGGCTGGTGATCAGTTCAGCGCGATATACCCGGGCATCGTGGATATCGCGCGGGCCGACCGCGCTTTCCTCGGACGCGTCATCCGGTTCCTGGCCGGTGAGGCCGGGGTACGCCAGTTCCTCGACGTGGGGACCGGGCTGCCGACCGCGGAAAACACGCACCAGGTCGCCCAGAGCGTCGCGCCGGAGTCACGGATCGTGTACGTCGACAACGACCCGCTGGTGCTGGCGCACGCGCGGGCCCTGCTGACCAGCAGTCCGCAGGGCAGCACCAGCTACGTGGACGCTGACATGCGCGACGCCGAGAAGGTGCTGCGAGAGGCGGCGGAGTGGCTGGACCTGTCCCAGCCGGTGGCGCTGACATTCATGGGGGTCCTCGGCCACGTCATCCACCACGACGAGGCGCGGTCGATCGTGGCCGGGCTGCTCGGGGGCCTGCCCTCCGGCAGCTACCTGTCGATCAACGACAGCGTCAACACCAGTGAGGCCCTGGAGGAGGCCCTGCGGGTATACGAGGCATCGGGTGCCGTCCCGTACCGGACCCGCACACCGGAGCAGTTCGCCAGCTACTTCGAGGGTCTGGAGCTCGTCCCGCCGGGCGTGGTCAACGTGGACGACTGGCGGCCGGACCCTGACTTCCCCCGCGGCCCCGACATCCCGCAACTGGGGGCTCTAGGCCGCAAGCCGTAGCGAATCAGGCCGGCGGGTGGATCCCCGGCAGGCGGTCGGTGGCGGCGACGGCAGCGACCACGCGGCGGCCTCCGCGCTCTGATCGAAGTACACCCACCACAGGATGTCGTCCCCGAGGGAGAGGGTCACCGTGCGCTGCGCGTCATCGAGCTGGGCGTATTCCATGCTCCTAAGCCTTTCACGGGCGACGGGCCGGGCAGCACGGTAGGCGGCCACCGGGCCGCGGGCGCCGCGGTGGCGGCGGCGGTGAAGGCACCGTGCAACGGCGCTCGCGGGCCCGCTGGCCGGCCGTTCGGTGACCGCCTGCCTGCTGGCCGCGGCCGGACTCGAGCTGTGCGCCGCGGCGGCCTACGTCCTGATCGGTCCGCGGCGCGGCGGGCCGGCCGCAGATACCACGGCCCGTTCAGAAGAAATCTCGTTATGCTTGGGAAATGCGATGCGTATCGGGTACCCAGTGGTTCTACGGGTCCAGCCGGTTGGGACGGCCCGACCCGTAAGGCTTTCACCCGCTTTCGAGGCCGTCCGGATGGGCGGCCTTTTCCGTGCTCTCCAGGGCCGTCCGTCCGGACCTTACGGAGGAGGACGATGACCATGAGTGCCGGGCTCGCGCTGCAGCGTTCGGCTGAGCTCGAGGAGCTGATTCACCGGGACGCCTCCCGGTTCCGGATCCTGACCGGGGACCGGCCGACCGGTCAGCTGCACCTGGGCCACTACTTCGGCACCCTGCGGAACCGGGTCAGGCTGCAGGACCTCGGCGCAGAGGTCTTCGTGCTGATCGCGGACTTCCAGGTACTGACCGACCGCGACACCACGGAGCACCTGGACGACTACGTGACCAGCCTGATGCTCGACTACCTGGCCATCGGGCTGGACCCGGCGCGGACGGTGATATTCGCGCACAGCGCGGTGCCGGCGCTCAACCAGCTCCTGCTGCCGTTCCTGAGCCTGGTCTCGGTCCCGGAGCTGCAGCGCAACCCGACGGTCAAGGACGAGATCGCGCACTCGCGCCAGGCGGCGGTCAGCGGCCTGATGCTCACCTACCCGGTGCATCAGGCGGCGGACATCTTGTTCTGTAAGTCAAACCTGGTGCCGGTCGGGCAGGACCAGCTGCCGCACCTGGAGATCACCCGGGTCATCGCGCGCCGGTTCAACAGCCGGTACGCGCCGGTCTTCCCGGTGCCCGACGCGCTGCTGTCGGCGGCGCCGCTGCTGCTCGGCACCGACGGCACCAAGATGAGCAAGAGCCGCGGCAACGCCATCGCGTTGGCGGCCAGCGCCGATGAGACCGCCCGCCTGATCCGCGGCGCGAAGACGGACGCCGAACGGTACATCAGCTACGACCCTGAGCGCCGCCCGGAGGTCTCGAACCTGGTACTGCTGGCCGGGCTCGCCCTCGGGCGCAGCCCGCAGGACGTGGTCGCCGACCTCGGTACCGGCGGTGCCGCGGCGCTCAAGGACACGGTCACGATGGCGGTCAACGATCTGCTGGCCCCGGTCCGGGCCCGCCGAGCCGAGTACGCGCGTGACCTGGGCTACGTCCGCCGGATCCTGCGGGAGGGCAACGCGCGCGCCAAGGCCATCGCCGCGGCCACCCTGGACGAGGTCCGCGCGGCCATGGGCATGGGTTACTGAGGCGCGCCGTCCGCCTCCCCGGCGTGCGCGACGGCGTGCGCGAATTCCGAGCGATCTCGGCGGTGATCGCCCCCGGCCCAGTCGGCAGGCGGCTCATCGCGCGGGCCCGGGGACGGGCCCGGTGGATTCGCGCATGATCAGCTCGGTCGACAGCTCCACCCGCCTGCTGTGCAGCGGCCGGTCCTCGATGATCTCGCCCAGCATCTGGGCCGCCGCCCGGCCCATCTCGGCCAGCGGCTGGCGCACCGTGGTCAGCGGCGGCGAGACCCAGCGAGCCACGGGCAGGTCGTCGAAGCCGACCACGCTCAGGTCCTGCGGGATCCGCAGGCCGCGCTGCCGGGCCGCCTCGTAGACGCCCAGCGCCTGCTGGTCGCTGCCCGCGAAGATGGCGGTGGGAGGTTCGGCCAGGTCCAGCAGCTCCCCGCCGCGGCGGAAACCGCCCTCGTGCTGGAAGTCGCCGTGCCTGACCATCTCGGCATCGAAGGCGATGCCGGCCTGCTCGAGCGCTGACCGGTAGCCATCGATCCGGGCCCGGCTGCACAGGTAGTCCTGGGGCCCGGCCACCGCGGCGATCCGGCGGTGCCGGAAGCTGAGCAGATGCTCGGTGGCCGCCAGGCCGCCGGCCCAGTTGGTGGCACCCACGCTGGCCAGCTCGGGAGGCGGCGGGTTCATCCGGCCGTCCTGGATCCCGTCGGCGGCCGGAGCGGCGTGGCCAGCTACGTGCCGATGGCGCCGCCGGTGCAGCTAGAACAACCACGATGGTGCCACCGGGCCGAACGGGCCGCCGTGCGCGCGGCCGATCTCGTGACGTGCCGCTCACCCGGGCGCCGGTTCCGGTGCGGGCGAGCCTTCCATGGGAAGGTTGGGTCCGTGGACCTCGTGACGTCCCTCCGCCAGGCCGGGGTGGCCCGCGGTGACCTCGTGGGGCTGGTCGTCTCTCCTGACTGCGGGCTCGGCGTGGCCACGGCGGAACGCGCATGGCCGATCGCGCCCAGTACAGAGGCGGGTACATCCGGCGCGGGGCTGGCCGTGCCCGGCGCGGGGCTGGCTGCGCAGGTCCAGCAGGCGGATGAAATGCTTCGGCCACGATGGGCGGTGTGGTCCGGCCAGGCAGCGGCGCACCTGGTCGCTGACGGCGTACGCCTGGCCACGTGCTGGGACATCACCGCGGCGCACCGGCTGCTGTTCGGCGGCTGGCGGGCCGATCCGGGCTGGGCCTGGGCCAGGGCCCGCGGGCTGGCCACGGAGACGGTGCCGGCCGGCGGACCGCTCGACCTGTTCGGGATGACCGGCGCGGACGACGGTGACGACGATGAGCCGGTGGCGCCCGACGGGCACCTGCGGCCGGAGTGGGTCAGCGGCGGATGGTCCCACAGCGCCGGTCGCCTGGCCCGCTGGGCGGAGCTGGCTCGGTCGCTGGCCGAGGTGCAGCGGGCGGCGCTCGCCGCGCGGGCCGACCGGCCGATAGCGCTGGCCACGGCGCGCTCCGAATCCACCGCCGAGCTGCTCTGCGCCGAACTGTCCGCAGACGGGCTGCCGATGGACCGCAGGCTAGCCGAGCAGGTCCTTTGCTCCTTCATCGGCCCCCGGCCGCGCGGTGACGCCGAGGCAGCCGCCGCGCGGGCCGCGCGCGACGCCGAGGTCCTGCGGCATGCTCCGGCCGGGGTCACGGCCGACCTGCGCAGCCCGGCCCAGGTCCGGTCGCTGCTGGCCCGGATCGGCGTCGACGTCCCGGATACCAGGGCGTGGCGGCTGCGGGAACTCCGCGATACCCATCCGCTGATCGCGGCCCTGCTGGAGTGGCGGAAGGCCGAGCGGATTGCCACCACCTATGGTTACGCGTGGCTGGACGAGAACCTCGGACCCGACGGCCGGCTGCGCGGCGCCTGGACTGGATCTGATGGCGCCGCGGGCCGGATGACCGCGTCGGCCGGCCTGCACAACATGCCGGCCGCGATGCGACGGGCGGTGGTGGCCGCCGACGGGCACGTCTTTGTCCGGGCCGACCTCGGCCAGATCGAGCCGCGGGTCCTGGCCGCGGTGTCCGGCGACCAGTCCCTGGCGGCCGCAGCGCGGGCCGACGACCTGTACGCACCGGTCGCCGCGCAGCTCGGCGTCGACCGGCCGACGGCCAAAGTGGCGGTGCTTGGCGCGATGTACGGCCAGACCACCGGGTTCGGGGCCCAGGCGCTGCGCCGCCTCAACGCGGCCTATCCGGTCGCCATGGCCTACCTGGACGCCGCCGACCGCTCCGGGCGCGCCGGGCGCGACCTGCGAACCTACGGCGGCCGCCTGATCGTGCTGACCTCCTCCGAACCCCGCAGTGCCAGCCGGGCCGCGGCCTACGGCCGGTATGCGCGCAACGCGATGATCCAAGGCGCGGCGGCGGAGCTGTTCAAGATATGGGCGGTGACGGTCCGGGCCCGGTGCGGTCACCTGGACGCGCGCATCGTGCTGTGCCTGCACGATGAGCTGCTCGTCCACTGCCCGAGCAAGCACGGCGAGGCCGTGTCCGGGATCGTCGAAAACTGCCTGCGCGAAGCCGCTCAGCGTTGGGCACCCGGGTCGGGGGTCCGCTTCATCTCCGACACCACCATCGTCCGCAGCTGGTCCGACGCTAAGGCGCCCAGGGCCGCGGCGCCGCCGCCGTCATAGGGGCGCCATGGCTGGCCGCCCGCACCGCGACCTGACCACTCACCTTCCCGGCGACCTCTCGCCTACGGACACCAGGTGATCGCATGTCCACCGAAGCCGCCGTCGCCGCTGCTCAGCAGCCACAGGCCGTAGCCGTGCGTGCGGTACAGGCCGCGGTTCCACGCGATCCACCTGGCGGCTTCTTCCCGCGTCTTCGGTCGCGGGTAGTACGTCATGCCCTCCAGGTCGCCGAGCAGGAGGGCCATGTCGTCGAGGTAGGGCCGCATGCAGAGAACCCACGGGGTGAGACCACGCTCCGTTCGGCATCAATAACCGGACCCAGCCGGCGGGCACGGCCGGCACGGCGTTGGCCCGCGCGACCTCGGAGTAGAAGCGCGCGCTGGCCTTGGGGATCCGGCGCTGGGTCCCGAAGTCGACGAAGACGATCCCGAACCGCTTCTGGTAACCCCACGCCCATTCGAAGTTGTCCAGCAGACGAAGTAGCCGGCCAGGCTGACCCCGTCCTTGACGGCGCGCGCGGCGGCCTCCAGGTGCGTGTGCAGGTACCTGACCCGTTCGGTGTCGTGCACCTCGCCCTGCGGGTTCACGTAGTCCTCGGCCGCGCGGCCGTTCTCGGTGATGTACAGCGGCAGGCCGGGTGACTGCTTGGCCACCTCGGTCAGCAGCTCGTAGAGCCCGTCGGGGTCGACGAGCCAGCCCATCGTGGTCCGCTCGAGCTCCCCCGGCCGGTACTCGACCACGCCCGGCACTCCGCTGCGGGTCGGCTCCTCGTTCCGCCGCAGGTCGGCCGGGTCGCCGGCCCGCAAAAAGACCGGTGAGTAGTAGTTGATGCCGAGGAAATCCAGGCGCTGGCTGATGGTCTCCAGGTCGCCGTCGGCGATCAGCGCGGCGGGCGGGAGCATGGCCGCTGGGGCGTGCTCCGGGTACCGGCCGTACAGCACCGATTCGAGGTAGATGCCATTCACCATCGCGTCGGTGATCAGCCGGGCGCTCTCCAGGTCGCCGGGCCGGCCGTTGCCGAGCACCCGGATCGGATGCAGGTCCAGGGCGATACCCGCCTCGGCCGCGCCCAGCGCACGCAGCACCTGGGTGGCGAGCCCGTGGCCGAGCAGCAGGTGATGCGTGGCGGCGGCCGCGGCTTCGGGGTCCCGCAGCCCGGGGGCGTGCTGGCCGTGGCGGTAGCCATTGTTGACCACCACCTGCGGCTCGTTCAGCGTGATCCAGCGGGTCACCCGGTCACCGAGAGCCTGCGCACAGATCGCGGTGTACTCGGCGAAGCGCTCGGCGGTATCGCGCCGCGCCCAGCCGCCCTCGTCCTGGAGCTCCTGGGGCAGGTCCCAGTGGTAGAGCGTGACCATGGACTCGATGCCGTTCTGGGCGAGTTCGTCGAGGAGCGCGCGGTAGTAGTCCAGGCCCTTGGAGTTGGCCGGGCCGCGGCCGCCGGGCTGGACCCGCGGCCATGAGATCGAGAACCGGTAGGCGTTCAAGCCGAGCGAGGCCATCAGGGCGACGTCCTCGCGGTACCGATGGTAGGAGTCGCAGGCGATGTCGCCGGTGTCGCCGCCGCGGACGTTGCCGGGTATGTGGCTGAAGGTGTCCCATACCGAAAGGCCCTTGCCGTCGATGCTCGCCGCCCCCTCGATCTGGTACGCGGCCGTTGACGACCCCCAGGCGAAGCCTTCGGGGAATTCCAGGGCGCCGTTGGCACTGGTCATAAGCCTCTCCCTACCCAGTCATCCTGCACTTGCGGCCGCGGACGTAGCCCCTCCCTCGTCCACGACGCAAGCGGGCCCGTTCCTGGCCGTCTCGCTCGGTCAGCAACGGGCCACACCCCACTATCACATTAGCCCAGCTAGCCTCAGGGGAGCCATGCAGGTAAGCCCCGTTATCCAGGCCCATGAATCCCGCCGCCGATCCGTCGCCGGGCGTTGCTTTCAGCACACTGGCATTCCCTGACGCCACTTTGGCCTCAGCGGTCTGGGCCGCCGTTGAGGCTACGCCGGCGTCGAGTTCCGGCTGATCGACGGTGAGCTCATCGACCCGTCGATGCCCGCCGCGGAGCGCACCCGGGTCAGGCGGGCCCTGGCCGGCCTGCCGGCCGTGGCCGTGGACAGCTCGATCCGGCTGACCGACGGCGAATCTGGCCCGGTCTTGCGGAGGTTTCTGGAACTGGCCAGCGACTGGGAGGCCCCGCTGGTCCGGGTGTTCGGCGGGGCCCTGCCGGCTTCCGGCCGGCCCCGCCAGGAGCGGCTCCGGGCCGCGGCGCGCCTGCTCGAGTCGAGTGTGCCGCTGGCCCGGCGGCTCGGCGTCGCCATCGGGGTCGAGACCCACGACGACTTCTCCGCCTCGTCGGTGGTGGCGTCGCTGCTGGCAATGACCGACCCCGAGTGGGTGGGTGCGGTATGGGACAGCCATCATCCGCACCGCGTGGTCGATCTCCTGGCAGTGACCCCCCCGGCTCGCTCCCCCTGGCTGTTGCGGCTCAGGAGGTACCGGTCAGGCCCCAGCGCCGCCTGATGGCCCGGTCGGCCAGGCTGAACAGGGTGTGGACGATGATGCCCAGGACCAGGATAACGATGATGATCGCGGTGGCGCTCTCCATGTCGGCCTGGTCCTGGTCGGTCGACAGCAGCACGCCCAGGGACGGCTGGTTGGCGATGATGACCAGCAGCTCGCCGGCCATCAGGCTGCGCCAGGCGAACGCCCAGCCCTGTTTCAGCCCGGCCACGAACGCGGGCAGCGAGGCCGGCAGGATCAGGTAACGGTACAGGGAGAGCCTGCGCAGGCCCATCATCCTGCCCGCCCGCAGCAGGAGCGGCGGGGTGTAATCCACGCCCGCGATCAGGCCATTGGCGACCGACGGCGCCGCGCCCAGGACGATGACGAACAAGATGGCGGTGGTATTGATGCCGAACAGGATGATCGCGAACGGGAACCAGGCGATCGACGGCATCGTCTGCAGCCCGGTGATCAGCGAGCCGACCGCCGCGCGGAGCGGCGCGATCCGCGAGACCAGGGCGCCGACGACCGCACCGATGACCACCGCCAGCCCGAACCCGATGACGGCGCGCTCGGCCGTGGTGCCGATGGCGTGCCACAGCAGACCCGTCCGCAACTGGTCCCACAGGTTGGCCAGCGTCGCGCCCGGGCCGGGGAAGATGTCCTTCTTCCACCCGCTGATGTGGATCAGCTGCCAGACGGCCAGCACGATGGCGATCGCGAGCACCTTGGGCCACAGGGCCGCCCAGGCGCGGGTGAGCAGACGGCGCCCGCGCTGCTCTGGCGGCGCCTCCGCTTCCTGCGCCTCGAGCCAGGCCAGCCGCTCCGCGTAGGCCGGCAGCGATGTCTGCTCGTCACCGGGCGGCATGGCTCATCTCCTCCCGCAGCCGGTCGGTGATCCGCCCGGCCAGTTCCGCGACCGGCGCCGAGTCGATCCGCCGGGGATGCTCGATCGGCACGGCGAACTCGTCGATCACCCGGCCGGGGCGGCTGCTCAGCACCACCACCCGGTCGCCGAGCCGGACCGCCTCCCGCACGTTGTGGGTCACGAACAGGATGCTCAGCTGCCGCCCGGCGCAGACCCGGTCCAGCTCGTCGTGCAGCAGGTCCCTGGTCATCGCGTCCAGCGCGCCGAACGGCTCGTCCATCAGCAGCACGTCGGCGTCCTGAGCCAGCGCGCGGGCCAGGGCCACGCGCTGCCGCATGCCGCCGGACAGCTGGTGCGGCCGTTTCCCGCCGAATCCGGTCAGGTGCACCGTGTCCAGCAGCTCCATGGCCCCCTGGCGCCGTTCGGCCCGCCCCAGACCGCGGGCCCGCAAGGCGAGCTCCACGTTGCCGGCCGCCGTGAGCCACGGGAACAACGCGGGCTCCTGGAACATCAGCGCCACCCGGCCGGACACCGTCACCTCACCGGAGGTCGGCTCCTCCAGCGCGGCGACCAGGTTGAGCAGCGTGGACTTGCCACAGCCCGAGGCCCCGATCAGGCAGGTGAACTCCCCGGGCGGGACCTCCAGCGAGATCTGGTCCAGCGCCCGGACCGCCGAGCTGCCGCGCCCGAACACCTTGGACACGCCCGCCAGCCGGACCGTTCCGGTCACCTCGCCTTTCACCGGCCCGGCCTCCAGCCGCTGGCCGGCCACCGTCACGGATTTCACCGAGCTCACCCGCCTACGAGCTGACCTGCGGCTGGCCTGCCGCGGCGAGCGCCTGGCTGAGCGGCCCGAGATCGAAGATGCCGCTCAGGTTGACCGGCTTGAGCAGGCCGAGCGAAACGGCCTGCGACGCGTCGGTCGTCAGAGACGACGCGTCGGGGTCGTCGGTGAAGGTGATCTCCTTGAACGACGCCGCGACAAGGCTCGCCTTGAGCGGCTTACCGGTGTAGGCGCCCAGTTCGGCGTTCGCGTCCGCCTCGGCGGCAGCCGGATTGGACTTGATGAAGCTGTTGGCCTTGATCTGGGCCTTGACCAGGTCGGCGACGATCGCGGGGTGGGCGGACAGGAAGCTCTGCGTCACGACCAGCAAGGTGGTGACGCCGGGCTCGCTGAGCAAGACCGTACCGCCGTCGCTGACCATCTCGATGTCGTACGGAGCGGGCTCGGAGCCGCCGGCGATCTGGCCGGACTTGAACTCCAGGACGGCGGCCGAGTTCGGGGTGGTCGGCTTGATGAAGGCGTCTCCCCCGCCGGTCGAGTTGGTGGTGATCCCGTTCTGCTTCAGCCAGTACCGCAGCGCGACGTCCTGGGTGTTCCCGAGCGACGGCGTGGCCAGCGTCTTGCCCTCGAGCCCGGCGACCGAGGTGATCCCCTTCTGGGCTACCACCGAGGCGCCGCCGGTCGCGGCGCCGGAGATGATCTTGATGGCGGTGCCGCCCGACTTCTGCCACGCGTTGATGGCCGGGTTGGGCCCGACATAAGCCGCGTCGAGCTGGCCGGCCAGCAGCGCCGTCGTCTCCTCGGTCCCGGTGCTGAAGGCGGTCGCCTTCAGCGTCCCGGCCGAACCCAGGGCGCTGCTGAAGAAGCCCTCCTTCAGCCCGACCAGCGCGGAGGCGTGCGTGATGTTGGTGAGGAAGCCCAGCCGGACCGTCACCGGCGCCGGATCGCTGCTCCCGTTCTGGCCGGCGGTGCTCGCCGAACCGGAGGACGAGGACGAGGAGGAGCAGCCCGCTGCCAGCAGGGCGGCACCGACCATGGCCACGGCCGCGACACGTCGCATCTCAGTCACACCCCTAAACCCTTAATACCTGCCGATTACATAGGAAACCTTGCTCGATTTACTATACATAGAGCCGGCAAAATAGGGAATCGGCTCTGGCATCGCACCGGGCCCGCGAGCGCGTGAGTGCCCCGAACGGCCGACGCGCCTGAGATGGGGTGCGTGCGTCCCCGGGCCCGCCTATCAGGGCGTGTGTGGCACAAGCCCGGTAAGCGGATCGGGA
>Ga0335077_10008937_pt1 | contig 12428 bp, 10 predicted proteins | sample Lox_Sample_31_FD_207151 | JGI IMG/M metagenome (GOLD analysis project Ga0335077, IMG submission 207151) | Soil microbial communities from Loxahatchee National Wildlife Refuge, Florida, United States - Lox_Sample_3.1 | ecosystem: Environmental > Terrestrial > Soil > Wetlands | place: USA...
ACGATCGCGCCCAGACGCGTCTTCGGATCCAGCGGATCCGCCGGACGCATCTTCCCAGCGCGCGCCACAAGTCTTTCGGTGAATTCGTCTTTGAGTTTGCGTTCGAGGAATAGCCGCGAGCCCGCGTTGCACACTTCGCCTTTGCCATAGAAAATGCCGTTAATCGCTCCTTTCACTGCGTTATCGATCTCGGCGTCAGCAAAAACGATGTTGGGAGACTTCCCGCCCAATTCGAGCGTCACGCGCTTCAGCGTGTCGGCCGCTCCACGCATGATCTCCTTACCCACTGCAGTTGATCCGGTGAAGGCGATCTTGTCGATACCCGGATGAGCCACGACCGCTTTGCCTGTCTCAGGCCCGCCCGTGAGAATGTTGAGCGCACCAGCGGGGAATCCGGCGTCGATGACGAGCTCTCCAAATTTCAAAGTCGTCAATGGAGTCTGTTCTGCCGGCTTCAGGACAATTGTGTTGCCGCAAGCAAGCGCCGGACCTACTTTCCAGGACGCCAGCAGCAGCGGGAAATTCCACGGCACGATCAATCCAACAACGCCGACCGGCTCGCGCAATGTATAGGTGAAGGCAGTCTCGAACGTATTCACCGTCTCGCCGTGAATCTTCGTGGCGAGTCCTGCGTAGTAGCGCAGCACGTCGACGACCATCGGCATGTCGACGTAGCGCGATTCGAAGATCGGCTTGCCGTTGTCGAGCGTTTCAAGCTCGGCAAGCTCATCGATGTTTTTCTCGACCAGATCGGAAAGTTTCCACAAAAGGCGCCCACGCTCGCTGGCAGAAAGTTTGCGCCACGCACCATTTCGATCTTCGAATGCCTGGCGGGCCGCTTGGACCGCCCGGTCCACATCCTCAGCGGAAGCTTCTGCGATCTGGGTCAGAACTTCCCCCGTCGCGGGATTGATCGTGTCGAAGTGTTTCGATCCATCGACCCACTCGTCGCCGATGAGCATCCTGCCGGACTTTAAATTCACTTTTTGCGCGGTCAGCATGAATCACCTGTCAATTCAAACGGGACTGCCGAGGGCGGCCGTCCCCACCTACACCGTGTCTACTTCGCCTTGAAAGTTGCCGGCCGCTTCTCCACGTATGCAGCCAAGCCTTCCTTCGCGTCTTCGCTCTGGAAGAGCAATTGTTGATTCTCGCGCTCCACCGCCAGGGCGGACTCCATCGGAATTTCCCATCCGGTCTGCACAGCGCGCTTGATGCGTCCGACCGCCTTGGCTGCTTTGTTCGGCGGACAGAACTGCCGCGCATACTCCATGACGTTTTCCATGAAGCCTTCGCGTTCGAAGATGTCGTTGACGATCCCCAGTTCCTGCGCCTCTTCGAACGAGAACGTATTGCCAGTCACCATCAACTCGATAGCTTTGCTCTTTCCCACCAGCCGCGACAGGCGCTGCGTGCCGCCAGTTCCGGGCAGAACGCCCAAGTTGACCTCGGGCAGCCCAATCTTGCCCGCATCTTTGCGTGCAATGCGGATGTCAGCCGCCATCGCGATTTCCAGCCCGCCACCGACGCAGTGACCATTGATCGCTGCAACGACGAGCTTCGGAGTGTGCTCCAGCCGCAACAGCATCTCGTTCGCGTGCAGACAGAAGTAATACTTAAATGTCGGGTCGACGCTCGCTAACATCTTGATGTTCGCGCCTGCGGAGAAGAATTTGTCTCCCGCCCCTGTCATGACGATTACGTACACGGCATTGTCCATACGCGCCTTAAGAATCGCGTCGTCGAGCTGGCGGTTCATTTCGTAGGTATAGGTATTCGCCGGCGGATCGCACATTTCAATCACCGCGACGCCGCCGTCGGTGCGGTAGTTCACAAGCTGCTTGGTGGATTCGCCGGTTTGCGGTTGCATTGTCGTCGCCATCGAGATCACTCCTTAGAATGTGAATGTCAAAATCTTAGTTTTCACCGCTCTCTGCGGCCCTTCTCGCTCGCCATCACTCCCCGCAAAAATAGATCGCCCATCTCTTTTGCAATCGAAGCTGCATCGGCGTCGACGCGCGGTTTGTGCCAGGTGTAAATCCAATTCATCATCCCGAACAGACTCAGAACGGCAATACGCGTCGAGAACTCGAGACCGCGCTGCCGCTTCAGATCGTCGAGAAGACCCACGCAGATCCGGTAGTATTCGCGCTTGATCGTCGCCACCTCGGCCCCGAATCCGTCCTTCAAGACCTCGTCCTCATGCGCGAGGACCTTCATCGCAGCCTGGTTGGTCAGAAAATATTCGAGATGATTCAGGATGAAGATTCGGATACGCTCTTCAGGATCGCCGACGCCCTGCAAGCGCGACTTCAGCCGCTGCACGATGGTCGTGAACGTATGCTTCTGAATCAGATACAACAGCCGCTCTTTGGACTCGAAGTAGTAATAAAGTCCGGCTAGAGACATACCGCTTTCGCGTGAGAGGTCGCGCATCGACGCGCCTTCGTAGCCTTTCTTGCAAAACACTTCCGTAGCGTGGCTGAGGATTTCCGAAAGCCGGCGATCGTAGCGAGTAGCCGGTGCAGGCGCGGAGCGATGCCCCGCCGTCATCCGCTTAGCTGTAGAAGGACTCCCCATAATCCCCACGTGCGACAATTCGAACGTTCGTTAGAACTAGTATACCCCGCTGTGATTCAAATCACAAGGAGTCCGGAACTGCTGTTTTCGTGAGAGTTATTCGCCGTTGATTTCGGGATTCACTCGCTTTGCCCGGCCGACTGGCGCTGCACAAGGAGGATGCGCTTCACCTGATTACGATCGATGCGCTGATCGCTGCCACCGACGCGGATCGTCACATCCATTCCGGATACCGAGACCAAGTCGCCGCTGAGCACGCTCCCATCGCGCAATTCGATTGTGTCGTGGGCCGAGGTGCCCAGCTCGAAGCTGACGCTGCCCCCGGAAACATCGTCGGGTCCTATCTCAAAGGGAAATGTGCCGGGATTGAATCCTTCTTTGTTGAACTCGAGAGTGTGCCTGCCTACCGCGACTTTCACCATCTTTGGCGTGATTCCAACTTCAGTACCATCGAGCTTCGCGGTCGCACCTTCGGGCACAGTGTTCACGGTAATCGTGACAACTCTAGCAGGCGCCGCGGGACCGAGTTCTTTTGGCAGAGATCTGGGGGAGACTGAAAGCGAAACCGGTGGCCCCGAGGCTGCAATGGTGGTCTGGAATTTCACCGTCTCTCCCGGAGACACATTGCTAAGCATCAATGTGGCTTCGCCGATACGAACTTTGTTTTTGTCATACAGATAGAGCGAGAAAGTAGCGGTGGGAATCGGCTTCGTCCATAGATTCTCGGCCGTCGTGTCAGTCATGTAAGTACGCTCATTTCCGATTGACCCGACTTCTTTGAACTTGCCGAAGGTAAACCGAAGGATAGAGTTTCCTTGTTCCGGCCACACGATCACTTGCGGAGAAGGATCCTTCGCGTAATTGGCGACTACCGTGAGTAACAAAAATAGCGGAACAACGCCGGCCCTTATCCATCGCCTCATGACACCCCCAAAGCTTTCGACTGAAGACTCTAAACCTAAGGATTCGGCTTTGCAGACGGCTGGGTCACCGCCGGCTGCGCGTTCAAAATGCGCTCGACCAGGAGGATCTTCCTTACCTGATTGCGTGGAAAAGTCTGGTCCGCTCCATTGATCCGAATCACGACTTCCGTCATTGACATTGAAATCACATCGCCCTCGAGAACTCGCCCGTCTCTGAGCTCGATGTTGTCTCGGGATAAGCCCCCGAGTTCGAAACTTATACTGCCTCCCGGCGCCTCGTCCGGCTTAATTTCTACCGGAGTACTTCCTGAGGCGTATCCTTCTTTGCTGAACGCGAGTGTATGAGTTCCTATCGTCAGTCGGACTGTTGTAGGTGTAATCCCTTCATCTCTCCCGTCAACCCTGATAGCGGCGCCAGGAGGTACCGAGACCACTTTGAGCGGTATCGTCTTCAGCGAAGTCGGGATTCCTGAAGTATCGTTGCGCGCAACTAGGCTCAGGGTGGATGGAATCCCGACGGCGAATACCTGAAATGCCTGTTTAGTTTGTTGTCCGGGCTCGAGATCAGTAAAGGTCAAAGTGCCGTTGCCAACCCGAACCTTGTCCTTGTCGAGAAGGTAAACGGTAAACGAAGCCAGCGGGATGCGCTTGCCCGAAACATTCTCAATCAGCACCGGTGACTCGAGGCTCAACTGTCCGTTGTACGCAGCGAGCTCTACGAATTTGCCGAAAGTCAGCTTGATCGTGGGAGCTGTGCTGTCGGGCCACAGCATTACGATCACGGGCTCGGGCTTGTCTTTTTTGCTCTTGGCAGAGAGGAAAGGAGTAGAAACAAGCAAACAGATCGAGACGGCAAGTATGGACGCTCTCTTCATTTGGGAGCGTTTGTAGCACAGAAAAAACACCCTAGCAATGCATTCGCGGGTGCTCTTAATTCCGAATGTCGGCTAGCAGCTGCTCGACTTCTTTTTTCACATCCGCGGCTAATGGCAGGAACGGCAGCCGCGCCGGACCTCCGTAATAGCCGTTGAAGTCCATTCCGTACTTGATGCCAGGGATCCCGAGTTCGCCGGCGATCCTCTGCGCGGCGTTAATGATCCGTTCCTGCTTCAGGCGGGCCAGTTCGGCGTCACCTTCCTTCCAGGCGGCGTAGATCTCATAACACGCCGTAGGCGCAGCGTCGGCAAAGGCGAGAATGGCGCCGACCGCTCCCGCATCGAGGGACGGATGCAGTTTCTGCGCCGCTCCGACGAGCACCTGAAATCCGACGTCTTTCTGGCGCGTCTTCATCTTTCCCACGACCGTAACTGCAGATGATGAAGGCTTCCCTGCCGACGCTCCCGAAAGCGCGCCGACCGGAACCATTTCTCCTCCGTCCGCAGGCGTATTCGCGGCGGCCGCAACCATTCGCGGCGTGACAGCTTCGAACGTCTCGGTCACCGTAGTGCTCCTCTTGATGTGTCGCGTGGCTTCGACCATCTTGCGGACCTTCTCGACGTCGCCGCTCGACTCTTTAATGCCGATCAGATTCGGATGCTCCGCCAGTTCGATCACCACTTCTGCCGGGATATCGTATCCGGTTGCTTGAGGAAAGTTGTAGATGATCAACGGCAGCGGGGACCGGTCAGCAACAGTTCGATAAAAGGCCAGCATGTTCGCCGGCAGCATCTGCTTTTTGTAGTAATGCGGCGTGCGGACCATCGCAACGTCGTAGCCGAGCTCGGCGGCGTACTCCGTCAGGCGAAGGGTCTCAACGGAAGACTCGATGCCCGTTCCGGCGATCAGGACTTTATTCGGCGCTGCTGCTTGCCGAGCACATTTCAAGACATCCCGCCGTTCCTCATCGGAGAGCATGACGGCTTCGCCGGTCGATCCCTGCACGACAATTCCCGCCACCAGCGTGCGCGAGTAGCGCTCGACATTGTGCTCCAGCTTTTTGAAATAGACGTTCCCATCTGGATAGAACGGTGTGGTGATTGGCGGAAAGATTCCCTGCAGGAGCATGGCTTTTCCCTCTACGCATCAGCATACTATGCAGCCGCATGGTCAGCGAAGGTTCGCCGAGTCGATGCGGTAGCTGTACAGCTTTGCCTGACTCTGCTTCACAATCCAGACGAAGCTTTCCTGACCTTGCCCGAGGGCGAATTCGGAGTTAAATACCTGGTTCACAGTCACGCGCCCATTCGACCAGTTCACGTGGAAACCAGCCACTTTCCTGTTGCCGGAGGTTCCCATCTTCTCGTGAACCATCTGGAGGAATTTGACAATATCGGACCGGTTTCCCGATCGCCGGAATTCGTCCGACGCTTCTTCGTAAATGGCGTCGTAATCGGAGTTATTCAGCTCCTGGTGGAAGTGATCCACGGCGGCTGACGCGATCCCGTAGTTCCGGTAGGTTCGTCGGCCCAGGGCCCAGAGAACGACGGCGAGTCCGAATGCCAGCAGGCACAGAAGTACGATCAGTCGCTTGAGAGTTTGATTTTTGGCAGGCGGAATAGCAGACGGCGGCACAGGCGAAGCGGACCAGTTGCTCATCGCAAGCTCCGTCAAATCGGGATGGAATTAGACCACGTTCCCCGGCTTACCGCAAATTAAGATGTCGTTCCGCGTGCAACTGCTGCAAGGCGCGCACGTTCACCTCGCCGCGTTGAAGAGCGGCAATGCCTTCCGCCGCGGCACGGGCTGCAGCCAGCGTGGTGATTGTCGGAATTCTCGCCGTGACTGCCGCGCGCCGGATAGCCTTCTCATCGAACCATGGCTCCTGACCGGTCGGAGTATTCACGACGAGTTGAATGCGCTGGCCCTTAATGAAGTCGACCACGTTCGGCCGTCCTTCTTTCACTTTGTAGACTCGCTCGACATTCATGCCCGCGGACTCGATCACATCGGCCGTGCCGGCGGTTGCCACGATCTTGAATCCCATGTCGACGAATTTTCTGGCGACAGAAGCAACGTGGCGCTTGTCGTGATCGGTCACGCTGATGAAGACTGCGCCTTGCGTGGGCAACTTCTGGCCCGCAGCCACCTGCGCCTTGGCAAACGCTTCACCGAAGTTGTCGGCGACTCCCATCACTTCGCCGGTCGACTTCATCTCGGGCCCAAGCACGGTGTCGACTCCGGGGAACTTGCTCCACGGGAACACAGGCGATTTGACGTAATAGCAGCTTCCCGTATCGAGATCGGCCCGGCGATCAATGAAGGCCGGCAGAAATTCGCGCAGCTTGCGGCCGGTCATCAGGCGGGCCGCAATTTTCGCCATCGGCACGCCGGTCGCCTTTGAAACGTAGGGAACGGTGCGCGAGGCGCGCGGGTTCACCTCCAAGACGTACACCTTCCCGCCTTCGGACCCATTGCCGCTCGTCCCGTTGCGCCGCGGGATAGCGAATTGAATGTTCATCAGCCCAACAACTTTCAGAGCCTTCGCCAATTTAAATGTGTATTCGCGCATGCGGTCGAGCAGGTGTTGCGGGATATCCACTGCGGGAAGCACGCATGAGGAATCGCCGGAGTGAATTCCGGCTTCCTCGATGTGCTGCATGATTCCGCCGATGACGACATCGTCGCCATCCGCGAGCGCGTCCACATCGACTTCGATCGCATCTTCGAGGAAGTGGTCGATCAGCACCGGTCGATCGTGCGAGTACTCAACTGCCTCCTGCATGTACCGCACGATCGATTGCTCGTCGTAAGCGATCACCATCGCCCGCCCGCCCAGCACATAGGAAGGCCGAACCAGCACAGGGAAACCGATCCGCTTCGCGCCTTCGACCGCTTCCTCGATCGAAGTTGCCATCACGCCCGGCGCTTGAGGAATCTGCAAATCTTCGAGCAGCTTGTTGAACTGCTTGCGGTCTTCTGCAAGATCGATCGATTCCGGAGACGTCCCGATGATCTTGACTCCCGCTTCCTTCAGCGGCAGCGCCAGATTCAGCGGAGTCTGTCCGCCGAACTGCACGATCACGCCGACGTCTGCGCCCTTCGAAGTTTCGTGCTGATAAATCGCCCACACGTCTTCGAACGTGAGTGGCTCGAAGTACAGCCGGTCGCTGGTGTCGTAGTCGGTCGAGACGGTTTCAGGATTGCAATTGATCATGATCGTCTCGTAGCCGTCGTCGCGCAGCGCGAAGGACGCGTGGCAACAGCAGTAATCGAACTCAATTCCCTGCCCGATACGGTTCGGCCCGCTGCCAAGGATGATGACCTTTTTCTTGTCCGTCGGCGTCGCTTCGTCTTCGTCTTCGTAGGTCGAGTAGAGGTAGGGCGTGAAGCTTTCGAACTCCGCCGCGCAGGTGTCAACGCGCTTGTACACGGGCATGATGCCGTGCTTCTTGCGCAGGTGTCGAACTTTTTCCTGTCCTTCGAGCCGCCACACTTGAGCCAGCCGCCCGTCGGAGAATCCCATGCGCTTCGTTTCGCGCAGCACATCCGGCGGAATCGACTCCATCGGGTGCTTCTCCAACTCGAGTTGCTGGTCGTTGATTTCCTTCAACTGATACAGGAACCACGGATCCATCGAGGTCATCTTGGCGATCTGCTTGACCGTGTGTCCCTGCCGCAGGGCATAGCGCACATACGCCAGCCGCTCGGGGTGCGGCGTCACGAGTCGCTGCGTGAGAATCTTGGGCTCGATCTTGTCGGACCCGACCTTCTTTCCGGTATCAAGCGACCGAACGCCTTTCATCAACGCTTCTTTGAACGTGCGGCCGATGGCCATGACTTCGCCCACAGACTTCATCTGCGGGCCGAGCGTGTCGTCGGCTCCGGGAAACTTCTCGAACTGCCATTTCGGAATCTTTACGACGACGTAATCGAGCGTCGGCTCGAAACATGCCGGAGTCTTGCGCGTAATGTCGTTGCGGATCTCGTCGAGCGTGTAGCCGACGGCGAGTTTCGCTGCAATCTTCGCGATGGGGAATCCCGTCGCTTTGGAAGCCAGCGCTGACGACCGCGACACGCGCGGATTCATCTCGATCACAACCATGCGTCCGGTCTCGGGATTCACGCCGAACTGTATATTCGATCCGCCAGTATCGACGCCGATCTCTCGGATCACGGCAATCGAAGCATCGCGCATTGCCTGATATTCGCGGTCAGTAAGAGTCTGTGCCGGAGCAACCGTGATCGAATCGCCGGTGTGCACGCCCATGGGATCGAAGTTTTCGATCGAGCAGACGATGATGACGTTGTCCTTCGTGTCGCGCATCACCTCAAGCTCAAATTCTTTCCAGCCGAGAACCGACTCTTCGATCAGCGCCTCGTGTACCGGAGAAAGATCGAGACCGCGGGCAAGAACTTCTCCGAGTTCCTCGCGGTTGTAAGCAATACCGCCGCCCGTACCACCAAGAGTGAACGATGGACGAACGATTACCGGGAATCCGATCTTGCCGGCGAACTCAATCCCATCTTTCGCGTTGTTGACGAGAGCGGACTTCGGGACGTCGAGCCCGATCTTCTGCATCGCATCTTTGAAGAACAGCCGATCTTCCGCCTTCTTGATGGCCGCGACGTTCGCACCGATGAGATGGACGTTGTACTTCTCCAGCACGCCGCCGTCGGAAAGTTCGATGGCAAGGTTGAGCGCCGTCTGTCCGCCGACCGTGGGCAACACGGCGAATCCGGCGCCGGGAGACATCTCGCGCTCGATGCGGATGATCTCTTCCAGATATTCGAGCGTGAGCGGCTCGATATAGGTGCGGTCGGCCGACTCCGGATCGGTCATGATGGTCGCAGGATTCGAGTTCGCCAGCACCACTTCAAAGCCCTCAGCCTTGAGCGCTTTGCAAGCCTGCGTGCCGGAGTAGTCGAACTCCGCCGATTGCCCGATAACGATAGGCCCGGAGCCGAGTACGAGGATCTTCGAGATGTCAGTGCGTTTCGGCATCAGTGAATTAGTTTTCGTCTCCGTTTCTGTAAGCAAAAGCGACGCAAATACCTGGAGACATGCACAAGTTTAAGTTGGACATTTTCGCCGAAGGATCAATCGTGATTGGGATGTATTCACTTAAATCGCGACGATGCGCCGCCGGCTCCGCTGGGGCCTCTACGTGCAAGAAATAGAGGCCTTCTGGCAGGGCGCTAAAACTGAATCCCCCGGATTCATCGGCCACATGGGATTCAACGACCTTTTCTGAGCGAGCCAGGATCAGTGTGAGCTTCACTCCCGCCCCGAAATCGACTAGTTCTAAGTAATTCACCGGATCGTTGGTCCTCATCTGACCGTGAATCGAACCGGAAATCGATCGCACCGCCAATACATCGCTATCAGGCAGCTGGATCGCTATCTTTTGCACTGCTCCTTCGGTTGGCGTTCCCCTTACGATGATGTCTTCGGGCGGAGAGAGTGCGATGTTCTTGATTGAGATTGTATAGGCATCTGGCCGCACGTCTCGAAACCAGGCTACTCCGTGATCATCTGTAATGGCCATTAGTGCATGCTTTGATTTGTTCGCCGACACAGTCTCTTCCCTTTGAAGATGAAGATTCGCAATCCCCCGACCATGGTCTGTTATTTCGACAGAAAAATCGCGAGTGACCTCCTTGGGATCGTACAAATACGTGCAGGCCGATGAAGATTGCGTGGTCAAAATTACAAGGAGGAAGCACAGCAACAACAGGACTCCTTCTCCTCGTTGTTGATGTGCGACTGTCACCCTTTCCACTCCGCCATCATCTTGGTGAACTCTTTGAACAGATAGTGCGAATCATGTGGGCCGGGCGCGGCTTCCGGATGATATTGCACCGTGAACAACGGCATGTTCCGGTGGCGCAAGCCCTCGAGCGTATCGTCGTTCAGATCGACGTGCGTCAGCTCAACTTCGCTCTCGGCCAGCGAATCCGGATCGACTGCAAAATTATGGTTGTGCGCCGTGATCTCGATCTTGCCGGTCTTTAACTGCTTCACCGGATGATTCCCGCCATGGTGCCCAAACTTCAGCTTGAACGTTTTCCCGCCCAGCGCTATCCCCGTGAGCTGATGCCCGAGGCAAATTCCGAAGATCGGCTGCCGCCCCATGAGCCGTCGAATCGAATCGACCGCATATGTGCAAGGCTCGGGATCACCGGGACCGTTCGACAGAAAAACTCCATCCGGCTTCAGCGCGAGCACATCTTCTGCAGGAGTCTGAGCCGGGACGACCGTGACTTTGCAGCCCTCGCCGCGCAGCTTCCGCAGAATGTTTTGCTTGATGCCGAAGTCGTAGGCGACGACATGGAATCGCGGCGGCTCGTCTTTAACACCGACCACGGCTACCGGCTCATGGGATCGCTCACCCACTTCCCAAACGTACGGACGCTTCGTGCTGACTTCTTTCGCGAGATCTGTTCCGTCCATCTTCGGGATGGAACGCGCCTTCGCGACCAACTTCTCCGCGTCGCTCTCAATCGTCGAAATCACGCCGCGCATCACGCCGTTATCACGGAGATGCCGCACAAGCGCTCGCGTGTCGATATCCGAAAGCACCGGCACCTTGAACTGTTCCAGATATTCCTCGGCAACCTGCTGCGAGCGCCAGTTCGAGCTGATGCGCGAGAACTCACGCACGACGAGCCCTTCGATCCACGGACGCGTGGCTTCGTTGTCCTCTTGGTTGGTGCCGTAATTTCCGATTTCTGGATTCGTCAGAACGACGATCTGTCCGGAGTAGGAAGGGTCGGTGAAAATTTCCTGATATCCGGTGATGGAAGTATTAAAAACGACTTCGCCGTAGCATTCGCCTTTGGCGCCGTAGCCTTTGCCTCGGAAGACTCTGCCGTCTTCCAGCGCAAGGATAGCCTGCATTCTCGCTCCGAAGAGTGGATTTTACGGATTTTATCAGGGATTACAGCGTGGGCCAAGCACAGAACGACCCCAAGCTGAGGAAAACTTAGACAAAATTGAAATGTCAATGATCGGAATCACCGATTTATGAAATGAGCGAGCTTCTTCAGCGCACGCGTCCCAGCTTGTCCATCGGCCAGTATCCGAACACGGCCTTGCCATAGATGTAGCTCAGATTCACCGACCCGAAGTCGCGGCTGTCGTTCGACATCGACCGATGATCTCCAAGCACGAAGTAGGAATCCGGCGGCACAATCGTATCCGGATACGACCTGGTGTCGGCATACTCGGCGGGGACGTAAGGTTCGTCCAGCGCCTTGTTGTTGACATATACCTGCCCGGCATCGATGCGGATATGATCGCCGGCCATCCCGATCACGCGTTTGATGTAGCTCTTCGACGGGTCGCGTGGATAGCGGAAGACCACAATATCGCCGCGCTCAATCGGTTCCAGCCGATACACAAACTTATTGACGAAGATGCGTTCCTGATCTTCGAGCGAGGGCATCATGCTCGTGCCCTCCACTTTCACCGGCTGATAAAGGAAGATGATGATGAAGGCGGAGATCGCCAGAGAGATGACCAGGTCCCGCACCCACACGCCGAAGCCGGTTCGGACCGGCGCAGGGCTCGCAACGGCCACCGGCTGGGCACCTGGGTTCGGCGAGACGTTGTTCGGCGCGGCTGGATTCGTTGACGAGAGCGAAGTGTTGCTCGGCTCGCCCTCGCTGCTCGGCCTTGTCTCTGGGGGAACTTCTGGCATGCCTTTCTATTGTATACAGAAGATGATCGTGGACGCTGGGTTGTATTTGCGAATCCTGATAGCCATTGATTCTTCAATGCTGAGCGAATGCCGGGTTACAATAATCCAACTTGAGGGATTCTATGACACGCGTGCTCCAGCACAAGATGATCTACCGCGGCTTGACCCTGGCCTTTCTTTTCCTCGTCACCTTGACGGTTTCGGCCCAGTGGGCGCAACCGGACGATGAGGGAGGCATCCCTGCCTACAACGCCGGGCCCCCACCGAAAGGCGCGAAACTGCCCCCGATCCTGACGAAGGCCGATCTCTGGGGCCCCGACGCCCAATATCCGTATCAGACGCATGC
>Ga0335077_10008938_pt1 | contig 12427 bp, 13 predicted proteins | sample Lox_Sample_31_FD_207151 | JGI IMG/M metagenome (GOLD analysis project Ga0335077, IMG submission 207151) | Soil microbial communities from Loxahatchee National Wildlife Refuge, Florida, United States - Lox_Sample_3.1 | ecosystem: Environmental > Terrestrial > Soil > Wetlands | place: USA...
GCGCATTGTTGAAGACCGAGTTGACCATGCTGTATTCCCAACCCCAAGTGACGTGCTTCACGGCGTCGATTCGGAAAGCGTCGGCGCCGTGCTGCTGCAATTGCTTCATCGCGGCCTTCAAGTAGGCATCGATAGTGGCGTTTTCCTGATTGAGATCCGCAAGGCTGAACAAGGTGTAGTACTGAAGCTGGTAGCGATCGTTGAAGTCACTGATGTTCGGATTGTGATGGTAGTAGCCGCTGCTGTCGGTGGGATAGGTGGCGACCAGAGTGCCGTTGTCGTAGAGAGAGCCATTTTCGCCGGCGCTGTTGTTGTTCGTGTGATTGGGAGCGAAATCAACGATCACTTTGATGCCGTTCTGGTGAGCCGCGGAGGTTAACGCGTCGAAGGCGGCCCAGGTGTTGTTGACGTCGCCAAAGTGTTCCTCGATGCGCTTCATGTCGCGCGCCGCGTAACCGTGGTACGGCGCGGTGGGATTATTGTTGCCGTCCGGAATGCTCACATTGATATTGTCCACGGGTGGAGAAATCCAGATGGCCGTCACTCCCATTCCACTCAAGTAAGACATTTGTTGTTTGATACCGGCGAGATCGCCGCCCCAATAAAGTTGCCAGTTGGTCTTGGTGGAGTCGAAGAGGCCTGAGCTTTGCGGCGGATTGTCGTTGGTGGTGTCGCCGTTGAAGAAACGGTCGGTAATGATTTGGTAGATGACCTGCTTCTTATAGTCCTGGGCACTGGCGGTAACAGCCAGCAAGCCAGAACAAACCAGAAAACAGAAACAGAATGAGATGCGAAGCAAAGAACGATGCGGGGACATGGTCTTCTCCTGCGGATAAATTGGGAGAGGGACTGGGAACCCGGCAGGTGGGAGAAAGCCGCCGGAGGATTCCTTTTAGCACTCACGACCGGTGTTGTCAATACAATTAAGAGAAATTAATGCAACGCTAAGAGACTGATCGTTAAGCGAATGCCTCAATGTGCGATGGTGCTCAAGAATGGGTAGTGGCTGGCGGCCCCCATGAAAAAGAGCATAGGAAATGTCAGCCAAAAAGAAGTACGTGCGGTCAGGTAGTTCCAGCGCATTAACCGCTCGGTTTCGGGAGGCATGGGCGTGCCTTGTTCTGCGCTTGCGCGGCTCCAGGCGATCAGCCGCTTTTGCACACGCCAAACCACGCCCCAGGTATTGAGCAACATCACCAGACCAAGTCCGCCGCCGACGCTTATGGCAAGGTGAGCATTGGAGACCGTTGCCCCACCGTTCAATGCGAGTACCAGCCACGACGCGGCGACCACGACCACGCCAACTCCAATCACGCGCACCCACAAGCTGTCGAGAATTCCCTTCATCGGAAGCTGCAGCGCGTAAATAAAAACATACGCAATCACCCAAACCAGCAGCCACCAGCCAAGCCATCTTCCGGCAAGCGACGGGTCGCCGGCCGCTTTCGCGTCCGAGGAAAGGTGAATCTGAAAGTACCGAAAGCCGACCAGTACTGTGACTAGCGCCGAGTAACGAAACCAGCTCATCGCTCGGGGCATCAGCTCGGGATAAATCTTCACACGCAGCTTGGGATCACACTGCTTCATCGCTGGCGTGAGCACCAAATTGAAAAAGTACAGCAAGCCAATCCAAATAATGCCGAAGATGAAGTGAAGCCAGCGCAGCGCCATCATTTCGTTCGCATGCGGTCCAGTCAGGAAAGAGAAGTGCGGTTGCCAGCTTGGGAAAGCGGTGGCGAAGGGAGCGAAGCTCATGTCGACGACCTCGAACTCAGTGCGAGAATGTCTTCCGGTAACACGGTATCGGATTTCTCCAGGAAAGACCACTCAGGAACCCCAGAGGGAAGAACGAGGACAAGGGGGACGAGACTGAGCTTCGATAGGCGCGGGTTTGTGCAGATGTTTGTGACTGTCGTCACAAGGGGCCGTGGGACGAATCACCGCGCCTAGTTCTTCGCCGTTTCATACTGTAACCGTGAGATCCGCCTGGAGACGGCTCCTATGCGGTTACTGGTCCTAGTCTGCCGGATCGAGGAAGACTTTGGAGAGCCAAGCGTCTTGGGCCTACCAAATTCTGCGCCCCCTGAGGGCAATCTTTACATCCGCCAGCGCCTCCCGGTTGCAGTTCTAATCGAAGGTCCGCAGAGCAGCTCCCGAAGAAGTCGCAAAAGCATTTGGTTCTATTGGTGAGGGGCCTATCTATGTCCTGGCAGAGCGAGTACGCGAATAAGAAACAGTCAGCGGAGCAAGCGCTGCAAGCAGTGCGATCCGATATGAGGGTGTACATCCAGCCGGGGTGCGCGGAACCCGAAACGCTAGTCGAAGCCCTGCTGAAGCGCGCCCCGTTTGTTCGTAACGTCGAGGTGGTCCATCTCCTCACGTTAGGAAACGCCGACTATGTCAAGCCGGAAATGGCAGGCCATTTTCGTCACAATGCCATGTTCATCGGCGGAAATGTGCGCGAAGCAATTAACGAGGGTCGCGCCGATTACACACCCGTTTATCTGAGTGAGGTGGAAGAGCTGTTTGAAAGTGGGGCCATGCCGCTGGATGTGGCGTTAATCCAGGTCTCCCCGCCGGATTCGCACGGCTTTTGCAGCTTCGGTGTTGGGGTGGACACCACGCTGACGGCGGCCAAATGTGCCAAGTATGTAGTGGCGCAAGTCAACGACCAGATGCCGCGAACTTACGGCGACAGCTTCATTCACGTGAGCCGCATTCATGCGTTTGTGGAATCTTCGCGGCCCTTGTGCGAATTGCCGAAGCCTGAAATCACAGAATTACACGTAGCCATCGCCAGAAACGTCGCCAGCCTGATTGATGACGGAGCGGTTTTGCAGACCGGAATTGGCGGCATTCCCGACGCGGTTCTGCCATTTCTAATGGACCGCAAAGATCTGGGCGTGCACACCGAACTGGTCTCGGACAGCGTCATCCCGCTGGTAGAAGCGGGAGTCATCACAGGGAATCGCAAGAACTACAAGCCCCGTAAGATTGTGTTGGGATTCATGTTGGGAACGAAGCAGTTGTTCGATTTTGCCGACAACAACCCCATCTTCGAATTTCGTCCGAATTCCTATACGAACAATCCAATTTATATCGCCCGAAACGACAACATGGTGGCCATCAACTCGGCCCTGCAGATCGATTTGACCGGGCAGGTTTGCTCCGATTCCATCGGCACGTATTTCTACAGCGGCATCGGGGGCCAGGTGGACTTTCTGCGCGGCGCGGCACACTCGAAGGGCGGCAAGCCGATCATTGCTTTGCCATCAACAGCGAAGAATGGAACGGTTTCTAGAATCACCCCCGTGCTCACGCCTGGCTCCGGTGTCGTCACTTCGCGAGGCCTCATCCGTTACATCGTCACCGAATATGGCGTCGCGTATCTGCACGGGAAACCCATCCGCGAACGCGCCAAGGCGCTGATTGAGATCGCGCATCCGAAGTTCCGCGAGGAACTTTACGAGTATTGCGAGAAAACGAAGTGGTTGAATCACCAGGACCTCGTACCGGCCCTGGCCACGAGGTGAGCATGGCAAACCAACCGAGAGGACACGTCATTATCCACGTGGAAGAGTGCAAAGGGTGCGGGCTCTGCGTGGAATCCTGCCCGCCGGAGTGCCTGAAGTTGGCTCCGGAGTTGAGCAGCTACGGTGTGCATCCCGCGCAGTATTTGGGATCTGGTTGCACCGGATGCGGCATCTGCTTCTATTGCTGTCCGGAACCCGGCGCAATTGTGGTTCTAAGGCTGAAATCTCCCGCCAAAAAGGCTGCTCCTGCTCCGCAGCCGGAAGGAAACTATGCGCCAGCTCTGTAAAGGCAACGTCGCCGTCATGAAGGGCGCCATCCTCGCGGGGTGCCGCGCCTATTACGGCTACCCGATTACGCCCGCCAGCGAAATTGCCGAAGCTGCCGCCCTCTTTTTGCCGCAAGTCGGGGGCACCTTCGTGCAGGCGGAAAGCGAAGTGGCGGCAATCAACATGGTCTATGGCGCGGCGTCCGCCGGAGTGCGCGCCATGACCGCTTCTTCGGGACCCGGTCTGAGTCTGATGCAGGAAGGCATCTCCTATTTGGCCGGCTCGGAGCTGCCCTGCGTAATTGTCGACGTAATGCGCGGAGGACCTGGCCTGGGCAACATTGCACCGGAGCAAAGCGATTACTTCGCTACCGTTAAGGGCGGGGGGCACGGCAATTACCACAACCTGGTGCTGGCGCCGGCCTCAGTGCAGGAAATGGCGGAGCTGACCACGTTGGCTTTTGAGCTGTCCGACCGTTATCGCAATCCTGCTGTCGTTCTTTGCGACGGGTTCGTCGGACAGATGATGGAGCCTCTCGAGCTGGGAGAGACTAAACCTCACCTATCTCATAAGCCTTGGGTGGTCCAGGGGACGGCAAAGACGCGCAAGAATCTCGTGAGTTCCATCTATCTGGAGCCGGACGAACTGGAAGCGCATCAACGTGCGTTGGAAGAGAAATACGCGCGTGCTGTTGAGCGCGAACCGCGGCAGGAGTTGTATCAGGCAGATGGTGCCAACGTGCTCCTGGTCGGTTACGGAATCGTTTCTCGCGTATTGCGCACGACTGCGGAAGCCCTCCGCAAGAATGGCATGAAAGTCGGGTTGTTCCGGCCGATCACTCTTTGGCCTTTTCCGACCCGGGCGCTACAAGAGGCAGCCGCGGACGTGGAGCGCGTCGTCGTCGTTGAGCTGAGCAACGGCCAAATGGTCGAAGATGTGCGGCTGGCCCTGGATGGCCAAGTTCCCATCCAGTTTTATAACCGCGTAGGCGGCAACGTGCCGTCCGTGGAAGAACTACAGGAAGTGGTCGCGGGGCGCTCGGTTGCGAATCTCGCGAATTGAGGAAGCCATGGCAGGAGAAAATAAAGTGAGCGTAACAGAAACTGCAGTGGCGCTGGATGATTTTGAGGTCGTGGAATCGAAGTCGCCGGTCTTCTTCGACGTGTACGATCGCAAGTCGGACTTGAAGCACCAGACGCATTATTGCCCCGGCTGCGGCCACGGGATCGTTCACAAATTGATCGCCGAAGCGCTCGAGGATTTGGGGCTGCAGGACAAGACTATCCTCGTGAGCCCGGTGGGTTGTTCCGTCTTCGCTTACTACTATTTTGACGTTGGCAATGTTCAAGTGGCGCATGGCCGCGCGCCGGCAGCAGCGACAGGGCTCAAACGCGCGTGTCCCGACAAGATCGTCATTTCCTATCAAGGTGACGGTGACCTTGCCGCCATCGGCACCGCCGAGATCATTCATGCTGCCAACCGCGGCGAGAAAATCACCGTGTTCTTCGTGAACAACGCGATTTACGGAATGACCGGCGGGCAAATGGCCCCGACCACTTTGGTAGGGCAGAAGAGCACTACTTCGCCCTGGGGCCGCCGGCCTTCCAACGAAGGCAATCCCGTGCACATGGCGGAGCTGCTCTCGGCGTTGGAAGCGCCTGCCTACATCGAACGTGTGGCGCTTTCCGATAACAAGAACATCATGAAGGCCCGCAAGGCCATTCGGAAAGCACTGGAAATTCAGCGGGACGGCATCGGCTTCTCGTTTGTCGAAATTCTGTCGCCTTGCCCGACCATCTGGGGAATGGAGCCCGTGGACGCGCGCAAATGGGTCGCCGAAAAAATGATTCCTGTTTTTCCGCTGCAGGTCTTTCGCGACCGCAAACCCCTGCCCGCGGAGGAAGCCGTTCCTCCGCAGCGCTCCGTTTCGGAAGTCGTAGGTCTTCAGACGCAAAACGCCGTGGAGCCTGAAGGCAAGGCGCCATTCACGCATGATTTCGATACCATTACATTGAAGGTCGCGGGCTTCGGCGGCCAGGGGGTCTTGTTACTGGGTCAGTTGCTGGCTGAAGCTGGCATGAGGGAGGGCTTGGAGGTGAGCTGGCTCCCGTCGTACGGGCCGGAAATGCGCTCGGGAAGCGCCCATTGTCACGTTTGCCTGTCGAAACAACGCATCGGTTCGCCGCTCATTTCGCATCCCGATGTGTTGATTGCCATGAACGAACCCTCGCTGCGGAAGTTTGCTGCTACGGTCCCGGCGGACGGGCTCATTCTCTACAACGGCGCGGAAGTGCCCAACGATCTATCGGATCTGCCCTGCCAGGTCATCAGCGTTCCGGCATCCTCACTCGCCGACAAGCTCGGTTCCGCCAAGGTTGCCAACATGGTCTTGCTGGGCGCGCTGCTGGAGAAAATTGGCTGCCTCGACCCTGCCACCGCGCTTGCCGTCATCGAGGCCAAGACCGGCAAGTCTGCCTTGCTCGAAGCGAATCGAAAGGCTCTCGAAGAAGGCCGCAAAGCCGTCGATGTGCTTGCCGATTCTCAGGCGGACGGTTGCATGGTCACGTCCTGACATTTTTCCGGCCTACTTACATTGCAACTTACTGTCGTAAATGTTGAAAGATTTGGTGCCCGAGAGAGGACTCGAACCTCCACGACCTTGCGATCACTAGCTCCTGAAGCTAGCGCGTCTGCCAGTTCCGCCACTCGGGCACGAGTGTGAAAGAGCTGACCCCGATGGGAGCCAGACGAATAACGAGGCATTTTTTATTCTGCCCGCCGGCTGCTTTTTTGTCAACGCGCTGACGCAGCACTGGCGTACGTCTATCGGTTTCAGAGAGTTTGTTTCAGCGGGGTATGGATAGAACTTCAGGGTGCACGTCCCCGTCTAACAATCGGATCGGGCACGCGTCTTGACTTCCCCGTTAACTCGGCCTACACTACGGAGTTTTTAGATGGCTACGGGAAGCACGCAGTGAGGCGTGACTTTCGTGGAATCGGGAACTAGGGTGGTATGGACAAGAAAAGGCTGGATTATTACAAAAAGAAATTGCTGGCGCGGCGCGAGGAACTGCTGAGAACGATCGCGCGCACCCAGGAGGAAGGCCGTGCGGCGGACGACGACCCGACGGTGGACCTGGCTGACAAGGCGGCGAACTCCTATACCAAGGAATTCCTGTTCGGGATGACCAATACGGACCGGGCCGTCCTGAACTTGATTGACGCCGCGCTGAAGCGCATTCAAGAGGATGAGTACGGAGTCTGCGCGAATTGTCAGGAAGAAATGCAGCAGAAACGGCTTGAGGCCGTTCCCTGGGCCAAGCACTGCATCAGCTGTCAGGAAAAAATGGAAAAGGGCCTGCTCTAAGGCTAGTGCCCGGCAAAGTAGCGCGTCGCGGGTTCCCTATTCATGTCCTAATATAACCGACGCGTACCTTCCGACTTTAATTATCAAGAGAGAGGGAGTACAGTTGTGCCGGCGTGGCAGAAGCAATCTCCGCCGGCGGGGTCTCGAGGAATAGATGGCGGAGTGTGCGTTCTTGGGCATGGGCTGCCAGCGATGCGCTGCTCAGCATCTTCTTTCCCGGGGATTGCCGGATTTGCGGCCAATTGCTTGTCGACTCGCGCCGCGTTCCCATTTGCGATGACTGCTTTTCGTCCTTTAAGCGAATTCCCCAACCCTGCTGCGAGCTCTGCGGATGGCCTCTTCCCGGCTTGACGCGAAACGAGGGCAGCACCCTGATTTGTCCCGTTTGCCAATACAAAACGTATGCATTTGACCGAGCGCGTAGCTTCGCGATTTACGAAGGCCCGCTGGTTCAGGCAATTGTGCTGCTGAAGTTTGAGCAAATCGAGCCTTTGGGAAAGTGGTTTGCCGAACGCCTCGCCGAGGTGGCAGAAGGCGAAACGCAAATACTGGCCGCAGACGTCGTTGTCCCCGTGCCTCTCCACCGGCAACGAGAACGAGAACGCGGCTACAACCAGGCTGCGCTGCTCTCTATGCCCCTCGCCAAACGGCTTCGCGTGCCCCATAGGGCCTTGCTCCTCATGCGAACCCGGGCGCGCCCGGATAAGAGAATTCTCAGCCTGGAAGAGCGTTGGGAATCCGTTCGTGGCGCCTTTGCCACACGTCCGGGCAGCCAGGTTGACAATCTTCGCGTCCTACTGGTAGATGATGTATTGACGACCGGAGCGACGCTGGACGCGTGCGCGCGGGCGTTGCGCGAGGCGGGTGCCAAATCGGTGGTGGCACTTACGGTGGCACGGGCAGTTAGAAATCCCCTGCCAAGCGCCGATGAATGGTAGAATAGACCGAGGATAGCCCGATGGGTACAAACCGGCACATGTCGGCCGATTCCCGGGGGCATTTTACCCCCGAAGCGGCTGGCGCGGCTGTGCCCGGAGCCGATAGTCCCGCAGGCAGTAGATCCCACAACCCGATTTCCCCGCGCCGCGCATCGTTGATGCAAGAGCCGGTGCTGGTACTGAATGCCACCTACGAGCCTATCAACGTAACCGCGGTCCGTCGCGCCATGGTGCTGATGCTTAAGGGCGTAGCCCAGGCAGAAGAACTGCATAGCTCCGAAGTGCATTCCGCGGCGCATTCGCACAAGGTGCCATCGGTGATTCGTCTGCTGGCATACCGTCATATTCCGCAGCAGAGCCGGGCCTTATCGCGAAAAAATATATTGCTGCGCGACCGCAACACCTGCCAGTTCTGTGGGCGGGTTTTTCCGAGCTCGGAATTGACGCTCGACCACGTGGTTCCGAGGTCGCGCGGCGGCCGCTCGTCCTGGGAAAATCTGGTGGCCTGCTGCTACCGCTGCAACAATAGCAAGGGTGACCGTACGCCCGAGGAAGCCGGGTTGAAGCTGGCTCGCCGGCCCCGGCCGTTCACGCTGCATACCTCGCGGCAGCTCATGAGGCTCATCGGGCACCGCGACGAGCGCTGGCGTAAGTACTTGTTTTACTAGGATTTGCGCTAGTAAATCGATTTTGCAAAATTTCTTCTGTACTGGGGAAACCTTTTTCGCTACAGTACATCTAATATTACAAAACCACTTCGAGGACACACCCCGGGAAGCGGTTAGGGCTTAGCCCCTAACCGCTTCTCTCCTTTTCGGGATGATTTTGGAATGCCCTTCTTTTGGGATAGTTCAATTCTATTTTGAGAAGCTCTGCATCGCTTCTTCTTCGGTCGGAAATTCCGGGAATACCTGATAAAGCTGGGTGATCTTCAGGACCTCATCTACTTTGGGCGATAGCCCTACTACTTTCATTTGGCCGCCTTGCTTCACCACGGAAACGTAACTTCTCGCCAGTTCGCCAATCCCTGAGCTGTCCAGGTATTGCAGTTCTTTGAGGTTCAACAGCATCTGAGTTCGGCCCTGCTTCAGTAATCTCGTAATGGACTCGCGAAACGCCCCGATCTCAAAGGACGTAAGGCTCCCGGACACGTCCAGCAAGGAGATAGGCCCCTCTTGCCGAATTCGCACTGCGAAATTGGAACCCTGCGCCACCCGTTGTCCTCCTGCCGGGAACGACATTCTACCCGCGGAAGCTCTGGTTCGTTAAAAAAATATGCTGCGCGTGGAAATTCAGTGCGGAAAACAAGGCAGCTACCGAACAGAAAGGGTTGGGTTGGAACGAGTGCGGCGGAATCTCGCGGCCAGCCTTACTGGCGCATCATCACTCGCAAACCGCGACGCCAGTTCTCCGCGAGTCCCACGCGGACAGCCTCAAGTTCCGATGTGAGACATTTCAATAGGTCATCCGTGGCCGGATGAAACCGCAGCGCGGGCGCGACTAGATAAACAATCGGGGAAGCCCGCTGTAGCTCGATCCCGGGAAAATAGCCGTAACGGGCAATATCTCCGTTCTCCAAGTGTTTTCGCACCCGCAGCCAATAATCCGCCGCCTGCATCGGCAGGTGAATGCTTTCGTTGGCTTTCAATTCAATAACGGCAAGCCTGCCGGAGCGCGTCACCGTGAGCAGATCGAGAATGCCCTGCTCTCCACCGACGTTTGCAAAAACTTGTGAATACACAAATTGCGGATCCAGGGCCGCATCTATGCGCGTAACGTCTTCGCGTACGAGGCTCTCTAGCCAGCGTTCCGGCTGCGCGCGGTAGAGGGGATGGCGTGTGTCATCGGCAAGCGGACGGCGACACAACTCCAATTCCCTCAGAAGCTTCAAAAGGGCTGGCCGAGACGCCGCGTTCAGTTCTTCCCGGCAATCGCCAATGCCGAAGAAAACTCTTCCCTTCTGCCACCGGGCGAACGCCAGGCCACGAAACCGCAAACAAACCTCTTCAGTGTGTGTGTTGGGGTGCGAATTGATGGCTTTCGGAGCCGTGGCGATGATCGATGCGAGTTCAGGCCGCGCGCGATGCAGAAGCATCTCTGCCTCCCGGTGCGCCACCAGCCAGGTGTTCAGATTCCCTGCCCGCTGGGCGTCCACTTTCTCTAAGACATTCAGCAATGGGTCGTGTTCAAACAGCTCCACACTCATCTGTGGAGTAAGCGCTTTCATCCGGTGTGCCACAACGCCGCAGGAATTCTTCGGCAGAATCACTCGCAGCCCCGATAACGTCCCTTTGCGGTTGGAATGGCGCGCGCGTTCCTGCCAAAGCAGCGCAAACGTCAGGCCATTGTCAATAGTGTCGGAAGATTCACCTTCCGGCACAGCCAGCACCGCAAAATGAGTCGATCCGCGCCGGAGAAGTCCACGGACATAGTTGCCGGAGAGAGAATGCTCTAGGTCCGCTGACACCACGAGGGATTCCACCGTTTCATCCGGGAATTGCTCAGCCAACAAATGACCAAGCCGGTCGCGGTACTCTTCGCGCGACAATTCTCGGGCGCCTCGCTCTATTTCTCTGCGAATGAACTCCAGCCGGTCTGGCTTCGTTTTGCCGAACCGTTCCACCGCTAATGCTAGTCTTTGTTCAGAGTGATCCGTGATGGCTAACACACGCCGGGTCAGATTGAACTGCTCGGACCAGAGATGCAGCAGCGGCTTTTCGCTGTTTCCGCGAACTTCCCAGGACATTCCGGAGAAAGAAGCGACGCGGCCGCCATTTTCCCGAACTTCGACGGCCCCGGAGGCAGTAAATTCCTGCAGGCTGGCCTGCAACTCCGCCGCAAATTCCATGGGTGAATTATAACTAATTGACGTACACGGAGTACTATTCTGTGTTGCTTAGAATTGCAGACCAGTAACACTGACCGTAGGCAACTCGCGGTTCCAGGAGGAAGGGATGTGCTCGTAAGAAATCTCGAACTCCCGCCGCCCGCCGGGCGGCACGGGAGGAGCGCCTCGGGCGAATAAGACTCGGCTCTCGCGCAAGGCCACCTGATGCAGCTCATCCGAATACGTGACAGTTACTTCTACGTTTCGGATGGGACGGTCGCCCGCGTTCACAACTTCACCGGCAAGCGAAGTGATTTCCTGATGAAGGAAGTTCTCTGCCCGGTTCAGTCCTACATGCTCGAACTGGATCTTGCCCGCGTACGATTGCTCTGCAGGCCCGAAGGGCAAGTGAATTTGATTCTTAGTTGCGGTCTGCGGTTTTTGCCGGCCCGACCAGAAATAAAATACAAACGCCCCGACTAGGGCCAACATCACTACAAGTGAAAGGAGGGAGAAGCGCCGCCGCTGCTCCGGTTGCGGTTCCTTTTTCGCGATTCCTAGCGTGTCACTCATCAGTGCGAACCGGGATTCTTACCGCCCAACCATCAGGCGCTGGACCAGTGGCTCGGGCAAATGCACCGCGCGCATGCGTGCCTGCACCGCCGCGATGTCATAGGGCACGCGCCAAAATTCCACTACCTGGTGCTCGAGATCGGCGATCGCAAAAGCGGCGCGCGGGTCCCCGTCTCTCGGCTGGCCAATCGAGCCGGGATTGAGCAAGTAACGCCGCGTTGCTTCGATGCGCAGAGCCGCGAAAGTTTCATGTGCGCGCGGACGAATCTGCAGCACTTCGAGCATCGAATCTTGATAGGAAAACCCGCCCTGGTGATGTGTGTGCCCGAAGAAGGTGACGCTGGTTGTCGAGTCCAGCAATCCATCCAGGGCTTGCGCAGGCGTAAACACGTATTCGTCCTCGTCCTGAAGCGCGCCGTGCACCAGCACGATGCCGTTGGCTTGAACTGGCCCGTGCGGCAGGCCCGTCAGCCAGGCGAGATGTTCCTCTTTGAGTTCTGCGCGCGTCCAGTCCACTGCGGCTTTGGCCACCGGGTTGAAATCTTCCGTGGCCATCAGGCCGGCGACGGCCTTGTCGTGATTTCCTCGAATGGTTTGAGTGCCCATTTCGCGCAGCTTTGCTGTCACGTAATTCGGATCCGGGCCATAGCCGACCACGTCTCCTAGGCACACGGACACATCCCACCCTTCTTTCGCTGCGTCGAGTACGGCGTCAAGTGCAGTCGCGTTGGAGTGCAAGTCGCTGAGGACGAGAATCCGCATTCTTTGTTCCGCAGAATTGAACTAGAGTATAGATGAACGGGCGCATTGATGCACGAGCGGCCCTCAATCGTTCAAGAACCCTCCGACGCAGGTCAGGCTGAATCGTTTTTGTTGCGGTGCCACATTTTAGAAAAACTTTACTGGAAAGCGAGTGTAAAAA
>Ga0335077_10008939_pt1 | contig 12426 bp, 7 predicted proteins | sample Lox_Sample_31_FD_207151 | JGI IMG/M metagenome (GOLD analysis project Ga0335077, IMG submission 207151) | Soil microbial communities from Loxahatchee National Wildlife Refuge, Florida, United States - Lox_Sample_3.1 | ecosystem: Environmental > Terrestrial > Soil > Wetlands | place: USA: Florida...
AAGAGCGGCCGGCCGCGAGCGCGACCGGCCGCTCCGTGAGTCAGTGAGCGCGAGTCACTCGGCCGAGTAGCCGAACACGGCCTTCGTCTCGAGGAACTCCTCGAAGCCGTTCACGCCCCACTCGCGGCCGTTGCCCGACTGCTTGTAGCCGCCGAACGGCGCATCGAACGCGAGCTGCGCCCCGTTCAGGTGCACGTTCCCGGTGCGCAGCCGCTTCGCGACCTGCTTGGCATGGTCGAGGCTGCCCGAGGTCACGTAGCCCGACAGCCCGTACGGCGTGTCGTTCGCGATCGAGACCGCCTCTTCCTCGTCGTGATACGGCAGGATCGACAGCACGGGGCCGAAGATCTCCTCGCGCGCGATCGTCATCGTGTTCTTCACGTTGCCGAACACGGTGGGCTTGACGTAGTAGCCCTCCTTCAGGCCCTCGGGCCGGCCGACGCCGCCGGTGACGAGCGTGGCGCCCTCGTCGATGCCCTTCTGGATCAGGCCCTGGATCTTGTCGAACTGGACCTTACTGACGACCGGACCCAGGTTCAGGCCGTTCCCGCCTTCGAACGGGTCGCCGACCTTGATGCTCTCGGCGGTCGCCTTCGCGATCGCGAGCGCTTCGGCGTGGCGCGACTGCGGCACGAGCATGCGGGTCGGCGCGTTGCACGACTGGCCGCTGTTCATGAAGCAATTCTGCACGCCGCCCGCGACCGCAGCCTTGAAGTCGGCGTCGTCGAGCAGGATGTTCGCCGACTTCCCGCCGAGCTCCTGCGTCACGCGCTTCACGGTCGGGGCCGCGTTGATCGCGACCTGGATGCCCGCGCGCGTCGAGCCGGTGAACGACATCATGTCGATCCCCGGGTGCGACGACATCGCGGCGCCGACGGTCGGCCCGTCGCCGTTCACCAGGTTGAATACGCCCTTCGGCACGCCCGCGTCGTGCATGATCTGCGCGAGCAGGATGGCGTTGAGCGGCGCGACCTCGGTCGGCTTCAGCACGATCGTGCAGCCCGCCGCGAGGGCCGGCGCGATCTTGCACGCGATCTGGTTGATGGGCCAGTTCCACGGCGTGATGAGACCGCACACGCCCACGGGCTCGCGGAAGATCTCGGTCTTGCCGCGCTTCTCCTCGAACTCGAAGCTCTTCAGCACTTCGACCGCCTGGCCGAAGTGCGCCATGAACATGGCGGCCTGCGCGGCCTTGGACAGCCAGATCGGCGCGCCCATCTCGGAGGAGATCGTCTTCGCCATTTCCTCGTACTTCGCCTGGTAGGCGCCCATGATCTTCTGCAGCAGGGCGATGCGCTCCTCGCGCGTGGTGCGCGAGAAGCTCTCGAACGCGCGCCGCGCGGCCTTCACGGCCTTGTCGACGTCTTCCGCGCTGCCCATCGAGATCCGCGCGATCGGCTTCTCCGTCGCAGGGTTGATGACGTCGCGGGTGTTTCCGGGCTTCGCCGGCGGGACCCAGGCCCCGTCGATGTAGAAGTTCAGATGCTCTTGCATGTCTTCCTCCGTGCAGTTGGATCCCCGGTGGTGGTTCGGAACCGGACCCACAATGTACCCGGTCCGGCGCGGCGATGTGAGACGGGCCGGCCGCCGCGGATTCGTACGGCAAGGCCCCGGGCCCGAAGTGCCCGACCTGCCCGCTCACGTGCACGGCGGGAACCGCCGGGGCGTGCGGCCCGATTCCGTGAGGCTCGCGGCGATCCCACCCCCGGCATTCCCCTGAGGCGGCGCTGACAACGGCCGCACCCGTCGGCAGAGTGTGCGGCGAGGTAGCCGACCGCCCGTGACAACCGCACAAGAGCGCGCTCGCGACTCCTTCTTCGCGGACCGCCACGAGGATCCGCGCGCACTGCGCGTCTGCGAGGGGACTTCGTGCGCGCTGGCCGGCGCTGCGCAGCTGCGCCAGAAGCTGAGCGCGGAGGGTCCGTGCCGGCGCATCGACTGCGCGGGCTTCTGCGATCGCTCGCCGGTGGCGCTCGAGCCCGACGGGCGGGCGGTCGGCCTGCGCCGCGCCCACGGCGCGATCGAGCGCGCACCTCTGGAGCCGCTGTCGGCGATCCGGACTCGCTCGCGAGTCGCGATCGTCACCGAGCGCATCGCCCGGGGCGAGTTCTGCGACCTCGCGCGCGCGCGCGAGGCGGGCGTCTGGCACGGCTTCGAGCGCGCGCTGCGCGGAGCGCCCGAAGCGGTGCTGCGCGCGCTCGAGGCGTCGGGCGAGCGCGGCCGCGGCGGCGGCGCGTTCCCCACCGGCGCGAAATGGCGCGCGGCGGCGCGGTCCGCAGGCTCCGACAAGTACGCGATCGCGAACGGAGACGAAGGCGACCCGGGGTCCTTCATCGACCGGGCGCTGCTCGAGGCCGACCCGCACGCGGTGCTGGAGGGGCTGGCGCTGTGCGGCTTCGCGCTCGGCGCCCGACACGGAATTGTGTACATCCGCTCCGAATATCCGCGCGCGGCCGCGCGCGTCGAGCGCGCGATCGCCGAGGCGCGAGCCGCCGGCCTGTTGGGCCGCGGCATCCTCGGCACGGGCTTCGACTTCGACGTGCGCGTGGCGCGCGGCGAGGGCAGCTACGTGTGCGGCGAGGAGACGGCGCTGCTCGAGGCGCTCGAGGGCCGCCGCGGCGAGGTGCGGCTGCGCCCGCCCTATCCCAGCGAGCGCGGGCTGTTCGGTCGACCCACGGTCGTGAACAACGTCGAGACGCTCGTGAACGCGGCCTGGATCGTGCGTATGGGCGCCGACGCGTACCGCGCGCTGGGCACGAGCGAGTCGCACGGCACCAAGGCGCTGTGCCTCAACGCGGGCTTCGCGTCGCCGGGCATCGTCGAGGTCGAGTTCGGGACGCCGCTCGCGGAGGTCATCGCCGCCGCGAGCGCCCCCGCCCAGCGGCTGCGCGCGGTGCTCCTCGGCGGGCCGATGGGCGCCATTCTCGCGCCGAGTGAGTGGGACGTGCCGATTTGCTGGGAGGCGCTGCGCGCGCGCGGGATCGCGCTCGGCCACGGCGGCATCGTTGCGGTGCCGGAGAGCGCCGACCTGCGCGCGCTCGTGTTGGGCTGGCTCGGCTTCATGGCGCGCGAGTCGTGCGGGAAGTGCGTGCCCTGCCGCAACGGCTCGGGCCGCGCGCTCGAGCTGGCCCGCGCCGGAGCGCGGGGCGAGTTGCTCGAGCTGCTCGACGTGATCTCCGCCGCGAGCCTGTGCGGCTTCGGTCAGGACATGCCCAAGCCGATCCGCCGCTTGGTCGAGAGCTTCGGTGCGCTCGATCGGTGACTCGACCGCCGAGATCGACGGGCGCGCCCTGGCCCCGCGGCCTCACGAGACGATCCTCGTCGGCGCGGCTCGGCTGGGCATCGAGATTCCGATCGTGTGTCAGCTGCCGGGTCAGCCGCCCGACGGCGGCTGCCGCGTGTGCCTCGTCGAGCTCGAGGGCTCGCCGCGCCCGGTCGCGGCCTGCCACACGGCGCTCGCCGCCGGCATGCGCGTGCGCACCACGAGCCCGGCGCTCGAGCGGCTGCGCGCCGCGGTGCGCGCGCTCGCGCTGCCGCCCCCGGGTCACGCGCCGCGCAACGCGAGTCACCCGTATCTGCGCTTCACGCGCGACCTCTGCATCACCTGCCGCCGCTGCCTCCACACGTGCGAGGACATTCAAGGCGCGAACGTCTACGCGGTCGTGGGCCGCGGACCGGAGACGCGGCTCGCGTTCGGCGTCGACGATCGCTTCGAGACCAGCCCGTGCACCTCGTGCGGCGCCTGCGTCGAGGTGTGCCCGACGGGAGCGCTGACCGATCTCGACCGCGAGGTGCCGGCGGCGGAAGAAACGCGAGTGACTCGCTCGACGTGCGGCTACTGCGGCGTCGGCTGCCAGGTGGAGGTCCTTGCCGATGCGCGGACCGTGCGCGCGATCCGCGGCGCACCGCGCGCCGCGGTGAACCGCGGCCACCTGTGCGCGAAGGGCCGCTACGCCCACGGCTGGCGCGAGTCCGCAGAGCGGCTGACCCGACCCCTCGTGCGCGAGGGCGACCGATTCGTGCCGATCTCGTGGCCCGACGCGATCGCGCTGGCCGCCCGCCGCCTCGAGGAGATCCACGCGCGCCACGGTCCCGACGCGCTGGGCGCGCTCACGTCGTCGCGCTCCACCAACGAGGCCGCCTACCTGCTGCAGAAGCTGTTCCGCAGCCGCTTTGGCACCAACAACGTCGACTGCTGTGCGCGCCTGTGTCACGCGTCCACTGCGCGCGCGCTGTCGGAGGTGCTCGGCGTCGGCGCCGCTACCGCGTGCTACGACGACGTCGAGGCGGCGCGGCTGATCGCGCTCGTCGGCGCGAATCCGAGCGAGGCCCATCCGGTGCTGGGCGCGCGGATCGAGCAGGCGCGTCGACGGGGGGCGCGGCTCTTGGTGATCGACCCACGCCGCATCGAGCTGGCGGGCAGCGCCGACGTGTTCGTGCAGCTGCGCCCGGGCGCCAACGTGGCGGTGCTCGACGCGATCGCGGCGCTGTTGATCGAGCGCGGCGCGATCGACCACGAGTATGTCGCCGAGCGCACGATCGGGCTCGAGTCACTCGCTGCCGCGCTCGCGCGGCCGGCGCTCGAGCGGGCGAGCGAGGTGTCGGGCGTGTCGGTCGAAGTGCTGCGGCGCGCCGCGGAGCTCGTCGCCGCCTGCGGGCCGACCCTGTTCGTCTCGGGCCTCGGCACCTCGGAGCTGACGCAGGGCACGGCCTCGGTGCGCGCGCTCGCGAACCTGGCCCTGCTCACCGGAAGCGTCGGCCGTCCGGGCGCAGGCCTGTTGCCGCTGCGCGGCCAGAACAACGTCCAGGGCAACGCCGACATGGGCGGGGCGCCCGATTCCTTCCCTGGCTACCAGCCGCTCGACTCGGTCGAGACGCGGGCGCGCATCGGCGCGCTGTGGGGCGCGCTGCCACCGCCGACGCGCGGCAAGACGATCCCGGAGCTGTTCGCGGCCGCGCGCGGCGGGTCACTCCGCGCGCTGTGGATCCAGGGCGAGGACCCTGCGCAGAGCGACCCGGATCAGACTCGAGTCACGGAGGCGCTGGCGAAGCTCGAGTTCCTGGTGGTGCAGGAGCTGTTTCCCTCGGAGACGCAGCGCTTCGCGCACCTGGTGCTGCCGGCCGCCGGCTGGCTCGAGCAGGACGGCACCTTCACGAACGCGGAGCGCCGGATCCAGCGCGTGCGCGCGGCAGCGACTCCCCCGGGTGAGGCGCGCGCCGATTGGCAGGTGATTCGCGACGTCGCGCGCGCGCTCGGCTGTGACTGGGACGCTGCCTCGCCCGACCGCATCATGGACGAGATCGCGCGCGTCGCCCCGCGCATGTTCGGCGGCGTGTCCTACGCGCGGCTCGGCGACGACGGCCTGCAGTGGCCGTGTCCCAGCGCGGAGCACCCGGGCTCGCGCCGGCTGCACGAGCACGGCTTCGAGAGCGGCCGCGCGCGGCTCACGCACACGGCGTTCGAGGCGAGCCCCGAGAGCGGCGTGCCGGGCTTCCCGTATCAGCTGATCACCGGCCGCGTGCTGCATCACTACAACGTGGGGACGATGACTCGGCGCACGCCGAGTCGAGCGCTGGCACCCTGCGACCGGCTCGAGATCCACCCCTCCGACGCCGCCCGCGAGGGCGTCTCGGAGGACGCCGAGGTCGAGCTCGAGAGCCGCTGGGGCCGCTGCCGCGCGCGCGCCGAGCTCTCCGAGCGGGTGGCTCCCGGGACGCTCTTCCTGTCGTTCCACTTCCCGGAGACCCACGCGAACCGCGTGACCGGCCCCGCGCACGATCCGGCGTCCCAGTGTCCGGAGTACAAGCTGACGGCCGTGCGGATCCGCCCGTAGCTGCGGCTGGGCGTGCCTCACTCACTCACGCGTACACCGATTGGTGTCGCGCGCGTGAGCGCGCGCGGCCCAGAGGCAAACCCCGTGGCCGCTCGGGTAGGCTCTGGACATGGATCGCCCCCTCTCGGACGTACGCATCGTCGATCTCACGCAGTACGAGGCCGGACCGACCGCGACGCTGATGCTCGCCTGGCTGGGCGCGGACGTGATCAAGGTCGAGCCCCCCAAGGGAGAGCCGGGGCGACGCCTGGCCGGTGCCACGCCCGAACGCGACAGCGTCTTCTTCGCGCTCTTCAACCAGGGCAAGCGCAGCGCCGTGCTCGACCTCGCGCAGCCCGAGGGGCGCGCCGAGCTGCGCGAGCTGCTGCGCTCCGCCGACGTGCTCGCGGAGAACTTCGCGCCGACCACGCTCGAGCGCTTCGGCCTGCCACTCGACCGGCTCGCCCAGGAGTTCCCGCGCCTCGTGCTCGCCTCGGTGCGCGGCTACGCGAGCGGCGGGCCGTGGTCGGGCTACAAGTCGCTCGACTTCGTCGCACAGGCGACCGGCGGCGCGATGAGCATCACCGGTGAGCCGGACGGCCCTCCGCTGCGGATGGGCCCGACCAACGCGGACCACTCCTCGGGCGTGCACCTGGCGCTGGGCATCCTCGCCGCCCTGCACCGCCGCGCGCGCACCGGACGCGGCGGCCGGGTCGAGGTGTCGCTGCAGGACGTGGTCGTGAGCTCGCTCCGTACCGCGCTCGTCCCCATGTACGTCTCGGGCGAGGTCGTACCGCGGCGCGGCGCCGCCTACCCCGACGTGGCGCCCAGCGGCTTGCACCCATGCGCGCCGGGCGGCCCCAACGACTACGTCTACCTGCTGCTCTCGTCGAAGGAGCAGTGGCGCGCGCTGCTTCGGGCGATCGAGCGCGAGGACTTGCTCGAGGATCCGCGTTATGCGCGCCAGTCGCAGCGCAACGCGCGCGAGGCCGAGCTGCGCGAGATCGTGTCCGCCTGGACGCGCGAGCGCGGCAAGCTCGAGGTGATGGAGCGACTGTCGCGCTTCGGCGTCCCGTGCGGCGCAGTGCTCGACACCCGCGAAGTGCTCGCGAACGAGCAGCTGCGTGCGACGGGGATGGTCGTGCGCCACGTCGACCCGCAGTGGGGCGAGCTCTTCGTCCCCGGCTGCCCGATCCGGATCGACGCCGAGCGCCCGCGCCTGGAGCCCGCGCCCGCTCTCGGGGAGCACACCGCGGAGGTGCTCGCCGAAGCCCGCAAGGTCCGCGCCTGAGCGCGGCCGGCGATGGCGAGAGGGCTCTCGAACGTGGAGATCGCCGATGCGCTGGAGCGCATCGCGGATCTTCTCGAGGCACAGGACGCGGAGGGCTTCCGCGTGCGCGCGTACCGCCACGGCGCGGAGCGCCTGCGCGCCACGCCGGAGCCGGTGGCGGCGCTGTACGCGCGCGGCGGCGTCGCGGCGCTCGACGCGCTGCCCGAGATCGGGAAGAGCCTGGCGAGCGTGATCGCGGAGCTCGTGCGCACGGGTCGTTCGTCGCTGCTGGAGAGGCTCCTGGGCCAGGTCTCGCCCGAGGATCGCTTCACCACCGTGGCGGGCATTGGCGAGGAGCTGGCCAGGCGCGTGCACGCGCAGCTCGGCATCGAGTCACTCGAAGACCTCGAGCTCGCGGCGCACGACGGCCGGCTCGCGCAGGTGCCGGGCTTCGGCGCGAGGCGCGTGCGGGCGGTTCAGCAGGCGCTCGCCGGGATCCTCGGCCGGGAATCGGCGCGGCGCGGCAAGAGCGGGACGCTGCAGCGCGAGGGCATTCCGGGCCGGCCGGACGTCGCGACACTGCTCGATGTAGACCGCGAGTACCGGCGCAAGGCAGGCGCCGGCGAGCTGCGCACGATCACGCCGCGCCGCTTCAACCCCGGAGCGAAGTCATGGCTGCCGGTGCTGCACACGCAGCGCGGGCCCTGGACGTTCACGGCCCTGTTCTCGAACACGGCGCGCGCCCACCAGCTCGGCACGACCGGCGACTGGGTGGTGATCTACTTCGAGCGCGACGGCCGCGAAGGCCAGTGCACCGTGGTCACCGAGCACGCGGGCCCCCGCGCCGGCACGCGCGTCGTGCGCGGGCGCGAGAACGAGGGGTGACGGGTCCGCGCTGCTCGCGGTAAGCGCCAAGGCCAGGGCGGCGCGGGTCAGTGCTTCCCGGCGTGCTCGTAGAGGATGCGGCGCACTTCCTCGATCGAGCGGGAAACGGGACTCGAACCCGCGACCCTCAGCTTGGGAAGCTGATGCTCTACCAACTGAGCTATTCCCGCGTCGACGCGAGGATAGCAGCCGCGTGGCCGCAAGCGAGGTTGCTCATTCGGTCAGAAATGTCAGGGAAAAGTCAGATCCGTGGCACCGGGCCGCTCCTACACTCGGTGCATGCGAACTCCGCACTCCCTCCCTGCCCTGAGCCTCGGAATCCTGATCCTCGGACTCGGCCTCGCTGCGGTGGCCGGGCGCGCCGGCGCGATGGTGCTGGTCGACTACGCGTTCGATTCCACGAACACCACGCTCAACATCACGAGCCCTGCAGCGGTCTCGATCCCGCCCCAGGGAACGCTCTCGGGCGACATCCAGGTGACGTACTCGAGCGATCCGCTCGGCAACATCATCGACGGGCCGGCGCGCCTCGACGTGCTGAACCTGCAGGCGAACCTGAACGTCTCGACGATGGTGTTCGGGCAGGCGCTCGGGCTCACCGGACCGGCGAACGCGGAGCTGGTCGACCCGGTCGACGGCAGCCTCACCGGCAACCAGCTCTCGTTCGGGAACGCGCTCGGCTCGTTCCACGCGTTCGGCACGATCACGTGCAGCGGCGTCATCTGCACCACGATCCACCTGCCGCCGGGCACGCCCACGGACTTCGACGGCACGGCGTCCGTGACACTGCCCACCTTCACGGTCGGGTCGCTCCACGGCGACATCACCGGGCTGACCTTCGCGATCGGCAGCGTGGACGTGGTGGCGTCGCTCGTGTTCAACGCGCAGGAGACGGGCCGCACGATCCCCGAGCCCGCGGCCCTGTCGCTCGCGGCACTCGCGGCAGGGGCGCTCGTGCTGCGACACCGACGCGTGTAGCGCGCCGCTACTTGTCGCCGATCTGAATCTCGTCGAAGAGCGCGTCGAGATCGTCGTCGTCGCTGTCCTTCGCCGGCGCGACGAGCGCCGCGCGCGGTGACTCCGGCTCGTCGTCGACCAGGCTGCGCAGGTCGAAGCCGTCCTCGGCGGCGGCTGCGGGCTTCGCCGCGGGCTTCGCGGGTGTAGCCCTCGCAGGAGTCGCCTTCGCGGGCGTGGCCGGCTTCGCGACCGGCTTGGCCGGTGCGGCCTTCGCCGGCGTGACCTTCGCGAGCGTCGCTCGCGCGGGCGTGGCCGGCGCGGCCGGCCTCGCGGCCATGGGCGAGGGCCGGGCGAGCGGCAGCGTGCGGCGCACGGGCGCCAGGTCCTCGGGCTCCGGCTCGGCGCCCAGGCTGGCCAGCGCGTCCTCCTCCTCGTCGCCGTCGTTCACGAGCGAGCGCAGGCTGAAGTCGCCCTCGTCGTCGGAGTCGAGGCCGAGCGCGGGCTCGTCGCCTTCCTCGGCTTCTTCCGCGGGCTCCGGCTCGGCGAGCATGGGCTCGAGCTCGACCTCCGCGGCCCGTGCGCGCACGGGCGTCGGCGGCAGCGTGTCCTCGGCCACGACCTCCTCGAGGTCCAGGTCCAGCTCGGCCGGCGTGGCGATCTCGAGCTCGGGGTCCGACTCGGCATCCGCTTCGACCGGCTCGGGCTCGGTCTCCGGCTCGGTGTAGTCGCCGACACCCCCCAGGGTCGCCTCGAGCTCGCCCAGCGCCGTGTCGGCGGGCATCGGGGCGAGCGGCTCGAGCCAGTCGGGGCTCGCGGCCGCCTCGGACTTGCTCTCCGCCGCCATGGGGCTCGGCTTCGAGACGGGCATCGTCTCCTTCCGCGCGGCCCGCGGCGGCAGGTCCACTTCGGTCACGCCGAGCAGCTCGGGCGCCGGCGGTGCGACGGGGAACGAGACCACGGAGTCCGAGGGCAGCCGCACGAGGCCGAGCGCGTTCGCCGCGGTCTGCACCACGTTCGAGTCGACGGGCTTCTTCTCGTTCAGGAAGCCCTCGAAGAGCGAGTTGTCGGCCAGCGTGTTCAGCACGCGCGGCACGCCGCCCGACCAGCGGAACAGCACCTCGAGCGCGTCGGGCGAGAACACCGGGTGAGCGGCGCCTGCGAGGCGCAGCCGATGAGACACGTAGGCCTGGGACTCGAGCCAGTCCATCGGCTCCATCTCGACGCGCACCTCGACGCGCTGCGCGAGTGGCGGGTCGAGCTTAAGCAAGTCGTTCAGCTCGGGCAGGCCGAACAGCACGAGCGACAGCAGCTTCTTCCCCTCGTGCGTCAGGTTCAGGAGCCCGCGGAACTCCTCCATCGCCTCGCGGTTGCGGAAGAGCTGCGCCTCGTCGATGAGCAGCACCGGCGAGCGCTTCGCGGTGCTGAGCGCCGTGAGCTGCGTGTGGATCTGGTCGATCTGCGCCTGCACGCCCGCCGCGGGCACGGGCACGCCGAAGCCGCGCGCCACGTTCGGCAGGAGCCAGTTCGAGGCGCATGCCTCGTGCGGAATCGACAGGTAGTGAACCGCGTAGTCCTTCGCCTCGAGCTCGCGGAGCACGGCCTGTGCGAGCGTGGTCTTGCCCAGCCCTGGTCCGCCCACCAGCACGGCCAGCGCCTTCCGCTGGTGGATGCCGCGCAGCAGCCGCAGGCGCGCGCGCTTCTGCGGCGCGCTCTCGTAGTAGAAGCGCGCATCGGCGTCGTTCTGGAACGGATCCGCCGGCAGTCCGTAGTACTCGAGATGCTCCATCGGTGCCCCCGCGCGCGGCCTCCCGCGCGATTCAGCTGAACCTTGCGATGCGCTCCGCGACGTCGCGGAAATCCGGATCCGCCGCGGAGACCTTCTGGAAGGCCTCGAGCGCCTCGGCGTCGCGCCCCGCGGCGAGCAGGGCCTCGGCCAGGTCGTAGCGCAGCGAGACGCTGGACTCGTCCGAGTCGCCGACCTGCGCCAGCGCGTCCTCGAGGTGGGCCGCGGCGGCCTCGGCGTCGCCGAGCGCGAGCTTGCACGTGGCCATGAGCGACAGCGCCTCGATCACGCGCGCGCCCGTCTTGAGCACGGCCTCGAGCTCGCGCACGGCGTCCTCGGAGAGGCCCATCTCCTTGTAGGCGATGGCGAGGTCGTAGTGCGTGTCCGCGTCGCCGGCGTCGACGTGCTCCTGGATGCCCTTCTTGAACGCCGAGAAGACGTCCGCGAAGCCCTTCCCGAGCGACCCTACACCGACGAGTGTACCGATCGTGCCGGCCGACGTGTCGTCGTCGTCGTCCAGCTCCGCCGCCAGGTCGAACTCGTCCTCGGGCGCCGCCGCCCCGGCGGCCTCTTCCTCGTCCATCTCCGCCGTCAGCTCCGACGGGTGGAACTCGGGCGCGGTCTCCGGCGCCTCGAGCGGCTCGAGGTCCGGCGGCTCGGCGTCGAGGTCGAGCGGCGGGAGCGTGTCCTCCGCGATGACGGTCTTCTCGAGCTTCGCGGGCTTCGCGGGCGGCTTCGGCACGGGCTTCGCGATGACCGGCGTCGGCCGCGCCGCGGCCGGCGTCGGCTTCGCGGCCTTCTTCGGCGGCGCGACGAGCTCGTCGGGCAGATCGGGGATCGACAGCGCCTCGTCGCCGTCGGGGTCCTGCACCATCGTGTCGCCGAGCGGGTCGCCCAGCTTCGCCGGCTGCGCGACCGGCTTGGGCTTCGCACCCTGCGCAGGCGCCGCCTTGCCACCCTTGGCGCGGCGGGCCTCGATCTCGCCGAGCCGCAGCTGCGCCTTCGGGTGCGACGGCACCTTCTCGAGCACCGCCTTGTACATGCGCTCCGCGTCGTCGACGAGGCCCTGCTCGAGGTAGAAGTCCGCCTCGGACAGGTTCTCCTCGATGCGCACCGAGCTCTGCCCGAAGCTGCCGACGTCCTCGCGCTCGGAGGCGAGCGGCTCCGAGAACTCGAGTGACTCGCCCACGTCCAAGTCGAGACCCGCGGCGGAAACGGGCTCGGGCTCGGGCGCGGCCTCCGAATCGCCCTCGATCTCCACCTCGATGTCGAAGTCGTCGTCGGCGGCCGGCGCGGGCTCGGGCTTGGCGGCGACCTTGGCGGCCGCCTTGGCGGCGGGCTTCTTGACCTCGAGCTCGGGCGGCTCTTCGTCGACCTGCGAGGGCGGCTCGACCGAGGCGAACTTCGCGTCGCGGTCCTCCTCGTCCTCGAGCACGATCTCGATGTCGGGCAGGCTGTCGAACTCTTCGCCGCCGACCGCGGCGACCTCGGCCTTGCGGCGCGCGCCCTTGGCGGGCTCGGGCTCGACGAGCGAGCTGCGCTCGATCTCGGGTGCGTCGTGGTCGCTCGGCGCGTCGAGCGCGACGGCGCCCCCGCCCGCAGCGCGCTCCACGTCGGCGAGGATCTTCCGCGCGTCGCGCGAGTCCGGGTCGGCTTCGAGCACGAGCTTCGCGAGTCGGCTCGCCTCTTCGGGATCGCCGAACTCGAGCGACACGCGC
>Ga0335077_10008940_pt1 | contig 12426 bp, 6 predicted proteins | sample Lox_Sample_31_FD_207151 | JGI IMG/M metagenome (GOLD analysis project Ga0335077, IMG submission 207151) | Soil microbial communities from Loxahatchee National Wildlife Refuge, Florida, United States - Lox_Sample_3.1 | ecosystem: Environmental > Terrestrial > Soil > Wetlands | place: USA: Florida...
GGGATCGATGGGCCAGCTCGTTTCGCTTTTGACCGCGCCACACCGAGAGCTGGCTCGTGTGCTCGAGGCGCGGAGCGAAGGGAAGTCGGACTAGCGTTTCACATCACGACACACACTGACCGAGGGAGGCACGAAACATGGCAGCCAATATCGAAGAACTCGCTGAGAGGCTGGATTCGCTGACCTTGTTGGAGGCGGCGCAGCTTTCCAAGCGCTTGCAGGAAAGGTGGGGCGTGTCGGCGGCGGCGGTGGCGGTGGCCGCGCCCGCGGCGGGCGGCGCCGGAGCCGCCGCGGTCGCTCCCGCCGAAGAGCAGACGGAGTTCGACGTGATTCTCTCCGCGACGGGTGACAAGAAGATCCAGGTGATCAAGGTCGTGCGCGAGCTGACATCGCTCGGGCTCAAGGAAGCCAAGGATCTGGTGGACGGCGCGCCCAAGGCGGTGAAGGAGAAGATCTCGAAGGCGGAGGCGGCGGACATCAAGAAGAAGCTCGAGGAGGTGGGGGCGACCGTCGAAGTGAAGTAACGCCGCCCAGGCAGCGGACGCTAGGCCCGGGAGTCTCTGTAGAGACTCCCGATCACCCTCAACGCGTGCCCCGGGAGCCGGCGGATGGATGACGCCGCTCCTGTGGGTGGGCCGGAGAGAGCCCCATCGGCCGGGGCGCGGAGGACGTATGGCAGGTACTATCGCGTGCGGGCGGCGGGTCCGGAAGGACTTCAGCAAGATCCCGTCGATCGTCGAGATCCCGAACCTCATCGAGATCCAGCAGCAGTCCTACGAGCAGTTCCTCCAAAAGGACGTCCTGCCCGAGCGGCGGGAGGAGATCGGGCTGCAGGCGGTCTTCAGATCTGTATTCCCCATCGCCGACTACAACGGCAACGCCACCCTGGAGTTTCACAGCTATCACTTCGGCGATCCGAAGTACACGGTCGAGGAGTGTCATGACCGGGGGATGACCTACGCCATCCCGCTGAAGGTCACGCTCCGACTCAAGGTCGTCGACCACGACAAGGAGACGAAGACCCAAACCGTCCGCGAGGTCCGCGAGCAGGAAGTCTACCTCGGCGAGCTCCCGCTCATGACCGAGAAGGGGACCTTCATCATCAACGGCACCGAGCGGGTCGTGGTCTCGCAGCTGCAGCGCTCGGCCGGCGTCTTCTTCGATGACGACAAGGGCAAGACGGTGGCATCGGGTAAGCTCCTGCACTCGGCCCGAGTGATTCCCTACCGTGGTTCGTGGGTGGAGTTCGAGTTCGACGCCAACGAGATCCTCTGGGTGCGCGTGGACCGTCGTCGCAAGATGCTCGCTACGGCCTTCCTCCGCTCTTTCTGGTTTCTCGAGAAGAACGAGATCCTCTCGGGCGAGCAGATCCTGGAGCATTTTTACCAGCCGGAGCCGATGTGGTTCGAGTACGTCGTGGCCTCCGAGGATCTGTCGCCGGGATTGAACGGGAAGCGGCTCGCGGAGGACGCGCGGCTCCCGCGTCAGAAGGAGGCGTTGGCCACGACGGGGATGGAGCTCACGTCGGAGCTGATCCAGCGGTTGCGTGACGCGGGTATCGAACGGGTCCGCGTGGAGACCCCGGTGCTATGGGCCAAGCTGTCGGTCAAGGCCCATGGCGGAACGCGGGCGCCCGAGGATCTGCGGCTGCCCGGCCAGAAGGAGGTGCTCGTCCGCGCGGGCCAGACCCTCACGCCCCGACTCATCGAGCGACTGCTCCAGGGCGGGGTCGATCGAATCGAGATCAAGCCCGAGACGCTCGTGGGCCGGTGCGCGATGAGCCGTATCGTGGACACGGAGACGGGCGAGATCGTCGTCGAGTGCAATGACGCGATCACGCGCGATAGCGTCGCGCAGGTGCTCGCTCGGAAGGTCGCGCCCTTCAAGCTTCTGGTGCTCGTGCCGGGCGAGACCGACCTGTCGATCTCCGAGACGCTCAAGAAGGACCACTTCACGAATCCCGATGAAGCTCTGGTGGAGATCTATCGGCGGCTGCGTCCCGGCGATCCACCGACGGTGGACTCCGCGCGGGCGCTGTTCCGTGGCATGTTCATGGACCCCCGTCGCTACGACCTCGCCAAGGTCGGCCGGTTCATGATCAACAAAAAGTTGGAGATCAACACCAACCTCAACATCAAGGCGCTCAGGAGCGAGGATGTGGTGCACGTGGTGCGACGCCTGCTCCAGGTCAAGCTGGGCAGCCGGCTCACCGACGACATCGATCACTTGGGCAACCGGCGTGTGCGGTCGGTCGGAGAGCTGCTCGAAAATCAGTTCCGGGTCGGCCTCACGCGCATGGAGCGGGCCGTCAAGGAGCGAATGTCGATCTCGGATATCACCAACCTGATGCCGCACGACCTGATCAACGCCAAGCCCGTGTCGGCGGTGGTGAAGGAGTTCTTCGGCTCCTCGCAGCTCTCCCAGTTCATGGACCAGACCAACCCGCTCGCCGAGCTGACCCACAAGCGACGGCTCTCCGCCCTCGGTCCGCGTGGACTCTCGCGCGAGCGCGCAGGATTCGAGGTGCGCGACGTGCACCCGACCCACTATGGGCGCATCTGCCCCATCGAGACGCCCGAAGGCCCGAACATCGGTCTCATCTCCTCCCTGTCCACCTACGCCAAGATCAACGAGTTCGGCTTCATCGAGACGCCGTACCGCAAGGTGGAGCAGGGCGTGGTGGTCGAAGGGGACCCGCAGTATCTGACGGCTCTCGAGGAGGAGAAGTACGTCATCGCCCAGGCCAATGCGGAGCTGGACAGCCGCGGGCGCTTCGTGCGCGACCGGGTGTCGGCCCGGAAGGGCGGCGAGTACAAGATGGTCGCGCCCGAGGAAGTGCAGTTCATGGATGTGTCGCCCAAGCAGCTGGTCTCCGTCGCCGCGGCCATGGTCCCGTTCCTGGAGAACGACGACGCCAACCGCGCGCTCATGGGGGCCAACATGCAGCGCCAGGCCGTGCCGCTGCTGCAGCCGGAGGCGCCGCTGGTGGGGACCGGCATGGAACACATCGTGGCCCGAGACTCCGGCGCGGTGGTCCTGGCGCGGCGTCCGGGCGTGGTGGAGTACGTTTCCGCCAACCGTGTGGTCGTGCGTGCCGAGACCCGGTCGAAGAAGACCGATCCGGTGCAGGATCTGCCGCTCGACATCTACAACCTGACCAAGTACCGCCGCTCCAACCAGAACACGTGCATCAACCAGCGCCCCATCGTGAAGAAGGGCGATCGGGTCAAGGCCGGGGACGTGGTGTCCGATGGACCGGGCACCGACCAGGGCGAGCTGGCGCTGGGGAGGAACGTCCTGGTGGCGTTCATGCCGTGGGGCGGCTACAACTTCGAGGACGCAATCCTGGTGTCGGAGCGGCTCGTCAAGGACGACCGCTACACTTCGATTCACATCGAAGAGTTCGAGGTGCAAGCCCGTGACACGAAGCTCGGCAAGGAGGAAGTGACACGCGACATCCCCAACGTGTCGGAGGAAGCGCTGAAGGACCTCGACGAGTCGGGGATCGTGCGGATCGGGGCGAAGGTCAAGGCGGCTGACATCCTCGTCGGCAAGATCACGCCCAAGGGGGAGACCCAGCTCACGCCCGAGGAGAAGTTGCTGCGGGCCATCTTTGGGGAGAAGGCGGGCGACGTGCGCGACACCTCGCTCACGGTCCCGCCGGGCATCGAAGGCACGGTGGTCGACGTGCGAGTCTTCTCCCGCCGGGGGGTGGACAAGGACGACCGGGCCAAATCCATCGAGGAAGAAGAGATCGCCGGGCTCGAGAAGGACTACCAGGACGAGATCGCGATGGTCGAGATGGAACGCGACCAGAAGCTCAAGAATCTCCTGGTGGGCAAGACCCTGACGCAGGACCTCACCGATCCGATCCAGAAGGAACGTCTCGGCAAGAAGGGCGATCGGATCGATCGACCTGACCTCGAGAACTTCTCCTGGCACGAACTGAAGAAGATCAAGATCAAAGAGGACGACGGTCTGGCGGACACCATCAAGAAGATCGAGAGCCTGGCCGACGATCAGATCGCGTTCTTCGACCGTATGCTCGAGGAACGGGTGGGTCGGTTGCGCCGGGGCGACGATCTTCCACCCGGCGTCATCAAGATGGTGAAGGTGTACGTGGCGGTGAAGCGCAAGCTGTCGGTCGGGGACAAGATGGCCGGCCGCCACGGCAACAAGGGTGTGGTGTCGCGCATTCTCCCCGAGGAGGACATGCCCTACCTTCCGGACGGCACTCCCGTGGAAATCGTGCTGAACCCGCTCGGGGTGCCGTCGCGCATGAACGTCGGCCAGATCCTCGAGACCCACCTCGGCTGGGCCGCCAAGGCTCTAGGGCTGTGGGTGGCGAGCCCCGTGTTCGACGGGGCGACCGAGGAGGAGATCACGGCCCTCCTGGTCGAGGGCGGTCTGCCGACCAGCGGCAAGACTCAGCTCTACGACGGCCGCACGGGCAAGCCGTTTCACCAGCAAGTGACGGTGGGACAGATCTACATGCTCAAGCTCGCCCATCTGGTGGACGACAAGATGCATGCTCGGTCGATCGGCCCCTATTCGCTCGTGACCCAGCAGCCGCTCGGCGGCAAGGCGCAGTTCGGCGGCCAGCGCTTCGGGGAGATGGAAGTGTGGGCGCTCGAGGCCTACGGCGCGGCGCACACCCTACAGGAGATGCTCACGGTCAAGTCGGACGACGTGGAAGGGCGGAACCGGATCTACGAAGCGATCGTCAAGGGCGAGAACTTCCTGGAGCCGGGCACGCCTGAATCCTTCAACGTGCTCGTGAAGGAATTGCAGAGTCTGGCCTTGGACGTGGAGCTCGTTCCCAAGGACGGCAAGAAGCCGTCGTAAAGGAGACGCCAAGAATGTTGACGGACCGGCCGTTCGGCAGCCTAGTGCGTGAGGACAAGCCCGCCAAGGACCTCTGGGGACTCCTCGATCGGCATCCGAAGCCCATCACGTTCGGCGCCATCCGGATCAAGCTGGCGGCGCCGCAGAAGATCCGCGACTGGTCTCACGGCGAAGTGAAGAAGCCCGAGACCATCAACTACCGGACGTTCAAGCCCGAACGCGACGGCTTGTTCTGCGCGCGGATCTTCGGGCCCACCAAGGACTACGAGTGCGCCTGCGGGAAGTACAAGCGCATGAAGTTCGCGGGCGTGATCTGCGACAAGTGCGGCGTGGAGGTCACCCGAGCGCGCGTGCGCCGAGAGCGCATGGGCCACATCGAATTGGCCTCTCCGGTCTCCCACGTCTGGTTCTTCAAGGGACTGCCGAGCCGCATCGGTCAGCTCCTGGACATGTCCCTTCGCGAGCTGGAGAAGATCCTCTACTTCGAGGAATACGTCGTGATCGATCCCGGCAAGGTGCCCGGGATCAAGCGGAAGGCGCTGGCCTCGGTGGACCGCGTCCGCAAGCTCCGCGAGGAGCACGGGGACGGGGCCTTCACGGCGAGCATGGGGGCCGAGGCGATTCGCGAACTGCTGCGCGGCTTGGATCTCGAGGCCCTGGCCCGCGAGCTGCGCACGCAGATGGGGGCGGAGAACTCGGCTCAGAAGAAAAAGAAGATCGTCAAGCGGCTGAAGGTGGTCGAGGCATTTCTGAAGTCCGGGAACCAGCCCGAGTGGATGATCCTGGAGGTGCTGCCAGTCATCCCGCCCGAGCTGCGCCCGCTGGTCCCGCTGGATGGCGGCCGCTTCGCAACCTCCGATCTCAATGACCTCTATCGGCGGGTCATCAACCGGAACAACCGGTTGAAGCGTCTCATGGAGCTGCGCGCCCCCGAGATCATCATCCGAAACGAGAAGCGGATGCTCCAGGAGGCGGTGGATGCGCTGTTCGACAACGGCCGGCGCGGCCGCGTGATCACCGGGCCCAACAACCGCCCGCTCAAGAGTCTCTCGGACACGCTCAAGGGCAAGCAGGGCAGGTTCCGCCAGAACCTGCTCGGCAAGCGCGTGGACTACTCGGGACGCTCCGTCATCGTCGTCGGCCCCTCCCTCAAGCTCCACCAGTGCGGACTGCCGAAGAAGATGGCGCTCGAGCTGTTCAAGCCATTCATCCTGCGGAAGCTCGAGGAGCGCGGGATCGCCTCCTCCATCAAGGCGGCGAAGAAGTTCGTGGAAAAGGAGCGCCCGGAGGTGTGGGACATCCTGGAGGAGGTCATCAAGGAACATCCGGTGCTGCTCAACCGGGCGCCGACCCTCCACCGGCTGGGCATCCAGGCCTTCGAGCCCCTGCTCGTGGAGGGCAAGGCCATCGAGATCCACCCGCTCGTCTGCACGGCATTCAACGCGGACTTCGACGGCGATCAGATGGCGGTGCACATCCCGCTCTCCATGGAAGCGCAGATGGAGGCGCAGGTGCTCATGCTCTCCGCCAACAACATCCTGTCGCCCTCCAACGGCGCCCCGGTGGCCGTGCCGACCCAGGACATGGTCTTCGGGATCTACTACATGACCAAGGAGCGCCCGGGCGCCAAGGGCGAGGGACGGCTCTTCGCGGACCCCGAGGACCTGCGCGTCGCCTACGACAACGAGGACGTGGACCTGCAGGCAAGGATCCGGATGCGGTGGAACGGCAGCATCATCGAGACCACGGTGGGGCGCGCCTTGCTCAACGACGTGGTGCCGGAACCACTGCGGTTCGTGAACCGGGAGCTCAAGAAGAAGGAGATCGCCCAGCTCATCTCGGAGTGCTACAACAAGCTCGGCAACGAGGTCACGGTGGCCTTCCTCGATGAGCTGAAGGATATCGGCTTCCGCTATGCGACCCTGTCAGGCCTCAGCATCGGCATCGTCGACATGCACATCCCGTCCTCCAAGGGAGGTCTCATCGAGAACGCCCGACGTCTGGTCACCGAGGTCGAGCAGCAGTACCAGGACGGCGTCATCACAAACGGCGAGCGCTACAACAAGGTCGTGGACATCTGGGCGCACGTCACCGAGCAGATCGCCGAGGAGCTGTTCAAGGAGATGGAGGCGCGCGCTGAGGGCGGTGAGTTCAATCCGATCTACATGATGGCCGATTCCGGCGCCCGCGGCTCCAAGCAGCAGATCCGCCAGCTCGCCGGCATGCGCGGTCTCATGGCCAAGCCGTCCGGTGAGGTCATCGAGACGCCGATCACGTCCAACTTCCGTGAAGGCCTGACGGTGCTGGAGTACTTCACCTCGACCCACGGCGCGCGCAAGGGGCTGGCCGATACGGCGCTGAAGACTGCGGACTCGGGATACCTGACGCGCCGGCTGGTCGACGTGGCTCAGGACGTGATCATCTCGGAGTACGACTGCGGCACCGTGAAGTACATCGAGGCGACGCCGCTGGTCGAGGGCGGCGACATCATCCAGTCGCTGCGCGAACGGGTGCTCGGTCGAGTCGCCGCTGGCGACATTCGCGATCCGTTCACGGGCGAGATCATCGTTCAGACCAACACGGAGATCAACGAAGAGCTGGCCCAGAAGATCGAGGACGCCGGGCTGGAGCGGGTTCGGATCCGCTCGGCGCTCACCTGCGAATCCAGGCGGGGCATCTGTGTCCTGTGCTACGGACGCAATCTCGGCACCGGCCACCTGGCCGAGTTGGGCGAGGCGGTGGGCATCATCGCCGCGCAGTCGATCGGGGAACCGGGCACGCAGCTGACCATGCGAACGTTCCACATCGGCGGGACGGCCAGCAAGGTGCTCACGGAGTCCAAGCACGAGGCCAAGAACTCCGGCATCGTGCGGTACCGCAACATCCGTTCGGTCGAGAACCGGGATCGGGACATCGTGGTCCTGAACCGAAACGGCGAGATCGTGGTCGAGGACGACCGGGGCCGAGAGAAGGAGCTGTATCCGGTCGTACCGGGGGCCAAGATCAAGGTGAAGGAGGGCGGACGGGTCACCCCAGGGAAGCTGCTCGTGGAATGGGATCCGTTTACCACCCCGATCCTCACCGAGGTGAGCGGCGCCGTGGTGTTCAGGGACATCGTCGACGACGTGACGATTCGCGAGCAGATCGACGAGGTGACCGGCTTGGCCCAGCGGGTCATCATCGAGGACCAGGACGGCAAGCTCCAGCCACGCGTCTCGGTCAAGGCCCCGAGCGGGGAAGCCCCGAGCGCGGAGGACGCGCTCGGGGAGACCAGGGGCCGGTACATGCTCCCGGTCGGCGCCCACCTGCTCGTGACCGATGGCGCCGACGTGTTCCAGGGTGACATCCTCGCAAAGATTCCGCGCGAATCGACCAAGACGAAGGACATCACCGGCGGTCTGCCGCGGGTGGCCGAGCTGTTCGAGGCGCGGAAGCCGCGCGAGCACGCCACGATCACCGAGATCGACGGCGCCGTGGAGTTCGCTGGCTTCGTCAAGGGCATGCGCAAGATCGTCATTCGGGCTGACGACGGCGAGACCAAGGAATACCTGATCCCGCGGGGCAAGCATATTTCCGTGCACGAGGGCGATCGGGTTCGCGCTGGCGAGCCCCTCATGGACGGTTCGCCGAACCCGCACGATTACCTGGCCGTGCTGGGGGACCGGGAGCTGCAACGGTATCTGGTTAACGAAGTACAGGAGGTCTATCGACTGCAGGGCGTGACTATCAACGACAAGCACATCGAGATCATCGTGCGCCAGATGCTGCGGCGCGTGCGGATCGAGGAAGTGGGCGATACGGAGTTCGTGGTCGGCGAGCTGGTCGACAAGTTCGCCTTCCAAGAGGAAAACGAGAAGGCCCTCGCGGTTAGCAAGCGGCCGGCCACCGCCCAGCCGGTCCTGCTCGGCATCACGAAGGCCTCGCTGTCCACGGACAGCTTCATCTCGGCCGCGTCGTTCCAGGAGACGACCCGGGTCCTCACCGAAGCGGCGATCAGCGGTCGCGTGGATGACCTGAAGGGCCTGAAGGAAAATGTCATCGTCGGACGGTTGATCCCGGCGGGAACGGGGCTCGGGATCTACACGCGCGTGGAGTTGTTGGGTCAGGGGCGCGAGGAGGTGCCGAGCGACGTGGTGGAAACCACGCTGCGCGACACCGACGGAGAGGCAACCGACGAGGACGAGGCTGTCGCACAGGCCGGCTAGCGGCAGCACCCGGTGGAAGGCGGGATGCATTGACAATGGTGCGCACTTCAGGTATAAAGTGTGGGTTTTGGCCCCAGTGAGGGGCCTGGAGGTTCCGGGCGCGAGCGATGCCAACGATTAGTCAGCTGGTGCGGAAGGGCCGCGAGGCGGCTCCCAAGAAATCGAAGACCCCGGCGATGGACGCTTGTCCACAGAAGCGCGGTGTCTGCATCCGCGTGTACACGACCACGCCGAAGAAGCCGAACTCTGCGCTCCGGAAGGTGGCCAGGGTCCGGTTGACGAATGGTCTTGAGGTGACGTCGTACATCCCCGGGGTGGGGCACAATCTGCAGGAGCACTCGATCGTGCTGATTCGCGGGGGACGTGTGAAGGATCTCCCCGGGATCCGTTATCACATCATCCGGGGCTCGCTCGATACCGCAGGAGTGGCGGGCAGGAAGCAGAGCCGTTCCAAGTACGGCGCGAAGCAACCTAAGGGGAGCACGGCCTGAGATGCGCAGGGCAGGGGCGACGCGGCGCGAGGTTCTACCGGATCCCAAGCACGGAAGCCGGCTGGTGGCGAAGTTCGTCAACATGATGATGTACGGGGGCAAGAAGAGCGTCGCCGAACAGATCATGTACGACGCCATGGCCACCATGGAGGAGCGGACCAGGCAGGAGTCGCTCAAACTCTTCAAGGCGGCCATCGACAACTGTAAGCCGGCCGTCGAGGTGAAGTCGCGCAGGGTTGGCGGCTCCACGTACCAGGTTCCCGTTGAAGTGCGCCCTGACCGACGCACCGCGCTCAGCATGCGGTGGCTGATCGGCGCGGCCAGGAGGCGGGCGGAAAAGAGCATGGCGGCCAAGCTGGCCGGCGAGCTGCTGGACGCGGCGAACAATCGCGGGACCGCCGTGAAGAAGCGAGAAGACACCCACAAAATGGCGGAGGCCAACAAGGCGTTCGCGCACTACCGCTGGTAGCGGCGAGAATCTCAGAAGGGGGGCATCTACCTCGCCCCCCTCTTTTCTTGAGTAGCTGCCCCGATATCGAGGAAAGGAAGCGGCTGTGGACTCGCAGTATCCGTTGGGCCGAACGAGGAATATCGGCATCATGGCGCACATCGATGCCGGGAAGACCACCACTACCGAACGGATCCTCTACTATACCGGCCGGTCCTACAAGATCGGCGAGGTGCACGAGGGTACTGCGGTCATGGACTGGATGGTCCAGGAGCAGGAACGGGGGATTACCATCACCTCCGCCGCGACCACCTGTTTCTGGCAAGACTGCCGCATCAACATCATCGACACTCCGGGTCATGTGGACTTCACGATGGAAGTGGAGCGGTCCCTGCGGGTCCTGGACGGCGCCATCGCCATCCTCGACGCCGTCTCTGGCGTGGAGCCGCAAACCGAGACGGTGTGGCGGCAGGCCGACAAGTACCGGGTCCCCCGTCTCGTCTACGTGAACAAGATGGACCGGGTGGGAGCGGACTTCTACCGCTGTCTCGCGATGCTGAAGGATCGGCTCGGCGCGCACCCCGTGGCCATCCAGATCCCGATCGGGCGAGAAGACGGGTTCCGGGGCATGGTGAACCTGATCGAACAGGTCGCCTACCTCTGGAACGAGGACGATGAGACGCTGGGGCAGACGTTCACCACGCAGGAAATCCCCGTCGAGATGCTCCCCCAGGTGAAGGAGTACCGGGAGAAGATGATCGAGGGGCTCGCCGAGGTGGACGAGCACCTCATGGAGAAGTACCTCGGGGAGGAGAAGATCAGCCCGGAGGAGATCAAGGCGGCGATCCGCGCCGGCACGATCTCCATGAAGCTTTTTCCCGTGATCTGTGGCGCCTCGTTCAAGAACAAGGGCGTGCAGCCAATGCTCGACTGCGTGGTGGATTATCTGCCCTCACCGCTCGACATCCCGTCCGTCACCGGGGTAAATCCCGACACGGGCGCGACGGAGACGCGGGCGGCCGATGCCAAGGCTCCATTCTCCGCGCTGGCCTTCAAGATCATGAACGACCCGTTCGTGGGGCAGCTCGTGTTCCTGCGCGTGTACTCCGGCACCTTGAACGCGGGAGCGGGCGTGTACAACGCCACGCGCGAAAAGAAGGAGCGAGTAGGCCGCCTGCTCCGGATGCACGCCAACAAGCGCGAGGAGATCGAGGCCATCTCGGCGGGAGACATCGCGGCCGTGGTCGGGCTGAAGGACACGCGCACGGGCGATACGCTGTGCGATCCGGGCAAGCCCATTCGGCTCGAGTCCATGGACTTTCCCACGCCGGTCATCGCGGTGGCGATCGAGCCGCGGACCAAGGCTGACGAGGAAAAGCTGGGGATGTCGCTGGCGCGGCTGGCGCTGGAGGACCCCACCTTCAAGGTCAACGTCGACCCCGAGACCAACCAGACGTTGATCCATGGGATGGGCGAGCTACACCTGGAGATCATCGTCGATCGGCTCCTCCGCGAGTTCAAGGTCGAGGCCAACGTCGGCAAACCTCAGGTCGCCTATCGCGAGACCATCCGGCAGAAGGCCGAGGCCGAAGGTCGGTTTGTGAGGCAGACCGGTGGCCGCGGTCAATACGGCGACGTCTGGCTCGAGGTCGAACCGGGCGAGGTGGGATCCGGGATTGTCTTCGAGAACAGACTCAAGGGACCGTCCATCCCGCGCGAGTACGTGCCGGCCGTCGAGAAGGGAATCAAGGAGGCTGGCGAGACCGGCGTGCTGGCCGGCTATCCGGTGGTCGACATCACCGTGGCCTTGACCGATGGCAGCTATCACGAGGTGGACTCGAGCGAGATGGCCTTCAAGATCGCTGCGTCCATGGGGTTCAAGGACGCGTGCCGAAGAGGGAAGCCGGTCCTGCTGGAGCCAGTGATGGACGTGGAGGTGGTCTGCCCCTCGGAATACCAGGGCGCCGTGGTCGGTGACCTCAACAGCCGCCGGGGGAAGATCGTGGCCATGGAGGCGCGAGCCGGCGCGCAGGTCATCCGCGCTCACGTGCCTCTGGCCCAGATGTTCGGGTACGCCACCGACGTCCGTTCCATGACCCAGGGACGAGCCACGTACACCATGCAGTTCGCACGCTACGAAGAAGTTCCGCGCCCCATCGCCGAGGAGATCGTCGCGAAGATCGCGGGCAAGAATCCGCCGCGCGCTGGAGCGCGCTAGCAGTGGATCGGGGTGAGGAGTCGATGATCGGAAGGCAGAACGCACACCCGCCGCGCGCCGGTTCCCGCTAGCCGGCCAAGGGAGAGCCAATCATGGCCAAGCAGAAGTTTGATCGGACGAAGCCGCACGTGAACGTGGGGACGATAGGGCACATCGATCACGGGAAGACGACGTTGACGTCGGCGATCACGAAGGTGTTGCACACGAAGATAGGGACGG
>Ga0335077_10008943_pt1 | contig 12422 bp, 10 predicted proteins | sample Lox_Sample_31_FD_207151 | JGI IMG/M metagenome (GOLD analysis project Ga0335077, IMG submission 207151) | Soil microbial communities from Loxahatchee National Wildlife Refuge, Florida, United States - Lox_Sample_3.1 | ecosystem: Environmental > Terrestrial > Soil > Wetlands | place: USA...
AGAATAGCTCCCATGCGTCTACTTTGTTCCCTGCTTGTCCTGCTGGCGCCGGTTCGCGCGCAGGAAAGTCCCGGCCGCGGCGCGCCGCCCGCGATCAACGAGGCTTACGTCCGCGAAAATTACACCAAGTTCGAATATCGCGTCGCCATGCGCGACGGCGTCAAGCTGTTCACGTCGGTTTACATTCCCAAGGACGTCTTCAGTGATTACAAAACCTATCCGATCATGCTGACGCGCACGCCCTACAATGTCCGGCCGTACGGCGCGGATCAGTATCGCGCGAATCTTGGCCCGTCGGAATTTTTTGCGCGCGAGAAGTTTATTTTCGTGTACCAGGACGTGCGCGGACGCTTCATGAGCGAGGGCCAATACAACCTGCTGCGCCCGCACAATCCGGCCAAGAAGGGCCGCGACATCGACGAGAGCTCCGATACCTGGGACACGGTCGACTGGCTGGTGAAAAATGTGCGCGGCAACAACGGCAAGGTGGGAATGTGGGGAATTTCGCAGCCCGGCTTCTACGTGACTGCCGGGATGATCGACGCGCATCCCGCGCTGGTGGCCGTTTCGCCGCAGGCGCCGGTCACCGATTACTACATGGGCGACGACGTGTACCACAACGGTGCGTTCATGCTGGCGCATCGCTTCAGCTTTTATCAAGGCTTCCGGCTGCGCGAAGGCGACCCCGAACCTCCGCCGGCGCAGACGCAGCGCTTCGACTACGGAACTCCGGACGGCTACGATTTCTACCTGAGCATGGGATCGCTTGCCAATGCGGACGAGAAATATTTTAAGCACAAACAGCCGCTGTGGCTGCTGAACATCGGCCACACGACTTACGACGACGTGTGGCAATCGCGCGCGATCTGGCGGCACCTGAAGGGAATCAAGCCCGCGGTAATGCTGGTAGGCGGATGGTACGACACCGAAGACCCGCAGGGATTGCTCAAGCAGTTCGATTTCATGGAGCAGAACACGCCGCCCAAGACGCTGATGCTGGTGATGGGCCCGTGGAACCACGGCGGGTTTTCGCGCGGCGACGGAGACCGGCTGGGCAACGTGACGTTTGGATCGAAAACTGGATTATATTACCGGCAAAATATCGAATTTCCGTTTTTTATGTACTATTTAAAAGGAAAAGGCTCGAGCGACTTTCCCAAAGCCTGGCTGTTTGAGACCGGCGTCAATCAATGGCGCAAGTTCGACAGCTGGCCGCCGCGCGGCGCGAATTCGAAAACGCTGTACCTGGATGCCAAAGGCAGCCTGTCCTGGGACGCGCCCGCCCGCTCCGGTTTCGACGAATATCTTTCCGACCCGAACAAGCCCGTGCCGTATATCGGCTTCGTCGCCAACGGAGTGTTGAACAGCTATATGACCGAAGATCAGCGCTTCGCCGCCGAGCGTCCCGATGTGCTGGTGTATGAAACCGGGCCGCTCGACCACGATGTAAGCGCGTTCGGGCCGATTTCCGTGGATCTGAAAGTTGCGACCACGGGAACCGATTCGGATTTTGTGGTGAAGGTGATCGACGTGTATCCGCCGGATTATCCGGATTACAACGCGCCCGCGGGTCCGGGACGCGGCGGCGCGCAGGCAGGTCCGCCGCCGGGTCCGGCGAATGCGGTGAAGATGGGAGGATACGAAGAACTGATCCGCGGCGAGCCATTTCGCGGAAAATTCCGCAAGAGTTTCGAAAAACCGGTTCCGTTTCAGCCGGGTGACCCGGACCGCATCGCCTTCCGCCTGCCCGATATCGCGCACACCTGGCGCCAGGGGCATCGCATCATGGTGCAGATTCAAAGCTCGTGGTTCCCGCTGGTGGACCGGAATCCGCAGAAATTCATGGATATTCCGAAGGCTCTGTCGTCGGATTTCACCAAGGCGACCGAGCGCGTATATTTCGGCGGCGCGGACGGGTCGAAAATCGAAATGCGCGTGGAATAGAATCTGACCTGATGTGACTATAATAGGTCAGGTATGCGGGAAGTGAAGATTTCCGAGCTGAAGGCCCGGCTGAGCCACTACGTGCGGCTGGCGGAATCGGGAGAAGAGGTGGTGGTGAAGGAGCGGAACCGGCCGGTGGCGCGACTGACGGCGTGCCAGCCGAGAGAATCTCCCGGGATGGGCGAACCGCGGCGCGTTTCACCCGAGGAAGCCGCCAGAATCTTCGCGTTGCTGCCTCTGCCGAAAATCGATCGAAAAATGATTCGAGAGAGCCTGCGCCTGATGCAGAAGGGCCGTTCAAGACGACTTCTGTCGTGAACGCCTATCTGGATTCCTCGGTCATTTTGCGGCTGTTACTCAGCGAGCCGAATCCGGTGGCAGGCTGGGGAGATTGGGAGTCCGCAGTTTCAAGTGAGCTGGCCAAGGTCGAGGTCTGGCGGACGCTGCACCAACGCCGTTTTCTGAACAGGATCACCGCCGATGAGTTGCGGCAGTTAGGACACCGCGCCGGCTGGCTGCTGGCACAAATCGATTTCGTCCGGTTCGATTCCCGCGTGCTGCGGCGCGCGACCGAGCCTTTCGAAACCGTCATCGCCACGCTCGACGCGATCCATCTCTCGAGCGCTTTGGTCTGGCGGGCGGAGCGGTCCGCCGCGTTGACAATTTTCACCCACGACCGCCAGTTCGCGAAGGCGGCCCGGACTTACGGTTTCGCGGTGGCGCCTATTTCGCAGCCGTAAACGTGGTCCAGACGTGCGAATCGAGGTCGCGCAGGACGCCTTTTTCCCAGTCAAACTCGGGATGCTGCTTCAGGTGCTTCGCCGCTTTGAAATCGATTCCGCCGGCGTGACCCATGGCCGCGGTGAACGACATCTGGTCCGCCATGGTCGCGTCGGCGACCTTGTTTTCCACGGCTCCGGCCGTTCCGTAGGGCGGCTGCCAGGGCTTCGATCCGCGCGTGCTGAGCTCGATGTGGCCGCACAGGGTGCGTTCATCCGGCTCGATTTTCTTGTCATAGGTGTCGTAATGATCCGACAGGAATTTCTGCCCCAGCGCGACGTCAATGCGGCCTTTGTTCTCCCGAAGCAGCTCGTCCCAGCGAACGTGGCGCGCATTGGCGCTGTTCGACAGATCGTGCGTGTCGAAATCCGTTTCATCTCGAGCGAGGGCCGGATCGATGGGATAATTCGAGCCGGCGAAATATCCATCCTTGGTGCGCCACAAATTCACGTGCTTCAGCCCCAGCTCCAGGCTGGCGATTTCACCGGTTTTGCGATCAGCCACCAGCCAGTCGTTGGCGTATCCGCCGTTGTTGCCGTCCTCCATGATGCGCGCGAAATCGTCGATCGAATCGGAGTACTGCATCGCTTTGCGCGCGCGGACGAACTCCGCCACGCCGTTGGGATTGAAACCGTGGAACTGGCTGATGGTGGTTTCGGTGATCATGATTCCGGCGGAGTTGATGCCGAAATCGTCGGCGGAATGAATCAGGCCGGGCATGCCGTCCATGAGGAAACGATTGCCGTGCTCGGGAACGACGTCGAAAATGATGTCCCAGCGCGAACCGGTGATGTAATCGGTCCAGTTATTGTGCGCGATCACCGGCTTTCCGTCCTTGGTATAGCTGCCGGTGGCGACGAAGGCGCTGCAATGCTCTCCGGTGGGGCGCGACGTGTTGGCGTCGGCCCACTTCAGATAATACGGATCGAGCTCCAGCCACGCGTTCATGGCCACGATGTCCCACACGTCGAGCTTGACGCCCTTGGCCTGGACGCCAGAGACGATGCCCTGGAGCTCAGCGCGATATTCCGGCTCGATGTGCGGCCAGAATACGGTTTCCGCGGCGCTGCGGAAAAACTGCCAGTCCTTGGAATCATGCGTGAGGACGGTGCGAATGGCGCGCTCGGAGTCGGCGATCTCCGGCGCCAGGAGGTAGCCGTGCTGGAAACCGATATCGGCCGGCGAGCCTTCCAGGTGCACGAAAATCCAGCCGTTGCGCTGCGGTTTACGGAAAGCCTTTTTGAGTCGCGCGGAGTCGGCGCCAACTTTGGAGGGCGCGGCGCCAAACAACCCGAAGGAGAGGAGGAATGCGGCAAGAATTCGCATAAAGTCATCATATGCGAAGTCCGGAGCGTCTGGGTTGCATCCTGGCAAGGCTGCGGAAAAAACTCTTCGCGCGGGGCTCTGTAACGAGGTCACGACTTCAGTCGGGGCGAAAAGCCGATAAAATCGATGTGACCTTCTGCCCCTGAGGGAGGCTTTTCAGTTTCAGGCCGTAAACCATAGCCCGCCCAGGTCGATGCCAACAGCAGCGTCCACGACGCAGCGAAAGGAGCTTTCGTTATGCGGTCCGATATCGTGCCCGGGGCGCGCTTCCCCGACTATGAACTCACTGACCATACTGCCAAACGCCGTAAGCTCTCAGAACTGCAGGGTCAGCATCCCATGGTTCTCGTACTTAGCCGTGGCGGCTATTGCCCCAAGGACCGACGGCAGGCTGAACTCCTCGTCCAACTGCATCGTGAATTGGAAGTCGGATACTGTCGTCTGGTGACAATCAGCACCGACAATCTCACCGTTACGAATGAGTACCGTTCTGGCGTTGGCGCTCACTGGCCGTTCCTTTCCGATGCGGGCCGAATCATTCAAAAAGACCTCGACATCGCAGAATATACCGATCCGGACCACAATCCGATGATTCCGCATGTCGTCGTTCTGGAACCCGGCCTCATTGTCTACAAGATCTACAACGGCTATTGGTTCTTCGGCCGCCCGACGCCGGAGGATCTTCGTCACGATCTCCGTGCCGTCACCCAAAAGTGCCGGCCAGACTGGGATATCACAACGCTGGAGATGAAGGCCGCGTGGAAGGAAGGCCGCAAAGAGCTCTTTTATCCATACGGCAAAACCTATGCTCAAACGCTCGGGGAGCAGGATTAGAGGGGAGCAGCGGCGGAGTTAACTCGCCGGCAGGCGCGCCTGGATCTCGGCGGGAATCCCGCGCAATCGAATCGCGGTCTTGGTCCAGCAGCGCAATCAGATTTTCCAGAAAGCCGGATTGAGCGTGAGTCACGGCCTTCCAGAACGCCCGAGCCTGCACAGGCTATCGCGCCGCGAGCAGCGCGCGCAGATGCCGCGCACGTTCGGGGGAGCGCAACTGCCGCAGCGCCTTGGCCTCGATCTGGCGGATGCGCTCGCGCGTCACGTCGAATTCCTGGCCGATCTCTTCAAGCGTGTGCTCGCGCTCGCAGCCGATGCCGAAGCGCAGGCGGATCACTTTCTCCTCCTTGGGAGAAAGCGTCTTGAGGATGTTGGCGGTCTCGTCGCGGACGTTGGTGTCGATCACGGCGTCTACCGGCGAGCCCACCCAGCGATCTTCGATCAGATCGCCCAGCGCCGATTCGCCGTCGCGGCCCACTGGTGTTTCCAGCGACACCGGGTCGCGCGAGATGGTCTTCAGCTTCTGGACTTTTTCAACTGGAATGTCCATGCGCCGCGAGATTTCGTCGTTGGTCGGCGCGCGGCCTAATTCTTTTTCAAGTTCCCGCGTGGCGCGAAGAAACTTGTTCATCGATTCGTTCATGTGCACCGGGATACGGATGGTGCGCGACTGATCGGCGATGGCGCGCGTGATGGCCTGGCGGATCCACCAGGTCGCGTAGGTCGAAAATTTGTAGCCGCGGCGGTATTCGAACTTGTCGGCGGCGCGCATCAGGCCGATGTTGCCTTCCTGAATCAAGTCAAGCAGATGCAAGCCACGATTCACGTACTTCTTCGCTACTGAAACCACCAGCCGGAGGTTGGCTTCAACCAGATCCTTTTTGGCGCGCTCGGCTTCGATCTCGCCATGACGGATCACCGCAACGGTGTGGCGCAGCTCCGGGAGGCTGGCGCCGGCGGTTTGCTCGCGCTTGCGGATTTCGCGCTTCAACTCGCGCGACTTGGCCTGTGCGGTCTGGCTGGTGCGGCCTTCCAGCTTGCGCAGCTCCATTTCGAGGTGCGAAATCTCCTCGACTACATGGTCGATCTCTTTACCGAATTGCTTCCATTGCGATAAATAGAACGGAATCTTGCGGATGGCTCTCGAAACCTGAATTCTTCCACGAGCCAGTTTCCCGCTCCATTTGCGGCGCAATTTTTTGTTGCTCAGCGCGATGTCGGCGAGCTTGTCCTGCACCTGCGCCAGCCGTTTGTGCAGATTGATGATCTCGGCGAGGTCGTTTTTGACCTCTTCACGCCTTTTGATATAGGCAGCGCTCTCTTCTTCGAGGTCGCCCAGATCGACGAAGGCGTCGAGTTCCTCGATCTCCTTGCGAATCGCGTCGGAGATCTCGACGGCGCGGAGCTGGACCAGCGCGGAGCGGCTGATCGCCTTTTGCATCCGCAACTTACCTCGCTCCATGCGACGTGCAAGATTCACCTCGCCTTCGCGCGTGAGCAGCGGAACCGCGCCCATCTCGCGCAGATACACTCGCACGGGATCGTCGGTATAGATCGACTCCTCGGCCGGGTGAGCAGCCGCAAAGTCCTCACCGTCATGAACTTCCTCGGGATGGAAGAACGCCCCTTCCTCGTCGAAAGGGATTCCCAGCGGTTCGTGGCCTTCTAAAAACTGGTCCTCAAAATGATCCACTTGCGCTCACCTCTCCCAATCCGCACTGGAACCGTTCGTCCAAAGGACCGGGCCTCCGGCTATTCGTTCCGCCGGTTCATTTCCTTTGTTCCCAGACACTTACACGCACACCTACGAAACACACTCCACGCATACCGGATGAGTCCGGGGACTGTCATCAAGTATACCAGTGTTCGATCTTTCTGTTAAGTACCTATTTCAAAGATGGTTTTGAGGGAAGCGGGTTACCAGGATTTGTCTAACCACGCTGACCCGCTTTTGCGCTTTTCTGAGTGGCGCCGTCCACGCAACATCGGCGCCATCATAGGCGAATCTGCCGCGAACATAACGGTGAAACGTTCATATGCTGGACGGATCTAACCCCAGAACTGTGATCCTCTTGAAATGGAAGAGGAAAGTGCACCTGCGAGGGGGATTCCGAAGCGCCGTGGTAAGGTGGCTCGTTGCGAGAGGAATTGAGGAATGACGGCGGCTGACACCAGCTCGCTCGCCGTTTTATTGGCACGGGGCGATATCACCGATCGGGTTTTCCGGGAGATGCTCGAGGCGCTCCCCGCTGCCGTTTATACCACGGACGCGGAAGGCCGGCTCACCTACTTCAACCAGGCGGCAGTGAAGCTTTCGGGCAGGGTGCCGCAGCTCGGAACGGACCAGTGGTGCGTTACCTGGAAGATCTTCCTTCCGGACGGCACGTATCTGCCGCACGATGAGTGCCCCATGGCTCTTGCTTTGCGGGGAGTGCAGGTGCGGGGTGGCGTTGAATGCATTGCCGAGCGCCCGGACGGCACACGTTTTTGGTTTGCTCCCTACCCCGCCGTGATCCGCAACGGCGAAGGGCGAATCATCGGCGGGATCAATCTGCTGATGGACATCACCGATCGCAAGAAGGCGGAGATCCAGGCCGATCAGCAGTTCCGGGCCATCGTCGATACCACGCCGGAGTGCGTCAAGATCGTCGCGCGGGATGGCACCCTGCTGTTCATGAACGCGGCAGGCCTCGAAATGGTGGGCGCTTCGAAGCCCGAGGATCTCATCGGCAGGAACCTGTACGAAATCATCGCGCCTGAAGATCGCGACCGCTTCCGCGAAATGAACGAACGCGTGTGCGGTGGCGGGAAAGCCTCCCTGGAGTTCGACATGATCGGCTTCGACGGCGCGCGGCACCACATGGAAACGCATGCGGCGCCGTTGACGTACAGCGACGCAAGCACGGTGCATCTGGCGATCACACGCGACGTCACCAAACGCCGGTTGACCGAACGCGACACGCTGCTGCTCAGCGCGATCGTCAACTCCTCCGACGATGCCATCATCAGCAAGAATCTCGACGGTGTTATTACGAGCTGGAACAAGTCCGCCGAGCGTCTGTTCGGCTACACGGCACAGGAAGCGATCGGCAAGACGATCGCGGAGCTGCTGATTCCCGAAGACCGCCAGGACGAGGAACCCGATATTCTCGCCCGGCTGCGGCAGGGCGAGCGCGTCGACCATTTCGAAACGCTGCGCCGACGCAAAGACGGGTCACTGTTCGCTGTCTCGCTCACCATCTCCCCGATCAAGGACGCGCAGGGTAAGATTGTCGGCGCCTCCAAAGTCGCGCGGGATATTTCCGAGCGGAAGCGGGCCGAGGCCCAACTGGCGCAGAGCCGGCACACGTTTTTCGAGCTGGTGGAGCGGGCTCCGTTCGGAATTTATGTGGTGGATTCCAGCCTGTGCATCGTGCAGATGAACGCGGGGTCGCAGAATCGTGCGTTCCGTAACGTCCGTCCGGTGATCGGACGCGATCTGGGCGAGGCTTTGCACATCATCTGGCCGGCGCCCGTTGCGGAACAAGCCATCTCGGCTTTCCGGCATACGCTTGCAACGGGCGAGCCGTTTTTCTCCGCGGCCTTTACCAAACCGCGGAAGGATATCAAAGCCGTCGAATCCTACGAATGGGAGCTGCATCGCATGCGGCTGCCCGACGGCCAATATGGCGTCATCTGTTACTACTTCGATTCGACGGAGCTTCGCAACGCGGAGGCCGCGCTGAGAAGCGCGAATCAGGATCTGGAGCAGTTCGCCTATTCGGCCAGCCACGATCTACAGGAGCCGCTGCGCAGCATAAAAATCTACAGCGAGCTGCTGGAGCAGCGGCATGGCGAGGTGCTGGCCGGGGACGGCAAAAAATTTCTGAGCTATCTGCGCAGCGGCGCCACTCGCATGGAGACGCTGGTGCGCGACCTGCTCGCCTATACGCAGGCCACCAGCTCCAACGCTCCGCCGCAGATCACCGACGCGAACCAGGCGCTCGAAGCCGCTCTTTCGAACCTCAGCAGCGCGATCTCCAATTCTGGCGCACGGGTAATCTCGGAGCGCTTACCGGCCGTGGCCGTGCATTCCACCCACTTGCAGCAAGTGTTCCAAAATCTGGTCAGCAACGCCATCAAGTATCGCAGCCCGGACCGGGCGCCGGTTCTGCGTATCACGGCCCAGGCGGAAGACGAGTATTTCGTCTTTTCGGTTGCCGATAACGGCATCGGGATCGATCGGGAATACACAGAGACGATTTTTGGCCTGTTCAAGCGTTTGCACAGCAACGACGCATATTCCGGGACCGGCATCGGGCTGGCGATATGCAAGCGGATCGTGGATCGGTACCACGGGCGCATCTGGGTCGAATCGGAACCGGGAAAAGGATCGACTTTCCGTTTCACAGTGCCCCTCTGAGGAGCCCGGTGTGCCGCGCAAGACGTCCCACGCTTGCTGACGCGCGCGCCCCCGCATGTGCGCGAGCCGACCGCGTGTCCCAAGCCGAGCCGCGCGCGTGAGCAAGCGGTTTTCGTCTCGCGGCGCGCCGTGCGATTATCCGCGCCGCTGCAATAAATCCTTCAGTTCCGTCAAAAATGCCTCGACATCCTGAAAATCGCGATACACCGACGCGAAACGCACATACGCGATCTTATCCAGCGACCGCAGGCGCTTCATCAGCAGCTCCCCGATCGCCGTCGTGGACATCTCCCGCTCCGGGCTGTCGGCGAGCTTGGACTCGACCTCGTCCACCACTTCGGCCAGCTTCGCCATCGCCACCGGCCGCTTTTCGCACGCCTTCAGCAGCCCTTCGAGGATCTTCTGCCGGTCGAATTTTTCGCGTCTTCCGTCGCGCTTGATCACCATGTAGGGGATCTCGTCGCTGCGCTCGTAGGTGGTGAAGCGGCGCTGGCACTTCAGGCACTCGCGGCGGCGGCGGATGACGTCGCCTTCCTTGCTTTCGCGCGAATCGATCACGCGATCCTGCTTGTGGCCGCAGAACGGACAGGTCACGCCGATGTTCCCTCGGTTTCCGGCTCCAAATGTCTCAGATTACGCCAGTGGATGCCTTCGTGGAAGGCGAGCCCCAGCCCCAGAGGAACGATCAGCACGAAAGAGACGATCCACAAGACCAGCGCGATGGCCGTGGCCGCGCCCAGGCCGACGCCGAAAAATTCGGTCAGCACCAGCACCGTCGCGATCTGCATCCCTCCGCCGACGCCGGGAATTTGCACCGCGCTGCCGAACGCCACGAAGCCCAGCAGAATGACGACATCGGCCAGGCCCAGCCGCGCGGTCGCGGGAAACGCGCGGCACACGCAGAAAAACGCGGCGGCGATCATCACCCACTCGATCACCGTGTAGATCACCAGCAGCAGCGTAAACCATCCGCTGCGCGTCGATTGCATGCCCGCCTCGAAGGACGTGACCACCTTGCGCACGCGCAGCAGAATCCGTTCGGGCAAAAATGAGAGCCACTCAAGCAGCCGCTCCCGTGCGCGGCCGTGAAACTGCCGCAGGGCGATGAGAAGCGCCAGGCTGAGGGCTCCCGTGATCCCTGCGGTGTATCCTCCGGCTTCGAGCGCGACCCGAGCCCGGGGGCCGGGCTGAATGGCGCTCGAGGAGACCTGGGTGAGTGCGATCCCGAAGATCAGCAGGATCATCATCAGGTCCAGAATCCGCTCCAGCACCCACGCCGCGATCTGGCTCGAAAAGGTGACGTTTTCTTTTTTGGCGATCAGATAGGGCCGCACCGCCTCGCCCGCGCGGCCGAACAGGACCACGGCGGTGAAACCGATGGCTGTAGCTGTAAAAATCCGCCACAGGCTGGCGTCAGTACGGATGGGGCGGATCATGATCTCCCAGCGCAGCGCGCGGCCCACGTAGGTCGCCAGCACCAGGGCCATTCCGGCCGCCAGCCAGGACCAGTTCACATGCGCCAGAGCCGCTACAACATCGCGCCAGGCAAAACCCGACGCGCGCCAGCGCCAAACGGCATACGCCGCCAGGCCGGCCAAGATTACCAAGCCGAGGCCGATCGCCAAATTTTTCTTATTCAAGCGTTTAACGATGCCGGCGCCAGTCCTGCACGCCGTCCGACCTCGATTGTCCCCACAATCCCTATGGGGATCGTGGTTAAAATGTAAATCGAACTTCTCATGTCAGTTCTTCGTTTCCATTACTGGATAGTAATTTCTAACCTCAACAGGTTCCGGGAACGAAGATGCGCACGGCGGCCACTGCTACAGTTGGACAGATTACCACGAGCGCCCATTTCCCTGCCTGCGCGACCTGGACACGGGCCGTCCCCGGGAGCCGACTGTTCTTGGACGCCGACAACCAGCTAGTCGAGCGCTGTCTGGGGGGCGAGCAGGCCGCCTGGGAGGACTTGGTGAAAGTCCACAGCCGGCGTGTGTACGCGATCTGCTACCGTTTCACCGGCTCGGATCAGGAGGCGCAGGATCTGACCCAGGAAGTGTTCCTGCGCGTGTTCCGGTCGCTCAAGAGCTTCCGCGCGGGCGAAGGATCGTTCACCGTATGGCTGGCGCGGCTCAGCCGCAACCTGCTGATCGACCATTACCGGCGCACGCGGCTGGAACGCGCCACGGACTCGATCGAAGGGCAGCTCCCCATGCTCGAGGAAAAAACGGCGATGGCGGCGCGCACCGAAGGGATGGTCGCCGGGCGGGAGGCGAGCGAGCTGCTGCAGGCGGCTTTACAAAAACTTTCACCGGAATTACGCGAAACGGTAATACTTAGGGATTTGGAGGAGCTGGAATATCGCGAGATCGCCCAGGTGTTGAGCGTGCCCGAAGGCACGGTGAAATCGAGGCTGAACCGCGGCCGCGCAGAGCTGGCGCGAGTTCTGAGAAGGAATAAGGTTTCCGTGTAGGGATTGGGGACTGGGAACTGGGGTAGTGGGATTATGAACTGCCAGGAGCTGGAAATTCTGCTCGCCGATTACGTGGATGGCTCCATCCGCGGCGAGGAGAAGTCTGCTCTCGAAAAGCACCTGGCGGAGTGCGCGGAATGCGCGGATCTGGCTCGCGACGCCAAGGGCGCGGTCGCGTTCATGGAACGCGTCGCGACGTTAGACACGCCGCCGGAGCTGGTGACGCGGATTCTGTTCGAGATCACCGACGGGCCCAGCCGCTCCGCGATCCGGCCCTCGCCGCTGCGGCGCCTGTTCGGTCCCTGGATCGAGCCTCTGTTCCAGCCGCGCTTCACCATGAGCCTGGCGATGACCATCCTCACCTTCGCCATGCTGGGGCGCTTCGCCGGAATCAACATCCGCCAGTTGAAACCCTCCGATCTCGATCCAGTGAAGGTGTACGCGGCGGCCGAGGATCGCGCGCAGCGGGTGTGGGCGCGCACGGTGAAGGGTTACGAAAATCTCCGCGTGGTGTTCGAAATTCAGACGCAATTGAAGGAGTGGTCGGACCAGCCGCCCGACCAGAACAATAATCAGAAGAAATGAGCACGCAGCCGAAAGTTGTCGGATATTGCCGCGCGTGCGGGAAGGCGCTTGATGAAGCGAGCGTCCGCAGCGCGAATG
>Ga0335077_10008944_pt1 | contig 12422 bp, 12 predicted proteins | sample Lox_Sample_31_FD_207151 | JGI IMG/M metagenome (GOLD analysis project Ga0335077, IMG submission 207151) | Soil microbial communities from Loxahatchee National Wildlife Refuge, Florida, United States - Lox_Sample_3.1 | ecosystem: Environmental > Terrestrial > Soil > Wetlands | place: USA...
CTCTACGCTCGACGATCCGGGCGTCGTCGCGAAGTCCTGGCCGGGGTTCTGGGAGGCGTGGGAGGCTCTCTCCGGGTGAACGCGAGGTTTCGTGGTCAGGCTATCGGCTCGGGCCGGGAACAACCGACCGGCTGGGTTCTGTTCGACGATTCCTGCGGGTTCTGCCGGCGGTGGATTCCGTTCTGGGCGAAGACCTTGCGTAAGAGGGGATTTGACATCGCGCCGCTTCAGAGCGAGTGGGTCGCGGAGCGGCTGAACGCTCCGGAGGAGGACCTGCTGTTCGACCTGCGGCTGCTGCTCGCGGACGGAGGGCAGGTGCGCGGTGCGGATGTGTACCGCTACGTGATGCGGCGGATCTGGTGGGCGTATCCGCTCTACGTGCTTTCCGTAGCGCCGGTTCTGCGGCTCGTCTTCGACCGGGCGTATCGGACCTTCGCCAATAACCGCTACTTCGTTTCGCATGCCTGCCGGCTCCCGGGCGCGGACGCTGGTTCAATACCCACAAAGGGTCGGCACCTCCACCTCTGAGCTCTTGGGACAGATGACACGGGGACGATGAAGTGAGGGAGACTGTCCGAAATGGCCGACGAAGATCCGGACGCCACGCTCTTTGTCGCCTTCACGCGGCTCGGCTTTGCGGTCCGCGTGACGAAAAGACAGTGGGAGAGGATCGTGTCGGAGAAACATCCGGTGATGGCTGGACGGCAGAGAGACGTTTTGGACGTGCTCTCGAATCCGGATGAGATACGCGAGAGCAAGCGCGATCCGATGGTCTTTCTTTTCTACGTCCGCGAGAAGCCAGGGCGTTGGCTTTCGGCAGTCGTCAAGAGGGTCGATAATGAAGATGGCTTTCTGGTCACGGCCTATCCGACGGACGCGATCAAGGAGGGAGAACGGCGATGGACGAAGTGAAGGTCTTCTACGACGCTCAGGCCAGAACGCTTACGGTCTGGTTCGGCCGGCCGTCGGACGAGTACGTCTGCGAGGAGACGGGCGACGAGGTCATCCTGATGAAGGACCGCCAGGGGCACGTCATCGGGTTCGAGAAGCTGAACTACGACGCCGACCCCAAGAAGCTGCGCCTGAATCTCGCGACGGCCGCAGCCTGAGCGTCCAAACCCGCTGCAGAAGCGAACGTTACCCGTACGAAAATGTCCTGGGAAATGAATGGGCACCCCGTGGTGCGCTCACTCGGGCTCTGACCTGCGGTGATCGCCTGAGGCGAGCGCGCCGAAGCTGACGGCCGCGATGCCGCGTTCGGCGAGAGCCGACGCGATCGCGCCGGACTCCAGCGCGTCGGACTCCTCGCGCCACGCATATCCCCAGTGATACCGGGCGCGGGTGACGTCGTCCTCGTCGCCGGAGTGGAGGACGATCTCGTAGTCGCCTTCGGGCAGGTCCGCGACGGCCTGCCGGAAGCGAGCCGCCGTCATGTGGCCCGCCTCGGCGAGACCGAGGACGCGCGGCGGCTCGGAAAGGCCGGCCCGCTCCAGAAGCCGCCGGCCGCGGCCGCCGAGGCCGGCGAGTAAGCCGGCGCGCAGGCGCGCGCCGAGAGGTGCGTCTGGCCGCACGGGCGGATCGTCCGAGCGGGGCGCGCGTACGAAGGGCACCTCGAAGCGGCGGGCGAGCGCCACGGCGACGGGGAAGAGCAGCGGGTGAAGGTGCAGGTTCTGGTGCGAGTCGAGATGCGTGATCGTGAGGCCCGCGCCCGCCGCCCGCGCGATCTGCGCCTCCCACTCGCGCTCCACCTCGGACGGTCGGATCCGGCCCGCCGCGAGCGCGGCGAGAACGTGGAGCCAGTGCGGCCGGAAGACGGCGCCCGCGAGGAGCGACGGGATCTCGCGCGGCGCGCACACGGGCGCCTCGCCGCCGGTCAGGCAGAGGTGGACGCCGGTCCCGGAGAGCCCCGCGCGGCGGAGGTCCGCGGCCGCCGCCTCGAACGAGACACCGTTCGAAAGAAGGCTCGTGTCCGTGAGGAGGCCCTTCGCGCGGAGCGCGGCGATGCGGCGCGCGTGCGCCGGGGCGAGGCCGAAGTCGTCCGCGTTCAGGACGAGCCGCGTCAACGCTTCGCCCGGCGGTCCGCGCGGATCTCGGGCGCGAGAAGCGCCATCTCGCGCAGGATCGTCAGCACCGTGCGCGGAGACGAGAGCGTCGAAAGCCCGCGCGTGCGGGGAAAGTAGTCGAGACCCACCTGCTGGATCACGGCGCCGCGCGCCACGCACCGCCCGAGGAGTTCGGCGTCGATGAAAGACCCCTCGCTCCGGAGCGTCAGGGCTTCGAGGAGGCTTCGCCGGATGAGCTTGCACGAGAAGTTCACGTCGCGCAGCACGATCCCGAGGAAGAGGTGCACGAGCCCGTTGTAGACGAACGAGTAGAGCGAGCGCGCGACTCCCTCTCCCGTGCGGTCCAGCCGGTACGCGGAGACGACGTCCGCGCCCGTGATCTCGGCGGCGCGGAAGAGGCGGCCCGTCTCGGCGAAATCCCATGGCAGGTCGCAGTCGCTGTAGAGGATCCAGTCGCGCCGCGCCGCCGCGAAGCCGGTCCTGAGCGCGCCCCCGAGGCCCCGGTTCGACGCGTGCGCGATCACGCGCAGCCGGGGCTCTCCTTCGGCGCGCGCCTGAGCGAGCGAGAGCGTGGTGTCCGTGGAGGCGTCGTCCACGAGCACGATCTCCCAGTCGTCGGTGTTCTTCTCGAGAGCGGGCATCGCGACGTCGAGGAGGCGTGAGACGCTCCTCTCCTCGTTGAACATCGGGACGACGAGAGAGACGGAGCGGAGAGGGCGCGCGGCCGCCGCCAGGCTCGAGCCGGTCTCCTGCGGTGTCACGGCCCGGAGCATACCCGGCCCGTCACGAGACGAAGTGCCAGTTCACGAAGAGAGCGGAGCGCAGGAGGAGAAGCGCGGCCGAGAGCGTGAGCGCCATTCCGCGGAGGACGGGCCGGTCCTCGAGCAGCTCGGAGAGCAGGATGTGTCCGGGGAAGATCGTCGCGGTGTAGCGCGGCACCCCGTTCGTCGTGCCCGTGAGGAACGCCAGGCCGAGCACGCCCGCCGTCCACGCCGCGTCGGCGTAGCGGCGCCTGCGGATCTGCACGACGGCGAGCACGGCGAAGAGCGTGAAGTGCGCGAGCGGTGCGATCGCGCCCGGATGCCTCAGAAGGGTCCCGCTCGAGAAGAGGGCGGCCTGTTCGCTCAGGAACGCAACCGCCCCCCCGACCGGGCTCGTCGAGCGATGCGCCCAGGCTCCCATCGCGCGGAAGAAGAGCCCGGACTCGCCCTTCCACCACCCGATCCCGAGGACGTACGTAAGGACGCCGGCGAGCGGGGCGACCGCGAGGGCGGCGGCCAGCGGGAACCTCTTACGGGAGCCGGGGCGAAGAACGTGCGCGAGCGCGAGCGCGGGGCCGACGGCGGCGGCCGGGGCGCGGGTCAGGCCGAGCAACAGGCCGATGAGGATCGCCGCGAGCGGGTGCCCCGTGCGGATCAGCCGGAAGGCGAGGAGCGCGAGCAGGAGGAAGAGCGATTCGGTATACGCGGCCGCGAAGAAAAACGCGACGGGATAGAGAAGCAGAAACGGCAGCGGTCCCCACCTACGTTCCGGCCCGAGACGCGCGCGGCACTCCTCTCCGAAGAGAGGCAGGGCGAAGACGAACGCGGTCCAGGAGATGGCTGTCAGCGCCCACAGCGGGTCGAGCCCGGTGAGAAGGTGAAGACCTCGCGCGAGCATCGGGTAAAGCGGAAAGAACGCGTGAGCGGACTCCTGTCCCCGGGGCGGCGGCGGGCCGTACCCGTCGCGGGCGATGCTGTGGTACCAGCCCGAGTCGTAGCGCGCGAAGTGGGGAATCGGCGCGGGACCCCACGGCGAAGGGCGCGCGAGCGGCAGCACGTGGATGGCGAAGGCGGCCCAGAGGTGGAGAACCACGAGCCATGCGACCGCGAGCGCGGCAAGGCGCCGGTTTTCGACACCTCGGAAAGGCCACGGAAAGGCCGCGGGAAGTTCGGCGGTGTTCGTGCCTGTAGTCTACGGGCGAAAGTGGAGAGGCGCATCGGGACGACGGAGGAGAGTCTTCTCGCGCCCGGAAGGGGCGAGTCGGCGGCTCTCTGGAAGGCCGCGGCCGCGCTCACGCTTCCGGAGCGCGCGCACCTCGCCCTCAGGTTTCGAAGCGCGCCCTGGGCGAAGGTCCTTGGCGCCTTCGAGCGGGGGGGCGCGATCGTGGACTTCGGGTGCGGGCCCGGGCTCCTCGCGCATCTCCTCTCCCGCGCGGGCTTTGCGGGGACGTATCTCGGCCTCGATCCCGACCCGCGGAAGATCGACCGCGCGCTCCGCTGGCTTCCGGGAACCGCCTCACGCCGGTTTCAGATCGGCGGGGTCGATGCGGCCCCCGAAGGTGCGTTCTCGCAGGCGGCCCTGATCGACGTCCTGTATCTCGTGCCGCCGGGCGAGAGGGCGGGCTTCGTCTTGCGGGCCGCCCGCGCCCTTTCGCCGGGCGGGCGCTTCGTGACACTGACGAGCGGGGGAGGGCCGCGCTGGAAGCGCCGGCTGGACGCCGCGCAGGAGCGGATCGCCGTCGGCCTCGACGTCACGCGGGGAACGGCGGTCGCCGCGTGCAGCGGACAGGAGGTCGCGGACCTGTTCGTTGGCGCCGGTCTCCTCGATGTCGGGATCCTCGACGTCGGCCGCGGCCGTCTCCACGGCTTCGAGCTCGTCACGGCGCGGCGCCCCTCCGCTTGACGCCGCGGGCTTTTTCCGAAATCGTCCGGTGAAAGGCAGCCCGGCAACGGCGCTCGGCGGAAGGACGGACGGTGCACGCAAAGGCGCTCCGGCAATGGACGATTCCGCGCCGCGATCTCGCGGCGGGCGGGTCGGCGCTCGTGCGGCTCGTGCATCCGCTCCTGCCCGATTTCGTCTCGGCCCGGCCCGGCGCCAAGGGCCTCGTGCTCGGCGTCGAAGGAGCGGGTCCCGTCCCGCTCGCGCGGCTCGACGCGCCCGCACGCCGCGCCTATCTCGTGAGGCTGGGCTCGCTTGCCGGATTCCTGTCGTTTCACGGCCTCGGCCTCGCCCCCGAAGACATCGCCCTTCTGGGCGCGCGCGACGGAAATCCGGAGCGCCCGGCCCTCGGCGCTCCTCCGGTCGCCGAGTGGCGCGCGGTGTCGCCGGCTCTGGCGGTCGCGGCCGCCGCGGTCCGGCTCGGCGGCGCGGACGCGCGCGGCGAGGACTCGGAGTCTCTTCGTCGCTCGGTCGCGGCCGCGCTCGACGGCGCGCTCTTGCGCGACGTGGCGGAGGACGTCGTGACCGCCCTCCGGGCGGCGGATGCACGCGGGCGATCGGAGGGGCTCGTCGCCGAGCTGGCGAGGCGGGGCGGCGTGGGGCGCGCGGTGTCTCGGGATCTCCTCGGCCTCGCCCTTCCGGCCGCGTTCGCGGCGGACGAGGCCGGGCCGGGCCCCGCGACGGCCGTGGGAAGCGCCTCGCTCTGGCTCGCACGAGGCGCTGCGCGCCGGGACGAGCCGCCGGCATTCGCCGAGTGCGCGGCGGCGTCCGCGCTGGACGAAGGAGGCGCCCTCCGGCGGCTCGCGTGCGCCCTCGGGGACGACCCGCGCGCCGCAGTCCTGCGCGCTCTCGCGGAGGGATTGCGGCCCGGCCGTACGGCCGACGGCCCTCCGCTCGCTCTCGTGGCGATCTCGCTCGAACGGTGGGACGGGCGGTCGCGCCGCGCGTTCGAGAAGGATCTCTCCTGCCTCGGCTTCCGCCTCTTCGCCACGCGGGCCGCCCGGGTCAGGCCCTGGGAGGACGCGCCGCTCCTTTCCTTCCGCCTGGATCCAGGCGACGCGGCCTCGCTCCTCTGGCTTCCGTTCGTGTCCGTGCACGACGCCGTGGCGGCCTGGCGCGAGGCGGAGGAAGCCGCGGGAGGGGCGGCGAGGACGGCCGATGCGGGACGCGTCCTCGAAGTCGCGCGGGATCTCGCGGCACGGTTCGATCCCGGAGAAGGGCACGTCGCGTCCGCGCGCGCCCGGCCCGCGACGTCACGCCGGAGAGGTCCCGTTCTCGAAGCGGGCGCCCTTCTCGCCGCGGGGTTCCGCGCCGGCGAGGCGGCCTCGGCCGCCGGCGTGACGGCGGAGATCGCGGAGGAGGCGCTTGCGAGCGCCGTCGAAGAGGGAGTCCTCGTCTCCACGCCGGAAGGGGGCCACGCGTTTCGGGACGACGGCGAGCGCCAGCGGGTCGCCTCGCGCGTGCCGGCGTCCGCGCGGCGCGACGCCGTGGCCCGGCTCGAGGCATCGGGCGCCGCCGGAGAGCGGTTCGCGATCGCCGCGCTCGCCCGCGGCGGTACCGCCGACCTCGCGGCGGCGCGGGCGGCGCTCGACGAGGCGGCTAGAGAGGGACGTCTCGACGTGGCCGCAGAGATTCTCTCTCGCGCGCCGCGGAACGGCTCCGATCTCGGCCGGCCGCTTCTCGCCGTGCGGATTCTGCAGGCCGCGGGAAACCCTCGGGCCGCGCGGGAGGCGGCAGGCCGGATTCCCGCCGGGGCCCTGCGCGACGTCTCGCGCGACGAGCGGCTCGCGACCGCCCGCGCGCTCGTCTCCCTCCGCGAGGAGGAGCGCGCGCTCGTGCTCTGCCCCGGCGGAACGCCCGACGAAGACGTGGCGCGCGCCTGGGTGCTGGTGGACTCCTGCCGCGACGAGGAGGCCCGGCACGTGCTCGCGCGCGTGGCGAAGCACCTCGCGGGGGCGCCCGCCGCGCGGCGTCTCAACGAAAGGCTCCTCGCCGCCGAGCTTCACGAGCGAACCCACGACTACCGCGCCGCGGCCGCCGCGCTCGCCGAGGCCGAGGCCCTGCTGCCCCGGGTCGAAGAGCACTCGCTCGCGCGCGATCTCGCGCGCACGGCCGGATACCTCGCGAACGACCTCGGCCGGACGGACGAGGCGATCGCGCTGTTCCGCCGCGCGGAGGCCCTCTCGCGAAGCGACCTCGAGCGGGCGGACGCGGCCTACGACGTCGCGCACGCGGCTCTCGACGGCGGACGCCTCGACGTGGCCTCGCGTGAGCTGGACGCCGCGCTCGGCCTCTACGCGGCGGGCGGGCACGAAGAGCGCTACCTCTCGGCGCTCGGCAACCGCATCGATCTTCTCCTCAGGTCCGGCGATTTCTCCGCCGCGCGCGCCGTTCTCGGCCGGGTCCTCTCTCACGAGCGGGCGGGCGGGCGAAGCCACCAGATCCTCTTCGCGATCCCGAGCCTGCAGGAGCTCGCGCTTCTGGAGGGGGACGACGGCGCGGCCGAGGCGGCGTTCCGGGAGGCGGAAGAACGGGGCGCGGCGGACCCGTCGCATCCGGCGTGGCGGGAGATCCTCCTTTTCGAGGCCGAGCGCCTCCTGGCCACGCGGGATGCCGAAGGGGGGCTCGCGCTTCTCGCGCGGGCGGGGAAGATTCCGGACAACCGCTCGCGCACGGAGAGACGCCGCCTGCGCCTCTGGGCCTCCGCTTCACGCGACGCGGGACGGCCGCTCCGGGAGGAGCTCCCCGCATGGAGCCCGGACGAGCTCGCCCTTTTCGACGCCGAGGCAGCGCTCGCCTCCGGCGGGGCGCCTCCCGAAGCCGCGAGCGGCGTGCTCGAGCGCATCGCCTCCTCGGGTGCCGGCGCCGGGCTCGCCGTTCGCCGCGTCCTCGAGTGGCGCGGCCGCTTTCCATCCGTTTTCGGCACGCGGGCGGCCGCGCCCGTCGTGCGCGTCGCCCGCCGGCTCGCCGCGCGGGCCGGCCTCGCGCGCGCGGAGCAATCCTTCGCCCGGTTGCTCGAACACGGGGCGCCGGGCGAGTCCGCTCCGGCTCCTTCGCCTGCGTCTTTTCCCATCGTGGCGGAAGACCCGGCCACGCGCGACGTCTTCGAGAAGGCGGCGCGCGTCGCGAGGTCGACGATCTCGGTGCTCCTCCTCGGCGAAAGCGGAACAGGCAAGGAGATCGTGGCCCACGAGCTCCATCGGCTGTCCGGGCGTCGCGGGCCCTTCGTCGCGGTGAACGTCGCCGCGCTCCCGGGGACGCTCGCGGAATCGGAGCTGTTCGGCCACGCCCGGGGAGCCTTCACCGGAGCCGATCGGGACCGCAAAGGGCTCGTCGAGGAGTCCTCGTCAGGCACGCTGTTTCTCGACGAGATCGGAGATCTGCCTCTCGCGCTCCAGGGCAAGCTCCTGCGCGTCCTGCAGGAGAACGAGGTCCGTCGGCTGGGCGAGACGGCCGTGAGGCACGTGAATCTGCGCGTCCTCGCGGCGACGCACAGGCCGCTCAAGGAGATGGCCGAGGCCGGCTCGTTCCGGGCCGATCTCTATTTCAGGCTCGCCGGCCTCGAGCTGGAGGTGCCGCCGCTCCGCGAGCGCCCCGCCGACCTCGTCCGTTTTGTCGACGTGGCCCTTCGCTCTCGCGCGACGCTGACGCGCGAGGCCTCGTCCGCTCTGAGGAGCTGGCCCTGGCCCGGCAACGTGCGCGAGCTCCTCGCCGCTCTCGAGGCGGCGGTCGCGCTCGCGTCGCCCGGGCGCATCGTCTCACTAGAGCACCTTCCGCGCGCCCTGCGCGAGAGAAGCGTGAAGGCGCCTGCCGTGCGTTCCTACCGGGCCGCGGTGAACGCCGCCCGGGTGGGCGCGATCCAGAACGCCCTCCTCGAGACCGCGGGAAACCGGACCCGCGCGGCGCATCGGCTCGGGATCTCGCGCCAGTCTCTGCTGTACGAGATGAAGAAGCTCCGGATCGGGGCGCCGCGCGCCGAACGCTAGACTCCGCGCGTGCCCTTCCGCCGCCGCCTGGGCCTCGCGGTTCTCGCGCTGCTCCCGTTCTTGAATGCCGTCCCCTACGACTTCACGTACGACGACAAGCTCATCATCCGCGACGACGAGCGCATCGCGACTCCGGCGCACGTGGGCGAGATCTTCACGACGCAGTATTTCGGCGGAGAGCTGACTTCGGCGCAGAACTACCGCCCCGTCCTTCTCCTGACGTACGCCGTCGAGGAGTGGATTCACGGAAACCGCGCGTGGCTGTTCCGGGCCGTGAACCTCGCGCTGCACGCGGCCGTGACCGTGGCGTTCGCGTCCTGGCTCGTCGCGCTCGGCTTCGGCGCGGGGGAATCCTCCGCCGCGGCGGCGCTCTTCGCGGTCGCCACGATCCACGTGGAGGCCGTGACGTCCCTCGTCGGACGAGCCGAGCTGCTCGCGGCCTTCTGCGTCTTCGCCGTGGCGCTCCTCTGGCTCCGCGCGACGAGGGAAGGCCGTCTCGCGGGGCGCCCGTACGCGGCGGCGCTCGCCGTCTTTCTTCTCGCCGTCTTCGTCAAGGAGAACGCCGTGGTGGCGCCCGGCGTCATCCTCCTCGGCGAGCTGTTCCGGGGCGGCCGCGGCCGGTCGCCCCGGGAAGCATGGCGGGGCCTCTCGCGCTCCGCGAAGTGGGGCCTCGCGGGTTTCTCCGTCCCGCTGGCCGCCCTTTTCGCCATCCGGTTCGTCGTCATCAAGGGATTTCTCATCTCGAAGGAAGCGGGAATCTTCGAGCTCGAGAATCCGCTCGTCGTGCTGTCCCTTCCCGTGCGCGCGGCGAATGCCCTGAACCTCGCGCTCCGCTATCTCGGAAAGACCTTTCTGCCGATCCACCTCTCCGCCGACCACTCGGCGTACGCGCTGCCGCTGGCCCGTTCGCTCCGCGAGCCGGCGGCGTGGACGGGTGTTCTGGGCGCCCTCCTGACCGCCGTCCTCGCGCTCCTTCTGTGGAGGAGACGGCCTCTGGCCGCGCTCGGGCTGTGCTTCTTCTGGGGCGCGCTCTTTCCCGTCTCGAACGTGCCGTTCGTGATCGGAACGATCTTCGCGGAGCGGCTCGCGTACCTTCCCTCCGCGGGCCTCTTCTGTCTCGCGGCGGGTCTTTTCGCCGCCCCCGTGCGCGAGGTTCCGCGGCCCGCGCGGCCCTGGCGCGAGTCGCTTCTTCTCGCCGCCGTCGTCGGGTACGCGGCTGCGACGGCCGCGCGCAATCGCGTCTGGAAGGACGACGTGACGCTCTATGCCGACATGGTCGCGAAGTTCCCGCGCTCGGCGAAGGCCCATTACAACGTGGCCTGGGACGCGCAGCGCGAGGGCCGCCGCGCCGAGGCCGTGACGCATCTGCGCGAGGCCGTCGCGATCTATCCGGGCTACTACGACGGGTGGGCGCTCCTCGGCAAGCAGCTCTGGGACGAGAAGAAGTGGGACGAGGCGATCGCGTGCTATCGCAAGTCCGTGGAGATCTTCCCGTCCTACGAGAACGGGAACTGGGGTCTCGCGAAGACGCTGGAGGAATCCGGGCGCATCGAGGAAGCCCGCAAGGCGTTCGAGGCCGCGAAGGAGCGCTGTCCCGATTCCTATCCCGTCGCATACCACCGCGCGCTCTTCCTGGAGGAGCACGGCACCCTGGAGGAGGCCGAGGATGCCTGGGACGACGCGGTCGAGAACGGCGACGGCGCCGTCTCGTCGCGCCTCGCGCACGCGCGCGTCCTCCGGAAGCTCGGGCGCGAGGCGGAAGCCTGGGACGAGGCGCGCTGGGCGCTCGTGAGCGATCCCGGGAACGGCGAGGCCCGGCGGTTTCTCGCGGAAGGCTACGAGCGTGCCGGGCGGACGATCGCCGCGGGCGCGGAGTGGACGCGCGCCGTCCGCGCGAACCCGCAGGATCAGGTCCTCGCGTCCGAGCTCCTCGAATATGCCGCGCGCCATCCGGAGACGCGGTTCCGGGCGTGGTGCTGTCTGCCCGGCATCCGGCGCAACATTCCGAACCCCGACGCGCGCCTCGCGAAGGCGCTCGCGGCGTTCACGGCGACGGCGGGATGAGAGGGGAGCCCGCGCGGGCGGCGAGCCTCGCCCGGTGATGCCGGATCAGGTTCACGAGGACGACGTACGTGAGCGAGCCGATCGTGACGGCGAGAAAGAACAAGCCGACCGCCATCTGGAGGCCGATGGCCTTCATCGTGGGTGCCGCGCTGGTCCAGAAAGAACGCCGGAACAGCTCGCGCCAGGGCAGATGCGCGACCGCTTCGCGCCGCGCCCTGAGGAGGAGCCGTCCGATCGGAATCGCGATCGCCGCGACCGCCGGGAACGTCAGAGGGTTCACGGCGAGGGTTCCGAGGAGGACGTCGACCTTGTTGAGCCTGAGGATCACCGCGAGCAGGAGCGCGATGATCCAGTGAAGCCCGAAGAGAGGCGTGAAGGAGATCGCGACGCCGATCGCGAACGACGCCGCGACGACCTCCGGCGACGAATCGCTTCCGAGCATGTGGAGAAACCGGTTCTTGAATCGATCAGGCGGCAAAGTGGTCGAATCCCGCGTCGGCCAGAGGCGCACGCCGCCCGTCGCGCACGAGCCGGACGCCGGCGCCGTCGTCGATCAGGCCGATGCGCCGGAGCGCGAATCGGCCGGAGAGAGCCTCGACCGCGGCGAGCCTGCGCCGCGGCACCGTGAAGAGGAGCCCGAAGTCCTCGCCTCCGTAGAGGGCCGTGGTGAGCGGGTCGAGGCCGAGCACGGCGGAAAGATTGGACAGCGCGGAGTCCGCCGGCAGAAGGGAGGCCTCGACGGTCGCGCCGACGTCCGACGCGCGGCAGATCCGGTAGAGATCGCGCACGAGACCGTCCGAGACGTCGAGGACCGCAGAGGCGAGCCCCCCGGCCGCGAGCGCGGCGCCGAGCTCGAGCTGCGGGCGCGGATCGATCTGATGGCGGATGAGCCGCGCCTTCTCGGGCGCGCGTGACGCCGGGACGCGCCGCCCCTTCGGGTCGAGAACCTCCTTGTCCGCGGAAAGGCGGTAGCCGGCCTCGAGCAGCCGGAGCCCGGCGGCCGCGGCGCCGAGCGTTCCGGACACGTAGAGCGCGTCTCCCGGCTCGGCTCCCGAGCGCAGAAGCGGCTTGTCCGGCGCCCGCCCGAGCGCCGTCACGGCGACGAAGACCTTCTCGGATGCCGACAGGTCCCCGCCGACCACGGCGACGCCGTGCTCGGCCGCCGCCTCGCGCACGCCGTAGACGAGCGCGTCGAGCCAGTCCGGGCGCGTCTTCCTCGGAAGCGCGAGCCCGAGGATCGCCCAGAGCGGCGTCGCCCCCACCGCGGCGAGGTCGGAGAGGTTCACGTTGATCGCCTTTCGCCCGAGCCGGCGGGGGTCGGCGTCCCGGCGGAAGTCGTGATCCTCGAGGAGCACGTCCGTCGTGACCGCGAGGCGCGAAGGCGCGACGACGATCGCGGCATCGTCGCCGATGCCGGTCTTCACGTCGCGCCGGCGCGTCGCGAAGGCCGACGCGAGACGCTGGACGATGGCGTCCTCGGGCGGCAGTCCGGCCTTCATGCCGTCTTCTTCCCGTTCTCGGGAGGTTTCGCGAGCTTCAGGACGCGGGCGTGCCCGAGAGCTGCCTTGAGCACGTCGTCCACGCGCGACGCGAAGACGAACTTCAGGTC